>JAEEGL013297500.1_pt1 | contig 55809 bp, 48 predicted proteins | sample 9134231 | NCBI WGS metagenome assembly JAEEGL01 (sample SAMN16246548, study PRJNA631951) | gut metagenome | biome: gut microbiome; feature: rumen; material: fiber-attached | host: Bos | place: Iran: Karaj | collected 2018-10
GAGAAGGCGGCTGTTTTATACGACAGCGAGGGAAACGGAACATACTACTATGAGTCTGAGGACGGCGGCGATTACAGTTCCATGGATTCTGCAGAGGCAGAGAAGATATTCAACGATCTTGTCGGAGAGATGATGGACGGTGAGAAGGTCGTATTCGACACGGTAGATAAATAATAAAAAAAAATCATAGAAAATCAAAACATATTAGTTAAAAATTCAATTTACTGAAAGGGCAAAAGATTATAATCTGAAAGATGATTGCAATAGTTTGCTCTTTTATTTTTTTCATAGGGAGGAAAAAGAAATGATTAAGAAGAAAAACTACAAATTTTGGTTTTGTACAGGATCTCAGGATCTGTACGGTGATGAGTGTTTAAGAGACGTTGCCGAGCATTCTAAAATAATAGTTGAGAAGCTCAACGCATCAGGCATTCTGCCATATGAGATCGTATGGAAGCCTACACTTATTACCAATGAACTTATCCGTAAGACCTTCAACGAGGCCAATCTTGACGAGGAGTGTGCAGGTGTAATCACATGGATGCATACATTCTCTCCTGCTAAGTCATGGATACTGGGACTTCAGGAATACAAAAAACCTCTTCTTCATCTTCATACACAGTTCAACGAAGAGATTCCTTATGACACAATAGATATGGACTTTATGAACGAGAATCAGTCTGCTCACGGTGACAGAGAGTACGGACACATTGTTTCTCGTATGAGAATCGAGCGTAAGGTAGTTGTAGGTCACTACACAGATCCTGTTGTTATCAACAAGATCGCTTCATGGATGATCACAGCCATCGGTATCATTGAGAGCAGCCACATCCGTGTTATGCGTGTAGCCGACAATATGCGTAATGTTGCCGTTACAGAAGGTGACAAGGTAGAAGCTCAGATCAAGTTCGGTTGGGAAGTTGATACATATCCCGTTAATGAGATCGCAGAGAGCGTTGCAGCTGTAAGCGAGAGCGATATCAACGCCCTGGTTGATGAATATTATGACAAGTACAACATTCTTTTAGAGGGAAGAGACGAAGCCGAGTTCAGACGTCACGTAGCCGTACAGGCAGGAATCGAAATCGGTTTTGAGAGATTCCTTGAAGAGAAGAATTATCAGGCTATAGTTACTCACTTCGGTGATCTTGGTCCTCTTAAGCAGCTTCCCGGTCTTGCTATTCAGAGACTTATGGAGAAGGGCTACGGATTCGGAGCTGAAGGTGACTGGAAGGTTGCTGCCATGGTAAGACTTATGAAGATCATGACAGAGAACAAGAAGGATGCTAAGGGTACTTCCATGATGGAAGATTACACATACAATCTTGTTAAGGGAGAGGAAGGAATCCTTGAGGCTCACATGCTTGAGATCTGTCCTTCAATCGCAGACGGTCCTATAAGCATCAAGTGCAATCCTCTCAGCATGGGTGACAGAGAAGATCCCGCAAGACTCGTATTCACTTCAAAAGAAGGCAAGGGTATTGCAGTTTCTCTCATCGACCTTGGTAACCGTTTCAGACTTATCATCAACGATGTTAACTGTAAGAAAGTTAAGAAGCCTATGCCCAAGCTTCCTGTAGCTACAGCATTCTGGACACCTGAACCCGACATGTATGTAGGTGCTGAAGCATGGATACTTGCAGGCGGTGCTCATCATACAGCATTCTCTTATGACCTTACTGCAGAGCAGATCGGTGACTGGGCTGCAGCATGCGGAATCGAAGCTGTATATATCGACAAGGATACTAAGATAAGAGACTTCAAGAGAGATCTGATGCTTGGAGAGGTATTCTACAGATAAGGGGGCAAACGTGGATAATAAAGCGATTATTGAACAGGGAAAAGCAATACTTGGAATAGAATTCGGTTCTACAAGAATCAAAGCAGTGCTTGTGGATGACAAGGGTAACACCCTTGCATCCGGAGGACACGGCTGGGAGAACAGACTGGACAACGGTATATGGACATATACTCTTGATGATATCTGGTCAGGTCTTCAGGACTGCTATTCCGATATGCTTAAGGATGTAAAAGAGAAGTACGGCGTTACCGTGACAAGTCTTGCAGCCATCGGTTTTTCTGCAATGATGCACGGTTATCTTGCCTTTGATAAAGACGGAGAACTTTTGGTTCCTTTTCGTACATGGCGTAATACCATTACTGAAGAAGCAGCTAAGAAGCTTACGGAAAGCTTCAATTACAACATTCCTCAGAGATGGAGTATATCTCACCTTTACCAGGCTATTCTCAACGGTGAAGAGCATGTTCCGGGTGTTGCTTTCTTTACAACACTTGCGGGATATGTTCATTGGAAGATGACAGGAGAGAAGGTTCTTGGTGTAGGCGACGCATCGGGAATGTTCCCCATTGATATCAACAGCGGTGACTATGATGCCAAGATGATATCTAAGTTTGATGAACTTGTTGCTTCCAAGAATTTCGCTTGGAAGTTAAAGGATATTCTTCCCAAGGTTTTATCCGCAGGTGAAAATGCGGGTGTCCTTACAGAAGAAGGAGCTAAGCTTCTTGATGTATCGGGCAATCTTAAGGCAGGCATTCCTTTATGTCCTCCTGAAGGTGATGCAGGTACAGGTATGGTTGCTACCAACAGCGTTGCAAAACGTACCGGTAACATATCCGCAGGTACATCCATTTTTGCAATGGTGGTATTGGAAAAAGAACTCAGCCGTGTATATCCGGAGATAGATCTTGTTACAACTCCCGACGGAGCGCTGGTTGGTATGGTACACTGCAACAACTGTACATCCGAGATCAATGCATGGGTCAACATGTTCAAGGAGTTCTATGAACTTATGGGTCAGAAGCCCGATATGAACGAGTTGTTTACAAAGCTGTATTCGGTTGCTCTTAACGGCGATGCAGATTGCGGCGGACTCCTGTCATACAATTATGTATCGGGAGAGCCCGTAACGGGATTCGACAAGGGAGCACCTTTATTCGTACGTACGGCAGATGACAGATTCACTCTTGCCAATGTTATGAGAATGCATCTTTATTCTGCATTTGCAGCCCTTAAGGTGGGACTTGATATCCTCTTTAAGGAAGAGCATGTGGAAGTGGATGAGATGCTGGGTCACGGCGGATACTTTAAGACAGAGAAGGTAGGACAGAGCTTTGCGGCAGCAGCTATTCATGCTCCCGTATCCGTAATGGAGACGGCAGGTGAAGGCGGTGCCTGGGGTGTCGCTCTTCTTGCGGCATATATGGCAGGCAAGGCAGCAGGACAGAGTCTTGGTGATTACCTGAGCAATGTAATATTCGCAGGTAACAAGGGCAGCAAAATGGAGCCTACAGATGCGGATATAGCAGGATTTGAAGCTTTTATGGACAAGTATCGTAAGGGTCTTGCCATCGAAAAGGCTGCAGTAGAAAAGTTATAATTTCGAGGAAATAAATTATGTTAGAAGAACTTAAAAAGCAGGTCTATGAAGCAAATATGCTTCTGCCTGCATACAAACTTATCACTTTTACCTGGGGTAATGTGAGCGGAATAGACAGAGAGAAGAATCTTTTCGTAATCAAACCCAGCGGAGTGGAATACGATGAACTGAAGCCTGAAGATATGGTTGTAGTGGATCTTGAGGGTAATGTTGTTGAAGGAGATTACAATCCTTCTTCGGATACAGCCACACATCTTGAGATATACAAGGCCTTTCCAAAGGTTATGGGAGTTGTACATACTCACTCTTCTTATGCAACATCATGGGCACAGGCAGGAAGAGCCATTCCTTGCTACGGAACAACTCATGCAGATTATTTCTACGGAGAGATTCCATGCTTAAGATGCCTCAATGCAGACGAGATTAAGGACGCATACGAAGAGAATACAGGTCATCTTATTGTTAATGAATTTAACAGAATGAACATAGACCCTATTGCAACACCGGCCGTTTTATGTAAAAATCATGGTGTGTTTGCATGGGGCAAAGATGCTATCGAAGCAGTTCATTCCGCAGTAGTTGTGGAAGAAGTTGCCAAGATGGCTTACAGAACCGAGCTTATCAACAAAGATGTCAAGCCTGCTCCTCAGGAACTGCAGGATAAGCACTATTTCCGTAAGCATGGCGCCAATGCCTATTATGGTCAGACAAAGAAATAATTTTTAATGTTCAAGAGGAGGTATTATGGACAACTTAGAACTTAAAAGAAAAGCCAATGCAGTCCGTAAGGGTATTATCAATGCTGTCTACGGTGCAAAAGCCGGCCATCCGGGCGGTTCTCTTTCAGCGGCTGATATGTTCACTTTTCTTTACTTTGAAGAGATGAATATCGATCCTAAGAATCCTAAGAAGGAAGACAGAGACCGTTTTGTATTGTCAAAGGGTCATACAGCTCCGGGACTTTATTCGGCTTTGGCCAACAGAGGATATTTTCCTGTTGAGGATCTGCCTACATTAAGACATCTCGGTTCTTATCTTCAGGGACATCCCTGTATGCAGGAGACACCCGGTGTTGATATGAGTTCGGGTTCTCTGGGTCAGGGTATATCTGCTGCGGTCGGAATGGCCCTTGCAGGAAAACTTGATAAGAAAGATTACAGAGTATATACACTTTTGGGAGACGGTGAGATTCAGGAAGGCCAGGTATGGGAAGCTTCCATGTTCGCCGGTGCTCACAAGCTTGACAACCTTACAGTAATAGTTGATAACAACGGCCTTCAGATTGACGGTAAGGTAGAGGATGTATGTAACGTATATCCCATCGAAGACAAGTTCAAGGCTTTCAATTTCCATGTAATCACTATTGACGGACATGATTTTGATGCTATAAGAAATGCTTTCAAGGAAGCAAGAGCAACAAAGGGAATGCCTACTGCAATTGTAATGAAGACTACCAAGGGTAAGGGCGTATCTTATATGGAGAACAGTGCCGGATGGCATGGCAAGGCTCCTAATGATGAAGAATATGCAATTGCCATGAAGGATCTTGAAGCAATTGACAGCCAGTTAGCATAGGAGGATTAAGATGAGTGATATTAAGAAAATAGCTACAAGAGAGAGCTATGGTAACGCGCTTGTAGAGTGTGCAGAAGATTTCCCTAATCTTGTGGTCCTCGATGCAGACCTTGCAGGTGCTACCAAGACGGGAACTTTTAAGAAAGCATATCCCGACAGACATATAGACTGTGGTATTGCGGAAAGCAACATGACAGGTATAGCAGCCGGACTTGCAACATGCGGTAAGATACCTTTTATCTCATCTTTCGCAATGTTCGCTGCAGGAAGAAACTTTGAGCAGGTACGTAACTCGATCGGGTACCCTCACCTCAATGTGAAGATCGGTGCAACACATGCCGGTGTTACCGTAGGTGAAGACGGTGCGACACATCAGTGTAATGAGGATATCGCGCTTATGCGTACTATCCCCGGAATGACAGTTATCGTACCCAGTGATGACATTGAAGCAAAGGCTGCCGTAAGAGCGGCTCTTGAGTATGAAGGTCCCGTATATCTCAGATTCGGACGTTCAGCTGTTCCGGTTATAAATGACAAGCCGGGATACAAATTCACAATAGGAAAAGGTGAGAAGCTTACAGAAGGTAAGGATGTAACAATTGTTGCAACAGGTATCTGTGTTGACAGTGCTCTCAATGCTGCAAAGCTGCTTGAAGCAGACGGAATATCAGCTGAGGTTATCAACATCCATACCATCAAGCCTATCGACAAGGACATAATCCTTGAGTCGGCTAAGAAGACCGGCAAGGTGGTTACTGTTGAAGAGCACTCCGTAATAGGTGGTCTCGGCAGTGCAGTATGTGATGTTCTCTCAGAGAGCCTCCCCACACCTGTTAAGAAGATCGGTGTTCCGGATGTATTCGGTGAATCGGGCACAGCCGCAGAACTCGTTAAGAAGTTTGGTCTTGACGGTGAGAGTGTATACAAGACAGTAAAGGCTTTCGTGTAAAAACGAAGGCAATTCATTAACAGATAAAAAGCCTGTTTGATATCGGGAACAGATTCGATAGCAAACAGGCTTTATTTAGATTTTTTATAGGGATTCCTGTTTATCAGGGGAGGAAAAAGACATGGCGAAACTGTATATTGATGCCCGCAATAAAAAGAGTGTGATTGAACCTGAGATTTACGGTCATTTTTCTGAGCATCTCGGAAGATGCATCTACGAAGGGCTCTATGTGGGGGAGAATTCGGATATTGAGAATGTAAACGGCATGCGAAGTGATGTGGTAAATGCGCTGAAGGAACTTAACATTCCCGTTCTTCGATGGCCCGGAGGCTGCTTTGCGGATGAATATCATTGGAAAGACGGCATAGGCGAGAAGTCTAAGAGAAAGAAGATGGTCAACACCCATTGGGGCGGAGTGACAGAGGATAACAGTTTCGGAACCCACGAATTCTTCGAGCTCTGCAGACAGCTGGGCTGCAAGGCCTATGTCAACGGCAATCTGGGTAGCGGCACAGTACAGGAGATGAGTGAGTGGGTTGAATACATGACTTTCGGCGGTCTGTCACCCATGTCGGAACTTCGTAAGGCCAATGGAAGCGAAGAGCCTTGGGTATTAAGTTATTTTGGCGTGGGCAACGAGAACTGGGGTTGCGGCGGCAACATGACTCCGGAATATTACGGCAATGAATACAGACGTTATCAGACATATGTGCGTCAGTACAATCCCGACAGACCCATTAAGAAGGTCTGCTGCGGAGCAAACGTGGATGACTATCATTGGACCGAAGGCGTAATGAAGACATGTTACGACCACGTTCCGGAGGAACTTCACGGCTTTATGGATCTGCTGTCGCTTCACTATTATGTTCTTCCCGACGGATGGGACAATAAGTTGAGTGCAACGGACTTCGATGAAGAAGTCTGGTACAAGACTCTTTCAAAAGCTCTCTTTATGGATGAGCTTATCAGAAAACATTCCGAGATTATGGATAAATATGATCCGGAAAAGAAGGTGGGAATGTCGGTTGACGAATGGGGTAATTGGTTTGCAGTGGAGCCGGGCACTAATCCGGGCTTCCTCTATCAGCAGAACACTGTAAGAGACGCTCTTGTGGCCGGCATAACTCTGGATATATTCAATAAGCATTCCGACAGAGTTAAGCTGGCTTGTTTGGCACAGATGGTCAATGTGCTTCAGTCAGTGATCCTTACGGAAGGTGAGAAGATGCTCAGAACCCCCACCTATCATGTCTTCCATATGTATCGTCATCATCAGGGAGCGGAACTGCTTGAGAGCAGGCTGTCGGATGTTGATGAGATTGCTGTGGGAGAGAGTAAGCTTCCGTTGATTCACGAATCCGTATCTGTTAAGGATGGCATTATCACTGCAACAATCAATAACCTGTCCTGTAACAAGGAGAGCGTGCTTGACGTGAATATTGCAGGGGCGGATGCTCTTGAAGTGATTGAGGCAAGGACTGTCAGTGATGTGATGAATGCCTACAATACTTTCGATGAACCCGACAGAGTAGTAGAGAAGGAATTCACGGCTTACGAGAAGACAGCCGATGGTCTTAAGCTTACATTAGCTCCGGCTTCTGTTTTGGAATTACGTATAAAGACGGTCTGAGATTTAATAATGACACAGGAAAACAACACATCTAAGAATAGAATATGCAGGCAGTGCCTGGTCTATGAAGAGGCCGGGCAGGCTGCCGAAGATATAAAGAAATACCTTGCCCGCTTAAAAGAGGAAGATCTTGTAAGCGACAAGGTATTTTCTGAACGTATTGAGATATGCCGCGACTGCGACTACCTTACGGGCGCCACCTGTCGTGCCTGCGGCTGCTTCATAGAATTTCGCGCCAACACCAAGCAGGGCACCTGCCCTAAGAAAAAGTGGAAATAAGCTATTCACATTAACTTGCCGGCGGAGTAGAATAACTATTACATATCTAAGAATTCCGCCACACTTATTATTCGCGGGTCTTTGATCGATGACTCAAGAAAATCTTTATCACCTGTCAAAAACAAATCTGCACCGGCATTCAGAGCTGCTCTCAGAATAGGTCGGTCTTTCTTATCTCGAATCTTTTTTTCTTCATCAGTTACAGTTTTGGGAGTTGTTATAACATCAATTACAGAGCGAGAAATCGCAAGAAAAGAATTGAGTTCAGAAATTTTGTTTGGAAATTTTTCCAGGAACTTGATTCGTAACTCGTTTATTACATAGTCACAAGTCACGGGATGATATGGTGAGACGAGAGCTTTTTGAAGCGCGGCGGATGCTTTTCCATCCGGGAAAAGGATTGCAGAAATGAAGATATTGGTATCTATCATTACTCGAATCACGGGCTGTCCTTGCGTCGGGAAGCGGTAATCCACTCAGCGACATCCTCTTCATTTAATATACCGGCTTTGCCGGCTTCACCACTCATCTGTTCCTGTAAGCGCATAAGGGCATATATAGCAGAGTTAACTACCCGTACATTATGTCCGTCAACTATGAAAGTAACACGATCTCCTGTATCAATACCAAGTGCATCACGGACGTTTTTGGGAATAGTAACCTGTCCTTTAGACATAACCTTGGCATCATTTACAAATGTTGCTATATCCATATTAATACCTCTTCAAAAAGTAGGGAAGTAGGGAATTCCTACTTGAATTATATAATGCTTAAGAAAAAAGTTCAAGGGGAATTCATGCTATAATTAAGCGGAAGGGCGAGGATGATTATGGAAAACGTATTCTGGGATAAGAGATACAGCGGATTTTGGTGGCATGTAAAAAACAGCTCCCAATTAGGGAGCTGTCTTTATCATCTGATCAATTTCATCGGCTGTGTAGCTGTAGGCACCCAGCTGATTTCTAAGGGCATTCATCTTTTCAGCATTTGAAGCGACCATATCTTTATCGCCTTTTTCTTCATACACTCTGGACATGAACGAACGATGAGCATATGCGGAAACATTATATATGGGCTCCATGCCGGCCGGGGCATCAAACTTAGACATTCTGTCGGTATAGCAGCCTGACAGGATTTCTCCGTAGGCTTTATTCTCCAGTCTGTATTCGAATACGGATATGTCGGTTTCAGTAGAATCTTCCTTTTGACTTTTGGCATATCCTATAGACTCGACCAGTAAGATAAGAGATATAAAGAGGCCGATGGAGGCCACAACGATAAGAATATTCAGAATGATTTTTACTGCTTTATTCATGTCTCAGCACCTCCTCAACCTTTACTCCCTTCTGGGCTTCCGACAGAGCTAGGAATTCCTCAAGAGCTGTATCATCCATGGCAAAATAAGTCTTCATGGCAGCCTCAAGTTCAGCCTTCATATCATCTATATAGGCAAGATATTTCGGATCTGTTTCACGTTCCTTCTGTGCTTCATATACCTGATAGAAACCTTCAAGGTCGCGGCTGAATATGGAGATGTCTGTATCAAGTCTGTCGAAATATTCGGAGTCAGTGGATCTGAGAATCATTGATTCCATCGTCTCGATACAGTCATAATAGTCCTGGGCAACATAGCTTACGCTTCTGAATCGTTCGAATTCCTCCGGAGGAAAATTCATAAGTTCATGGGCATAGAGAAAAGTTACAAATTCCATGTATTCACCCTGCTCCAGATAAGCATCCGCTTCTTCGGAAAGTGCTACTATATTCTTCTCGGATTCTCTTCTGACTTTTGCTTCTTCATCCGGGTCAGCGTAATTAATCGAAGATATTATACTCATAATAATAATCCCGATAATAAGTGCTCCCAGAATCGCGGCCCTCTTTGCCCAGTCTCCGGTCTTTTTGGCTGCTTCGACAACTTCTTTTTCGGTCTTCTTATATGCAACCTCGAATTCCTTCATATTCTCGGCATGTGTCTGTGCAAAGGGATTAGCGGCCCCGCAGTGTGGACAGTTCAGATCTTCGGGTCCGATCTGACGGTTACATTTTTCACATATCATTTTTTATTTCCCCCTAATCGGTTACAATTCCCTGATTGCTTAAAAATTCCTGTTTCTGTTGCTCCGCTTTATGGCTTTCGGACCTGCGCGCGAGACAGAAACTGCCAGCTATCAACAGGATTATAGCTGCGATTATTATGATAACGAGCCCTATAGATTTGGACAGTTGTTTTTTAAGACTCTTATCGCCGTCTGCTTTATGACTGTCCAGTTCTTTTCTGTTGTCATCCAGTTGGTCCATGTATTCATCTTCTTCAGCCGGAGCGTATCCGCCTCCACAGTATGGACAGCGTACCAGAGATGCATCGAATTCGGCACCGCAGGTCGCACATATTATCATTTTTTTTGCTTCTTTATTTCCCATCTTTTACTCACCTTTTGATTGCGTTTTCTTCGCTTATATCCATCTTGTCAAATATTACGGCATATTCGGGCATTGACTCACGAATCTCTGCAAGTCTGTTATTGCAGTCCGCCAATGTACTTTCGTTCCCCGCCTTGTCAAATACCTCTTTTAAAAACAGAAGATCCGCATATTCTCCCAGTCGGTAATAGTCCATATATTCTTCTTTTATCTCGGCACCGCCACGGATGGGATGGGACTGGGCAGCAACAACTCCGTAGTTTTCCCACTCGAGATATTTGCGCATGCTGTCGGGGGTAATTGTCTCTTCTTCAACATATTGGAATTTCAACTCCTGAATCGCACCAACCGTATTAAGCAGTAATGCAATTCCCAAAAGGACATTAACAATTATTGAAACAATGAGAATAATTTTCTTAGTCATTTAAGAGCACCTCCTCCAAATATGCCTTCTTCTTGGCATCCGAAGAAGCGAGGTATTCCTCGAGTCCCTTTTCATCAAGTCCCAGATAGACTTCAAGTATGATTCCCGCCTTATCCTTCATATCATAGATATATTCTTTATAAGGGTCCTCTTCGATATCCTCGAGATCGTATTCGAATTCTCTGTAAAAGTCATTTATCGCAAAATAGCAGTCATCCACATCCTGCTCGGGGCGGTATATTTCAGCCTCGGGACCGAACATGGTTGATGCCTCCACAGTGCTCACTAAAGATACATATTCCTCTGCAATCATCCACAAAGTATTCAGATCGTCATAGGGCTCTTCCCATTCGGCTATATTATGATACTCTTTAAAAGCCGCAAAGCCGGTATAATCTCCGGCATCCAGATAGCTTTGTATCTCTGCCGAATAGCTGTCGTACATATTGACTGCTTCCTTACGCTTTGCATCTCCTTTAAAAGTGTAAGCATTGTTTTTTACATAGGAAGCAATGGATAATGCAATTATGAGCACGATCATTATTGCCACGCTGATTACTATCGGTATGTTATCGGATATTATTCCGCCGACCTTGCTCTTGGTCTTTTCGCTTCGATTTGCATATTTTGCTTCATCGGCTCTGTAGCCTGCTGTTTCCGTCAGCGGTCTTCCGCAAAAGGGGCAGACCTTGTCGGTCAGATTGACTTCGCCGCCACAACTGTAACATTTCATTTCTTCTTAAATTCCCTCTTTCTTATTTTGATGGCACAAAACCTATAAGAGTATAGCATACTTTTTCTCTATAAATCGAAGTTTTGTATTATAATGATAGAAGTGGGTTTTAATACCGGTAAAAAAACGGCAAAAGACCGTATTGCCGACAGAAAAAGAGTTACGACATGAAAAGAAAAACAATAACAGCAATTCTATTTGCGGCTGCCATGACAATGCTTACGGCATGCGGAAGCCTGGGGGCCATAAGTGCAGAGCCCGATGATACAGAGGTTACGGATGAGCAGAGCTCGCTGATAACCATCGGCTTCTCACAGATCGGTTCAGAATCCGACTGGCGTATGGCAAGCACAAAATCAGTTCAGGAAGCTTTTACCGTTGAAAACGGTTATAACCTGATATACAACGACGGACAGCAGAAGCAGGAGAACCAGCTTAAGGCCATCCGTGAATTCATAGATCAGGATGTGGATTACATATTGCTGGATCCCTGTGTGGAGAACGGATGGGATTCGGCTCTTATGGAAGCCAAGGAAGCGGGCATTCCTGTGATAGTCTATGACAGAAGAGTTGAGGTCGAGGATGAAGATCTCTATGTGGCTTGGATAGGTTCCGACTTCCTCCTTGAGGGACAGAAGGCCTGTGCATGGCTTGACAAATATCTTGAATCCATCGGCTATGAAGAAGATGTTAATATAGTGGATCTGCAGGGTACATTGGGAGCAAGTGCTCAGATAGGAAGAACCGATGCTCTTAATGAAGCTGTGAAGCGTCATGACAGTTGGCATCTGATAGCTCAGGAGAGCGGCGATTTTACCACGGCAAAAGGCAAGGAAGTCATGGAGTCCATGCTCAGAATCAACGGATCCAATATAGATGTGGTCTATTGTGAGAACGACAACATGGCCTACGGTGCGATAGAAGCCATAGAGGCGGCGGGCTACAGAATCGGAAAAGATATAGAAAACGGCGAGATGCTGCTGATATCTTTTGACTCGACCCATGAGGGACTGAAGTTGACTATGGACGGAAGCATTGCCGTCAATACCGAGTGTTCACCTCTCTACGGAGAGATGCTGGTTGAGATGATAGAAGCTCTGGAGAGAGGGGAAGAGCTTCCGAAGAATACATATATAGAAGAGGAACAGTTTTCTACATTTAAGGGAATTAATTCGGTTCGAGTGGGCTCGCATGTTTACTACGTAAATATGCTGAGTGCGGAACTGATTGAAAGCAGGGAATATTAAAATGGTAAGCTTATTTTTGGTGGAAGACGAGATCGTCATGCGTGACGGTATAAAAAAGCACATCGAATGGGAAAAGGAAGGCATTGAGTTTGTGGGGGAAGCCAGTGACGGTGAACTCGCTTATCCGCTCATTATGGAGAAGAAACCTGACATAGTCCTGACGGATATTAAGATGCCTTTTATGGACGGACTGGAACTGTCTGCTCTCGTTAGGGAAAAACTGCCCGATACCAAGATCATTATCCTTTCGGGATATGACGAATTCAGTTATGCAAGAGAGGCCATAAGGCTGGGGGTTACTGAATATCTTCTTAAGCCTGTATCGCCCGGGGCACTTATGGATTCCATAAGAAAAATCCGCGATTCTGTTATCGAAGACAAGGAAAAGAGACAGAACGAGCAGACCAGAAAAGCCGAGTTCGAGGAAAAGGAAAGAGAAGCTCTTAAGATGTTCTCCGAGCTCACCAAGCACTTTATGGAAAAACCCAAGGATGGCGGACAGAATGGCGAAGCCTTTGTTGACATGGATGTGTCGGAGATGGGAGGAAGTGCCGGCGGTAAGAATCTGGATGAATTCTTAAGAACGGGAAGCATCAATGATACCGGCAAGGCAATCGATGACATCTTCGAGTCCATCGGAGAGAAGAATGCCAAGTCCATGTTCTTCCTCAATTACACCACTACGGATATGTATATCATCATGGTTCGTTTCCTTAAGGAACTTTCGGTGGATCCTCTTGAGATGACCGAAGCCTGCGGAGATATCAATGATGTTATAAAGAATGAACACACAATAGAGGGGGCCAAGAGATTCCTTAAGGGCTGTCTTGATTTTGTTATGGAAAAAAGAGACAGTGTGTCAGTGAAGAAATACGGCAAAGTACTGTCTGATGCAAAGCTTTATATTGAGGAGCATTATTCCGATGAGGATATCTCCCTCAATTCCATTGCGGACAACCTGGGTATCAGTCCCAATCATTTTTCCGCAATTTTCTCTCAGGAGATGGGAATCACATTTATCGAATATCTTATCAATAAGAGGATGGATAAAGCCAAAGAGCTTCTTATGACCACGGATATGAAGACCTTCGAGGTGGCTTATGCCGTAGGTTACAAAGATCCTTCTTATTTCAGTGCAACCTTTAAGAAGACTCAGGGAATGACAGTAAGGGATTATCGTTCCAGGGGGAGAGATAATTGAAAAGACACAGAGATTTGATTTCGACCCTGCCCATGAGAAAGAAACTGATGTTTATGAGCGTAGTCATAATCCTGCTTTTTGTTATGGTGCTCATGGTCCTTATCTATCAGCTTAATCAGCTCACCGCGGCCTATGATCTTATTGTTAAGAATATTACAGAGGCCAACGAATATAATATTGTTTTCAAGGAAGATATGGACTCCGTTATGTATCAGATGGTAGCCCGTTCTGTGGATGAGAACGAGGTGGAGTCTCTTCTGGGCATGACAAGTCCCAATACTCTTATTGACAATGCCGAAGAGGATTTTGAAAGAATGTACAATCACACGGAATCCAGCGAGGCAAAGGGACGAATCAAGAGTATTCTGAAACTGCTTGCAACTCTCAGGAGACGAGCAAATGAAATCAACGATACCGTCAAGGTAAGCGGTCACTATGACGAGAACCTGGCCAAGCTTGACACCGATATCCGTATTCTTACCGAACTTATTCAGGAGAGAATATCGGAGTACGTATATTATGAATCTGTCAGCATGGAGAGTATGAGAGTTCAGATTGACAACAGACGTAATATACTTGCCAACGGTTCGATTATTACCATAGCGGTGATTGTTATCATTGCGGGAACGCTGTCCGTTCTCATATCAAGAAGTATCACAAAACCCATAGAAGAACTCTGCCGTGCCACGGATGAAGTTGCCCACGGTAATTTTGATGTGCGCACTCATGTGGAGTCGGGGGAGGAGCTGGTGCAGCTGTCCGAATCCCTTAACAGTATGACATCCCAGCTGGGAACCCTCGTGGATAATATTAAAAAAGAACAGATCAATTCAAGAAATCTGGAGCTTAAGCTTTTGCAGGCCCAGATCAATCCACATTTCCTATATAACACTCTGGACAATATTGTATGGCTGTCTCAGGATGACAGAAAGGAAGATGTTGCTTCCATAGTTACATCCCTTTCCAGATTCTTCAGAACCACCCTTTCCGGAGGCAGGGATTATGTAAGAGTAAGGGACGAGATATCCCATGTGGAATCCTATCTTGAGATACAGCAGTTCCGTTACAGGGACATCATGGATTATGAGATCGTTGCTCCCGAAGAGTATATGAATTGTTCAATCATCAAGATGACTTTGCAGCCCATAGTAGAGAACGCACTTTATCACGGTATCAAGAATACCAGAAGGAAGGGAACCATCCGTATCACTGTAGGTGAGAAAAACTATGAGGATGATCCGGAAAATGAAGAGTTATACATAGAAGAGAAAGCGACTGTCTCCGACGATGTATTCGATACAGATGCGGTATATAGCGATGATTACGACACAGAAGATATTCGCAGGAAGGCTTTGGTTCTGACCGTAACCGATGACGGACAGGGTATGAACGAGGAAGACCTGGACAGGCTTAATAAGATTGTCAGAGGTGAAGTCAAGCCTTCTTTGGATAACAGCGGTTTCGGCCTTTCCAATGTAGCCGAGAGACTTAAGCTCAACTACGGCCGTGCCTGTGATATCCGCTTCAGCAGTGAGTATGGAAAAGGTACAAAAGTTGAGATAATTATCCCTAAAAAACTCTATACGACGGATGAATCGTAAATTATTCATTTTTTTAAATAAAAAAATACATCTTTTGTTCAAACCTTGTTCATAATTTAGTAAAAAATGCCTTGTTTTTTATAAATATCTTCATGGATTGAATATTGCCTCTTTTTTATAATGGTATTAGTCAAGGGGGATATATATATCTCTCGGGTTTTAGTAAGAAGGAGGAAAAATACAAAATGAAAAAGAAATTGATCAGTCTTTTACTTACAGGCGTAATGGCAGCCAGCTTACTTGTTGGTTGTGGATCAAGCGAAGCTCCTGCAGCAGCAGAACCTGCAGCAGCAGAAGTAGTTGAAGACGCAGCAGCAGCTGAGGAAGTTGTAGCTGAGGCAGCTGAGGCAACAGGCGACGTTATCAAGGTTGGTTTCGCACAGGTTGGACATGAGTCAGACTGGAGAACAGCATCTACAAAGTCTTGCCAGGATGTTTTCTCAGCAGCAAACGGATATGACTTAAGCTTCGTTGACTGTGATAATGATGAAGCAGCTCAGAAGGAAGCAGTTCGTTCTTTCATCGAGCAGGGTGTTGATTACATCATCATCGATCCTATCATTGCAACAGGTTGGGACACAGTTCTTACAGAGTGTGATGACGCAGGTATCCCTGTTATCATCATCGACCGTACAGTTGATGACTCTGATAAGTATGTATCATGGGTTGGATCTAACTTCTTAACAGAAGGTCAGGCAGCAGGTGAGTGGTTAAAGGCTTATGCTGATGCTCAGGGAATCTCAGAGATCAACGCACTCGTTATCTCAGGTTCTACAGGATCTTCAGCTCAGATCGGTAGATCAGACGGATTCAAGGAAATGGCTGACAAGTACGGATTCAACATCCTTGACGAGCAGACAGGTGATTTCACAGAAGCAGGCGGACAGGAAGTTATGGAGTCTTACTGTAAGTCATACGCAGGCAAGTTCAACGTAGTTGTATGTCAGAACGATAACGAAGCATTCGGTGCTATGACAGCTATGGACAATGCCGGTGTTGCTTATGGTGTTGGTACAGACGTAATCCTTATCTCTTTCGATGCTTGTACAGCAGGTCTTGAAGAAGTTAAGGCAGGAAAGATCACAGCAGACTTCGAGTGTAACCCTCTTGCAGCTCCTTTCGTAGAGGAAGTTATCAAGACTCTTCAGTCAGGCGGAACACCTGATAAGGAAGTTTACATGGTTGAGCACTGGTATGCATTACCTGATCAGATCGTTGATTTCTCAATCAATGGTGAAGCTCAGAAGATGACAGAAGTAACTGATGATGTTATCGCAGCTCAGTACTAATTTTCAGTAAGAGTTATTATTTATAGCTGAAACAGATTAAATCTCTGGGAGCTCCCTGATCCACAGGGAGCTCCATTTGAGTGAAGCAAAGAAAGGAGCGGGTTGCATGGAAGACAATGTAGTATTGACTGCCAGAGGAATATCAATGACATTCCCGGGAGTTAAAGCGCTTGAAAATGTTGACTTCACACTTCGCAAGGGTGAAATACATGCCCTCATGGGAGAAAACGGTGCCGGAAAATCCACACTTATCAAGTGTCTGACCGGTATTAATGATTTCGAGGCGGGAGAGATTCACATTGACGGTATAGACGGACCGGTTAAGAATCATTCCACAAGAGATGCACAGAACGTGGGTATATCCACTGTGTATCAGGAGGTTAATCTTTGCCCCAACTTATCCGTGGCAGAGAACCTTTTCATCGGACGTGAGCCGATGACAAAACTTCACACCATCGACAGAAAATCTTACAATAAGCGTTCACAGGTTATTATGGACGAACTCGGTATATCTGTTGATGTTACACAAAATCTTGAAAATTATTCCCTTGCCATACAGCAGATGGTTGCAATAGCAAGGGCTGTTGATATGGACTGTAAAGTCCTGATCCTTGATGAGCCTACATCTTCACTTGATGATGAAGAGGTTGAGAAGCTCTTTGTACTTATGAGAAAACTTCGTGATAAGGGTGTGGGTATCATATTCGTAACTCATTTCCTTGAGCAGGTTTATTCGGTGTGCGACCGCATCACAGTACTTCGAGACGGTCACTTTGTCGGAGAATACACCGTAGAAGAATTGCCAAGAGTTAAGCTGGTAGCAGCTATGATGGGTAAGGATCTTGACGATCTTGCCGAGATCAAGAAGGAAGGCGCAGAGAATGCGATCAACAATCCGATTGAGATAAGTGCAAAAGGCTTAAGCCATACAGGAACAGTTAAGCCCTTTAACCTTGACATACATAAGGGAGAAGTGGTCGGTGTGGCAGGACTCCTGGGTTCCGGAAGATCGGAACTTGCCAGAGCTATATACGGTGCCGACAAGGCTAATACGGGAACATTGAGCGTTAACGGAAAAGATGTTAAGATCAATCAGCCTATAGATGCCATCAATCTTGGCATGGGTATGCTTCCCGATGACAGAAAGGCGGAGGGTATCATTGCAGACCTTTCCGTAAGAGAAAATATCATACTTGCCCTTCAGGCAAGAAAAGGTATGTTCAAACCTCTTTCAAGAGCTAAACAGGAAGAACTTGCGGATGAGTATATCAAACTCTTACAGGTTAAGACTCCCAACAGAGAAGCTCTTATCAAACAGCTCTCAGGTGGTAATCAGCAGAAGGTTATTCTTGCCAGATGGCTTGCAACCAATCCTGATTTCCTTATTCTTGATGAGCCCACAAGAGGTATTGATATAGGAACAAAATCCGAGATCCAGAAGCTTATAGTAAAGCTTGCGGGAGAAGGAAAGAGTATTCTCTTCATTTCTTCGGAAATATCCGAGATGCTTCGTACCTGCAGCCGTATGGCTATCATGAGAGACGGCGAAAAGGTAGGAGAGCTTGACAGAGAACTTACCCAGGAGAATGTTATGAAGGCTATTGCGGGAGGTGATACTGAGAAATGAAAAACGGTAAATTAAGCTGGAAGAAGATTAAAAGCTGGAACCTTCTGCTCCCGGTAGTCGCACTTCTGCTGGTTATGGCTGTTAATATCATCTACGATATAGCAAACGGCAATAATCCTTTGGCATTCTTTACAATAACCCTGCAGCAGACTACAGGTAACGGAACCATTCTTTATGGTCGTATAATAGATATCCTTAACAGAGGTAGTGAGGCAGCTATCCTTGCCATAGGTATGACTCTTGTCGTGTCTTCATCGGCAGGTACCGATATTTCGGTAGGTTCGGTAATGAGCCTTTGCGCAAGCTTCTGCTGTATGCTCCTTGCAGGGTATGGTGTATCTTCAACATCTACTCTTGCAGTACCTCTTGCGGTAGGTGTACTCGGCGGAATCTTAATGGGTGTTATATGTGGTATGTTCAACGGTACGCTGGTTGCTTACTTCAAGATACAGCCCATGGTAGCTACACTTATTCTTTACTCGGCTGCCAGAGCTATAGGACTTCTTCTTTGTAACGATCTTATCGTATACGTAAGAAACGATTCATACGCGTTTTTTGGAGGTTTTATAGGATTACTTCCCACACCTCTTGTTATCACAGCTATATGTGCCGTAATAATCACACTGCTTCTTAAGAAGACAGCCCTCGGAATGTTCATTCAGTCGGTAGGTATCAATCCTAAGGCCAGCCGTATTGCCGGACTCAATTCCAAGAGAATCATCTTCTTAACATATGTATTATGCGGACTTTTCGCAGGTATAGCAGGTATCGTTGCTTCTTCAAGAATCACATCGGCCGATTCAAACAACATCGGTCTTTATCTTGAGATGGATGCCATCCTTGCAGTAGCATTGGGCGGTAACAGTCTTGGCGGAGGCAAGTTCAACCTGGCAGGTTCCATCATCGGAGCTTATACTATCCAAGCTATCACCACAACACTGTATGCTTTGGGTGTATCAGCCGCACAGGCTCCCGTATTCAAAGCAGTGATCGTTGTTATCATTGTTGCGATCCAGTCTGAACCTGTAAGAAACTACTTCAAGAAAGCAAGTCTTGCAAAGAAAGCAAAGGAGGTGGCTTAAATGAAAAATAAGAAATTATCACTTAACGGCCACACACTCCTTCTGGTCATAACAATTGCACTCTTTATCGTACTCTATGCAGGAGGCTGCATAGCATACGGAGCAAAAGGTTTTTCACATTTACAGACTTTCTGTAATGTACTTATTACCAATGCAGGACTTATCTGTGTATCCTGTGGCCTTACATGTGTAATGCTTACAGGCGGTATCGATATTTCGGTCGGTGCACTTATCGCCATGGATTGTATGATGCTTGCAGTCGGAATGTCCAAGGGAATAGATGCTGTTCCCATGATTATCATTGTTCTTATTGTGGGTCTTGTATTCGGACTCTTCCAGGGATATATGGTTGGATATCTGAATATACAGCCCTTTATCGTAACAATGGCAGGTATGTTCTTCTGCAGAGGTATGACAGCCGTAATATGTACTGATCAGGTATCTATTACAGAGCAGATCAATGCTACATTCTATAAATGGGCAAATGCAAAAGTTACTATCCCCTTCGGTGGATATGTGAATAACAAGGGCAAATATATGGCTCCTTACGTAAGACCCGGAGTTATCGTTGCAATCCTTGTGCTTGTGCTCATATATCTCATGCTGAGATATACCAAGTTCGGACGTTCTCTCTATGCAGTAGGCGGTAACACCCAGTCAGCTACAATGATGGGACTTAATACAAAGATGATCAAGATGAAGGCTTATGTCCTTTCATCAATGCTCTGTTCCATCGGAGGAATCTGTTACTGTCTTAATACAATGGCAGGATCGGTGTCACAGGCACTTGGACTTGAGATGGATGCCATCTCTTCAGCCGTTATCGGTGGAACTCTTCTTACAGGTGGTGTAGGTAACGTATTCGGTACATTCTTCGGTGTACTTATCAACGGAACCATATCATCCATCGTTAAGACCAACGGTAAGCTGGCAAGCTCATGGCCCAACATCCTTACAGCAGCGCTGCTCTTTGTATTCATCGTAATCCAGAGTGTATTCGCAGCAATAAGAGAGAAGAGCAAGAACAAATAATAGACTTGCCTGATAAGGTAAAGAAATTATAATCAGTAATTTAAAAAGCCGAATGATGTTTTATCATCATTCGGCTTTTATTCATCTTAGGGCTACGCCTGTATTTTACCAGTCATCGTATCCGCCGTCATCATAACCGTAGTCATCGTAACCGGAATCGTAATCGTAGTCGTTGTAATCGTCGTTATCATAATAGCTGTCATAATCGTCAGCTTCGTCATAGTCATCATAGCCGTCATAAGCTTCGTAGTCTTCGTCCAGATAGGAATCGTAGAGGTCCTCGTAGTCATTGTATTCGAGGTAGTCCTCGTAATAGAGATCATCGTCCCATCCGGCATCATTAGATTCCATGAACTCACCTGTATCATCATCGATATAACCGCGGTCGCCGAAGCAATAGAATATATCTTCGTATCCGTTGAAGTACCAAATGTCGCCGTCCGCATCTGTCCAGTAATATGTCTCTATAGTAGTCTGATTAGAAGCCTGCTTTTTTGTCACCTGTTTGGTTTTACTCTTTTTCTTTGGTGCAGAACTCTTGGCGGCTTTTTTAGCCGGAGGCTGTGTTGACCAGTCTGTCTTGTATGTACATGTGTTAAGTATGTTGAGCGAGATCTTATAATAGTTTTCTATGGTCTCAACAGGTGCAACAGCTGTAGAACAAAGAATGTATCCGGTGGGTCCGAAATAGCGGAGTTCCATTATTCCCATTAAGGTCTCACCTTCCACCTGATTACTGAACATGCTCGAATCAAGTGCCATGTAACCTGTAGCACGATAATATGTACCCATATCCTGGAAGTCCGTACCAATTGTCTTGATCAGATAATTGCCGTACAGAGTCTGCATGGAATTGTTCATGAGTTTAGTCATGGCAGGCTTTGCCAGATAAGCTCCCTGGGTAAGGAACTGGTCTGCATTTACCAGAGGGTGGAAGGATACTTTAATAAAGCTGTGACCGTCCGGTATTCCCGCCGGAAAAGCGTCAACATTGAAAAAATCAAGGCAATTGGCAACGCTTGAATCAGGGGTGGCAGTCATCTTTGACGGGTAATTTACAGTGAATCCTTCGAATTTACCCGGGAAATTGGCCGTCATATCCAGTGAATCTTCGGAAGATGCTCCAAAGACTCTGCTCACTGCGTCTCGGTCCTGATCAATCAGCTTGTTTTCATCCACTACAGTGTATTCGTTCACACGGTCACTGTCCTTGAAAACCATGCGAAATCCCTTGTCGTCAATTATCTCTATAGTACCGGTATTGGATACCTGGCCGTCTGCATTATAAGCGACCCAGCTAAGATCTTTGGCAATATAGAAAGATGCAGAGGCATCATCATATTTCCAGTAACCTATGCAGACGTGAGATTCATCGGCTTTTGCCTCTGCGCTCGTTTCGCCTTCTGCCGCTGCCTGACTGTCATCGCTTTTTTTTCCGCATGCGGTCAAAGAACCGGCTATCAGACATAGCATCAATAAAAAAGAAATCAGAGTTTTTTTATTAATTTTCATAATCTCTCCCTTTCATATATATAGTTTTGTAAAATCGGATATTTGCACGATTGTGTGAGTAAGATTATGGATGCCCCCCTTCTTCCCCTGTTCCTATGCAAAATATGCCTTTTTAATTGTACATCTTAAGGTCAAAAAAAACAGGATACTTTTAGTATAGTAATTTTGCAGGGGCTTCGAATAACAGATGATCATTCTTCGGGATTTTGCTTGATGTGCATGGCACCTGAAGTATTGAGCTTGGTACGTTGTACCAGCTCCTTGGGTGACATACCGTATTCTTTTTTGAAGGCTCTGTAGAAGCTGGAATAGTCATCAAAGCCGTAGGTGCTGTAGACCTGGGAGATGGGTTCTCCCGAAGTGATGGCGTCATGACACAGACTCAGCCTCTTCTTGCCTATGTACTGATGGATGGACAGACCTATGTTGTCCTTGAATACATGTGATATGTAGAATTTGCTTAAGAAAAAGTGCTCGGCAATGCTGTCCAATGACAGATCACCGTCTATGTTGTGCTCTATGTAATCACAGATATTCTGATACAGAGCATTGGGGGTGGTCTTGTGGTGGGTGAACTGTTCATTGGCCAGGCGGCTTATGGATAGCATAAGTTCGGATATGAGCAGCTGGATCTCCGTTGTGCGGCCATAGCGGTTGCCTTTTTCTTCTTCGATTATGTTAAAGAGTCTTGAAAGAATGGAATTGAAGACTATACGATCCGTATGGATAACATGCCTGTCCTCATTCATAGCCATATCGATGGCATAGGAAAAATCACTGCTTAAGGATATCAGACGCTTATACAATGACACACTTATCCACAGATCAAATCGTCTGTAGGGGATGTCAAAATCATGGACAAAGACTCCGTGAGAAACCTTGGGTGGAACGATGAGGATATCACCGTATGAGAGCATATAGTGATCCTGTCGCACCTGGGCCTCTGCATGTCCTTCCAGAAAGAAGTAGAATTCATAATAAGGATGAGTGTGGAGACCTGTTCTCTTGCCGGCTTTTGTATCATGGTAATAGTACAGTTCGAAGTCGCCGGACTCCATATATTGTCTGTCATCGTAGTTGGTGGTAAGATTTTTCTTCATAGTATCATTTTATATAATGAAGAAGGATACTGCAACAAAAAAGACCGGGATGGAACATTCCCGGCCTTTTCCATAGAGAATATATTTATAGGGAGTAGTTGTATGTCAATCGTTAACTACAACATCTTCAACTTCTTCTTCGGCTGCAAATTTGGACTCATCCAGATTGCTGGGATCCTGGCCGATGTAAGCCGATATACCGCCGTCTATATATACAACCTGTCCGTTGATGAAGTCTGAAGCCTTTGAAGCAAGGAAAATGGCAAGACCCTGAAGGTCCTCTGTTTTTCCCCAACGCTGAGCGGGTGTCTTGGATCTGATGAATCTGTCGAAAGGATTCATGGAACCATCCTCGCCGCGGGCTCTTAAAGGAGCAGTCTGAGGAGTTGCTATATAGCCGGGGCCGATGGCATTACACTGAATGTTGTACTGGCCGTATTCCGAACAGATATTACGTGTAAGCATCTTAAGTCCACCCTTTGCCGCAGCATATGCTGAGACGGTCTCTCGTCCGAATTCACTCATCATTGAGCAGGCATTGATTATCTTGCCGCTTCCTTTTTTCATCATTCCGGGAATAACAGCCTTGGAACAGATGAAGGGACCTGTAAGATCTACTCCGATTACCTGATTCCACTGTTCTACAGACATCTCAACCATCGGGATTCTTTTGATTATTCCCGCATTGTTGACAAGTACATCGATTATGCCCACCTTTTCTTCCACATCTTTTACAAATGCGGTAACCTGATCTTCCTTGGTAACATCACATACTGCACCGTATGCATCTATGCCCAGTTTCTTATATTCATTCAAACCTCTGTCAACCAGTTCCTGATTGATGTCGTTGAATACGATCCTGGCACCTACTTCCGCATAAGCCTTGGCATAAGCAAGACCCAATCCGTAAGAAGCACCGGTGATCCATGCAACCTTTCCGTCCAAGCGGAAACTGTCAATAATTCCTGCCATAATGATTCCTCCGTTTTTACATTATATATAGTAGTAGTATTTGCTCCCGGCAAATTTTCTTGCCATACTCATATCATATATAACTGATTGTAAAAAGCAAAGAAAAAAAGCAGTTTAAACAATTTTTGCAATGTAGTAGGCAAGTTTATCATTGTTATAGTTTTTGGTAAACAATTATAATTAACTTACTTGAGAAGTACTGTGAGTACAAAATGTAACGAATAGTTAACAGGAGGTAAAAAACTTATGAAAAAGAAATTGCTTGCAGTTTTGTTATCATCGGCAATGGTTCTTTCTCTGGCAGCGTGTGGCAGCCAGGAAGCAGCACCTGCAGAGGGTGACGGTTCAACAGCAGAAGCAACAACAGGGGAGGCAGCTGCCACAGAGGAAGCAGCTGACTATGAACTTACAGATCTCTACATTACTGTAGACGGAACTCTTACAGCTAATGTGGACAGCGGACAGGCTGAGTTCGTTGAGCAGTGGGAGAAGGCAGTGTCTGAAAAGCTCGGACATGACATCAAGCTCCACATCAACCAGCCTGAGCATTCAGGTTACAAGGACAATGTAGCTCAGTTACTTACAACAGGAACGCCCGGTGACGGACAGTATCCTGATGCACTTATCATGAGCGCTACAATGTTCAAGCAGTATCAGACAACAGGTATTCTCTGGGATATGGCAGAAGCATATGACAATGCTGAATTCCAGGCCAGAGTTACACTTCCTCTGGTCAATGAGAATATGAAGACAGCTTCAGGCGAGCTCTACGGATTTGCTCCTACATACGGTAACGGATGTGTTACATATGTAAAGCAGTCATGGCTCGATGCAGCAGGACTTAAGATTGAAGATATCAAGACATTTGATGACTACTACAATATGCTTAAGGCCTTCACACAGGGTGGCCAGACAGGTGTTATTGCAGCAGGCTTCGGTAAGCTTGATGAAGCTCCTTACATCAACTACATGCCTGAATTCTGGCAGGGAGCATATCCCGCAATCTATCAGAAGGACGGACAGTGGGTTGACGGTTTCCAGGAACAGGCAACAATCGACGCTCTTAACAGACTTGCACAGGGTTATGCCGATGGCGTGATCGATAAGGATACAGAGGAAGCTTCTACAAAGACTGCAAGAGAAAAATGGTTCTCTAATGACCAGTCTACATCAGAAGGTGTATTCACATACTGGGCAGGAACATGGTTAAGAACTCTTACATCCAACATGGATAAGAACGATGTAGATGCAGATCTTGGCGATGACAGACTTGTACAGCTTGCACCTATCAAGGAGATCAAGGATACATGGGGCGGATACCTCAACAGAGAAGCTCCTGTATGGGTAATCACAGATGACGGTGACGGCGACAATGCTCGTGAGCAGGCTATATTCGATGCTCTTCTTGAGACAATGCTTGACGGTGACACAGTACAGACTCTCTGGACATACGGTGCAGAAGATGTTCACTGGTCAACACATGCAGAAGAATTCGTAACAAATCCTGATGATGCTGAGAAGAAGAAGGAATACAGCTATGCAGAAGGTGAATTCCACCTTAAGCAGGCTCCTAACGATCCTAACTCAGTATGGAAGAAGAATCATCTTGATCCCGTACTTGTTATAGCTCCTCTTACTAACGGATTCGTTGATGACGATCCCCTTGTTGTAGAGGGTAACAAGTTCTTCACAGAAAACTGTGTAGATGCTCCTCAGTCACCTTCATCAGAGACTCTGACAGAGGTTGAGGCAGATCTTGCAACAGCTAAGACAACACTTATGAATGAAGTTGTTGCCGGCAAGAAGTCAGCTGAGGATGCTATTGTTGAATACCAGGATACATGGGGAGATACAATCGCTACAATCCTTGAAGAGCTCAACAGCCAGCAGTAATCAATGAGTTATTTGCACCATAGGTGTAATGCACCATAGTGTAAGTGATTATAACCCGCGTGGGCATCCGGATACCGGGTGCCCATGCCACGGTTATATAGAGGAATCACAGTAAAGATCAGGTTATTGCAACAAATCAAACGGTTATAATTGACTGACACTAATCAGATTGGGGTACTTTAATGAGCAAGAAGCAAGAATATACATCCACGGGGCAGCCAATCAATCAAAGGCCCCTTAAAACAAGAATATGGAATAACAGAGGCTTCTACCTTATGTTTCTTCCGGTTCTTATCTATGTGCTGATAGTCTACTATTGGCCCATGCTTGGCGTTAGATACGCATTCTTTGACTATACACTTAAGAAAATCGAATTCGTTGGCTTTAAACATTTTGAAAAGATGTTCTCAGATAAGGAATTCTGGAAAGCCTTTACCAATACATTGGAATTGTCCATTATCAAATTACTGATCACGACGGCCGCATCGGTCATAGTATCGGTATTTATCAATGAGATGGCCAATCTCTTTGCCAAGAAAGTGCTGCAGACGGTAATCTATCTGCCTCACTTTATGTCATGGACGGTTACGGCAGCGATCTTTACACTTTTCCTGTCAACATCATCCACAGGTTTTGTCAATGAGACATTGAAGAGCTGGGGATGGATCAAGGAAAGTATAGATTTTATGCATGAGACCTACCTATGGCGGCCTGTATACTATCTGGTCAATATCTGGAAGGAGACGGGCTGGGGCACGGTTATTTTCCTTGCCACACTGGCGGGTATCAATCCTGAGCTTTATGAAGCGGCGGATATAGACGGTGCCACAAGATTGCAGAAGATATGGTATGTAACCATTCCCGAACTGGCCAATACCATCATCATCGTTCTTATACTTAACCTTGCAAAGGTTCTTAACCTTTTCGAGTCGGTATTCGTAATGTACAACAACAGAGTATTCGAAGTATCGGACGTTATTTCGACATATATCTACAGAAAGACCTTTATGACTGCCATACCCAATTACGGATATACAACAGCAGTCGGTCTCTTTAAGTCACTTGTGGGTTGCTTCCTTGTACTTGTCTGCAACTGGGCAAGTAAGAAGGTTCGCGGTCGCGGAATCATATAAGGAGGTAACATTATGGCTGGTAAAAAAGAATTTGCTGTCGGCCGCCGTCATAAGACGGGAACGTTCGACGTAGTTAATTATCTGGTATTCATAATAATCGGCCTGATAATTATGATACCAATATGGAAGGTGGTCAGTGACTCCTTCAACGCAGTAGGTGTGTACAAATTCCAGTTTTTTCCCAACAGGCCTACACTGGATGGTTACAAGGTTATCCTTACTACCGCAAAATTGTACAGACCTTTTGTGAATTCGGTTGTAACAACTTTGCTTGGAACATTTCTTGGTCTTTTAATGTCTACTCTTGGTGGATATGTACTGTCACAGTATGATGTTCCCGGCAGAACAGGAATGGCTTATATATTGCTTTTCACCATGATATTCTCAGGCGGACTTATTCCCGAATATCTGGTAATGAAGCAGCTGCACCTGGTTAATAACATGTGGATACTTGTTGTCAAGCATGGTATGAACGTATACAACCTGGTGCTTATGCGTAACTTCTTCGATGGTATTCCGGGATCTATATTTGAGGCAGCCAGGATAGACGGCTGTTCTCCTATGGGAATATTCTTCAAGATCGTTCTGCCTTTGTCAAAAGCGGCACTGGCATCTATCGGTCTTATGTTCGGTGTAACCGTATGGAACGATTATTCAACCGTTCAGATATATATTACTAACCGTGATCAGGTTAATTTCCAGTATATACTTCGAGTACTTGTCATGGACGGAGATACGCCGGTGACGCAATACAGTGTTTCCCAAAGCACTTTGTATTACGCTGCCATAGTATGCGCTATATTGCCTTTTATGATGTTATATCCTTTCTTACAGAAATATTTTGTTAAGGGTGTTAATATAGGCGCTGTTAAAGAATAAGATATTTTAAGCTGTGAATAATAGCCGGAGCCGTATCTGTCGGCTTCGGCTAGATTATCATATACAGCTGTTAGTTATTCGCTAGGAGTTGATCAGGATGAGAATTATATTTTGGGCCGGTGATTCCACAAACACCTGCAACAAGGCCAACAAATATCCCCAGACAGGGATAGCTCAGGCTTTTGACAGATTCACCGAACCTGACGTGGTGATCTATGATCATGCCGTCAACGGAAGAAGTACCAAGAGTTTTATCGATCAGGGCAGACTCGCGGTCATTTACAATGAGATAAGAGAGGGGGATTACCTCTTTATCCAGTTCGGTCATAACGATGAAAAAAAGACGGATCTGAGCCGTTATACGGACCCGGATACGGAATTCATAGATAATCTTGGCAAATATGCCAATGCAGCAAAAAACAAAGGGGCAATTCCTTTATTTATCACACCCCTTGAACGCAGAAGCTTTATGGATGATCATGTACATTTAAGGCCCTCCGAACATATGCCTTATGTAAAAGCTTATTATGAAGCTTCAAAAAAATATAAGGTGCCGCTTATCGACCTTTTTGATGTCAGTCGCAAATTCATCGAATCCCAGGGAGATGAGCCCACTAAGAAATATTTTATGCATGTGAAGCCCGGAGAAGTCTTCTGGCTTCCCGAGGGATTGTCAACGGACAATACCCATCTCAAATATGAGGGAGCCATGAAATTCGGCGAGCTCTTAGCCAGGGAGATCCTGGCATATGGTGAACCCTTCTCCACTCTTATTGATGAAGGAGTGTTGAAGGACCTTGACAGTGTATATGAATCCAATGCCGCAGATGACGGGGTGGCAGACGAGTATCAGAAAGGCAATATATGAATACTTACAGCAATCCCATAATATTTGCCGACTATTCGGATCCGGATGTCGTAAAGGTGGGGGATGATTATTACCTCACGGCATCAAGCTTCAATTATACGCCCGGACTTCCCATCCTGCATTCCACCGATCTGGTAAGCTGGACTCTGATGGGCTATGCGGTAAAGGATCTGGGGTATGGATACAGAACTCCGAGGCATTCGGAGGGAATATGGGCTCCTTCCATCAGATATTACAATGATATGTTTTATATCTATTATGGTATGCCTGATGAAGGACTCTTTGTTGTGCGTGGAAGGTATGAGTCACTTATTTCGGATGATACGCAGCTGATCAGAGCTTCTTCAAAGGATGTTCCCGAAGAGTGTCCAAGCAGAGAGCCTGACCGCTACATAAGCGATCAGGGCGTGGACCTTAAGGTCCCTCATCTGGCAAATAAGAGAATAATATGGGATGCTCCCATATGTGTCCTTGAAGGAAAAGGACTTATAGATCCATGTCCTTTTATTGATGATGACGGGAGATTTTATCTTGTACATGCCTATGCCAAATCAAGAATAGGCTTCAAGAGTATTCTTGGCATGGTGGAACTGGATCCCACAGGGACCGAGGTCATATCTGAAGACAGATTTATCTTCAACGGCGGTCTTGTGGGCGAGGATATGAAAGAAGACCTTAGTGCAGCCTACAAGGGACAGGCAAAGGAAGAAGCTGATGAAAAAAAGGCTCCTGCAGTTACCATAGAAGGACCTAAGGTATACAAACGTAATGGCTTTTATTATATTCTTGCTCCTGCAGGAGGAGTAAGACAGGGTTGGCAGCTGACCCTGCGTTCAGAGTCCATAGAAGGACCTTACGAATGCAGAATATCAATGCACAGAGGAGACAGTACGATCAACGGTCCTCACCAGGGAGGCATGGTAAGTGATGAGGGCGGTGATGACTGGTTCATACATTTTCAGGATATGGGTCCCTACGGCAGGGTATGTCACCTGCAGCCTCTTAGATGGACCGATAACTGGCCTGTAATAGGCCGGGCAGACAAGGGCGATACAGCAGGATGTCCTGTGGAGGAATACAGGTCACCTAGTGTAAAAAGCAATCCGGACGTTACTAAAGAAGGAAGGATAAAAGTGCCCTTCGAGACTGCCACGGACAATCAGTGGCTGGGCAATCATTCTTATGAATATTATGAAGTCCTTGATGATAAGGACAATGTTGTATCCAAGGACATGGCAGATCTCTATCATGGTATGAGCAGATACATAGGACACAGTGGCAATAGACGACTGAAGCTTCAGGCTCTTAACAGTCAGGGTCGGTCTCCCATCATATGGAAGGCATCCAATGTACTGACCCGTAAGATAGACAGGCGCAATGTGGAAGCCCTGGTCACTCTTGATATCTCCCACCTTCAGGAGGGAGACAGAGCGGGAGTTGCCGTACTCGGAGGAGGATATGCCTTTCTGGAATGCCGCATAACAGGCAAGGATGAACTTGCTGTCGTATGGGGCAAAGGCATTGAAAGCGGACAGAAGGGTCACATGAGAGAGACAGCTGACTGTATAAAACATCTGAAGAGGTCAGGACATAAGCAGGTGACTTTTCTTATAAGATGTAAGGATGCTTCCGCGGATGGAAGTGACAGACAATCATATGCCAAAGTGGAGGATTGTCATCCGGAAGCGGCCTTTGAATATCGAATGGATAATGGTGACAATGCACCGGTGAGAAGAAGATTTCCTCTTTCCGACCATACGTGGACCGGAGCAAAACTTGGTCTTTACGCTATTTCAGGGAGAGACAGGGGCGGTTATATAACTTTAGAGGAATATGAGTGGAGAGATGCCAACAGGTCATTATGAAACTTTTGCACAGAGCTGATATAGAAGTATTTGAGAATAGTTACAGAAAACACAAGGACAGACCCTTGCTTGCCCTTATGGGTTTTTATAAGGGTTATTATCATAATTTTGTTCTGTCGGTGATATTCTATGCCATAAAGCATTCACCGGCCTGGGTCCTTCCAATCGTAACTGCCAACATTATCAATTATGTTACGGAAGGTGTTTCGGATGCCCGCAGGTTGATCCTTTTCAATGCGGGTCTGCTGGTCTTCCTGCTTCTTTTGAACATCCCAATGAATTATCTCCATATGCATTTCAGGGCATCGGCGGTAAGAGATGTGGAAGCGGGACTGAGAAGTACTCTTATTCATAAGATACAGACCATGTCTATTCTGTCCGAAAAGGATATACAGTCGGGAAGACTTCAGTCCAAGATCATCAGAGATGTAGAAGCTATCGAGACTCTGTCGGATCAGATATTCGTCAATTTCATGAATATCATAATCAATGTTACGGTTGCTCTTGCGGTGACGATATCCAAGAGCAAGGTGGTATTTTTCTTTTTCCTTTTGATGGTTCCTTTGGCTGCCGTTCTTGTATTTGTATTCAAGAGACCTATCAAGGCTCACAACCAGAGATTCCGTAAAGAGATGGAGAAGACCAGTGCCAAGGTATCCGAGATGGTGGAGCTGGTGCCTGTGACCAGAGCCCATGCGCTTGAAGAAGATGAGATGAAGCGCATGAACGAACAGGTTAGACAGATAGCTCTTGAAGGTTACCATCTGGACATGATCCAGACCAATTTCGGGGCGGTGAGCTGGGCCTGTTTCCAGATATTCCAGGTGATATGTCTGGTGTTTACGGCTTTTCTGGCTTTAAGAAGTGTTATAAAGACCGGTGATGTTGTTCTCTATCAGAGTTATTTCACTACCATAGTGGGTCAGGTATCGAGTATGCTCAATCTTCTGCCTACCATATCCAAGGGACTGGAATCAGTCAACAGTATCGGCGAAGTACTGGGAGTGGATGATATTGAAGAGACGGAAGGCAAAACACCTATAGAAGATCTTAAGGGTGAATACAGATTTGAGCATGTATCATATACCTATCCCGGAGGGGAGAAGAGCGTCATAGAGGATATGAATCTGTCGGTGAAAAAGGGACAGACCATTGCCTTTGTGGGAGAGTCGGGGGCCGGCAAGTCCACCATACTCAACATGCTTATAGGCTTCATATTGCCAACAAAAGGCAGACTATATATTGACGATATACCTATAGATGAGATCAATCTAAGGAGTTACAGAAGATTCCTTGCCGTGGTTCCTCAGTCGACGGCACTTTTTTCCGGAAGTATCAGAGACAACATATTATACGGAACCAATGATATATCCGAGGAGACTCTTGACAGAGTAATAAAAGAATCGGGACTCAGTCATGTGATTGAGAAACTTCCCGACGGAATAGATACTTTTGTGGGAGAACACGGAGACAGGCTGTCGGGTGGACAGAAGCAGCGTATATCCATAGCCAGAGCTCTCATAAGGGATCCCCGTGTCATAATACTGGATGAAGCAACATCAGCTCTTGATGCCATATCGGAGAGAGAGGTGTCGGGGGCATTGGACAACATGTCCGAATCAAGAACCACTTTTATTGTTGCCCACAAGCTTGCAACTGTTAAAAAAGCCGACAGGATAATCGTGATGCAGGACGGCGGGATAGTGGAAAGCGGCACTTTTGACGAATTGATGAAGAAGCGGGGATATTTCTACAATATGGAGACCAACATGGCCTGACCCCGATGGAGAAGCATATGCATACAGAAGTTTATTATGATTCCCTCCCCTCTATGCTGAAAAGATATGACAAGACAGCCAATGCTGACAGATTCCGGGGTAATTCCGCAGAGGAATTGGAAAAATGGCAGAATAAAGAGAGAAAGCTTCTGTGGAATCTTCTGGGACTTGATAAGCTTATGCCGGATGAAGATCCTGCTGAAGTGAGAGATCGGGGATGCGGCTTAGCCCTTTATGAGGGTGATGCTTTTGTTATGACAGGCAGTGAAGAGATCGAGGACGGAATATGCAGGAAGAAATACCTTTTTCGCGTGGATGAAGACAGCTGTATGCCCATGTACATACTGGAACCTGCAGGGCTTGACAAAGGAAGCGTCAAGGGAACAATCCTTGCTCTTGCAGGCCATCAGGGCGGCGGCAAAGAATCGGTGGCGGGAGTAAGACAGTCTCGTGCCGTAGCGGAAAGGATAGACTTCTTTAATTACGATTACGGTGTAAAGCTGGCACGCCTGGGCTATGTAGCCATATGTCCGGATCCCAGAGGCTTCGGCGAACGCCGCGACAGATACGCCCAAGGTGATTCCGGCAAAGAGATATTATCCTGCAGTTGCAGGAATCTGGCCAATATGGCCATACCGCTCGGACTTACGGTTGTAGGTCTCTGCGTCTATGATTATATAAGATTTATTGATTTTCTTGCGGCTGATGGAAGATGGAAGACGGATGATCTCGGAGTAGTGGGATTTTCCGGCGGAGCTATGCAGGCTCTCTTTCTGGCGGCACTGGACAGCAGGATAAAGATGACTTTCATAAGCGGATATATGTATGGTTACAAGGATTCTCTGCTTATGCTCAATAACAATTGCAGCTGCAATTACGTTCCGGGGCTGTGGGAACATCTGGACATGGGTGATATTGCATCCATGATAGCCCCAAGACCTCTTTTTATACAGTCCTGTGAAGATGACCACCTGAACGGTCACAGAGGAATGGATAATGTATACGAACAGGTGGAGATCATAAGAAGAGTATACAGACTGACGGGAGCTGAGGACAGCCTCTGTCATGATGTGAGAAAGGGAGAACATCATTTTCACGATGAGCCCCTTAAAGAAGTGTTGGAGAGATTCGGTAAAAGGTAGGCAGATACATGAATAAAGAAGAGACAAAGCAGCTTTTGAGCGAATATGTTGATTATCTTATGAACAATTCGGACGCGGCCCGTCCCCTCTGGAACATAGAAAAGATAAGAGAAGGCAAGGAAAACAAATGGAATTACATAGACGGATGTATGATAACAGCCATCCTCAGGCTCTATGCTCTTACGAAAAAGGCCAAATATCTTAAGTTCGCGGATGAATTCCTCTCTTATTATGTTAAAGATGACGGCAGCATAGATACATATTCTGTGGAAGAATACAATCTGGACAATATAAGACCGGCCTGCAATCTTTTTGCTCTTTACGATTATACCGGCAGAGAGAAGTACAGAAAGGCCATGGATACTGTAAGAAGCCAGCTGGAGACCATGCCAAGGACTAAGGAAGGCAACTTCTGGCACAAGAAGATATATCCCAATCAGGTCTGGCTGGACGGCCTTTACATGGCTCAGCCTTTCTATACGGAATATGAGCGCAGATATAACAAGATGTCCGGCTGTCTGGACTCCTTCAGGCAATTTGAAAATGTGAAGCGTCTTATGAGGGATGAGAAGACAGGTCTGTATTATCACGGATACGATGAATCGAGACAGATGTACTGGGCAGATGAGAAGACGGGGTGCAGCCCCAATTTCTGGCTGAGAGCCACTGGCTGGTATATGGCGGCCCTGGTGGATACTGCGGAAGCCATGGGAGAGCAGATGTATTACGAATACAGGACACTTCAGAATACTCTGAAGGAGCTGGCAGATGCTCTTCTTGAATACAGGGATGAAGACAGTCATATGTTCTATCAGGTAATCGACAGAAAAGATGCGAAAGGCAATTACCTTGAGACTTCCGGATCGGCTCTTATTGCCTATGCTCTCTTAAAAGGGGTAAGGTTGAAATACCTTCCTTCAAGGTATGCTGACATAGCCGAAGAGATATTCTACGGTATCACCGACAGATATCTGTCAAGAAATGAAGACAATACTCCCCGTCTGGGAGGCATATGCCTTGTGGCAGGCTTGGGTGGAAGCACACACAGAGACGGATCTTTGGAATATTATTTTTCGGAGCCTGTTGTTGAGAATGACGCAAAAGGAACAGGTCCTTTGATAATGGCCTATACAGAGCTCATAGGATTGGATAGATAGACATGAAATTCGAAGTTATAAGTACAACTCCAAGAAGTATAACAATAGAACTGGACAATAATACATGTTACAGACCGGAAGAGCCTGTTACTGTTCTGCTGGACGGTGAAAAGGCAGGGGATTATGACACCAATGTCATAACGCTCAAGGGGCTTACTCCCAGAACTTCATATACACTTACGGTGGTTGAAAAGGGAATTGCCTCAAAGGAAACTGAAGTGATCACATCAAGCGAGTCGGTTCTTCTGAATGTAAGAGAGTTCGGTGCTCGGGGAGACGGCACCACTGTGGATACGGCATATATCCAGGCGGCTGTCAATGCATGCCCGGAAGATGGCACCGTATACCTGGGTAAAGGAACATATCTGAGCGGTCCCATATTCCTTAAGAGCAACATGAACTTCTGGATCGATGAGGGGGCTGTCCTTAAGGGGATAAGTGACAGATCGGCTTATCCGATACTCCCCGGTATGACATATTGCACAAATGAAAAGGATGAATACAATCTCGGCACATGGGAGGGCAATCCTCTTGACTGTTTCGCTTCTCTTATTACAGGCATAGCTGTTAAAAATGTACGCATCTTCGGTGAAGGCGTAGTGGACGGAGGAGCAAAGGATGCGGACTGGTGGCAGGATCCCAAGATAAGACGTATGGCCTGGAGACCGAGGCTTATCTTTTTAAACAGATGCGAGAATATACTCCTGCAGGGAATAGAAGCATGCAATTCTCCCAGCTGGACCATACATCCCTATTATTGCGAAAAGGTGGATATCGTAGGTCTTAAGATCCGCAATCCCTATGATTCGCCCAATACCGATGGGATCGATCCCGAGAGCTGCGGCAATATAAGGATCATAGGCACGGATATATCCGTAGGAGATGACTGCATAGCCATCAAGTCAGGTAAGTATTATATGGCCCTCAGACATTACAAGAAGACGGATATGATCACTGTACGCAACTGTCTGTTACAGAACGGACACGGAAGCGTGACCATAGGAAGCGAATGTGCCGGCGGCGTTGAGAATGTTCAGGTTAGCAGATGCATTTTCGATGAAACAGACAGAGGTCTCAGAATAAAAACAAGAAGAGGCAGAGGAAAACGCTCCGTAATAGAGAATATATTCTTTGAGAATATAGAGATGAAGGACGTGAGAATGCCCTTTACCGTCAATATGTTCTACCACTGCGATCCCGACGGACACAGTGATTATTGCCAGAATAAGGATCCCCTTCCTGTGGATGACATGACTCCGAGGATCAATTCCATAACTGCCAGAGATATTCGCTGCAGCGGAGTGGATGTGGCCCTCCTTACGGTGTACGGCCTTCCGGAAAGCAAGGTATCACTGCTGGATATCAGCAACATATATGCAAGTTACAGACCGGAGGCGGAGAGGACACCGGGAGTTCCCATTATGATGGACGGCATGGACAAGATGTCCGGAAGAAGCATATATGTACGAAATGTAAAAGAACTCAGACTAAGAAATATCAACATTGAAGGAAGCAGTGACAGTGAGCCGGATATTGAAGCCACAGAGACTGTGATTACGGACAATGTTGAATACAGATGATATAAGTTCTTACGCTGGGACAGAGATGGATCATATGAGAATAAGAGTGGGCAAGAGCGGCGATTATATTACGATCGGTGAAGCTCTTCAGGCCGGTGATTACGATGATGAGATCATAATCGAGATAGAAGCCGGTATCTACAGAGAAAAAATACACATAGACAAAAAGAATGTGACCCTTTTGGGAGCAGGAAAAGACAGGACTGTTATCGAATACGGAGACGGTGCCTATGATACCATGCCCGACGGAAGCAAAAGAGGAACTTTCAGAAGCCAGACCCTTTTCCTTGGTGGAGAGAAATGTGTGCTGAAGGATCTGACGGTACGCAATACGGCGGGGCCCGGCACTGAAGCCGGACAGGCCCTTGCGGTATATGCCGATGCCGGGAAAGTCTATATGGAGAATGTTGTTCTGGAAGCTCACCAGGATACCCTTTTTATGGCACCCTTGCCATTGACGGAAAGAATTGCGGGAGGTTTTCTGGGACCGGGAATGCTAAAGAAGAGGAAGCCTACACAACAATATTACAGGAACTGCTGTATAAAAGGAGATGTGGATTTTATATTCGGAGGAGCGGATGCGGTATTTGAAGACTGTGAGATAGTAGTCCGGGACCGTAATGCTGATATTAACGGATATGTAACGGCTCCTTCCGAGAATCCGGGAAAACTGGGAATGCTATTCGACGGATGCAGCATCCATGGAGAGAATGACAGGATGGCAGGCAGCGTATTCCTGGGAAGGCCCTGGCGTCCCACGGGCAAGGCCGTATTTTTGGACTGCAGATATGATGACTGTATCCATGAAAAACGTTTTTCAGAATGGAATGAAATATCTCCCCCGGAGAGTGAAGCCTGCTTTGGTGAATACAATCCCATGGATATGGAAGGGAGAGTGCTTGATACAGGAGCAAGGAACCCCTGGGTAAGGCTCCTTGACGGACGGGAGGCGGACAGCTGCCGCAAAACAGCAGGAGAAGTGATAGCTTCTGTTATGAAAGACTGAGGATAAGATATGCAATTGGGAATTAGAGCCCATGATGTGGAATATGGGCCTTTGAATGAACTGATACCAAGAATAAAAGAACAGGGCTTTGACTGTATGCACATAGCTCTTGCCAAGTCCATCAAGGAATTCGAGCCCGGACTTTCAAGCATGACTCCGGGACTTGCGATGTACATAAGAAGGCTGTGTGAGGAGAATCAGGTGGATATTGCTGTCCTTGGCAATTATCTCAATCTGGCTCATCCGGATCCGGATAAGCTGAGAATGATTACTGAAAAATATGTGGCTCATATGAGATTTGCTTCAATATTAAGGCCCGGTGTGGTAGGGACCGAGACGGGAGCCGTCAATGCAGAATACAGATATGAGCCTGCCAATCATGAAAGAGAAGCTCTGGAAACTTTTATCCGCAATGTAAGGCCTGTGGTGGAAGCGGCGGAAAGATTCGGTGTTATCCTGGCCATTGAGCCTGTGTGGAAGCATATCGTGTACGGACCTGAGCAGGCCAGATATGTACTGGATGAAGTGGGCAGCCCCAATCTTCAGATAATATTCGATCCTGTCAATATGCTCTGTAAGGATAATATGGACAGGCAAGATGAGATCATATGCAGGACATTTGACATGCTCAAAGATGATATAGCGGTCATTCACATGAAGGATTTTGTTGTAGAAGGCGAGGATCTGAGATCGGTTCCGGCCGGGACAGGCGGACTTAATTACCGGCTGCTTTTGTCCAAGATCAAGGAATACAAGCCTTACATACAATGTACACTTGAGAATACATCTCCGGACAATGCCATAAGAACAAGGGATTTTGTCCGTGATATGTATGACAGAATATAAGGAACTTAAAAAAAGCAAAATAAATATACTTAAAAGAAAGGGCATAAAGCCCATGCTGCAAGACAGCGGGAAGGAGAAAAAATGGAAGTAAGAACAGCATGTTCACCGGCAGACGAGAAGTATTACGACACACAGAGGTTGAGAAAGGAATTCCTTATAGATGACCTTTTCAAGCCTGATGATATCAAGCTTGTCTACAGTCATATCGACAGGATCATCACAGGTTCGGCTGTGCCTGTTAAGGGAAGTCTCAAGCTTGAGGCCGGAGATGAGCTCAGAGCTCAGTATTTTTTACAGAGAAGAGAGATGGGAGTTATCAATATAGGCGGTAGCGGAACCATATGCGTGGACGGCAAGGAATACGAAGTAGGCTATAAGGACGGCATGTACATAGGTATGGGCAATAAGGATATAGTCTTTAAGTCAAAGGATGCATCCGCACCTGCCAAATTCTATATCAATTCGGCTCCGGCACATATGACCTATCCTACAGTTCTCATTAAGAGAGAAGGAACACCTTCCGAGGATGTTGTGATAATCAAAGACGAGAACAAGAAGGAACTCGGAAGTCTTGAGGAATCGAATCACAGAGTTATTAACAAATATATCCTTCCCGGACAGGTGGAGACCTGTCAGCTTGAGATGGGAATGACAGAGCTTAAGCCCGGAAGCATATGGAATACAATGCCTTGTCATACACATGACAGAAGAATGGAAGTATATCTTTACTTCGATATACCCGAAGATGCATTCGTATGTCATTTCATGGGCGAGCCCACAGAGACAAGACATATCATCATGCGTAACGAGCAGGCAGTTATAAGCCCCAGCTGGTCCATCCATTCAGGTGCCGGAAGCAGGGCATATACCTTTATCTGGGGAATGGTAGGAGAGAATCAGGACTTTGATGATATGGATGATGTAGACACAAGGGATTTATTGTAAATCTTGCTCTACTTGTTGTATCAGTTGCGTTAAAGAGGCCTGAGCTATGGTTGTTTTAATAAGAAAGATGTAAGATTTCCATAGTGAAAAAAAGATAGTTGAAGGAAATTGCCTGACTCACGGAAGTCAGGCAGAACCTTCAGGAACGGAGAATTAAAAATGAACGAACTGCTTAAAAAGATCCATGATATCGGAATTGTTCCGGTAATAGCTATTGAAGATGCTGCCAAGGCGGTACCTCTTGCCAAGGCTCTTGTAGCAGGCGGACTTCCTGCAGCAGAGGTTACTTTCAGAACCGCAGCAGCAGAGGATGCCATCAGAGCAATAGTTAAGGAAGTACCCGACATGCTGGTCGGAGCCGGTACTGTCCTCACAAAGGATCAGGCTGACAGAGCAATAGCTGCAGGTGTCAGCTTTATAGTAAGCCCGGGATTCAATCCCGAGATCACACGTTACGTACTTGATAAGGGGGTATGCATGCTTCCCGGTACTGCAACTGCAGGTGAGATGGAACAGGCTATGGCCCTGGGGCTTGAAGCGGTCAAATTTTTCCCTGCTGAACAGAACGGAGGTATTGACAAGCTTAAGGCTTTGGCAGGTCCTTATAAGAAGCTTCGCTGGATGCCCACAGGCGGGATCAATACAGGCAATCTGGCAGCATATATGAGTTTTCATCAGATACTTGCATGCGGTGGAACATGGATGGTTAAGAAGGACCTGATAGAGAATGAGAAGTGGGATGAGATTACTTCCATCTGTAAGGCAGCAGTTAAGAATATGCTTGGTCTTGAACTTCGTCACATAGGAATAAACAGTGAGAATGAGGGCGAAGCGGAAAAACTTGCAAAATGCTTATGCGGTCTATTCGACCTTGAATACAAACCCGGTAATTCTTCAATATTTGCAGGTAAAGAAGTGGAGATAATGAAGAGCAAGGGTAAAGGAAGCCACGGTCATATAGCTCTTGCCGTCAATGATGTTGACAGAGCCATCTATCACATAGGCAGAGCCGGAGCAACATTTGACGAAACTACAAGAACAGCCGACGAAAAGGGTACAAAATTCATCTATCTGAATGGTGAATTCGGCGGCTTTGCAATTCATCTCATAAGAAAATAATTAAACGGCTAAAGTGCTCGTACATAAGGAGGAAACAAGATGGGAAGGATAGTTACATTCGGGGAGATAATGCTTAGACTTGCCCCAAACGGATACTACAGATTTTTTCAGGATGATCAGTTACAGGCAACATTCGGCGGCGGTGAAGCCAATGTGTCGGTTTCTCTTGCCAATTACGGATTAGACAGCGCCTTTGTTACAAAGCTGCCAAAGCATGCAATCGGTCAGGCAGCAGTCAACAGCCTGAGATATTTCGGTGTTGATACATCATACATCGCAAGAGGCGGTGACAGGATCGGTATCTACTACCTTGAAAAGGGTGCTTCACAGAGAGGAAGCGTATGTATATATGACAGAGCTCATTCGGCAATACAGGAAGCTTCTGCAACTGATTTTGACTGGGATAAGATATTTGACGGAGCTGAGTGGTTCCATTTCACCGGTATTACTCCGGCCCTTGGTCAGAACATGGTTGATATCTGTCTTGATGCCTGCAAGGCAGCAAAGGCAAAGGGAGTCAAGATCAGCTGTGACCTTAATTACAGAGGCAAGCTCTGGACCAGAGAACAGGCCAGAGAAGCCATGACCAAGCTCTGCGAATATGTAGACGTATGTATCTCCAATGAAGAAGACGCCAAGGATGTATTCGGTATTGAGGCAGAAGGTTCCGATATTACAGGCGGCAAGCTCAATACTGACGGTTACAAATCAGTTGCCAAGCAACTGGCTGACAAATTCGGATTTGAGAAAGTAGCTATCACATTAAGAACATCAATCTCAGCCAATGACAATGACTGGCAGGGTATGCTTTTTGACGGCAAGGATTACTGTTTCTCTAAGCAGTATCATCTTCATATAGTTGACAGAGTAGGCGGCGGTGACAGCTTCGGCGGTGGTCTCATCTATTCTCTTGTTAACGGATATTCAACTCAGGATGCCATAGAATTTGCCGTAGCGGCATCTGCTCTTAAGCATTCGATCGAAGGTGATTTCAACAGAGTAACAGTTGACGAAGTTAAAAAGTTAGCCGGTGGAGATGCATCGGGAAGAGTGCAGAGGTAGTGAATATGAAAGCATTTATGGATGATGATTTTATATTGGGCAATGACACTGCTAAGCATCTCTTTCATGACTATGCGAAAGCTTTGCCTATAATAGACTACCACTGTCATATCTCACCCAAGGAGATATACGAAGACAAGAGATTCGATAATCTGGGAGAAGTATGGTTTGGCGGCAAGCAGGCTGACGGAACTTATTTCGGTGATCATTACAAGTGGAGACTGATGCGTTCCAACGGAATGCCGGAAGAGAAAGTAACGGGAAGAGACGATGAACTTGGAAGATTCAAGGGATTTGCAGAGACTCTTTCCCTTGCCATAGGCAACCCCATGTACCACTGGTGCAATCTTGAACTTAAGAAATATTTCGGTATTAAGGAGCCTCTTACTCCCGATAATGCCGAGGAGATCTGGAACAAGTGCAATGACATGCTGAAGAATGATCCCAATCTTACGGTAAGAGGACTGATCAGACAGAGCAATGTTGCATATGTTGGAACTACCGATGATCCCATAGACTCTCTTGAATGGCATGAGAAGATAGCTGCGGACAAGACTATTGATTTCATGGTAAGACCTTCTTTCAGACCCGATAAAGCCATCAATATTACCAAGGAAGGCTTTAAGGAATATATAGAGAAGCTGGCTAAGGCTGTCGGTAGGACATCCCTTGATTCTACTCAGGATGTTATCGATGCGCTGATCAACAGAATAGAATTCTTTGCCGCTCATGGCTGTGTGGCATCTGATCACGGGCTTGATTATATTCCTTTCAGAATACTTCCCATGGAAGTATGCGACAAGGCTTTTGCTAAAGCAATGAAGGGTGAGGAAGTTGCTATCGAAGAAGCGGAAGGCTATCAGACAGCAGTGCTTATAGCTATAGCTAAGGCATATCATAAACACGGTATTGCCATGGAACTTCATTATTCATGTCTTCGAAACATGAATGAGAGATTGTTCAGATCCGAAGGACCTGATACAGGATTTGACATGATTGCCCAGAATACCTGCGGAGGAAATGTAGCCAATCTTTTATCCAAGCTTGATGAGACGGGAGAACTTCCCAAGACCATCATTTTCTCATTGAATCCTGCAGATAATGAGCAGATCGGTACCATACTTGGCTGCTTCCAGTCGTCTGAAGTACCCGGTAAGATACAGCACGGACCGGCATGGTGGTTCAACGATACCAAGTCGGGTATGGAGGCTCAGATGAAGTCTTTGGCCAACCTTGGACTGTTGGGTAATTTCATAGGAATGCTTACGGATTCCCGTTCGTTCCTGTCATATACAAGACATGACTATTTCAGAAGGATCATGTGCAATCTTATCGGCGAGTGGGTTGAGAACGGCGAGTACCCCTGCGATGAAAAAGCACTTGAGAAGATAGTTAAAGGAATCTCATACAACAACGCCAAGAGATATTTTGGCATATAAGAAGCACTAAACGTATATGTATTTGGAGGCTTACAGTAAATGGATTTATTGAATTATGACTTATTAAAAAATAAGAATTACGAGGGCTATCTTCTTGAAGATGCTCCGGAGAGGGTCTTGCAGTTCGGTGAAGGCAATTTCTTAAGAGCCTTTGTTGACTATTTTATAGATCTTCTAAATGAAAAGGCCGGGTTTAACGGCAAAGTTGTTCTCTGCCAGCCCATAGGACAGGGCCTTCGTGACATGATCAACGATCAGGAAGGTCTCTATACTCTTTTCTTAAGAGGCCAGGAGAACGGCCAAAAGGTCAACAGAAAGAGAGTCATTTCATGTGTATCACGTTGCATAAGTCCTTATGCGGAATTTGATGAATTCCTTAAGTGTGCTGCCAATCCGGACCTGAGATTTATTGTCAGCAATACGACGGAGGCCGGTATAGCATACGATCCCGGGTGCAAGCTTGAGGACAAGCCCGCTGCGAGTTTCCCCGGTAAGCTTACCCAGCTCCTCTACGAGAGATACAGGAATGGACTTAAGGGATTCATCATTTTGTCCTGCGAGCTTATAGACCGCAACGGTGACGAACTCCTCAGATGTGTGGACAAATATATAGATCAGTGGGGACTTCCTGCAGAATTCAGGAAGTGGGTCAAGGAAGACAATATATTCTGTTCTACTCTTGTAGACAGGATAGTACCGGGTTATCCCAGAGCCGAGGCAGAGGATATATGCAAGGAACTTGGATACAAGGACAATATCCTTGATACCGCTGAAGTATTCGGCGCATGGGTCATTGAAGGACCTCAGTCCATTAAGGATGAATTCCCTGTGGATAAGGCGGGACTTCCCATACTTGTGGTTGACAATGTTGATCCCTACAAGAAGCGTAAGGTAAGGATACTTAACGGTGCCCATACCTCTATGATAATGGCTGCATATATAGCGGGACAGGATATAGTAAGAGACTGTATGAAAGATGATGTCATAAGAGGCTTTATGAACAAGGCTCTTTATGATGAGATCATACCGGTGCTTACAGATCTTGACAGGAGTGACCTGGAGAGTTTTGCAGCTGCTGTGACAGACAGATTCTCCAATCCGTTTATTGATCATGAACTGCTGTCCATATCCCTCAATTCACAGTCAAAGTGGAAGGCAAGGGTTATGCCCACGGTGCTTGAATATTACGATCAGAAAAAGGAACTGCCTAAGGTGCTTACTTTTTCCTTTGCTGCATTCTTATGCTTCTATCATATGGGACAGGAGCTCAAGGATGGCACATTGACAGCGTTCAGAGACGGTAAGGAATTCTGTATCAAGGATGACGAATGGGTACTTGAAGCCTTCCTTAAGTGCAAAGACTGCGATCTTAAGGCTCTGGCTGATTCCATTATCGACAATGAAAAAATGTGGGGCGACTCACTTAAGAAGCTTCCCGGATTCAGGGAAGCAGTCAAGGCAGATCTTGACCTGGTTGAAGAAAAGGGAATGTATGAGGCTATGAAGACACTCCTTTAAGCCTTGGCAACTGACGACAGACTGGATAAACGAAAGAGAGATATACAGAGTGAAAGTAATTAAAATACATCCCTCAGACAATGTGGTTGTTACACTTGAAGACCTTAAAAAAGGTGAGATGATATCTGTGGATAATACAGAGATCACACTCTCCCAAGATGTTGGAAGAGGCCACAAGATAGCTATCAAGGATATTCCGGAAGGCAAGGAAATTATCAAGTACGGCAATCAGATTGGAATAGCCACTGCAAATATAAGCAGGGGTGAACATGTGCATGTTCATAATGTTAAGACAGCTTTGTCAGAAAATACAAAATACGATTACAATCCTACTGCTTATACTTTGCCTAAGCTGGCTAAGAGAAGCTTTATGGGCTTCAAGAGACCCAGAGGCAGGGTTGGTATCCGTAATGAGATATGGATAATACCTACAGTGGGATGTGTAAATAAGATAGCCGAGAGACTTGCAAGTCTTAATCAGGATGTGGTTAAGGGCTCTGTAGACGGACTCTATGCCTTTACTCATCCTTATGGCTGTTCCCAGATGGGCGACGACCATGAGACTACAAAGAAGCTTCTTGCGGCATTGGTGAAGCATCCCAATGCAGGAGGAGTATTGGTCCTGTCTCTGGGATGCGAAAATCTCACCTCCGCTCAGTTTAAGGATGAATTAAGGGAGTGGAATGAGAATAGGGTAAAATTCTTAACTTGTCAGGAATCCGATGACGAGATAGAAGAAGGAAGCAAGCTGATAAAAGAACTGGCTGAATATGCCGCTTCATTTGAGAGAGAAGAAATAGACGCGTCAAAACTCATAGTAGGGATGAAGTGCGGCGGTTCCGACGGATTGTCAGGTATAACAGCCAATCCGACAGTGGGACGTTTTTCGGACAGACTTATATCAATAGGAGGCTCAACGATACTTACGGAGGTGCCGGAGATGTTCGGTGCAGAGTCTATACTCTTTAACAGATGTAAGGACGTGGAGACTTACAACAAGGCAGTGGGAATGGTGGACAGATTCAAAAATTATTTCACCTCTCACGGTCAGGTGGTATATGAGAACCCCAGCCCGGGCAATAAAGCAGGGGGGATCACCACACTTGAAGACAAGTCCTGTGGATGTGTACAGAAGGGCGGAAGCGCACCGGTCGTTGATGTATTGGAATACGGAGAACGGGTCAGACTGAAAGGTCTTACTCTTTTGTCCGGACCCGGCAATGACATGGTGAGTGCAACGGACCTGACTGCAGCAGGGGCGCACATGGTACTTTTCACCACAGGCAGAGGAACTCCTTTCGGGGCACCTGTACCTACTGTTAAGATATCCACCAATACGGCTCTTTTTGAAAAGAAGGGCAATTGGATAGACTTCAACGCGGGAACGGTTGCAGATGGAAGTGAGACACTGGATGAAGCCGGTGACAGACTGCTGGATATGGTTATTGAAATAGCCGGAGGTAAGCAGACTCGTCAGGAAGAGGCAGGCTACCGTGAGATAGCCATCTTCAAAGACGGGGTAACTCTATAGAATCACAGTTTACGGAATGCAGCCTATGGCCGCATTTTGGGAGGGTAATAAAAATGAATAGTTTATTTGATCTTAAAGACAGGGTGGCTATCGTAACAGGCTGCTCTACAGGTCTTGGCGTTCAGATGGCCAAGGCGCTTGCGGGTCAGGGGGCCAATATCGTGGCTCTTGCAAGAAGAAAAGAACTGATCGACCAGGTGGCATTAGAGATCGCTGATGAATGCGGTGTAAAGGCCATAGGTGTTCAGTGTGATATAACGGATACTGCTCAGGTGGAAGCAGCCGTTGATACAGTCCTCAAGGAATTTGGAAGGATAGACATTCTTATCAACAATGCCGGCACCGGCGGGATCACTCCTGCCGAAGATGTTCCGGATGAGATGTTCTTTAATGAGATGAATATAGATCTCTTCGGTACCTTCAAGATGGCCAGAGCCGTTGCAAAGAAGGCAATGATCCCGGCAAAGTACGGACGTATCATCAATATTGCATCTATGTACGGTCTTGTAGGTAACAAGATCGCAGCATCTTCCCCTTATCATGCTGCTAAGGGCGGAGTTGTGAATCTTACCAGAGCTCTTGCCTGTGAGTGGGGCAAGTACGGCATAACCGTCAATTCGATCTGTCCCGGATATTTCATAACACCTCTCACAGAAGAGACACTTAATTCGGACTTTTTCAAGGAATATTCCAAGGGCGCCATTCCTATGGAAAGATACGGTGTTGAAGGTGAGCTGAATACGGCTGCCGTATTCCTTGCATCTCCCGCTTCAACCTATGTAACTGGCATAGCACTTCCCGTTGACGGCGGTTATACATCAATGTAATTTGTAATATTATGTGAAATTATAAAGGCTGTGTGCGATTGCACACAGCCTTTAATTATCCTACTTATCCAAATATTTATTCAACCTTAGGGAGTTTTGCAAGAGCTTCCGCGATCTGCTCATCCGTAGGAATCTCATCGGTCATCTCACCGTCGTGGAATTTCTGATATGCCACAAGGTCGAAGTATCCTGTACCTGTGAGACCGAATACGATAGTCTTTTCTTCGCCGGTCTCCTTGCACTTAAGGGCTTCATCGATAGCGGCCCTGATGGCATGTGAGCTTTCGGGAGCGGGAAGGATACCTTCAACACGCGCGAACTGCTCGGCTGCTTCGAATACGCTTGTCTGCTCAACGCTGCGAGCTTCCATATATCCGTCATGGTAGAGCTGTGAAAGAGTTGTACTCATACCGTGGAAACGAAGTCCTCCCGCGTGGTTTGCTGAAGGAATGAAATCACTTCCCAAGGTGTACATTTTTGCCAGAGGACAGATCATTCCGGTGTCACAGAAGTCATATGCGAACTTACCTCTTGTAAAGCTTGGACATGAAGCGGGCTCTACGGCGATGATTCTGTAATCGGCTTCGCCTCTGAGCTTCTCGCCCATGAAAGGAGCAATAAGACCACCGAGGTTGGAACCGCCGCCGGCACATCCGATAACGATATCAGGCTTAATGCCGTACTTATCAAGAGCTGCCTTGGTCTCGAGACCGATAACAGACTGATGAAGAAGTACCTGATTCAGAACGCTTCCCAACACGTAGCGGTAACCGGGATTCTTGGTTGCTACTTCAACAGCTTCGGAAATAGCACATCCGAGGCTTCCTGTTGTTCCGGGATGAGCCGCAAGGATCTTCTTACCTACTTCGGTTGTCTCGGAAGGAGAAGGTGTTACGGTAGCGCCGTATGTACGCATAACTTCACGTCTGAAAGGCTTCTGCTCGTAAGATACCTTAACCATGTATACCTTACAGTCAAGGTCAAAATAAGAACATGCCATTGAAAGGGCTGTACCCCACTGACCTGCACCTGTCTCGGTTGTTACACCTTTAAGACCCTGCTTCTTAGCGTAATAAGCCTGAGCAATTGCTGAATTAAGCTTGTGGCTTCCGCTTGTATTGTTACCTTCGAATTTGTAGTAGATCTTAGCAGGTGTCTGAAGCTTCTCCTCAAGGCAGTATGCTCTTACCAAGGGAGAGGGACGATACATCTTGTAGAAATTACGGATTTCTTCAGGTATTTCAATAAATGCGGTGTTGTCATCCAGTTCCTGCTTTACAAGCTCCTCACAAAAGATGGGAGAGAGCTCTTCGGCTGTAAGAGGCTTTCCTGTACCGGGATTAAGAAGGGGAGCGGGCTTGTTCTTCATATCTGCTCTCATGTTATACCAAGCCTTTGGCATCTCGTCTTCACTCAGGTAGATTTTGTAGGGAATTTTGTTTTCTGACATAATAGTCTCCTTTCATTAAACAGTTAATGGTCCTATGGAGACAGGAATTTTTCCAATAAAAAAACCTGTCCCATTGCATTTGTCTGCTGGGACAGGTACTAATCAACCTGCGGTGCCACCCGGCTTGGTGTATATACACCCACTCATGCGTACCATTATACGCGGAACTTTGTTAACGAAGATTCTTACTCCGTCTCACATACTTGGGATTCCCCTTTCTGCTTGCCCTCAGAAGTCCATTCGAATCAAGCGCTTTTGCCATAATCACACCATCCATGACTCTCTCTGAAAAGGAGGCTTAACCTACTTACTCTTCCTCAACGGTTTAGAAAAAAATAACATAGATAAAATTGTCTGTCAACATGAATTTTTACGATAAATAATTAAAAAAATTAATACTGAACCGTGTGTTGAATGGTATAATGGTACCGGTAGGGGAATTTTCAAGGAGGTATTTGCTATGAGTCTCGTGAGAACGAATGACAAGTGTATCGGCTGTAACCGATGCATACGTGTGTGCAGCAGCATGGGAGCCAATGTGGCAGTGGAAAAAGGTAGGGGGAATGTCATAGATGTCGATCCCGACAGGTGTATTGCCTGCGGAGCCTGCTTTGATGTGTGTGAGCACGGCGCAAGAGAATATGTTGATGATGTAGAGAAATTCTTTGAGGATCTGAAGAACGGAGTAAAGATATCGGTTCTGATAGCTCCCGCTTTTTTGGCTAATTATCCGAGAGATTATGAAAAGTATCTCGGAATGTTAAAAGCAGCCGGAGTGAACAGATTCATAAGTGTATCCTTCGGTGCGGATATGACCACCTGGGCATACATAAAATACATTACAGAGAACAAATACTATGGCGGAATATCACAGCCCTGTCCTGCGGTTGTGGGATATATAGAGCGATACATGCCCGAGCTTTTACCGAAGCTCATGCCGGTTCATTCGCCCATGATGTGTGCTGCGGTATATGCCAATAAGTACATGAAGCTTACAGACAAGCTGGCTTTTATCAGCCCTTGTATTGCTAAGAAGAACGAGATAGACGATCCCAATACCAAGGGATATATATCATATAATCTTACATTTAAGCATCTTGTTGAATATCTTAAGAAGCATCCGGTAAGCGGTGCAAGTCCGTATAAGGATGAGATAGAATACGGACTGGGATCTATATACCCGATGCCCGGTGGGCTTAAGGAAAATGTCTACTGGCTTCTTGGTGAAGATGCACTGGTGCGTCAGATGGAAGGTGAACATCACATGTATGAGTACCTTAGACGCAACAAGGAAAAACTCAGACAGGGTAACACTTCTTATCTGTTTATCGATGCTCTCAATTGTACAAACGGATGTCTCTACGGCACAGGTACAGAGGCTCGTGACGATATGTCGGAAGATGTATTCATGGCTATTCAGAGAATCAAAGCCGATAGCAAGAACTCTTCTAAGAAATCGGCCTGGGGCAGAGGTCTTACACCCGCCAAGAGACTGGAAGAACTCAATAAGCAGTTCGCCAAACTTGACCTGAATGACTTCACAAGGAAGTATACTGACAGAAGTGCCAAGTGCACATACAAAGTGCCCGGTCCCGGAGAACTGGAAGCGATATATGCAAAGCTTAAGAAAGACACTGAAGAGAAGCGTCATATAGACTGCGGATGCTGTGGATACAATTCATGTAAGGATATGGCTATAGCGATATTCAATGGATTCAATCATCACCACAACTGTGTTCATTACATTAAGGACCGTGCTTACGAAGAGAAGGATAAGGCTATCGCGCTTAACGAAGAAGTAGCAAGAGCACAGGATGAACTCAAGGAGAAAAAAGCATCTCTTGCCGCAGAGATAAGCGATAATTTTGCTACTCTTAAGGAATCAATCGGACAGATTGCAATAACCAGTGAGGACAATGCTAAGCAGACAGAGGGAATCACTAATGAGATGGCAGAAGTTGATGCTTTCTCAAATGAGCTGAAGACAGTCCTCAGCAATATTGAAGGCTATCTCAACAAGCTTGAAGCCAACAATATTGCCGTTATCGGAATTTCTTCACAGACCAACCTTCTTGCACTTAATGCTTCCATCGAAGCAGCCCGTGCGGGAGAAGCAGGAAGAGGCTTCGCAGTTGTTGCGGATGAGATCAAGAAACTTGCCGAAGATTCAAAAGCAACTGCGGATGACAGTAATGCCAATAACAATGATATCAAGCAGACCATTGAGAATCTTATCCTCGAAGCTGAGAAACTTGGAAAGATCGTTGGCAACGTCAATGCAAGAGCCACAACCCTTGTATCATCTTCAGAGCAGACCACCGCATCCATCGGTCTTATGAGTGAAGTGGCAGATAACGTTGAGAAGTCGCTTAAGCAGATTCTTGAGACCTGATAACATGTAAGTATATGGGAGACTTTTGCACATTGTGCGGAAGTCTCCTTTTTTTGTTGTAAATGCGGGCTTAATTATGCATAATTGTATTGTGCGCGTGGGGCATACGCTGCCTCGGACACAATAGAAAGCGAAAGTAACTATATGACAGTAAGAATGAAAAAAGTGAAAAAATATACAATAGAAATCTTGCTGATATTCGTATTAAGCCTATCTGTAATCCTGACAGGATGTGCCGGAAGAAAGGCATCCCCGGAAGATATGAACATATCTGAAGCGGAGTCTGAAGCAGAGACTACAGTCGAAGCGGAAGCAGAGCAGGTGGAGACGACGGAGGAAGAGGCCGAGGCCCTTACAGAGACGGAGAGCGAGCCTGAAAGCAGTATTGAAGAGACTGAAGTTGCCGCCGAGGTCGATGCATCCCGGGACATGAGCGCTTCACAGTTATCTTCGGAGTCGGAGGCGATATATCTGGATGAAAACTGGCAATATTCGGACTTTACCGTTATTCATAATGATCCGGCTATCCTTTACAGAGCTCAGAACAACAGAAAAGATATCATTATCGGAGTTGACGCGGGACATGGAACCAAGGGAGCGGAAGGAATGAAGATCTATTGTCACCCCGATAAATCTCCTAAGACCACAGGGGGCAGCACTGCCGCAGGAGCTACAATGGCTAATGCCCAGTCAGGCGGAATGACCTTTAACGACGGAACGGGAGAAGCTACCATGACTCTCAAGGTTGCAAGGCTTTTCAGGGACAGATTGCTGGAAGAGGGCTATGATGTTCTGATGCTTCGCAATGAGGACAGAGTGGAACTGGATCTTATGTCCAGAACGGTTATTGCCAATAACATGGCGGATTGTCACATATCAATACATTTTGACGGAGACGGTCTTGGCTATGATAAAGGTGCCTTTTACATAGCGGTTCCGGATGGCATTAAGAATATGTCTCCCGTAAAAGAGACCTGGGAATTGGACGACAGACTGGGGGCTCAGCTTGTTGAAGGCCTGAGAGAAAGCGGAATCAAGATATATTCCGGCGGATCAATGAAGATAGATCTGACACAGACATCCTTCAGCACAATTCCGTCAGTGGACCTGGAACTTGGTAATCAGGCCACTCTTGTTAACGATGAGCTGGCGTCAAAATATGTGGAGGGTATGATGCTTGGAGTGGACAGCTTTTTTGCCCAACGCTAAGAACTTCTTCGATTGAAAAAAAGCATAATCTTATTTATAATTATCTCGTTGTGATAAAACAGTAAAAATCTGTCAGGAGGGGCAGTTATGTCTTATGTAATAGCGGTGGCTTCCACAGCCGATCTTCCGAGAGAATATCTGGATGAACATGGTATTCCCTTTATAAAATACGGTTATTCCATAGACGGTGAGTTCTATGAGGATGACTGTGAGGAGGCAAGCAAACAGCACGTATATGATGAGATGAGAGCCGGTAAGACACTTACCACTACGGCTATCAATCCCTATACATATTATGAATTTTTCAAGGCGATTGTAGAGAAAGGGGATGACCTTATCTTCCTTGATATGACTCAGAAGATATCTTCTTCTTACTTTAATTCGCTTCAGGCTGTCGATATGGTCAAAGAAGAATATCCTTCAGCCCGCATAGTATCTATGGATACAAGATGTGTATCCGGCGGACTGGGCTTCCTTGTAAAAGAGATGGTAGGGAGAAAAGAAGAGGGAATGTCCTTCGATGACCTCATCAAATGGGGAGATGAGAACAAGCTTAAGATTGCCCACAGATTCACGGTTGACGATCTTAATTATCTTAGAGCAGGCGGAAGAGTGTCCAATGCGGCTGCACTGGTTGGCTCCGTATTCTCCATTAAGCCTGTGCTCTATGTTCCCGATGAGGGAACCCTCGAAGTGGCAGCCAAGATCCGTGGAAGGAAGAAAGCTCTCGCCGCTATAATTGATGGTGTAAAGAGAGATCTTGCAGAAATAGATACGCTCGGTGCACGTATAGACATCAATCACGCCGACTGTTTAGAGGAAGCGGAATATATCAAGGCGGAGCTCCTGAAGGCGCATCCGGATCTCGGAGAAGTCAATATCTCCAGCCTTGGTGTGGTGATCGGAGCTCATTGCGGCCCCGGACTTATTGCCATATTCTATTTCTGTGATAAAAGATGCTCTTGATATTCCTGTGACCGTTCCTTTACGGACCGGTCGCCGGCCAATCGAGTATGATGATATAGGACTCCGATGATAATCGGAGTCTTTTTTTTACGTCAGAGCGCAGTGTTTCGCTTATTGTATACGGAAGTTGTCATATCTTCACATGAAAGTAGAATAATAGTCACTAGTAATAAAGTCCTAATTTTTTTTAAAAGCATATAAACAGAGGACAAACAGCGATTCTACGGATGTTTCGAAGACATAAATGGAAAAATAGTGGAGCGAACCGTTTCACTTTTTTGTAGCCATATCTAAAAAAAGATGTTATAATCAGTTTCACAATATATTGGGAAAAGTATTGGAAGGGAATATGTAATATGGAGAAAACGGAGAAAATGGCGGAAGTTACCAATACTGTGGAAATTCAGGGGTCTACAGAACAGAAGCCGAAAAAAGAAAAGAAAATCAAAGAGAAGAAGGTAAAGGAAAGAATAGTCTTTGCCGGAAAAGAGAAGGATTCTGCGTCCGTAAAGGAGCCTAAGCAAAGAAAGCAGAAGGATCCTTCAAAGATGAAAAAGACCAGTGTGCTTTTCAACATCATGCTGCCTGTTGCTGTCTTAGGACTTGCGGCTATCCTCGGAGTTGTATTTTCAGCCCGTGCCCTTGTCAACAATCAGACAAGCAGTGAGATGATTACTGTAGAAGGTCTGAGCACTATCTCTGAACTGGATGGTGTCAATATCGAGCTTCAGGTCATTCAGAAGCAGACACTTGCATATTGCTTTGCTTCAAGTGATGCCGACAAGGATAAGTACAGATCTGATATTGAAGCATCCTTTGCGAGTATTGATCAGAAGATGGAGACTGTAGGCGGAATAGTTGATTCCCTTGGGGGAGATGCACCGGCTTTATATGCTTCCATCGAAAACGGCCTGAACAGTTTTAAGCCTTCTGTAGATCAGATACTTAAAATGGCTGATACCAATCCTGAATCTGCCGGAATGCTTGCCAACATGAATATGAAGAGCTGGTCAAGCGGCATAATAGACAATGTCAATTCTATCATCGCGATCAATGACGCCAGGATAGAGGCGCTTCGCAAAGAACAGCAGAGACAATATGATTCTACCGTTGTCCTTGCCAATGTTCTTATCGGAGTGGTTATCTTAGGATTTGTATTTACGGTTATCATGATCTTAAGAACCGTTGTACACCCTCTTAAGAACCAGAAGAAGCAGCTTTACGAAGTTATCGATGCCATTAATGCGGGACAGGGAGATCTCACAAGAAGACTTGTATATGAGCGTAATGATGAGATCGGTTCTTCATCAAGAGGTATCAATAGATTTATTGAGACTCTTCAGAATATCATCTCAAAGATGGTGACGAATTCCGAGGATCTTGACAGAATAGTCGGTGTGGTAACCAACAGTGTGGCTTCTTCCAACGATGATGCATCAGATATCAGTGCCATCATGGAAGAACTGTCTGCAACAGTCGGAGAAGTATCCGCAACAACAGGTGTGGTACTTGAGTCTACCAACGAAGAGGAAAAACTTGTTGCGGGAATGGCTGATCATACTGAAGAAGTAGCCGCTTACGCAAAAGAGATGAAAGAGCGTGCCATCAAACTTGAGAAAGTTGCACGTGAGAATAAGCAAAATACAAGCGATGTTCTGGGCAGCATAACCGAAGAACTTGAATCTGCCATGGAGAACAGCAAGAGCCTTGAGCAGATCAACAAGCTTACAGGAGATATCTTAAGCATATCCGGCCAGACCAATCTGCTGGCACTCAATGCTTCCATTGAAGCAGCCAGAGCAGGTGCGGCAGGAAGAGGATTCTCCGTTGTTGCCGATGAGATCAGAAAGCTTGCGGATTCAAGCAAAGAGACTGCCAACAGCATTCAGGAGATCAATGAGATGATCATTGAGACCGTGAACAACCTTATGGGCTCTTCTCAGAGAATCATCGACTATATCAATGAGACTGTTATGGCTGATTATGAATCCTTTGTGGAAAGCGGAAAGCAGTATACTGCCGATGCTGTTCATGTAGATGAAGCTATGACAAGAAATGCAAAAGAGACCAGACTCATAAGAGACAACATAGTTCACATGGTTGAATCCATTGACGGAATCAACAAGGCTATGAAAGAGAGTGCCAAGGGCGTTTCCGATGCAGCCAATAATATCGATCATCTTGTAGGATCAATCGGTAACGTCAGTGACAAGATGAATGAGAACAGCGAGATTGCAAATAATCTTAAAAAAGAGACGGAATGCTTCGTAAATGTATAGCCTTCCGATGATAAATTAAAAAAATTTGCAGAACCGAAGCCTGCAAATGCTTCCCTGCAGCTAAGGAGTAAAGTGAACATACAACTTATGAACAAGAAAAGAATAACGACTCTGATCTTAGCATTTACAATGATGGCTTCCCTCATGCTTACAGCATGCGGAAGCAAAAGCCCTGCGGTATGTTTTTTAACGGATCTAACATGGGAATCATCGGTGGATGACATGATCGCTGCAGAAGGTGAAGAATTTGATAGCTATGCTTCGGTATATAACGGCCTGACTTATATCTATCCCAAGAATTATCAGACCAAAGACGGCGACATCAAATACATGTTTGATGACAAAGGTAAATTGTGTAATGTGGCTTGGTCCTACGAAGGTGAGACCGGGGATGATGTACTGGAGATATACAATCAGATAGTATCCTCCATCACGGCGGAAAGAGGAGAGGGCGAAAACCATGATGGCGTCAATACCTACGGAAGAGTGTGGAAGACAGATAACGGCAGCATAGTTATATCAGCCGTAACCACCACCGGAGCCAACTTCCTCCAGCTCTCCTTCATGAGCAAGGAAGTCTCAAAGTAAGAAACGGGCACGTTGGTTGCATGCGCAGTTCTTTCCGGTAACAAAGACATTATTTACGAATATAAAACCTGCTTACTTATGGAGCCTCGTAAGACGTCGGTACTTAGTTGCTGTATTCTAGCAACTTATGTACCGCTACGTCTGGAGTCGGAGCCGAAAGGCGTCTCCATAAGTAAGCAGGTTTTTGTGTTCGTATATCAGATGTATAGAATACCGGAAAGAACTCTTCTAAAACCTTTGCTTCGTGAACTGCTTTGGA
>JAEEGL011344027.1_pt1 | contig 55798 bp, 47 predicted proteins | sample 9134231 | NCBI WGS metagenome assembly JAEEGL01 (sample SAMN16246548, study PRJNA631951) | gut metagenome | biome: gut microbiome; feature: rumen; material: fiber-attached | host: Bos | place: Iran: Karaj | collected 2018-10
CATATCCATCATTTACTAGTCTTGCTATTTCTTTTAAATCTTCATCTTTTAATCTCATAATAAAAAGTACCCCTCAGTCTTTCTAGATTTACTCTAGTCCAACTTTAGGGGTACTCTTCATTAATCAATTCCGTTTTTTATTACTTTCTAAAATTAGCCTTTAAAGTCTTAATTACTTCATTAATTTCTTCATCAGATGCATAATTTCCAGTGTTCATTTGGAATGTTCCACCCCACTCAAAGCCATCCTTATATTTAGGACAAATGTGGAAATGAAGATGACCTAATGTATCACCATATGCACCATAATTGATTCTATCAGGGTTATAAGCCTTTTGGATTGCCTTAGCAACATCAGATACATCCTTCATGAATGCATCTCTATCAGAGTCTGATAAATCTTGGATTTCAGCAACATGATCATCTTTAAATGCTACGATTGCTCTACCCTTATGAGATTGATCCTTGAAAACAATAACTAAAGATTTTTCAGTTTCAAATGCTAATACACCAAATTTAGCTAAAGCCTCACCTTGACAGCAATATGGACATCCTTCCTTTTTCATTTTTTTATTCCTCCTTTCATTATTCCTCATCAGATTTTAATATAGCAAGGAAAGCCTCCTGTGGTACCTCTACGGAACCAATTTCTTTCATTTTCTTCTTTCCTTCCTTTTGCTTCTCTAATAACTTTTTCTTTCTAGAGATATCTCCACCATAACACTTAGCTAATACATCTTTTCTTAAGGCTTTAATATCTGATCTAGCTATTACCTTATGATTGATTACTGCTTGAACTGGTACCTCAAATAATTGTCTTGGAATTATTTGTTTTAGCTTTTCAACTAATATTCTTCCTCTATCATATGCAAAATCCTTATGAACAATTGTAGATAAGGCATCTACTACATCTCCATTTAGCATAATATCCATCTTTACAAGCTTAGATTCTTCATAATCACCTAGCTCATAATCAAATGATGCATATCCTTTTGTATATGATTTTAGCTTATCAAAGAAATCATATACTATTTCTAATAATGGAATATTGTAGTGAATTACAGCTCTTGTTTCTTCTACATATTGCATATCAATAAATGTACCTCTTTTTTTCTGGCATAGATCCATAATTGAACCTATATAATCAGATGGAGTCATTATTGTAGCTTTTACAAATGGTTCTTCAATTCTAGCTATAGATTGAGGCTCAGGTAATTGAGATGGGTTATCAATCTCAATCATTTCACCATTTGTTAAATATACATGATAATTAACTGATGGTGCTGTAGCTATTAAATCAATATTATATTCTCTTGATATTCTTTCCTTGATTATATCCATATGTAATAATCCAAGGAATCCTGTTCTAAATCCAAAGCCTAAGGCTTCTGATGTTTCTGGTTCAAATATTAATGATGCATCTGATAATTTTATTTTATCTAGGGCATCTCTTAAATCTTGATATTTCTTTGAATCAATTGGATAAAGACCACAATATACCATTGGATTTAATTTTCTATATCCATGTAGTGGTGATGAAGCTGGATTATCAACTAAAGTAATTGTATCACCAACATTAACGTTGTTAATATCTTTAATAGATGCGGTAATGTATCCAACATCACCAGCCATTAGATAATCTCTTTTAACCTCTTTTGGAGTTCTTACTCCAACTTCAATTACCTGATATGTGGCACCAGTTGCCATAAATTTGATATTATCTCCAACTCTTAACATTCCTTCTTTAACACAAATAAGGATTATTACTCCTCTATATGCATCAAATGCGGAATCAAATATTAATGCCTTTAGCGGGGCATCAATTTTGCCTGTAGGAGCTGGAATATATGATACAACCTGTTCTAATATATCTCTTACTCCAAGTCCTGTCTTAGCTGAAGCTAGGACTGCCTCATAGGCTGGAATTCCTATTATATCTTCAATTTCCTTCTTAGCATTTTCAGGATCAGCTGAAGGTAAGTCTATTTTATTAATTAATGGTAATATTTCTAAATTATTATCTAGGGCTAAATAAACATTTGCCAATGTTTGAGCTTCAACACCTTGAGTTGCATCTACAACTAAGATTGCGCCCTCACAGGCTGCTAAGCTTCTAGATACTTCATAAGTAAAATCTACATGACCTGGAGTATCAATTAAATGGAATTCATATTCAATTCCATTGTTTGCCTTATATTTTAGGGCAACACTATTTAATTTGATTGTAATACCTCTTTCTCTTTCTAATTCCATTGAATCTAGAAGTTGTTCTTGCATCTCTCTTTCTTCAACCGAATCACAAATTTCAAGTATTCTATCTGATAATGTAGTTTTACCATGATCGATATGGGCAATAATACAGAAATTTCTAATTAATGCTTGTCGATTTTTTAATTTTTCTAAATCATCCATATTATCACTCCATTCCTATGTAATTTTACCAAAAAAGCGCCTTTAAATCAATGATTATAATATTTATATTATAAGAAAAGACCATATCAAGCGATATGGTCAAATAATATTATTTTGAATTACAATGAGGACATGTACATTCTTCATTTAATTCTTTTCTAATTTTATTCATATTTTTCTTCATTCTTTTTGGATTATGACATTCACAGCAATCATTAGATTTACGTATTAATTTTTTATATCCATATACTGCAAAAGTTATAACAACGAATGAAATTATACCAATTATAATTAATACTTCATACCATAGCATATTATCAAACCATCATTTTTTTCTTATCCATATGTTTACTAAATAAACATAATCCAGTTATTAATAAAGCTATTAAAGCAGCAATGATAAATGATATCCACCATTTAGATAATACTAAATAAACCACTGCTGAAGCTATATATGATGTACATATCCAGAATAAAATTGTAGTCCAGAATTTCTTCTTTCCTAGCTCACCCTTAGCTGTAGCTACTGCAGCGAAGCATGGAATAGTTGTCATATTAAATACAATAAATGCAATTAATACTGGCCAACCTTTAAATCCATTTCCTGAAACACCTGTAGCATTTGCTGTAATTACTGCGGCAGATACACCTTCTTCATCAAGACCCATTGCATATAATTCTAAATATTCATCAGGATTAGAAACATCTCTTGAAACTGATTGAGCTAATACACTAAATGTTGCGATAACATTTTCTTTAGCAATTAATCCTGTTACAGCTGATACACCATATACCCAACCATTTTTATTTAATTGATTACCAAATCCAATTGGTGTGAATAAAGGTTTAATTAGCTTACCAAATCCTGCTAAGATTGAATTACTAGAATCTTTATATTCAGGATCTTCAACTATTGTTTTATATGCCTTCATAGAATCAACGAATATTTCATCTAATACAGCCTTATATTCTTCTGATTCATTTTCAGTATATTCATTAACTAAATCATCTAGGCTAACAACTACTTCGCCATCTTCTACATATGTTTCATCTAGATTTTTAATCTTTTCAATATTTTCTTCAATATTTTTATAACCTATATAATCTTCGCTTACATATCCTACAAATTCTTCGTCACCTTCATATATTGCAGTGGCAATATCATTAGGATTTTGTTGTTCAATGAATTTCCAATCAAATGTAAAGCTTTGTAAGAACCAAATAATTATTGTAGAAGCTAAAATTATTGTAAATGCCTTCTTTACATATCCCTTTAATTTATCCCATAAATGAATCATTAAAGATTTAGGTTCAGGCATATGATATTGTGGTAATTCCATAATGAATGGAGGAGTTTTTCCTCTCATTACTGTCTTTTTCATTATAATTACAGATACTATAGCAGTTACAATACCTATTAAATACATTGAATAAGTAATTAAATCAACATTAGGGAATCCAAATAATTCAACGATACAACCAGATATTGCAATTAAAATTGGAAGCTTAGCACCACATGAGAAGAATGGTATTACTCTAATTGTTGCAATTCTTTCTTCTTCATCTGCTAATGTTCTTGTATTAATCATTGCAGGAACACTACAACCAAAGCCCATAATCATTGGAAGGAATGCTCTACCAGATAAACCAAATTTTCTAAATATTCTATCTAGAATAAATGCAATACGTGCCATATATCCTGTATCTTCTAATATTGAGAAGAATAAGAATAATAGCAATATTTGAGGAACAAATGATAATACTGAGAATACACCAGCAAGGACACCATCAACTAAAAGACCACTTAACCATGGCTTCGCCGAAGCAAGTCCTTCTGCTGCGAGACCTGACAGCCAATCAGTTGTACAAACAACTAAATTTTGTAGTATTACACCTGGAGAATTTATTCCAGCATCTGTCCAGAATAATCCTTCAAATATAGAACCTTCAAATGAAGGAGCAACATTTTTAAATAATCCACCTAAATAAAATAAATTTTCAGAAAATGTAAAATGGAACACTAAGAATAATATTGCTAAGAAAATTGGAATACCAAAAATCTTATGAGTTAATACTTTATCAATTTTATATGATTTATTTTCTGCTGTCACATCAGTTACAGCTTTAGTCCTATGACAAGAATAATGTTTAACAATATAATTATATCTTGCATCTGCGACTAATGCTTCAAAATCTGAACCGAATGTTTCATCATTGAATTCTTTTTTATAATCTTCTACTATTTTACTAATTCTTTCTGAATGTGATTTTTCAATAAAATCACCTTCAATGAATTTAATAGCATGATATAAAGGAGAAGGAACATCCTCTTCCTCCATATATTTTGTTACTTCTAAAATAAAATCTTTGATTTTAGATTCAAGTAATACACTTACGCCTTTTCTAGGCTTATTAGAAGTTTCATATGCAACTTCCATTAATTTATCAAGATTAAATTTCTTTTGAGCTGAAATAGGAATAACAGGAACACCAATTTCCTTTTCTAAAGCCTCTAAATCAATTTTATCTCCATTTTTTTCAACAACATCCATCATATTAAGGGCGATAACAACAGGAACGTCCATTTCTAATATTTGAGTTGTTAAATATAAATTTCTTTCCAAGTTTGTAGCATCGACAATGTTAATAACACAATCTGGCTTGTCATCTACAATAAATCTTCTAGATATAACCTCTTCAGGAGTATAAGGTGATAATGAATAAATACCAGGTAAATCTACAATTGATACTAATTCATCTAATTTTTTATAATCTCCTTCTCTTTTTTCAACAGTTACACCAGGCCAGTTACCGACATGAGCATTTGAACCAGTTAAAGCATTATATAATGTTGTTTTACCACAGTTGGGATTACCTGCTAACGCAAAATGTTTCATCTTTTATCCTCCTCAACAGCACATACAGCCAAATTAGCTTCACATTTTCTTAATGTAAGTTCATATCCTCTTAAGGTTACCTCAAGCGGATCACCAAGTGGTGCCTTTTTTCTTAAGATAACAGTAGCTCCAGGAGTTATTCCCATGTCAAATAATCTTCTTCTTACTCTTCCTTCGCCATCAACCTTCTTGATGACACCGACTTCTCCAATTTTAAATTCACTTAATCTCTTCTCCATAATTTTCCTTTCCAGAATTTAACAACAATTTTGTTAAATACAGTTTAAGATAACCCCTTATTTTGTTAGTTTTGACTAACTACGTAATAGTTATATCACACTAACTTTTAATTTGCAAATACTTTTTCATAATTTTTCGATAATTATGTTTTATAATAATAAATCTATATTATAATTAATATAATTAATATAATTAAGGAGTTTTTATTATGGATAAACTTGAAAGAGCTGAATTAGCAAGACAATTAAAAGCATCAGGTAGATGCAATTGCGCACAGGCAGTTATTACTGCCCTATATGATTTAACTGACCAAAAGCTAGATGATTTAATGAATATTACTTCTGGCTTTGCAGTAGGTATGGGAAATATGGAAGCAACTTGTGGTGCTTTAATTGGTGCCAATATTATATTAGGATTAATAATTAAAAATGGTACAGTTAAATATTCTAAAAAGCTTCATGAAAGATTTAAAGAATTATCTAAGGATACTATTTGTAAGGTTATTAAAGGAAGAGATACTGGTATAGTTCTTACTGAATGTGATATGTGCTGCTATAACGCAGTTATCGCTTTCTTCGATGTTATATCTTGAAACATTATTATATTATGATATAATAACTTTGTTCATCGGAGGGTGAGTTATTCTTAAGAAATAACAAGCTGGATAAGATGACTGATTGAGATATCAGTTATTTTATCCATTTTTTTATTAGAAAGGAGTATATATAATGAATCTATCTGAGCATTTAACATTTAAAAAAATATTTAAAGCTACAATATTTCCAATTATTATGATGATATTTACATCATTATATTCAATTGTTGATGGCCTATTTATATCTAACTTCGCTAATGAATCATCATTCGCTGCCGTAAATCTAGTAATGCCATTTATTATGATTATTGGTTCTATTGGCTTCATGATGGGTGCTGGTGGTACAGCACTTGTATCAAGATATTTAGGACAAAGAGATCAAGAAAAAGCTAATAATTCTTTTTCATTAATAGTTTATGCAACTATTGTCATGGGTCTTGTAATATCAATTCTTGGATTCTTCTTTATTGTTCCAATAATTAAAGCATTAGGATCAATAAATAATGAAACAAGTCCTGAAATGGTATCTGAAGCAATCACATATGGAAGGATAATTATTTGTTTTTTAGTCTTCTTTATGCTTCAGCATCTATTCCAATCCTTCTTTTTAGTGGCTGGAAAGCCTAAATTAGGCTTTTTTGTAATACTTGCTGGTGGAATTACTAACATTATTTTAGATGCCCTATTTATAGGCGTTTTTAAATGGGGTGTTGTTGGAGCCGCTGTCGCAACATCTATTGGATATATAATAACTTCTACTATTTCTGTTTTATATTTCGTTATTAAAAGAAATGGTGTTATAGTTCTAGGTAAGGCAACATTTAAAATGAAGCCAATCCTTAGAAGTGCTTATAATGGATTAAGTGAATTTATTTCAAATATATCAATGTCTGTTGTATCAATTGTATATAATATTCAATTATTAAGATTATATGGTGAAAATGGTGTTTCAGCATATGGAATTATTATGTATGTATCATTTGTATTTATAGCTATATTTATTGGTTTCTCAATTGGAGTTGCCCCATTTGTTGGATATAATTTTGGAGCTGAAAACAATAAAGAGCTTAAAAATATATTAAAAAAGAGTCTTCTTATTATCTTCATTACTGGAATTATAATGATGACTTTAAGCCTTATTACCGCACCTGCGTTTGCCGGATTCTTCTCAAATGGAAATGCTGATTTAAAGGATTTATCTACAACCGCAATGAGAATATGTTCATTATGTTTCTTATTCTCTGGAATATCAATATTTACATCTTCATTCTTTACAGCATTAAATAATGGTACTATTTCTGCCACTATTTCAATGTTAAGAACATTAGTATTCCAGGTAGCATTCGTATTTATTATTCCATTAATAGTTGGAAGCATTGGTATTTGGTGGTCTAATGTTGGAGCTGAGGCTGTATCATTTGGACTTTGTATTATCTTTTTATTAGCACAAAGGAAAAAATATCATTATTAAAATAAAAGAGGACCCGAGGGTCCTCTAGTAGCTTATAAGCCATGTTTTGTATTAGGTAATCATTTATCTACACTTATGTCTGTCATCATCTTCGGTTCGATTTTGACAACTCCCCTACCAAAATTTGGGTTTCTGACTTGCGGGGTTTACCAACGTTTCACTCTTAGGTTTCCCTAAGCATTCGTTCCTGTGGCACTTTATGGGATACACCATGTCATAAGATTTAGGTGATACCCGCCGTTACCATTATAGTACCTGACCTTATTTATTGGATCAGCACAAACACTACAGCCATCACAGGCTGTGTCAGCATGGACTTTCCTAACATTTCTGCTCGATTACCAGGCTACCGATATAATTTTATCAAATTATAATAAAAAATCAATAAAAAAGAAAAGAAGCAGATTAATTTCTGCTTCTATTTTTTTATTCTTGAACTGGAGCTTCTTCTTTAGCTTCGTCTTTCTTTTCAAACTTCTTTTGTGCATCTCTTAATGCATCTTTTCTAGATAAGTCAATTTGACCCTTTTCATTAACACCAATGCACTTAACGATGATTTCATCATTTAATGATACAACATCTTCAGCCTTTTCAACTCTTTCAAGAGCTAGCTTAGAAATGTGGCACATACCTTCAGTTCCTGGCCATAATTCAACGAATACACCATATTTTTCAACTCTAGTAACACGTCCAGTATAGATCTTGCCTACTTCAGCTTCCTTAACTGAATTAACAATATAATCTAGACATGCCTTAGCAGTATCCATATTTGAATGCATTACATAAACTCTACCATCTTGTTCGATATCAATCTTAACGTTATCGAATTTTTCAATTGTAGCGTTAATGTTCTTTCCACCAGAACCAATTACATCCTTAATCTTATCAGGGTTGATCTTTGCAGTAACAACCTTTGGAGCATATTTAGATAATTCAGGTCTTACAGCTGGAATAGTTTGAGCCATATGATCTAGGATTTCTAATCTACCCTTCTTAGCTTGTGCTAAAGCTTCCTTTAAGATTTGGTAAGTAATACCCTTAATCTTAATATCCATTTGTAGGGCTGTAATACCTTCTTTAGTACCTGCAACCTTGAAGTCCATATCTCCTAAATGGTCTTCCATACCTTGGATATCAGTTAAGATTGTATAATGCTTTTCATCAGTCATGATTAATCCCATTGCAATACCAGCAACTGGAGCCTTAATAGGAACACCGGCAGCCATTAATGCTAATGTACCAGAACAAATTGTAGCTTGGCTTGAAGAACCGTTAGATTCTAAAATTTCAGATACAACTCTGATTGTATATGGGAATTCATCCTCAGATGGAATAATATATGATAATGCTCTTTCACCTAGGGCACCATGTCCGATTTCTCTTCTACCTGGAGCACCATATCTTCCTGTTTCACCAACAGAGAATTGAGGGAAGTTATAATGTAACATAAATCTCTTATCTGGCTCATCAGATAAACCATCTAAAATTTGAGCATCAGATAGAGGTCCTAGAGTTACAGTACCTAAGCTTTGAGTTTGACCTCTTGTGAATAATGCTGAACCATGAGTTCTTGGTAATACATCAACTCTTGATGATAAAGGTCTGATTTCATCAACCTTTCTTCCATCTGGTCTAATCTTATCAACAGCGATCATTCTTCTAACTTCGCCATGTAAAATTTCATCTAATGTGTATTGAACACTCTTTAAATATAAATTCTTAGCTTCAATGTCTTCAACCTTGATATCGCCTAAATCCTTAACGAATACCTTCTTACCGAATTCTTCTAAAGTTTCTTCATTAACAGCGTCGATTGCAGCATAACGCTCTAATTTGTCTTCAACTCTAATAGCCTTGATTAATTTTTCTTCAGCGAATGCCTTAACAGCCTTTTCTACGTCCTTATCAACTTCGAATAAAGTTGGAACATATTTTTCTTTTCCGCATTCTTTAACGATTTCTTTTTGGAAATCACATAACTTTTGAATTTCAGCATGACCGAACTTTAATGCTTCCCACATGTCATCTTCTGTAACAAATCTAGCACCAGCTTCAACCATGTTAATTGCTGCTTGTGTACCAGCAACAGTTAAATTAATATCAGAAACCTCTAATTGTTCTGGAGTTGGGTTAATGATTAACTTACCGTCAACCTTACCAACAACTACACCAGCGATAGGTCCCTCAAATGGAATATCAGAAATCATTAATGCAATTGATGAACCTAACATAGCTGCCATTGCAGTTGAACAATCAGGATCATTTGATAAAACTGTATTAATTACTTGTACTTCATTATTAAATCCTTCAGCGAATAAAGGACGAATAGGACGGTCAATTAATCTTGAAACTAATGTTTCATGAGTAGTTGCCTTTCCTTCACGCTTTAAAAATCCTCCAGGGATTTTACCAGCTGCATATTGCTTTTCTTGGTATAAAACCATTAATGGGAAAAAGTCTTGGGTAGATGCTACATTATTAGAAACAGCTGCTGATAATACCACACTTTCTCCATATCTTACTAAACATGCACCAGATGCTTGCTTAGCTACTTCTCCGATTTCAATAACAAGTGGACGTCCTGCCCAATTGTATTCGAAGCGTTTAATATCACTCATCTTCTATTTTTCTCCTTAATTTTTATATAGTCCTTATGTATTATAACACAAAGAAAACAAAAATACATTAATTTATTTAAATAAATTAAAATGGCATCCTCAAATGAGAATTCCATTATAATTACTTACGTAAACCTAGTTTTTGAACTAATGCTTCATATCTCTTAAGATCTTGCTTCTTAAGATAATTTAATAAAGACTTTCTATGACCAATCTTGATCATTAGACCACGCTTTGAAGCAAAGTCATGAATATGATAGTTGAAATGTTCATTTAATTCATTAATTTCATATGTTAAAATAGCTACTTGAACTTCTACAGAACCAGTATCTTTGTCATTCTTACCATATTCTTTAACTAATTTAGCTTTTACTTCAGCAGTTAATGCCATGTTATGTTCCTCCTCTAAATATTATTATTTGCGTTAATCCAAGTGTGTAAATGGAGAATTTAGCACCCTAGAAAAACGTACCAAAGTAATTATATTATAAAACCATAATAAATGCAACAATTATTTTTTATACATTTTCATAATATAATCCTCCTTATTATAGATATAAATTTTTAGTAGAGTATTTCTATAATTTAAATATATCAAAAAAGTCGGCATTTACCGACTATTTTTTATATTTCTTCTTTATTATCTTCAATTATAGTTTCATCATTTGAAGATTCTTCTACCACATTTTCTTTATTTTCAGAACCTGAATTGTTTTCTATATTTTCTTCTACTGCATTTTCTTCAACTTTGATTTCTTCAGCAATTTCTGGTCTTACATCTTCTACAACTTCAACTTTTTTAGGCTGTATTGTATTAGCATATGTTTCATCTATTATTGTATGTTCTCTAATCCATCTTTGTTTCTTAAATGGAACAAAAATGTAAAAAATACCAATAGTTACAATAGATAATAATGTCCATAGTATATGCTTTCCAAAATATTGCATTGCTGTACCGGTAAATCTCAATTTATATCCGTCAATAATTGAATTATTTTTATCATATCTTTGTAATGCACAAACCTTAAATGGATATGCTAATCCAAGTGTGATACCTGCAAGAATTGTTAAGGCTATATTTAAGAAATATCTAACGAATCCATTACCTGTATATTTTGATTCTTTTACTTCTGAATCAAAAAAATGAGTATGAGCTGTCTTCCATGCTATTAATTTAGTAATTAAGAATATAGAATAAATACCAAATGTAATAACTGTTAAAAATAACCATAAAATGTATTTTCCAATTAATTGGAATCCATTTCCATCAAACATATTTCTATGTCCTGTAGTATATGTTCTTTTAGCCAAATATTTTTCTTTCATTACTACAATAAATGGATATGCAATACCTAATGTAATAACTGTTAATATACCACATAATAAATTAAAGAAGAAAAAGCTAATTGATGCTCCTAATAATCTACTATCTGTAATTGATGTATTGATGATGGCTTGATCTACATATCCAATTGAGTTTAAATATGAAATAAAATCTTCATTTGAGCATTCTGGCTTTCTATCTAATAATTCAGCAAGTTTTTCAATATTTAATGTTTCTAAGTATTCTAATACCTGTTTTTTAAAATCATTTCCTTTTGAATCATAAAGTTTTCCAAATGTCTTGCGATATAATTTAGCTTTTGCAGAAACAATAATAAAAGCTGTTAATGAAAAAATAAATAATATTATTATAATAATTTTAGCAGGAGCTGGAAAAACACCCATACGGGCTATAAAGCTACTCATTATAGCTGCAACTACAGCCGGAATAAAATAAATCACCAAAATCAATAATATAATTCTAACTATAAGTAATTTTTTACCCCTTTTAAATCCTAAAAATTCTTGTTTAGTTAACACATTTTTCATAATATAATCCTCCTTGTTGAATTTAAAAAACCAAAATATCTATTTTATATATATCATATATATCATACATATATCAAGATGATACTACCAAAAAAGAGCCGGAAGTTTATCCGACTCTTTCAAATCAATCCTTTTTATATTCAACAAGTACTCTATTATTGCTAGATTGTAGACAATACCAATTTAATGTTGAACTTCCACTATAATAGATTAATGTATAAACTGAATAACCCTCATAATAATCAGGAGTAATCGTAAATCCTATATTGCCAACTCTAGTCTCTGTAGTAACTTCACCATCTTTATGTACTTCTAATTCATATTCAATTGAGAAAATAGGTACTACTACTATATCCATAGCTCTCATCTTAAATGTTGTTGTTAATTCAGTTGATAAAGCATCACCATAAATAGAATCATCTTTTACCACATACCAGCCAACAAATGCTACCTCACTAGACTCTGGTCCCTCTGTTGAGATGACCTTAGAAGTTTGACCATAATATAATTCAACATATGTATCTTCGCCATAGACAGGAGCCATTTCACCATCATAAGTTGGGAAAGAAACATAATCATATTCTCTATCAAACCATAATTTATATTTTTTAGGAATACAATATACATTTACGACATCATTAATACTTTCAAGCATTATATTTGAAATATTATAAATCTCAAATCCATCTTGAATTTCAATTAATGTATCAACTGATTCAGTTGTGTTCTCAAGAATAATACCGTTTCTATCATAAGTTATAGATTCTGCATCATATGTTCTTCCTTGATCTATTATTTCGCCATTTTCAACCCATTCATCGACATTATTTTGATAATAATATTGAACCTTATATGTTGTAGTAACTTTAGCAACTAACCAAATTGCATCTTCAACTACATCATCTTGAGTAACTGTATATGTGAATGTATCAAGTTCACTATTGGCTATTCTTTCACCATTATTTAAATACCAGCCTTCAAGTACATAACCATCATTTGGTGTAATTGATGGTGTTATTACTGTACCTACCTTAACATCTTCCTTATAAGAATAATGACGTTTAGGATCATAATAGTAACCAGTTGAAAAATTTGTATAGTCCTCAGGAGCATTTACTGATCCATACATGTTATCATTATATAGACCAAAGAATATCTCTAATGCAACTTTTTTTACAGTTATTCTCTTATATTTTAATGTAATAACTGTTGAACCATCACCAGCTATTTCAACTTGAGTAATTGATGGTGAAACAAAATCATCATATGTATCAACAACTGCTTCAGTTAAATTACCTGAATAACCAGTTAATGTAACTGTCTTATCACTTGTAAAGTCATTATCATATATATTTTCTAACCAATATTCAACATCATAATTAACCTTTATTGCTTCAAATTTAGCAACTAATGCTAAAGCATTATAAGGCATATTGAATGTATATGCTGCATCAGTTGATACTTCTGCATCATTATTATACCAACCAACAAATTGATATCCAGCATTTGGAGTTGCAGTGACTGTTACAGATTTACCATATCTATATGATTGGTTTGTAATATCTACTGAACCCGCATTAGATTCATTTGTTGTATTTTGAACACTTGTAGTCAAATTATAATTGTTTCTATTGTAATAAATATTTATTACAGTTGAATTATCACCATTTACTTTTGCTTGTTCAAATTCAACCGCAGTAAATCCAGTATAATTCTTAGCAACTGCTTCAGTATCATTTCCAGTATATCCATTTAATACTTGAATATCTTCAGTTACTAGTGTGTAGTCATCATCATCTACATTTTGCTTATAATGATTTACAGTATAAGTTACTTGATTTCTAGTATATCTAGCTTCATATGTAACACTAGCCTCTGGCATTACAAATGAATAATAATGATTTGTAGTTATTAATTCATTATTTAAATACCAGCCAGTAAATGTATATCCTTCATTTGCTTCTGCAAATAATTTAACATTTTCTCCTGCAACAATAATATCACCATTTTTAGATGTATTACATGCTACCTCAGGTAATTCCATTGTTAAAGTCATCCAACGATTACGGCTATATGCATTAATATAATGCTGTCTTAAAACTAAATAATATACCTTATTAGCTTCAACAGTGAATGTTTCATCAACAAAAGTACCATGTGCTGAATCAGCATATAATACTACTGTAGATTTATCTGCCTCATACACATTAATATTATATCCATATGCATCAATGCCTTCAATCTTGAAATTAACCTCTCCAGCATACATTGTATAGAATGAATACCAAGCTGCAGGTCTCTTTGAACCAGTTGAACCAGAATCATCACCTGATGGAAGTTGAATATAGCTTCTAGTATTAACTGGGAATGCAGGGGCAGATACTTCAACCCACTTAGCATATAATGTAATGCTATCAGTTAATAATTGAGTGAAATCATATGAATTTCCTTCACAGTTTTCATTATCATACCAACCTGCAAATACATAATTTTCCTTTGTTGGAATTACATATTTAACATTATCTGAATTTTGTGTAGCAACTTCAGATCCACCCATTGAATCATATGTTATAGTTGTATAATCCTTTAATGCATCTTCAATATTAGATTCAATAGTTAATACATATTTACCACATTTAGCTTCGTATGTATTATTATCTAAAGTTATATCAATTGTAATAGTCTTTTCAGAAGATACTTTTTCTCCATTTAAATACCAGCCATACCAAGTATATCCAGGATTAATTTCAAATGTTAATTCTAATTGGTCACCTAAAATATAACCAAATTCGAAATCAGATATTTCACCAGAATCTTCTAAATTCTTTATAATACTAATATTATTTTCATAATACATTGCAGTGAATTCATGGCTATCACCTAATGTAAATGTATAAGTTAATTCATTAGTTAATTTAGTATTATTTGAATCATACCATCCAGCAAAGATATAGCCATATACAACTGTTGCAGTAATAGTTGCATCCTTACCATATTCACGGTTTTCAGAAATAGAAACTTCTCCTGCTTCCTCAATTGATTTATTTAAAACAACTGATACAGCCTTAAATTTAGCAACATAAGTTAAAGATTCATTTGGCATTTCAAATTTATAGCTAATCTTATCAGAAATTAAATTATCATTTAAATCATACCATCCTAGGAATGAATATCCATCATTAGTTGTTGCAGTAATTGTTACATCATTACCCGCAATAAATCTCTTATTATTATAATTAGGTATTGTACCTGCATCACTATTATCATTAATTAATGTTAATGTGTAATATGCATATTTAGCATATACTACAAAATTAGATGAAGGCATTGTTAATGTATATTTATTATTTTCTGATAATAAATTATCATCACCATCATACCAGCCTAAGAATGTTGTATCATTTTTATTTGTTGCGGTTAAAGTAACCTTAGTTCCTGCCTTATAATAAGCATTATCATATCTAGTAGTTGATGCATAATCATAACCTTTATTAGGTAGGTTATGCTCGAAATATGCATATATAGACATAGTATCATAACCATACCATAATCTACTTGGCTTAAATCTTACATAGAATATATCTCCAGCCTTACACTCATAAGACTTAGATAGAAATGAGAATCCATGATTTACTAGATCAAATGCTTCAATTAATTCCTTGTTAGCATCATATATTTCAATAATTGCATAATCAGTTACATAATGGAAATAAGACCAGAAATTAATATTTCCATCTACAAATGCTACAAATCTAAAATAATTACTAAAATTAGCACCATTTGAATTAATTTCTACTCTATTATTATTTCCATATCCTACATTAGAATAATTAGAATCATTTTCAATCCATTTAGCATATAATGTAATATCTGAATTAATAGTTGAATTAAAATCAAATACATCGCCTGTTAATTCTTGATTATCATACCACCCTACAAATGTATATCCTTCTTTTGTAGGAATAGGATACATAATATTATTTGAATATTGGCTATTTATTTTGTTTCCTCCATTTGAATCAAATGTAACCTTTTTAGCATTTTCAAATCCATTAACTAAATAATTATCTACTGTTAATGTATATCTAGCAGTTCTAGCTTCAAGCTCTACATTTTCATTTGGCATAGTATATGTGAAGCTTTCCTTTTCAGATACTAATTCATCATTAGCATACCAGCCTACTAATGAATAACCATCTTCTAGCTCTATTGATATACTAACTTCAGTTCCAGTTGTAATCTTTTCATAATCATATGAAGTTACAATTCCAGCTTCTTCATCATCAATTGATGTTGTTAAAGTATAATATGTAAATCTAGCTTCAAGATTTAAATTTTCATTTGGCATTTCAAATGTATAAGTTGTATCTGTTGATACTAATTCATCATTTACATACCAACCATCTAATGAATAATTTTCATTTGGAGTTGCAGTTAAAGTAATAGATTCTCCATAAGCATGCTTACTTTCACCAACAGAATCTACACTACCATATTGAGAATTAACTACAGAAACATTTAAATCAAAAGTCTCAAGATCAATAACTAGGGCAGGCTTAATACCATTTACTCCTGTTACAGCCATTTCATAATTATCATAACCACTTACAATATTACCTGATCTTGTAACATATGATGCACAATTCAATTGAAGTCCTGGAGTTCTTGACCAGTTATCTGCAGATTTAGTAGTACTATAATATTTAAATCCTTGAGAGATTGTATAGTCTGTTCCACCATATTTTCTTAAATCTGCATTATTATAATATTTGCTTGTTTCAGCAAATGATAATAAGAATACATTATCCTTTGTATTATTTCCATAATATGCTTCTGTATTAAAACTAGGATGCTCATCTATATATTTCTTTTGATTTCCACTTAATGAATCATAACCATTATCAACAGTTGTTTCATTAATTAAGTTCTTATCAGCAGCATCAAATGCAGTATTATAGAATGTATCATTTAACCAAATTCTAATATCAGATGCTTCATAATTATTTAAAAATCTATTATCATATCCATTATGACTAGATGGTTCAGTTGTAGATAATCCTTTAGCATAAACATAATGCTGGCTATCAATACATGTTGATGTTGATATTAATGCTTTACCATCTTTAATATTTAATATATCCCATTTAATTGGTTCATATTTAAACCAATATGTAGTATTAATTAAATATCCATTTTCATCCTGTTCTGATTTATTTGCAATAGCAGCTTGATCAATAAAGCTTGGTCTATATTGTGTGAAATATACACCTCTATAATCATTTATATCATCGTTATTTAAATCAATATCAATATAATACATATATTCAGCTTTTTCATTTGATGCATAATAACCATAATCAATCCAAGTATAATTATCCTTTGGATCTAAAGGTGTTCCTGCCATATTATCTAAAGTTGTCTTAATTGCTTCATTAGTTACTTTAGTTTGAGGATAAGAACCAAAATAAATATAATTATCTTCTCTTGTATATGTAGGAATTTCAGGAATATTGATTATTTTATCATTATCCATCATTTTAACACTTGAATCAGTATATGAAATTTTAGTATTTGCTTCTATTGTTGAACCAGATAAAAGCTTTGTATCAGTAATATTTATAACACCATAATAAGTATTTTCTGTTTCAACGTAATCTCTTGAAGCATTAGATATGCTTGTGTATACAGTAGTGATAAATAATTGTTTTTTAGATGGAACTCCATCCTTCTTTAGAATTAATTCAATTTCATCGATTTCTTTAAGCTCTACTCCAGAGGCTGTTACGATAAATCTTAAAATTGTCTTAGATTGATTTATTTCTGCATCAACATTCACTTCTGCAGAATCTGCAATTAAACCTTCAGCATTTGTTTTATTTATAGAAAAAAACATAAATAATGAAGTAAATAAAATTGCTGTAATAATAAATAATTTAAATTTTTTCATAATTATCTATGCTCCTTCCTATAGTGGTATCCATGTATCATTGCCGCCATCATATTTTCCACCATTTTTTATTTTGTTACCATCATCTGAATCATCACTATCATCTGATGGCTCAACTTGATTTGGCTCGTTATTATCTTTATTTTCATTTGTTGCCTTCTTAGAGCAAGAAGATAAAAATAAAGATAAAATTAATAACATTAATAATAAATATTTTTTCATAAAATACCTCCTACCACAAATCAGTCGCAGGTACTTTTTCGCCATTATCGATGCTGCCACTTCCACCATTAGAAATCGCAATAATATCATCGATTTCAATTGTATCTTCAATTATATAAGGTTTTTCATATTCTCTCATATTGTCCCCGCCTTTATTTAATAATTAAATAAAACTACGTTGTAAATTATAATATTGATTATAAAACCTGTCAATTTTATGGCAGTATAAAGCGTTTTTATGTGTAATATAAAACAAAAAAACAGCAAAATTGCTGTTTATTTTGTTAAATATAAATCTCCTGCAAGCTTAATACATGTATCTTTATCTTTATTTAATTGTTTAATAAGCTCTTCTTTTGATTCATATTTCTTTTCATCTCTTATTTTAGTTATGAAGAATACTTCAATTGTATCATCATAAATATCTTCATCAAAATTAAAAATATGAACCTCAAGCTCTAGGTTATCTTTGAAATTAAATGTAGGATTATGACCGATATTTGCCATACCTAAATGTGGTACTCCATCTACTAATACATTTGCGAAATATACTCCTGTAGCTGGTAAGAAATAATTTTTATAATCAATATTAGCTGTAGGGAAACCAATTAATCTTCCGATTTGATTACCATATTTTACTTTACCTCTAATAGAGAATGTTCTACCTAATAATCTATTAGCATCTCTAACATTACCAGATGATATTAATTCTCTAATATATGTAGATGATACTCTAACATTATCAAATACGAATTTTTTTACTTCATAAAATTCAAATTCTTTAGCTAAATCTAAAATATTACCTTCAGCTCTTCTTCCAAATGTAAAATCATATCCACAAACAACTGATTTTATATTCATGAATTTAAGCTTAGCTAAGAATTCTTCCTTAGGCATTTCAGCAAGCTTTTCATCAAATTCAACTACGATTAAATAATCAACACCAAATCTAGCTATAATATCAGTTTTTATTTCTAGTGGTGTAATCAAAGGATAATTAGGAATCTTCTTTAAAAATACTGATGGATGAGGATAAAACGTTAAAACTGCAGATTTATACCCATGTCTCTTGCATTCATAAATTAACTTTTGGTGGCCTAAATGCACGCCATCAAAGTTACCAATTGCTGCACAAACAGGCTCTGGTAATGGTGTAAAATTTTGATCTTTTATGAATATGCTTTTCATAAATAATCACCTCTAAAAAATTAAAACTGGTTTATATATATTTTTCTCAATTTCTTCATATATTGCTATTATATCACAATTATTAACAACAAAAAAGATACCGTTAATTGAAGTTTGTCTATTATCTAATGTAACTCCATTTTTAACTAATTTAGCTATATAATCATTAACTTCTACCTTAGGAAAATTGAAGAAATCTTCTATTTTTATAATGTCATCTAATGTAATATCTTCTAATTTTTTAGCATTAGATACATCATATTCTTCTATCTTAGTTCTTCTTAATTCTTTTATGATTGCATCTGAATTTAATAATTTACCTAAATCTCTTGCGAATGATCTTACATAAAATCCTTTAGATACATTTAATCTAATAATACATTCATATAAATCATCATTAAAATCAATTAATTCAATATCATTAATCTTAATTTCTCTTTTTTCTAATTCTATTTCAATACCATCTCTTTGATATTCATAAAGCTTTTTACCATTTATTTTAATGGCTGATGTCATTGGAGGTATTTGATATCTTTCTTCCTTTAGAGAAGCTATTGCAGATTTAAGCTCTTCTATATTAAATTTATTTAATTTACCATCTAATACATTAGAATCAAAATCTAATGTATCACTTATTTTTCCAAATGCGATTGTAGCAATATATTCTTTATTATGCTCATTAATGTATTTCATTAGCTTTGTTGCCTTATTAGTGGCAACAATCATCATACCTGTCGCGTTTGGATCTAAAGTGCCGTTATGACCTGTTTTATCAAGCTTTAATTTCCATTTAATTTTATTACAAACTTGAAAGCTTGTAATTTCCTTTTCCTTATCAACAAATATAAATCCATCATTCATTTTTATAATCATCCCTAGAATGGATTATTAATACCTTACCATTATTTATTATTATTTTTGGATTAGATATTATTTCATTTGATATACATAATGGATCACTAATTTTCAAATTATAATTTTTCAAATTATATTTAAAGCCTTCTAGTGTTAAAGATGTATTATCATCTAATGAGAAAAAGGAAATGAATTTATAATCTTGATTTGGAATAAAAGGTTTATTTTCAACATAAATTAATGAATTATCATCAATAATCTTTAAATTAGGATATTGATTAAATAATAATAAATTAGCATAAAAATGTTCTATTCTATTACCCTTAATACCACCTAATATGATAATTTCATCATAATCCTTTACAAGTTCTAATGCTTCTAATGTATCAGTTTTATCCTTAATTGGATTTAGCTGTATTATCTTTTTAGAATGCCCCTTAATAATTTCAAATTCTTCTTTATTTACAGAATCAAAATCACCAATGCTAACATCAAGTAAAATACCATGCTGAATAGCATTTAGGGCACCTCTATCAGCACCTACAATAAAGGAATTATCTATTAATTTTTTATCAATATTGTTAATATTTTTTAAAATTATTACGGCTCTCATAATAATTAATCTCCTATTTTAAATAAACAATAGTAACACCATTTAATCCTTCGCCCTCGCCACCATATCTATAGCTTTTAACATATGGGCATGTTTTTAGATATTCCTGTACAGCTTTTCTTATAGCACCAGTACCAAATCCATGGATAATTGATACCTGCTGTAAATTACCATAAATAGCTTGATCAATATAATCATCCATTAATGTCTTAACTTCTTCATATCTCTTACCACGTAAATCAAGTGATAATGAAGCATGTGATGCAGGATTATAGCCTGAAAGCTTCGTTTCCTTTTTAGGCTTTTCTACAGGCTTTGCAGAAAGCTGTAATTCTGATCTCTTGAAATCCATTTGGAATTGACCAATATTTACAAAATATTTTTCACCTTTAATTTTATTAATTGTTCCATATTTTTGATATGTCTTAATATAAACATAATCTCCAACATTTAGCTGTTCATTAAATAATGCTTCTTCTTGTTCCTTTATTTCAAGGCTTCTAGCCTTTCTAGTTAATTCAGCTAATTGATGCTCCTTAAAGTTTTCTTCACTCATATTCTTAATTTCATTAATTAAGCCAGATGCTTCTTCCTTAGCATCCTTTAAAATATCATTTGCTTTATTTTTAGCATCATTAATAATCTTATCTGTTCTCTTAACTAAATCAACCTTTTCCTTATTTACTTCATAAACAAGGTTAGCATACATCTTTTTCTCTTTATCAAGTTCTTCTTGTTGTTTACGTAATTTAGTCATTTCCTCCTCTAAATTACCAATTAGATTTGATGATTCAGTAGATATATTATTTAATTCATTTCTTGCCATTGAAATAATTTCTTCATTTAATCCTAATCTCTTAGCTATTTCAATAGCGTTAGATTTACCAGGAACACCAAGTAATAATCTATATGTAGGCATTAATGTATCAGTATTAAATTCTACTGAAGCATTAATAATGCCTTCATTATTATATGCATAATTCTTTAATTCACTATAATGTGTTGTAGCAATAACTCTAGATCCTGCCTTTTTTAAATAATCAATAATTGATATCGCAAGACCAGAGCCCTCCTTAGGGTCTGTTCCACTACCTAATTCATCTAATAATACTAATGATTTAAATGAAATATTATTGATAATATTTACAATATTAGTCATATGACTTGAGAATGTAGATAATGATTGTTCAATTGATTGTTCATCACCAATATCAGCTAAAATATCATCAAAGAATCCAAATCTAGAATCAGATGCTGCAGGAACCATCATTCCGTTATAAACCATTAAATGTAATAATCCAATTGTCTTTATCGCAACTGTTTTACCACCAGTATTTGGACCTGTAATTATAATAACTGAATATTTTTTACCTATTTCACAATCAATAGGTACACATTTATCTCTATCAATTAATGGATGCTTAGCTTTTTTAATATCAAAAGCTTCTTTATCATCTAAATTAACATCATTATATCCTAAATCTTTAGCCATTAATGCTTTAGCAAATATAATATCTAGCTGTGTTAATATTTCTAAATTATTAATTAATCCATCAGCTTCAGCTCCAACTAATAAAGATAAATTCTTTAATATAATTTGAACCTGCTTCTTTTCTTCAGCTAAATATGAATCAATTTGATTTGCAGTTTCAAGTGTAGCCTCAGGCTCAATATAAGCTGTTGTATTAGATGAAGATAAGTCATGAACAACACCCTTAAAGCTATTTTTATATTCAATCTTAACAGGAAGACACATTCTTCCATCTCTTTGAACAATTAATGGCTCTGTTAGCATTGATGCCTTAGTTTGTAATAATTCATTTAATTTAGCTCTTAATCTATTTTCTAAAGACTTTAAGCTTCTTCTAACAACAAATAATTCTTTAGATGCATTATCAACTACTATACCTTCTTCATTAATAGCTAATGTAATATTAATTTTTAATGTTTTAAATAATTCTAAATTAGTAATTATTTCTTTTAATGTAGGTACATCAACCCTAATATCATTTAATTGCTTAAAATATTTAATAACATTATCAGAATTATTAATTAAATTAACGATATTTAATAGCTCACGCTCATTTAATACACCTTGAAGTTTTGATCTCTTTAATGAATCAATTACATCAGCTAAATTATCAATTGGTAAATCAGATAATTTAATAATTGAATCAAAAGCTTCTTTAGTATAATTCTTTAATTTAATTATCTTATCATAAGAATTTGATAATTCAGTTTCTAATATTAATTTTTTAGCATAATTTGTTTTTGCATAATTTGATAATATATCTAAAACCTTATCAAATTCTAATGTTTTTATATCGTACATACTACACCTCCATAAAGCAATAAAATATAGGAGAAAATCCTATATTTTTAAGCTTAATTGTGTATTCTTTTCTTTATTTTTCTTTTCATGTGTTCTAGGAATAAAATCAATATTTTCTTTTAAATCATTATAAGTAATAATGTTTGTTCCATAAACATCTGTATTAGGATGAACGAATTCCATTTCACATTCATTAATATATCTTAATAATGATCTAGCATTTGGATATATTATATAAATCTTTTTAGGGATTCTATTTTCATCTTCTCTAGGTAATTCCATTCTCATTAATTCTTCTATTTCAGGAACAAAATGCATTGATTCATCATTAAATGATTTTCTTATTTGCCACTTAACAGAATTATTAACACAAATTTCATGACCACCATTATTATCTACTACTTTAATGTAATATAAATAATCTTTTGTTTTTAAAATATAATCATATGGCATTTTTGGTGCCTTCTTTGATTCATATTCTACTTTCTTTAATTCACTATTTTCTTTATCTGCATTAACTATATCAGTTAATACCTTTTCAACATTAGAAAACATTGTTCTAATTCTTTTTCTATTTAGTCCACTAATAATTAATGACGCACAAACAATTAAAACAATTAATAATAGGACTGCAGCTGCGGCAATAAAAATAATAAAATGTGGCGCTATTAATGCTACTAATATTGAATTTGATAACCATTGCTGCATAAAATCACCTAATTTCTTTTCTTAATTTTGATTAATACAATGATAATTAATGTTAAATAATCTAAAATACCTAATCCAAGTGGAATAAATGATATTAAAAGTACTGTATCATTATTTCTAAATGCACCTATTAAAAGCATTAATGTTCCTACCATTATTAGTAAGAATCCAAATATGATACAAACCTCAAGTATTAGCTTAGCCTTAGCCATTCTTAACACCATCATTAATGATTTGTTCTACTAATAGACCAATCTCATTAGTATTTTTACCTTTAATTTCTTCATTCTTTATTGGATTATGAATTATAATTTTGACATTTTTTCTTTTATATCTTTTCTTCTTAGATATTTCAGATGAGCCAATAATACTTACAGGAAGTATTGTAGCGTTTGTTTTTGTAACAAGCTTATAGGCTCCAGCCCTTAATGATGCCATTTCTTCATCATTTCTATCTTTAATTCCTCCCTCTGGGAAGATTATCATAGATAGGCCATCTTTGATTTCTTTGATGGCAAAAATGATCTGTTTTAATGCTTCTCTATCGTTATCTCTATCAATAGATATTGCACCAAATGTATCTTTTATGTTATTCATTACAGGGTGCTTGAATAAAGTACTCTTTCCTACTGCTGTCAATCTTGTTTTTAATGCTAAATATAAAATTAATGGATCCATATTTGATTTATGGTTAGCATAAACAACAAATGTTTCACTTGGAATATTTTCTTTTCCTACTACCTCATATTTTACATGATAGAATCTAACGAATAAGGATACTAAATCTCTTAATACGAAATGTCTAATCTTTCCATTAGGCTTATTTCTAGGACAAAGCTTAATAAACAATAAGAACCATATTACAACGATTAATATTGTTGTTAATAAAGCTAAAAATACCCAAAGAATGATAAACCATGGAGATGGTGTTGGAATAACAAAATAATATAAAAATGAAAAGCCAACTGTAAGTAAGATAAATATTAAAATAAAAAACATTATCTCACCTTCTCAAAAACTGTGTATCTGACTAAATCAGTATTATTCTCCCATGTTAATTTATATTTAGAAAAATCAATTGGAGGGAAATATCTATCACCATCATGAGTTCCTTTTACAAATGAGATATATAATCTATCTGCATAAGGTAATGATAGTTTATAGATTGTTGCCCCACCAACAACCCATAAATCCTCTTTATTATTCTCTAAAAATGGTATTAAATCATATACCATAATAACTTCATTTAAATCAGTTTCTATTTTTAGATTTTTATCAATTGTTGCTACATAGATTTTTCCATAAGGTAATGGCTTATCCTTATAATAGCCTCTTAATGAAAAATATGTAGTATCACCCATTAGGACAATTTGTCCCTTAGTTTTAGATTTATAATATATTAAATCTTCTTTTATATGCCAAGGAATTCTATCGCCCTTACCAACAAGCTTATTTTCATCCATAGCCCAAATTAAGCTAATCATTATACTGCCACCTTACCTTTAATACGTCCATGTGGATTGTAATTTTCTAATTCGAAATCCTCATATTTAAAATCAAAGATTGATTTAACATTTGGATTAATTTTCATTGTTGGTAATTCTCTAGGCTCTCTAGATAATTGTAGATTGATTTGCTCAACGTGATTTAAATAAATATGAGCATCTCCTAGAGTATGAACAAATACACCTGGCTTTAAACCAGTTACCTGTGCAATCATCATAGTGAATAATGCATATGATGCAATATTAAAAGGTACTCCTAAAAATACATCTGCTGATCTTTGATATAATTGACAAGATAGCTTACCATCATTTACATAAAATTGCATAAAACAATGACATGGAGGTAAGGCCATATCCTTTATTTCTGGTACATTCCATGCAGAGATGATTAATCTTCTGCTTGTAGGATTTGTTTTAATTTGGTTAATTAAATCAGCTAATTGATCTACTCCACCAAAATTTCTCCATTGCTTACCATATACAGGACCTAGATTACCCCATTTTTTAGCAAATTCATCAGAGTCTTTAATCTTTTGGGCAAATTCTTCAATTGTTTCACCTTGGAAGGCATCTGATTTTTTATAAATATCATATGGCCAATCATTCCAGATTTTAACATCGTTATCTACTAAATATTTAATATTTGTAGAGCCTGAAATGAACCATAATAATTCATGAATTATACTTTTTAAATGAACTTTTTTAGTTGTTACAAGAGGGAATCCTTTAGATAAATCATATCTCATTTGATAACCGAAATAAGAAATTGTTCCTGTTCCAGTTCTATCTTCCTTCTTTGTACCTTCATTTAAAATTGTTTTACATAAATCTAAGTATTGTTTCATAACATAATCACCTTTTTTATTATATAATAAAAAACTTCAAAATAAAAGGAATAATATAAAGAAAGATAAAGAGGCAATCGCTTGCCTCTTTATAGAATAAAGGTTTAATTATTGTTTTCAGTATTTATTTCTTCTTCAGCACTAATTTCTTTTTCAGTATTAGTTGCCTTATCGAAATATAATAATCTTTCTGCAATGAGTTCATTTATTGGAACAAAAGCGCCAGAAGCTAATTGCTCCATATGCGGATAGATTCTTCCCTTTATTCCTACCCTGCTTCCCTTAGAAAGACTTTCATTTGCCATTTCAGCTAGAAATCCCCATAGTTGGACACGAATGAAATCACAATCGTATCCTCCCTCTACGTTTTTAAATTCTCTAGTTACTGCTAAATCTAGGTTTGTTACAATCTTTCCTTCGGTTGTTTCCCTAAGCTCAATATCCTTTGTAACGGTACCAATTAGCATTAGGTAATTGTACATATTTTTTCCTCCTTTGTTTCCTTTATAGCATTTAATAATTTCAAAATAAAATTTCTAAAATGGAATAAATTTTAAGTGATTTTTAAATTGAGGAAAAAATATTATTTATTTGTTATTATCTTTAAAATAAAACGATATAAAAATAAAAAAATTGGAAAATTCATCAAAATAATGAATGATTTCCAATTTTTATTTATTCTGCCAATTCTAGGGCAATTTTTATCATGTTAATTAAATTATTTTGTCTTTTTTCTGAAGATATTTCTTCATGTGTTAAAAATGAATCAGATATTGTTAAAAGACATGCAGCATTCTTATTTAAATGCTTAGCATTTGCAAATAAGGCAAAGCTTTCCATTTCTACTGCTTCAGCATTATATTTTTCTTTTAATTCAAGCCAATGATTATTATCTGATGAATAGAAAACATCAGATGAATGAATAACAGCTTCTTTTAAATCGATATTTAATTTCTTTGCTGATTTAATTAATTTATTATTAATTAATTTAGATGGCTTTTGGAATTTAGATGTATATCCAAAAGCTACTTTAGCATAGCTTGATTCTGAAAAAGCTTTTGTAACTAGAATTGTATCATATACATTTAATCTTTCAGAATAAGATCCTGCAGAACCAATTCTAATAATTGTATCTACATCATAAAATGAATATAGTTCATATGAATAAATACCAATTGATGGCATACCCATTCCTGAGGCCATAACTGATATTCTTTTCTTGTTATAATAGCCTGTATATCCTAATATTCCTCTTATAGAATTAAAACAGATAACATCTGTTAAGAAATTATCTGCGATATATTTTGCACGAAGTGGATCTCCTGGCATTAATACAACTTTAGCTATTTGATTTTTATCAATACATTGATTATGTGGTGTAGGAATATTACTCATTTTCTAATTCCTCCATAATCTTGGCTCCTGATGAGCAGCCAATTCTATCAGCACCAGCTTCAATCATATCTAAGAAGTCCTTTTTAGTTTTGATTCCACCAGATGCCTTAACACCGATTGAATCACCAACTGTTTCCTTCATTAGCTTAACATCAGCTACAGTTGCACCTGAAGTACCAAAGCCTGTAGATGTTTTAACGAAGCTAGCACCAGCTTTAACAGCTATTTTACATACTTCTACCTTTTCTTCATCAGTTAGGTAGCAAGTCTCAATAATTACTTTAACTAATACGCCATTTGCAGCATCAACTACTGCCTTTATATCATCATATAAAGCATCATAATCATGGTCCTTAGCCATACCTACATTGATTACCATATCAATTTCATCAGCACCATCAGCAATTGCTTTAGTTGTTTCAAAGGCTTTTACCTCTGATACATTAGCGCCAAGTGGGAAACCAATTACAGTACAAATTTTTACATCAGTTCCTTTTAATAGTTCATGAACATATTCAACATAGCATGGATTAACACAAACTGATTTAAAATTGTATTTATTAGCTTCAGCACATAAATTTAATATTTCTGCCTTTGTAGCATAGGCTTTTAATAATGTATGATCAATATATTTTGATTTTTCCATTTTATCTCCTAAATATCTAAAATATTATCTACAGATAATAAATCTAGTTTTGCAGCAAGTGGAGCAAATTTCTCTTTACATAAAATCTTATGTAGCTTCTTTGCGTATTTTGGTTCTAATAATTGGATATCACCATATCCATCAATAGGCTGGAATAGCTTTTCAGCCTTAGACATAATTTCAGCCATTGGGATATATCTTAATACCTTACCATCATCTAAAAGTAAAATATCTACTGCTGGTGGTAAAATAAAGCCATGATCTCCATCCCATTTAATACCTACATAGGCACTTCTTGATTTATCAGTGTGTAAGAAAATGTAATTAGTGATTACAACCTTTTCATTATCCATTGTAAGCTCTAATCTCTTTCTCTTTTGTAGGTAGCTATAAACCATAGATAAAGCTTGTGGATCTAAATTATTAAATTTAGATACTGCTTCTGGATATCTATCAGCATAAGCTCTCTTCCAAGAACTAAATGTCTTAATTAAATAAGGTCTTCTAAAGGAAATAACATCCTCTAGTGCCTGATTGAAAACTAAAAATCTAAATCTCTTGCAGATTTCTTCAATAATATCTAGCAATATTTCGCATGCATAATCTGATAATAATACATCAAATTCTACATAGAAATTTACATCGAAATATTTAGGGCTTAGCTTCTCAATATGAGGAATTACAGCCTTATCTGACATGACGAATTTAGCTTCAAAGTTTAATATATGGTGATGATATGTATAAATTAATGGTCCTGATGCGCCATTACGCTCAGATGGTGTTATATTTGGGTTAGCAACTAGATAAGTTATCAAATCAGTTTTTTCATAAATTCTAGTGCCTTCTTTTAGAAAATAAAACCTAAATTCCATATCATCACCCCATTTCTTTTTTAAGAATTAATACTCTTTATTTATTTTAACATTAAATTATGTTAATGTCAAAAATCAATACATTATCTATTGTTTAAAATTTTTCTACATCTTGGACATAATTCTTCTTCATCAATTGAAGGAACAATCATCCAGCATCTAGCACAAACTTGTCCAACTGCAGGCTCTACTTGAACCTTGAATTCATTGCCATCAACATATTCAAGTTGAGAAACAATTAATAATTGCTTTGCATTCTCCTTAACAAGAGCGAATACTTCATTTGCCTTCTTATCAAGAGTTAATGTTAATTTAGCATTGAAGCTTTTACCAATAACATTTTGGCTTCTTGCTTCCTCTAATGCTTTATTAACGATATCACGATACTTCATGAATTCATCAATATTTTCTTCTAGCTTAGTATCTAAGTCTAGGTTAGCATTTGGCATATCTGTTAAATATACATCCTCTTCAGTATGATATGGTAAGATATCATATGCTTCACTCATTGTATGAGGAAGGATTGGAGATAATAACTTAATTAATGCATCTAAGATTTGATAGAATACAGTTTGAACTGATAATCTCTCATCTGATTTAGGATCTTCAATATATAAGATATCCTTAGTGAAATCTAGATAGAATGAAGATAATTGAGTGATATATGCATTAACCTCTCTATATACTTCACCGAAATTAAATTTCTCATAATTGCCTTTTACATCAGCAATAAATCTTTGAAGCTTAATATATTCATATTTATCAATTGTTTTTAATTTATCATAAACTAATGAATTAGCTGGGTTGAAATCAGATGTATTAGACATTAAGAATCTTAATGTATTTCTGATTTTTCTATATGCTTCAGATACTTGTTTTAAGATATCTTGAGATAATGGCATATCTGCTCTATATTCAACAGATGCTACCCATAATCTTAGGATATCAGCACCTGATTGATTACATACCTTAATTGGGTCTACAGTGTTGCCTAAAGACTTAGACATCTTTCTTCCTTGACCATCAAGTGTAAATCCGTGAGATACTACAGTCTTATAAGGAGCACAACCCTTAGTAGCTACTGATGTGATGATAGATGAATTAAACCATCCTCTATATTGGTCAGAGCCCTCTAAATATAGGTCAGCAGGGAATTTTAATCCTCTTCTTTCTAATAACATGTATGAAGATCCTGAATCGAACCATACATCCATGATATCATTTTCTTTTGTGAATTTACCATTAGGGCTACCTGGATGAGTAAATCCTTCAGGTAATAAATCTTTAGCGTCACGCTCAAACCAAACATTTGAACCAAATTGTTCAAATAGCTTAGCTACATGTGCTAAAACCTTTTGGTCTAAAATAGCGTCACCATTTTCAGCATAGAATACTGGAATAGGTACACCCCAAGCTCTTTGACGTGAAATACACCAATCATGTCTATCCTTAATCATATTAGAAATTCTAATATCACCCCAAGATGGATTCCAATTAACGTTCTTAATTGCGTTTAAGATTTCATCCTTAATTGGGTCGATAGATGCAAACCATTGTGGTGTAGCACGGAAAATAACTGGCTTTTTAGTTCTCCAGTCATGTGGATAGCTGTGGACAATTGGGTCATATAGCATTAATGATCCATTTTCTTTCATATCAGCCATAATTGCATCTTCAGAATCAGCATAGAACATACCAGCATATTTACCAGCATTTTCCATTTGGTAACCCTTAGAATCAACTGCAACCATAATATCTAGACCATATTGCTTACCAGCAATGTAGTCCTCCTCACCATAACCTGGTGCGATATGTACAAATCCTGTACCATCAGTTGTTGTAACATAATCAGCATTGATTACTGGAGATACTCTATCATATAATGAATGCTTATATTTTAAGCCTAATAAATCAGATCCTCTTACATGAGCAATCTCTTTAACATTTTCTAATTTTAATTTTTGTGATAATGCACTTAAAAGATCAGATGCACAAATTAATTTACCAAAATTAGATGTTTCAAATACAACATAATCAATTAATGGTCCTGCAGCAACAGCTAAGTTACAAGGTAATGTCCAAGGTGTTGTTGTCCAAATCATTAATGAAGCATCTTTATAAATATCTTTTCCATCAACGATATTCCACTTGAAATAAATTGAATTAGATTTAATATCTTTATATTCAATTTCAGCTTCAGCAAGAGCTGATTCAGATGATGGTGACCAATAAACTGGCTTTAACCCCTTATAAATAAGACCCTTTTCAGCCATTTTAGCAAATACTAAAATTTGGTCGCGTTCAAAATCATGTTGTAATGTGATATATGGATGATCAAAATCACCAAGTACTCCAAGTCTTTCAAAACCAGCCTTTTGTCTTTCAACTTGCTTATAAGCATATTCTTCACAAAGCTTTCTAAATTCAGCTAGTGGCTTATCCTTTCTAGATACGCCAGCCTTTTGAAGTGCATTCTCAATTGGAAGACCGTGTGTATCCCAACCAGGAATATAAACAGACTTGTAGCCATTCATATTGTAATATCTAACAACGAAGTCCTTTAAAATCTTGTTTAATGCATGTCCTAGATGAATATCACCATTTGCGTATGGAGGTCCATCATGTAATGTATATTCTCTCTTTCCTTCGTTCTTTCTTATAACTTTATTGTATAAGTCAATATCTTTCCATTTCTTTTGAATTTGAGGTTCCTTGTTATTTAAATTACCTCTCATTTCAAAAGCAGTTTTACCCATATATAGGGTATCCTTATAATCTTTCATCTTGCTTCCTCCTTAAATAAAAAAATCCTTAAGAATAATATCTTAAGGACGAATTATCGCGGTACCACCTTAATTCTGTATAAATAAATATACAGCACTTAATTATGCTTTAACGCAGCAATACGTGATTGAATACTTAGTTTCCTCAATCAAGCTCCTCCAGTGATCCGAATAAAATCAATTGTCTACATTTCACCAATACTGTAGCTCTCTAAACTATGAATTTTTATTCATGCTGGTATCAACACTAAAAATACATTAAGATTATACTATTATTTTTATTTGTTGTAAAGAAAAACAATATAAATAATAATTTATAATTATTAAGAAAAAATACGAGGCCTTAAATAGCCTCGTATTATTGGAATTATTCTGTATCTAAAACCCAGCATGGTGCAAATACAGTTGCTCTTGTTATTGTACCTTCATAAAGATTTTCGTATTCAACTAAGTCAATTAATTCAGGATCATCAATAACTTCTGAAAAGAATTGGTTTTGCCATCCGATAAATCTATATCCTTCTTTAGTAAATGGACATTCGATATCAACCCATCTAGTTCCTTTCTTAACTGCTACATATAAAGGAGATGAGTTACCATTTACTTCATATATAGTAACAATGATATTGTTTTCAAAATAATCTGCTGCTTGAGCATCAGTTCTTGCAATAATTTTGCCTTCACCAATAACTAAACCATTTTCAGTTAATTGAATATCTTCACCAATCCAAGCATTTAATGCTGTGCTTGATTCAAGCTTAAATATATATTCTTTTCCTAGTTGAATGAATGTGTTATCTGCTAATTTTTCATATGAAGATGCATTATATACTTCTGAAATAGTAGTTCTTCCATAGAATGTTTCAACTTTAATCATAGGTTGATAGCTAGTATAGAATCCAACATGTCTTCCACCTTCATCACTACTTAATAATCTAGCTTTTACATAAATTGTATGAACATCAGTGATAGCTTCACCTTTGGCGCAAACTACACCACCAACACCAACGATATTAATAGTTTCTTGTTTTATAACATTTGATCTAAGAATTAGACCAACAGTTTCACCCTTAGATGCTGTTTCAACAATCGTATTATTTTTCATAACACCTGATATCATAACATCAACAACACTATGATCCCTTAAAACAACTGAAACTTCATCTAGAACGTTAACTGTACCTTGCATTATTGTAGTATAAAGTGTAACTCCTCTACCAACAATATATTCAACATTTGATATATAACCTGCAAATATATTATCGTTTGTAATAGGTGTTTCATAGCTATATTTTGGATCATCTGTACATGTATATGTAGTCTTACCATTAAATTCTAATGTAGGTGCAATTGTAGAAGTTTCATATGTATGTCCCTTTTCTCTAAATACTGCATAAATAAACATATAATTTCCTTCAGGATATTCAAATACATGATAATCATCTACAAAGACTTCATCGCCAATTGCGAAATCTATAGAAATATCTGTTGGCATATCGTTATAATTTTGATCAAATTCACCCCAATGCCATCCGATAAATTCATAATTATCTGATACGAATGATGAACCATCAGGAATAGTAAATGTTTCACCAAATCTTGTATTAATACTTGAAACCCAACCAGTAACTACATTTGCGCTAATATTTCTTTCAAATTGAACAGTAACTTTTTTTCCAGTCCATAATCCATCAACATAAACAGTTGTCATATTTTCTGTGAATTCAAGCTCATAACCATAATCAACCTTATTTTCAAATCCTGATATTAGAGCACCAGTATTATCATATGCTGTTATTTGCCATCCAGCAAATGTATAATGTTGCTTTTCATAATCATATCTTAAGGTTAAAGAATCACCAACATCTTTTACATATTTTGTACCAATATGATTATAATTGTTAGGTCTAACATAAACAGTTACAGTTTGTTGCCAAATTGCATATATTGTTAAATCTCCAGTAACTCTAGTAATTGTATCTCCAGGTTGCCAAGTACCATCTGTTGCAGTTTTTCTTGCACTCCATCCTAAGAATCTGGCATTAGCTTTACCAGGTGCATAAGTTGGAAGTGTTGCAGAGCCATTAACAACCTCTATTGAAGTTGGTAATTGAGAAGAAACACCACCATTTAAATCAAGTGTTACTGCTACATTGTTACTCCAAATAGCATATAATGTTGTATCTTCTGTGAATTGTACATAATTACTTGGTTGATATTCACCTGTTGTTGCATTTTTATTTGTTGACCAACCTAGGAATTTATATGCTCCTGTTCTTGTTGGAACTTCAGGTCTAATTGTTGAATAACCATTTTCTCCTGCAGAAACTGTTTCAGCTGTTTGACCTGAGCCATTAAAATCATATGTTATTATTGGTACTTTTTTAAATATAGCATAGAATGTAGTATCATCTGTCAATTTTACTGTTCCACCAGCATAATCAGCAGTTGTAGCATTTGGATTAGTTGAATATCCAAGGAATCTATATCCTACTTCTACATCGCTATATATAACAAATGGCAAATAGATATTATTATTTGCATCACCAGTTAAAGATGTTGCATATGTTCCACTAATAACATGGGCAGTATAATCTACTGTTGCCGAATGGATAATAGGTGTTGCATCCCATTTTGCATAAATTGTTGTTGCTCCTGTAATTGATGAATTAAAATCAAATTCATAATTTAATGCAGCATCTCTATACCAACCTGCAAATTCATAAGTATTACTGCTATCAGCAGCCCTTGTAGGTGCTGTAGGCTCTGTAACCTTAGAACCATATGCAATTGTTTGTGGATCCACTGTAGTTCCACCATTTGTATTAAATGTTACAGTGTACTCATTTGTTGTTGTATCCCATTTTGCATAGATTGTTGTTGATGATGTGATTGGAGAACTAAAATCAAATTCTTGTGTACATGCTGCATCGCTATACCAACCATCAAATGTATATGTATATTGTTGATCTGCTTCCTTTCTAGGATCATTTGCAGGTCTTGCTGCCGTACCGCCAGCAACAATAGTTTGTGATGATACATTAGAACCACCATTTGTATTAAATGTTACAGATACTTTATTAACTGCATTCCATTTTGCATATAAATTAAGTGTACCTGTAATAGTTGTAGTGAAATTATATTCTGTACCTTCAGTGAATGTTGATGTAGTATACCAACCTGCAAAAGTAAATTCTGTTTCTCCCTCATTTGCTCTTGTAGGATCTGTAGGTCTTACTACAGTTTGTCCATAATTATAATTTTCTGTTGTTGCTGTTGAACCATTATTGTAATTAAATGTAACTGCATATTGATTAACTGTAGTATTCCCTTTTGCATATAATGTAATATTACCTGTTATTGTTTCAGTAGTAAAATCAAATGTTTGAGTAAATCCAGCATCCTTATACCAGCCTGCAAATGAATATGAATATTGTGCATCAGCATCCTTTGTAGGAGCAGTTGGAGCAGTTGCCTTTCCATCCTTTACTACTTCAATTGATGAAACATCACTACCACCATTTGTATTAAATGTTACAGTATATTTTGTTTCCTCAGTTTGTTGTTGATTATTATTATTGTTGTTAGAATCATCTTTTTTTGACTTACCACTACATGATGCTAAACCAATAAAAGCTGTAGCAACTAATAATCCCACTAAAAGCTTTTCTTTCTCATTTTTGTCCTCCCTATATTAAATTATATATTACAAAATACATTATCATTATAATACAATTATTGTATGTATACAATAAAAAATCCTAGTAGTTTTTAAATACTAGGATATTTTTTATATTATTCTAAATCTAGATTATAATTTGATAATTTTTTAATATCTTCCCAATGATTTTGATTATCAAAAATAGCTAATGTATCAAAGCCTTGTTCTTTAGCTCCTGATATAGCATGATATACATCTTCAACAACAAGTGCTTCTTTTTTATTAAAGCCTTCAAGCTCTAATATTTTATTAAAGCCTGTACCACCACTTTTAGTAATGCCCATATTACTAGCCGAATAGATATAATCAAAGTACTTATTAATATCATTTGTCTTAAATGAATCATCTAATAATTCATTTGCGGTAGCTGAAAATAATACGACTCTTCCATTTTTTTTAAGCTCTTCTAAAAGCACTTTAGCTCCTGGTTTTAGTTTTTGCATAACATACTGCTTTCTAACAAAGTTATACATTTTATTTTCAAGCTCAGCATAAGAGATATTATTATAATAATTCTTATAAATATATCTTACTGCTTCAACATTTGTTTGTTCTTTGGCTATCTCATCTATATCAACATCAAATTTAATATTTGATTCTTTTAAGAAATTTGATAATAGATGAGACCACATCCCCATTGAATCTAATAATGTGCCATCATAATCAACAATGAATAGCTTATAATTCTTTAAATATTCTAGATTATTCAAGTTCAAATGCTCCTGTATATAATTGATAATAAACACCCTTTTGATTAATCAAATCATCATGATCTCCACGTTCAACAATTGAACCATGATCTAATACCATAATAGCATTACTATCTCTTACAGTTGATAATCTATGGGCAATAACAAATACAGTTCTTCCTTTCATTAAAGAATCCATACCTTTACCCACTATAGCCTCAGTTCTTGTATCGATTGAAGATGTTGCTTCATCTAGAATCATAACTGGAGTATCAGCTAATTCAGCTCTTGCGATAGATAATAATTGTCTTTGACCTTGAGATAATTGGCTACCATTACCAGTAAGCATTGTATTAAATCCTTGTGGTAATCTTGTAATGAAATCATATGCATTAGCAGTTTTAGCTGCTTCAATTACTTCTTCATCTGTAGCATTTAATCTACCATATCTAATATTTTCCATTACTGTACCAGTAAATAAATTAGTTTCTTGAAGTACAATACCTATACTCTTTCTTAAATCAGATTTCTTAATCTTATTAATATTTATTCCATCATATCTAATTTTACCATCAGCAATATCATAGAATCTATTAATTAGATTTGTGATTGTTGTTTTACCAGCACCTGTAGCACCTACAAACGCAATCTTTTGACCTGGCTTTGCATAAATTGATACATTATGTAAAACTATTTTTTCAGGGAAATATCCGAAATCAACATCGAATAATCTAATATCACCTTTTAATTCAGTGTATGTGATTGTTCCATCTGTATGAGGATGCTTCCAAGCCCATTTACCAGTCTTTTCATCAGCTTCAGCAATATTTCCATTTTCATCGATTGTTGCATTAACTAATGTTACATATCCATTGTCTTCTTCTGGCTTTTGATCCATTAATTCAAACATTCTATCAGCACCAGCAAGACCCATAACAGCCGCATTTAATTGCATTGAAATTTGGTTGAATGAATTAGCAAATTGTCTAGACATACCTAAGAATGCTACTGCAACACCGATACTTAATACATCAAATGCTGCAATTGCTACAAATTTAAATTCAACATTAGCAAATTTAAATAATGTAATAGATGGATTCTTAACATTAAATGTTACGAATATAACACCTAATATTGCAACTAAAACATATAATATATTTCCGATATTATGAATGATAGGTCCTAAAATATTTGCATATGCATTAGCTTTATATGCATCATTATTTAATTTTTGATTTAAGACTTCAAAATCTTCTTTTGATTTTTCTTCATGGTTAAATACTTTAACAACCTTTTGACCATTCATCATTTCTTCAATGAAGCCTTCACATTCAGCTAATGATTTTTGTTGGGCAATGAAATATTTAGCACTACCACCGCCAACCTTCTTAGCGACATTTAAAATAATTATTGTAGCTAAAACAATAATAATACATAGCCATACACTATAAGATAACATAATAATGAATAACATTGTTACAGTTAAAATAGTTTGTGTTGCCTGAGGTAGGGCTTGAGTTACTAATTGTCTAATTGCATCAATATCATTTGTATATGTAGACATTATTGCACCATGTGGATTTCTATCAAAATATGATATTGGTAATTTTTCCATCTTGGCAAATACTTCTTTTCTTAATTTATTTAAGAAGCCTTGTCCCATTGATGCCATAACTTGTTGTTGAATAATTTGGGCAAGAATTGATATACCATAACATACAACTAAAGCAATTAAATAATCATGTAGCTTTTGACTTACAGAATCATAACCATATGCAATACCTGGCATAATTACTTCATTTATAATATTAGGCATAAATAATGAAGTAATAATACCTCCCATAGCTGCAATAATGATACACATTACAATAATAATGAAGTGAACTGGATATGCCTTAAATAAAATCTTCATTAATCTACCAAAAGTTTTCTTTTTGTTGAATTTTCTAGTTGTTCCTCTTAATCTAGGCATATTACTTCACCTCCTTTGTATCATCATTGCTCTTGTTTTGAGTATAATATACTTCTTTATAGATCTCATTATTTTCTAATAATTCCTTATGCGTACCAACCGCATTAATTCGTCCATTATCCATAATTACAATCTTATCAGCATCTTCAATTGATGAGATTCTTTGAGCAATTATAATTTTAGTAGTTGAAGGAATAAATTCTTTAAATCCTTTTCTTATTTTAGCATCTGTTCTTGTATCTACCGCAGATGTAGAATCATCTAAAATTAATATTTTAGGGCGTTTTAATAACGCTCTAGCGATACATAATCTTTGTTTTTGTCCACCAGATACATTTGTACCACCTTGTGTTATTTCAGTATCATATTTTTTAGGGAATGTCTCAATAAATTCATCTGCACATGCTAAATGACATGCTTCTTTTATTTCTTCATCAGTTGCATTTTCATTACCCCATCTAAGGTTTTCTGAAATTGTTCCTTTAAATAATAAATTCTTTTGTAATACTACTGATACATTATCTCTTAATGATTTAATATCATAATCTTTAACATTAACACCAGCAACATATAAGCTACCATCAGTAACATCATATAATCTTGAAATTAGATTAACTAATGTTGTTTTAGATGAACCAGTTCCACCTAAAATACCAATAGTTTCTCCACTATTGATTTCTAAATTAATATTTGATAATGAATTATTTTCAGCATCTTCTTTATATTTAAAAGATACATTATCAAATTTAATTGAACCATCTTTTACCTCATAAATAGGATTTTTTGGATTAACAATTGTTGGCTTTTCATCTAATACTTCTACAATTCTCTTTGCAGATTCAATTGCCATTACAATCATAATAATAACCATTTGGAACATCATTAATGCCATTAATGATTGGAAACCATAAGTCATTAATGATTGGAATTGTCCAATAGAAATATCATTATATGCAATTACTATTTTTCCTGTTTCAGGATTAACAGATTCAATAGATGAATTCTTAACAATTAGAGATGCACCTAAGAATAATATTACAACCATAATTACATTAACTGATGCTGACATAAATGGTGTAGCTAAACCTACTATTCTTTCAACAAATGTAAAATCTTTCTTTAAACCATCAGAAGTCTTATTGAATTTTTCAATTTCATAGTCTTCTCTAACAAATGATTTTACTACTCTAATTCCAGAAATATTTTCTTCTACACTATCATTTAATGCATCATATTTCTTAAATACTCTTCTAAAGATATGCATTGCTGATAACATCATTATTGTTAATACTAATGCTAATGAAACCATTACTACAACGAATATCCACGCAAGCTTTGGTGCGATAACAAATGACATTATTAATGAGAACACAATCATTAATGGAGATCTAATTGCAGTTCTTATAATTTGAATATAAGCATTTTGAACATTAGTAACATCTGTAGTCATTCTTGTTACTAAGCTTGATGCTTGAAATTTATCAATATTAGAGAATGAATAATTAGAAATGGATTCATACATATCCTTTCTCAAATTTTTAGCAAAGCCAGCGGCAGCCATTGCACTATATTTACCTGCAAGAGCACCAAATAATAAGCTTAGCATAGCCATAATTACTAAAATTACACTATATACAGCTAATAATTGATTATTAGATGAATTCATTTGGTCTACTAGTCTAGAAGTCATAAAAGGAAGCGCACATTCAAGTATTACTTCAAAAACAATAAATAATACTGAAAGAAGGCTTGCTTTTTTATATTCTCTTACACTTTTTAGTATCTTCTTTATCATACATTACTCCTTCTCTAAATTCTTTTCTATTTTGGATAAGACATCAAAAAATACATTTAAATCTTCTTTTGATACATCTTTTACGATTTCATCATCAAAAGCTTTTAAATCAGCTAAAACATCTTTAGAATATTCTTTAGCTAAATCTGTTAAAACTAATTTTCTTAATCTAGCATCATTATCTACTTTTTCTCTAATTATTAATCCTTTCTTTTCCATTAAAGAAATAATATTAGATGCTGTAGATCTAGTAATACCAAATTCTCTTTCAATATCTTTTTGAAATATATCTTTATCGTTGTTTCTATAAATATAAACAATGATAAAACCATTAGTACCTGATAAATTTTCTAGCTTTTTAATAGATTCTAGATTACCAATTACTCTTTTAATTTTTGTAGAAACACATCTAATTCTTTTACCTATTTTTTGTTCCATGTATACCTCCAAAAATTGTTTTATATCAAACATTATAATCATTTTATTTTTATTGTCAAGCAAATCACATTATTAAACATATTTTTCATAAAAAAAATCAAACTTTTAGTTTGATCTTTTCTTTTTAATCTTTAAACATCTTAAAGCAATTATTTTATTAATTTAATCTTCTTCTTTGTTGTTGTAACATTCTTTCTAAAGAATTCTTCCATCTTTTTAGATTCAAATCCTTCTTTTAATACATAAATAGAATCAGCTTGATTAAATATTAATTCATATCCTTCAAAATCTTCTTTAATAGATTTTAATTCTAAATATGTATATTTAATATTTTTTGTTTTATCCCCAATTTTAGCACTTATAGCTACGCTATTTTCTCTAAATGTATAATTAAATGATATACCTACTTGAGTAACTTCTGGGTTGTTTTTAATTACTCTAGTTTTTACTCTACTTACTTCAAATATAATATAGAAAAAGAATCCAATACCTACAGCCATAAATATAGATCCCATTGTAATAGCATTTGTTTCACCAAATCCTATACCAATAATTAATGTAGTTATACCAATTAATAATATTACAGCTAAATATATGTATCTCTTCTTATAATCTTTAGTTGTATTTCTTACTAATATTTCTGTTGCCTTTTCAGCAGATAATATTGTTGTGTTTTTAACAATCATAATAATTCCATCCTTTAAAACTATACAGGACTATTTTATCATTAAATTATTAATTTTTGAATAAAAATTTTAATATATAAAAAATACCCTTAGGTTTAATGCCTAAGGGTTAATAATTATAGTGAATATCAAGTGCTCCAGAATTTGTAGCATTAATAACTAAAGTAGTAAGTTTATCACTTCTTCTATTTTCAAAACAAAAAAAGCCGATATTTGAAATATCGACTTAATTAATGATTTTTGGCAGCAGCTACAGGGTTCGAACCTGTGCATACCGGGGTCAGAGTCCGGGGCCTTACCACTTGGCTAAGCTGCTATAAAAAGGGCCATAGGCCCTTTGTTATAATTTATATTACTTTATACAATAGATAGACTTCTTACCAGCAAATACTGATACACCTGGGAATTCTCCACGGCAGTTTAGATCGTCTTCAATTCTCATTAATTGGTTGTACTTAGCAACTCTATCAGTTCTTGATAATGAACCAGTCTTGATTTGACCAGCATTTGTACCAACAACGATGTCAGCGATTGTAGTATCTTCTGTTTCACCAGATCTATGAGAAACGATTGCTGTATAACCAGCCTTCTTAGCCATTTCGATAGCTTCGAAAGTTTCAGTTAAAGTACCAATTTGGTTAACCTTGATTAGGATTGCGTTAGCAACACCTTGCTCGATACCCTTAGCTAATCTCTTAGTGTTTGTAACGAATAAGTCATCACCAACTAATTGAACCTTCTTACCTAACTTTTCAGTTAAATACTTCCAGCCCTCCCAGTCATCTTCTGCAAGACCATCTTCGATAGTGATAATTGGGAACTTTTCAACTAAGTTAGTATAATACTTATCTACCATTTCCTTAGAAGTGAATTCACCCTTATCAGCCTTTAATGTATAAATCTTCTTTTCAGTATCATAGAATTCAGATGCAGCAACATCGATACCTAAGCAAATATCCTTACCTGGTTCGAAACCTGCAGCCTTGATAGCTTCAACAACACGCTCGAAAGCTTCAGTGTTAGAGCTTAACTTAGGTGCATAACCACCCTCATCACCTACAGATGTTACATATCCGTTTGCCTTTAAGATCTTCTTTAAAGCATGGAATACTTCAGCACCCATACGTACTGCTTCTTTAATTGTTGGAGCACCAACAGGTAAAATCATGATTTCTTGGAAGTCAATACAGAAATCAGCATGTGCACCACCATTTAAAATGTTCATCATTGGAAGTGGCATTTGCTTTGCATTGAAACCACCGAAATAATTATATAGAGGGATTCCATAGAAATCAGCTGCTGCTCTAGCACAAGCCATAGAAACACCTAATGTAGCGTTAGCTCCTAGCTTGCTCTTATTTTCAGTACCATCTAAAGCAATCATTAAATGATCGATTGCTACTTGTTGAGTAACATCTAAGCCTCTTAACTTTGGTGCGATAATTTCGTTAACGTTCTTAACAGCCTTAGTTGTACCCTTTCCTAAATAACGTGCTTTATCTCCATCACGTAATTCTAGTGCTTCATGAACACCAGTTGAAGCTCCAGATGGAACTAATGCACGACCCATTGCTCCTGATTCAGTTGTAACCTCAACTTCAACAGTTGGGTTTCCACGAGAGTCTAATACTTCTCTTGCGTATACGCTTGTAATAAATGGCATAATTCATATCTCCTTATTATTTATGTTTTTAAAACCGAGTTAATTATACAATATAATTAATAAAATGTACTATAATAATTCTACTAAAAGAAATTGAAAACGTTTTTAATATTTAGCTCCTATTTCCCTTGGCAATTCTAAATACTGCATAAAATGATAAACCAAAGAATAATATATTTAATATTAAATAGAATACATATTCTACTTTTACTTTATCATCTAAAATTATAAATAAGAATTTAGTTGGAACAGTTATTATATTTATATAGAAATTTGGATCTGATAAAACAGTTCCAATTTGTTGAATTCCTACTAAACCAACATAATATGATAATTGTGAGAAAAATAATGAGACTATAAAAAATACTAGTGCTAAGGTTGGATATAAGACATGATAGTTTTCATATCCTTTTCTAACTGAAAAGCCTACAAATAAAGAACATAATAATAAGCTAAATGAAATACCTAATCCAAAAACATTAGTTAATGTGGCATCTATTAATCCAGCTAATATTCCACCTAAAATTCCAGCTGTTAATCCAAAAATTATTACAGTTTTTAGATCACCTTTATATTTTTCTCTTTTCCATTCATTTATTTTAATTTGTTTATATAAAACATATCCATATAAACTAAGTAATAATAAATATATTATTATAGTAATAATAATTCCTAAAACCATAAAAAAATCACCAAATATATTTTAGTATATTTGATGACTTATTACAAGATTATTCTTGGATAGTTTCTTGTTTTGTTTCTTCTATAGCTACTTCGTTTTCTTCTCTTCCGTAATCACCAACGAAATAAACAATTAACATTTTTAATCTCTTATATAAAATCATAGTTATAGTAAATACCATTGCGTATCTTACTAAATTAAATGGTAATACTCCAACGAATAAATAATAGAACATGAAATTAGAATCAGTAACAATCTTCTTACCACCTAAAATCTTATCCATTGTGCTTGTTAGTGCAACCTGAGGGAATCCTGCAATCTCTTTATATGCTGGAATTAAAATTAACCAGTTAGAAACCATTGCTACTACTGTGGCAGATGCCATACCAATTGCTAGGGCACAAAGTGCTCCCTTAATTGTTCTATGCTTCTTATAAATTAAACCAGAAACAATACATAATGTAACACCAATTAATACATCTGCTAATTCTCCTATACCTACTGTAGATGTACCTGGAAGCTTACAGAAGAATCTAACAATGATTGTTAGAACACCTGATACAGGTCCATACATAAATGTTACAAATAATGCAGGAACATCAGAGAATTGAATATCTAGCCATGAAGGGAATATTGGTAAATTAAATTTAGCGAAATAATACAAAATAACTGATAAAGCACTAAATACACCAATAACTGCCATTTGCTTTACATTCATTTTCTTTAAATTAAATTTAATTTGTAGGAATGAATATAAATAACCAAATGATAATAAGAATAATGCTGCTCCTACTATTTCTAATACATAGATATATGGCGCAGGTGAATATTTAGCTTTAGGATTATCTAGTGGTGGTACAAATGAATCTCTCATTGATTTATTAATAATAAATCCTGTAATAACTAGACCAAGTCCAATTAATACCACTATAATAAATAATACTAAATATAGTGTGCCCTTTTTTGAAGTCTGGGCTGACTTTACTGAATTTTCCATAAAAGTCCTCCTCGAAAATCATTAAATATAATTTCCATGTACTTCAAAAAAAATACCCCATTATAAAATGGGGTTTTTAAAATCGATTATTTTAATACATCTTCTCTCATCCAGACTTTACTGTCGGTATAGGAATTGCACCTATTCATGCCTAATTAGGCTCGCGGACTTTACCGCCGGTATGGAATTACACCAAACCCCGAAGTATATGAAAACTTATTTACGAAATAATTATAATACTAAATATTATATATGTCTATATAAAATATTAATTATTCATTGTCATTAGAATCATTTTGTATTTCTTCATTAGATTCTATTATATTTTCTTTATTCTTTAAGAAATTAGATTTAAAGAATAGATAAGCTAGATTAAATAAATATAAAATAATAATTATGAAATCTACCCTAAAATCAATTATTGAAAGACATAATGATAAAGTTAATATTCCTAATATAACTGAATCAATTATTATTGCAGGTAATTTATATTTTTTAATATCGAATATTAATTGTACAATTCCTAAAGAAATTGGAACTACCAATAATATAGGCATAAATATTTTATAATTATATTCAGCTATCGCTATTATAAGTACCGAAATATTTATAATCAAAAATAACGACATCGTTTGGGCATAAAGGAATATATTATTTTTTAACTTCTTTTTCTTTTTTCCAAAAATTAAAGCTATAATACCTAAAGTTAATAATGCTACATCAGCTATAATTCCAAATATATAAATTATAAATGCAAATATTGCTATTCCTAAGAATAACCCTGCCAAAACACCTCCGCCATAAACAGATTTAATACTTTTATCATAGCTTAAGGCTAATGAGATATCTCCATTAATTAATTCATCATATGAAACCTTATACTGACCTTTTTTAACTTGTTTTAATTTAATATTATTACTAATTAAATACATATCAGTATTTACTGTTACATTAATGTGATCAAATGCTTTAAAAGTTGATGCAGGGCTTACATAATAATCTAATTCATAAACAGTTGATTTGTATTTATCATTAACAGTATAAATCATGTTTGTTTCAACTGTATTAACACAAGTACCTTTACCCTCAATATCAATATTATAATCTATTGCTGCTATAATATTATAATCTTCTGGATCTCCTACACCATAAGCATCTTGATCTTGTAATAAAATATATATATTATAAATATCCATTTCATTTTCTGGATATTTTTCATATAAATCATATAAAACACCAAGATGATTACATTTACAATAATGTTCTCTAACTAATTCTTGCTTAGTAGAATCTCTCATTGTATATTCTGTATTATCATTATCTACGCTTACACTAAATTCACCTTTCGCTAATACATAAAAATAATCACGAAAATAAAAACTATTAATATTATCATCGATAATATCATCAACAAAATAATGATTTACATCAGAAACAATATAACCGCCAGTAACTTCTACAACATGAGAATTTAAACTTGGATCATTTATCTCACAATAATAAATATTATAATCATCTAATGTAGTTTCAACATAATCATCATATAAATTAGAAAGAGAATCAACGATATCATTTTTTGAATGTAAAAAAAATCTCATTTTTGTATCTAGCTTTGTTGAATCAACATATACACTTGGATTATATGTATTGTTACTAGTAGCTGATCCAATTGGGAATACCAATTCAACATTCTTATCAGAAGAAGAATAATTATAGAATGTATATTCAGCAGTTACGTTGGCAGAATCGCCATATAAATCAAATGTCAAATTCTCATTTTGTACTCTGATAGTATTTTCCCCTACAATGGCAACTCCATATCCATTCTCACCTATTTTTTTTATTTTTCTTACTGCAGAATTGGCATTAACTGATACAAAAGAGAAAATGCCAAATAGAATAAATAAAATTGAAAAAAATGTCATAAGTTTTTTCATAAACTCGTTCCCCCTTCATTTTTTACACTTCTATTTTAATTAAAAATTATGACTATAACCACCAATTGACAATTATTATTTTGTCAAGCAGCACTTTGCATTTGCATAAATTATCTAAATTATAGCATAAAAAATTGAAAAATGATAAAAAAAGACATACTTTTTTGGCAAGTATGTCTTTTCATTTTTTTATTTCTTAACGATAAGTGATTTTGAAGTCATGTCAGCTGGTATATCTAATTCTAATAATTCTAAAATTGTAGGAGCTAGATCAGATAAGATACCATTTCTAATTTTAATATTCTTATCAGTTACTACAACTGGTACTGGGTTAGTTGTATGAGCAGTAAATGGTCTTCCTTCTTCGTCAGCTAGCTTTTCAGCATTACCATGGTCTGCAGTAATAATTGCAACACCACCTACTGAATCAAGGGCATCTACTACTTTACCAACACAAGTATCTACTGCCTCTACTGCTTTTACAGCTGAAGGAATAACACCTGTATGACCAACCATATCACAGTTAGCAAAATTTAAGATAATCATATCATATTTTTGAGAATTGATTGCGTTAACAACCTTATCACATACCTCATAAGCACTCATTTCAGGCTTTAGGTCATATGTTGCAACCTTTGGTGAATTTACTAAAATTCTATCAGCACCTGGGATATCTCTATCAGCACCACCATCAAAGAAGAATGTTACATGAGCATATTTCTCTGTTTCAGCAATTCTTAATTGCTTTAAGCCGTTTTGTGATACGATATCACCAACAAGGTTATCAAGCTTTTGTAGACCAAATGCTAATTCACCCTTAACTGTATCAGAATACTTCATCATTGATACAAAGAATGTTGATTTAGGTCCTTTTGAATAATCTAATCTATAAGGCTTATCAGGATTATAAATAATTCCTTCTGGATTAGAGAATGCAGTTGAAATTTGAATTGCTCTATCTGGTCTAAAGTTAGCGAATACAATTGAATCTCCTTCTTCAATTAATCCTCTTTCATCAGATACAAATGGAACAACGAATTCATCAGTCTTTCCTCTAGCATATGATGTATGAATACCCTCAACTGGGTCAGCGAAATATTCACCATCACCAATTGTCATTGCATCATAAGCTTTTTGGATACGATCATAATTCTTATCTCTATCCATACCATAATATCTACCACCTACAGTAGCTACCTTTACATTACCATAATCGATAATCTTCTTAAGGAAGCCAGCACCTGCAGTTGGGTCTGTATCTCTACCATCTAAGAATGCATGATAATATACATTTTCAATACCCTTAGAATGAGCAAGCTTTGCTATTGCAATAATATGAGATGTATGTGAATGTACACCACCATCACTACATAAACCAAAGATATGGAATTTCTTATTATTCTTCTTTGCATTATCTATTGCAGCTAAAATTGCAGGATTCTCATTGAATTCTCCAGTTTTAATTGCGTTATTAATTCTAGAAAGTGATTGCCAAACAATACGTCCAGCACCAATATTCATATGTCCTACTTCTGAGTTACCCATTTGACCATCAGGTAAGCCTACAGCCTCTCCTGAAGCATTTAATTGATGTGTATCATAAGTAGAAAATATTCTATCTAAATTTGGCTTCTTAGCCAAGCTTACTGCATTTGTTGAAGATGGTTCAGCTAATCCATAGCCATCCATTATTATTAAGCATACAGGTCTTTTTTTCATTATTATTTACCTCACCTTATGTATTATAATTCAAATTATTCTATTCTTCCATATTTTTTTAGAATAAAATAATTATTTACTGTTTCAGCGCCAACCCACTTAATCATTGCGCTATCCTCTTCTGCATATTTATCATAGCCCCAAGGCTTCTTATGATCCCATAAGCCAAATGATGCTATTGAAGAAATAATATAATCTAATTGCTGATTCTTTAATTCATCTAATTTGCTAGATGAAATATATAATGCACAATCAAGTGGTAATATAGCATCAGGATTAGAAAAATCTGATGTTACATTCTTTTCAGCAAGCTCTACTAGCTTCTTTTCAAATGCTTCAATCTTGTCATCAAATAAATCAAGATCTCTAATTGAATTTAAAAAGCTATTAAATGAAATGAATTCATATTTAGTTATACTATCCATCTTTAAGAAATCATCAATCATTTTTAATGATGCTTGATATGCTTTCTTATAATATGCTTTTGTATTCTTATGAAATTTTAAAGTGTATCCTAAAATTGCGGCAGTTGGATGATAACCAAATAATTCTTGGTTCTCCTTTGTATAAGAGAATTCCTTTGAATGCGCAAAATCATCATTCGATTTAACATTTGGATTCCATTTATTATTAATCATTTCACATCTATTATATAAATAATTACATGCCTTATTAATAATATCTAAATATAATTCATTATCACATTTAGAATCAAATCCAACCATATCTAATAATCTAAATGCTTCATATATCTGATAAACACTTGTATTTGTATTGTAATTATCAATATATAAACCACCGGCAAATCCACCATCTTTAGTTCTATATAGCATTAATGAATCTAAAACAAAATCCTTTGACATTGTTCCATCTAAGGCATTATATAATGCCATATCAATGTCTCTTGCCTTAAAGGTCATTTGTCTTGCCATATCATCTTGCATTTCTTTAGTCAATAAATTCATAAAAAATACCTCGTTATTTATTTTATAATAAATAAAACAAAAAATAAAGATAAATACTATAAAAATTATTCAAAATGAAATATAATCAATTTGAGGTATGAATTATGGAGTATTTAAATTATTATCTTTTTAATCAAATAGTAGATAATTTAGATGGCTATATTAAATCTAAATTTGAATATGAAAATACTGATATATTATCATATATCTATTTTAAAAATGTTCCATCTTGCTATTCTAAAAAAGATAAATATAAGCTAGTAGAAAATTTTAATACAGATAAATTCAAAGATTTCATTATTGAATGTGCTATTAATTTATCAAAAGAAAATGATTTTGATAATTTATTATTCTTATATGGTTTAATAATATCATATTCTTCTTCTAAGTTATTATCTAAATATGAAATAGATAAGAATCTAATTGATAATTATATATCTAAAAAATATGAAATATTATTTGATATTAATTATTTTAAAGATAATTCTAAAAAGATATTTAATTATACTGAAAAGATGGATGATATGGTACATAATCCATTAATTAGAATATTTGATTTATTCTTATCTAATAATTATTTTTCTAGAGGATATAAGAAATGCAAAAAGTATTTCAAAAAAGAATCTAAAAATATAAATACAATAGATGAAATAAATATTGAAATACCTTCAATTAATAAATATATTAAGAATATAGATGATTTTATAGATTATATCTATAATGAAATAAAAGAAATAATAGATTCTGTTAATACATATTTAATTGAAAGAAATGATAAACAAATAAGAGTAATATTTAATATAGATAAAGAAAAGAAGCTATGATTCTCATAGCTTCTTCTTTTTATTCTTCTACAATTTGTTTTGGATAATCCATGTATAGCTTATCAATATCGAAATGAGCTCTTTCTTCTTTTTCAAATATTGATACGATTGCGTCAAAACAATCAATTAAAACCCATGAGCTATCCTTACCATCAATTGTTCTAACCTTGTAATTATTAATTGATAGGTCTTCACCTATATATTTAATAGCGGCATTACATTGTCTTTGTGAATCAACAGATGAAATAATAATTTTATCATAGAAAGGATTTCTTCCTTCTGAATTATAAATAACGATATTTTTAGCTTTTACTTTCTTTAATGATTCAGTTATTACATCTTCTATTTTTAACTTCATAGATTTCATTTTATATTCATTTAATACTAATATTTGCTTTGGATGTGCAGATTCATTGTTTTCTTTACAATGAGCTATTGTATATTCTAAAGATTTATAAATAGCTAAATCTAGATCGCCATCTAATAATATTTTTCTACATTCCTTGCATGTATCATATTCTCTATTCTTTTCAGTGTAATCAGCTATCATAATAATTGATTCAAATAAAGACATATGAGGTCTACCAAATACATGGTATTTAATAGCGTTATAAATTTCCATATCATTTCCTAGATTTGCTAGATATGCTTCAGCTGATAGGTAAGCATGATATAGGAATGGATATTTTTCACATTCATCTATTTCTTTGTCAGTTAAAACGCCTATAGCCTCACTAGGATCGTCATATTTGCAATAATCATGCATATAGGCAGCAATTAGCGCCTTCTCCTCATCTAAGCCATATTTCTTGGCTAAAAATGAAGCCATTTCAGCTACACCAAATACATGTTGTAGTCTTTTTTCATGCTGGCTACCATATTTTTCTATTACTAATTGTTTTGCCTTATCCGATAATAGCATTTGTTAAATACACCTCTGTTTTTTCTGGATATGTAACCTTAATCTTTGTCTTACCCTTTACAGATACAAAACCAAAGCCTGAGAACCAAATATCCATTTTCTTCTTTCCATCTAATTCGATTATTTCTGTTTTATATTTAATATTATCCTTTTCAGTAAAATCTGGAGGTGTTAATAATACACCTAGCTGATTTTTAAATAAATCAGCAACCTTTTCAGATTTACATCTATGGATATATAAATTATTTGATGCATATATCATTACTGATATAGTTTCATCACACATAAATTCTAAGGCAGCAAGTCCTGATAACATTACTGCGTTACCATTTGATAATTGATATGTTATTGGCTTAATTTCATTAGCTGGAAGTATTTTATTATAGCTAATTGGCATTAGCTGATTTAAGATATCAGCTTCATTAATTAAGCCTGGAGTATCAACTAAATATTTTCCATCCTCAAAGAATTGAATTCTAATTTGATTTAGAGTTGTTCCAGGAATCATGCTGGTAGAGATAACATCATTTTGAATACTAGTATTTCTTTTTAATAAAGCATTAATTAATGATGATTTACCTACGTTAGCACAACCAACGAAATAAACATCTCTTCCTTTTCTTGCAAGATCGATTGTGTTTGTTAATTCATCTATAAAATATCCTTTTTTAGATGAAACAATATGAATTGCATCTACTCTAAAGAATATCTTTTCACATTCACGGCTTAACCATGAAACGATATTAGCTATATTAGTACTCTTTGGGAATACATCATATTTATTAGCAACTAAAATAACATTTTTGTTTCTTAGCTTATCAATCATCTTCTTGTTGAAAGTTGCTTTAAATGCAAAAATATCTACAACAAAAACAATTAAGCCATTTCTTTGAATTACATCATCTATAACATGCTCATAATCCTTATTAGAGGCAATAATTTTAGGAAGTTCATTATAATGCATCATTCGATAACATCTTTTACAATATGATGAATCTTCTTTTAATACAGGAATAAATCCTGGTTTATCAGAATCTGTTTCCTGAAGTACTGATCCACAGCCTTTACATTTTCTTAATATCATTATATTTCATCAAACTCCTTAAGCTTTTCATTATAAACATCTGGCATTTTCTTCTTAATTCTATTTAAGAAAAATTGTTCCATTTTTCTATTTAATCTAGTAGATTTAACATCTGTTGATTTATCAACTGGAAAAATTAATCCAGCTTTAATTTTACATCTTTTAGCACCTAAAATATCAGTCATTAATTGGTCTCCAATTAATAAGATTTGATCCTTCTCATATGGCTTAGATGCTAGCTTTTTAATAGCTCTTTTAATTCCTCTTTTTAGAGGCTTTGTAGAGAACTTTTGATATATAATATCAAAGGCCTTAGCAAATTTATCAACTCTTTGTTTTCTTGAATTAGAAACAAGGATAAATTCAAAGCCTACTTCCTCTACTCTTTTTTTCCAAGCAAAAAGCTTTTCATTTGGAAGCTCTTCAGCATATGATATTAAAGTATTATCTAGGTCTGTTAATATCAATCTAATACCTGAAGCATATAATTCTTCAAGAGGTATATCATATATAGTTTTATAAACATAATCTGGAATTAACTTTTTTATCATAATAAAAAACCTCATTTAACATTATATAATAAAAGACTATTAAGTCAAAATATTTATTATTAAAATAATAAAAAAGACAAGCATTAGCTTGTCTAATTTAGATAAATTACTTCTTTGAAACAAAATCAGCAGCTGCAGGTAAAATTGCAAATACACCTGCACAAATTGATAAGATACCAGCGATAACCCAGCCAGCTCCAATAACGTATTTAGCTTCTGAAATTGAAAAACCAAATAGTGATGCTGAATGAGTATTATCACCATTAGCTGCCTTAAATGCTGCAACTACGCAGAATGCAAATACACCTGCTAAAATTAAAGCGATAACTGCAACTAAATTTAAAGCTCCAGCAACCTTATTAGATGCTTTAATCTTTAATAAAGGTAATACGATTGCACAACATAAAATTAATAATGCAACAAGGATTAAAATGAATGCTAATAAGCCTGCCCAAGTTGGAGCAAATTCAGCCTTAGATCCACCAAAAATTGATGTAGTTCCAGAAATTTCATAAGTTGAAGCTCCTGTTATAATATTAGATGCTTTAACATTAACTCCTGGTGTTGCTAATAATAAAATGAATGCAACGATTGCTAATACTGCTGAAATAATTCCTGAATATTTTAATAAAACTTTCATGTATAATTTATCTCCTTTCAAGATTATTATATTATTTATATAATAAAATGTCTATAAAACGTGAAAAAAAGCACCACAATTGTGATGCTTTTGAGTATTATTTATAATTTATCTTACTTAAATAAATTCATTAAACCAGATAAATCAGTTGCATTTTCAGCATTCTTCTTTGAAATTGTTGGAACACTTGGGTTGAACTTAATTTCAATAGAAGCCTTTGCAGTAGCCTTAATATCCTTAACTGGCTTATTCTTTGCATCGCTTTCATTAGCAGAGAATGCTATAAAATCACCTAAATCACACTTAGCTGCAACTGGAACCTTCTTAACGATATCAAAAGTAACAGAAACGAAGCTCTTGCCTTGGTATTCATCATCCTTAGCGTCCTTCTTAGCAACAGAGAACTTGAATGTAATCTTGTTACCATCAACAGATGAAATAACTAGGTTAGTAGATTCTAATGATTTCTTAACATTAGCCTTGAATTCACTTGGTTTAGTTGAACCTTGCATAGATCCATAAATTGTATCAATGAAAGTTGTATCTTCAGTATATGTAGCATAATAAGCCTTAGCTAAATCACCAATACCAAATAAAGTTCCATATACATCTTCTGGTAAAATACTCTTACCAGCAGCATCATCAAGCTTAATATATTTACCAACAACATTATCATTGATAAGTGGCTTAAATGTCTTTAATTGTGCATTTGCATCCCATGGTAAATCTAATTTAGTAAGATTGAAATAATAAGCATCCTTATCACCATATAATCTTGCCTTTGCAGCAACTGAAGATGTCTTAGTATAATCAATATCTGTTTCAGATAAAGAATCTAATACTAAAGAGCTATCATCAGCACCGATGCTTTCAATTGCAGCTGTAGGAATCTTTGCAGAAACATTTACTTCAGCATATGCAGCATATTTGTCAATGTTTTCTGTCTTTTCATAATCACCAAATGTGAACATTGCTTTTGCAGATGCAGATCCACCATATGTAAATTTCTTGTCATTAGAAATTTGAGTACCAGTAATCTTTGCTTCTGCTGATGCAGAAATAGAAACACCTTTTGGCTTAAACTTTGAGCTACCCTTAGAATAAACTAATGCTGTAATACTATCAGCGATTTGTTCTTCATCTGAACTCTTCTTTAATGTTACAGTTTGCTCATTTCCCTCGTCGTCAACATAAGTAACCTTTTTTGAGCCTTCACAGCTTGTTAAGAATAATGCAAAAGCTGAACATAAAGCAATACTAGAAACTAATCCAATTTTTTTCATTTTCATATTATAAATCTCCTCCTGTATTTAAATGAAATCAATACATTTATTATTATAATCCAATTTTTTTATAATTGCAAGGCTTTGAACGTTGTAACCATTATCTCTTAATCGTTTTCCACCGTCTAAAAATGCCTTTTCAATTGCAAAACCTATGCCAGACACATTAGCTTTGGCATATTTTATTATGCTTATTAATGCATCACATAGGCTTCCATTAGCTAAAATATCATCAATAATTAAGACATTTTCATCTTCTTTTAAGAATGATTTATCCACTGATATAGTATAATCTTTATCCTTTGTATTAGAAAATACTGATGCGCAATATGCATTATTTTTTAGTGAATCACCTTTTCTAACTACTACTAACTCACAACCAAATTTTTTAGCAACAAATAATGCTAGTGCAATACCTGATGATTCAATTGTAACAACCTTATCTACCTTTACATTAGAAAAAAGCTTATACCATTCATCAGCCATTTTTTCTAATAATTTTGGATCTACCATTTCACTTAAGAAATTTTTAACTTGTAAAACGTTACCTGGTAAGATGATGCCTTTTTCTATTATTGTTTGTTCTAATAATTTCATTTCTTCTTCGTCCCCCTTTTTAATCATATACTAATGAGTGGAAAAAGCGATATAAAAATATCGCCTTTGTATTATTGACGCGGAATGCTTTCAATAAAGTCTCTTAATGAGCCATCAATGAAGTTTTCTTTCTTAGTGAAAAGGATAGTATTTTCATTAATTCTCATTACTTTTCCATCTACCATCATAGTTGCACCAGTAAAGAATGCAATATATTTATTAGTTGTGTATTCATCAACCTTTTCATAATTAACTATAACTGGAGCCCCGTCCCTAATTTTCAATATTAATTCAAGTGCATAATTATCGTCATCAGAAGTAAACTGAGCGAAAATAATACGATCTGATGCCTTACCAACAGGCTCATTTAATTCTAAATCTTCTTCAGTTTTTTTCTTAAAAAACATAATTATTCACCCTTTCTAACATATGGTAATACTTTAGCTTTCATACCATTTCTAACCATAATTAATGTTGTTTGAGAATATCCTTCTAGAATCTCCATTCTTTGAGGTGGACATGCGATAATAACTTGTAGTGGCATAGATGAAATGAATGACATCATAGCTCTCATACGGTTACCATCCATCTTATCGAATACCTCATCGAACATAAC
>JAEEGL015714494.1_pt1 | contig 55786 bp, 45 predicted proteins | sample 9134231 | NCBI WGS metagenome assembly JAEEGL01 (sample SAMN16246548, study PRJNA631951) | gut metagenome | biome: gut microbiome; feature: rumen; material: fiber-attached | host: Bos | place: Iran: Karaj | collected 2018-10
CCGCCTCCGCCGAGGTCCATACCGCCTCCCATTCCGCCGGCACCGCCTTGCTGTCCGCCTTGTTCTTCCGCCTCTTTCTTCTGCTTTTCTTCTTCTTCCTTTTTCATACGATTGTTTATACGCCAATCATCTTCAGTAAGAGCCAGGTATTTCTTAAGCAGGAATTCGATGCTGAATACCGGTTTGCCGTCGGTTCCCTGGATGCTAGACAAAGTGCTAATGAGTTGCGCTCCCATTTGCAGATTTGCAGCCTCTTTCGCCAAAATGAATATATTTTCCTCGACGTAATTAAGACCTATTGCATTTTTCAGCACATTATTAGCCGCGAATTCAGGATAGTCAATGCAGAATTGAAGCCACATCGGTTTAAGAAGCAGCTCTTTTATTATATTACGTATTCTACCGATAAACAGGGAAAACCTGTATTCCTCTCTTGTCAAATTGGAATTGTCCGGTACCACTGAATTTGTTTGACCGTCGAAAAACATATTAAACCTGTCTTTCGGTAACCTTGTTTCGATAATGAAACGCTGCCAGAACCATTTTAATGATTCGGTGGAATTCATGTCGTGACCCTCTACACCGATTTCACCGATTTCGGTACTTGTGCCTTCTTTCGACGGGAATATGAAGTTTTTCGCGAACGAGAATTTCGGCTGTCCGTTTACCGTTATTTCACCGGACATATTATCGATATTGATGTCCTCCTTGTATTCCGCTTTAAGCTGACGTAATCTCGTCGAAGCTATCTGCTGAGATTCTGAACCGATAGGAACCACGATTTTGATACGTTTCTGCGCATTTTGAATATTCCAGATAATCCTGGAGTTTTCCAATGTACGCAGCATATTAAACGAACGGATAAGGCGTTCGCAGTAGGAAAGATGTGAAATGTAATTGTTTTTCGCCCATGAGATATAGATTACATTAGTATCGAGAAGCTCCCTTTCGTTCTGCTTGTCTCCTTCATTCAACACCCATACCTTGTATTCCTTGCCGTTCGCGTCTTTCTTGATTTTCGGTTTCATGTTTACAGGATCAAGGCAGACGAAATCCTTTATCTCCTTCGCATATTTGCCATTTTCCGTATCGGAATACACGATTTCGAACGCCAGAAAACCTTCGATAAGGAACTTCTTTACCAGCTGCCACGCGTCATCACCGTCGTTAAAGTGAAATGCGTGATATACCTTTCTGTAAGATTCGTTCAAGCCGTCTACTATTTCTTTGCCTTTGTCCTTTTTCAACAATGATTTTATCTTCTTGAGGTTAGGATATGCAAAATAATGCATATCATCATTGATAATCGTCTCATCCGCTATCGTTTCCAACACATAGTCGATTTCTGCTTGTAATGCGAACTTTCTCAAAAAATCACGACGCATTTTATATGTCTGGTCATAGTAGGCAATATAATCGTTATGGCCCGCGACATTTGAATACATTTTCATGAATTCGTCATTCGGATCAATCATACCGTTGCCCATGCCAGACATCTGATAATTCGCGCCACTGTTTACATCATTCAGGCTTCGGATATTTTTAATCAACGATGTATTCCACTTTATATCCAAAGCACTAAGGTTCAAAAGGTTCTGCTCAAAGGGCCTGTTCGCCTTTGAATAGTAGCTGCCTTCATTACCTACGGCTTTCAGTATATATTTCTTAGCCATTATTCAATATATCAGATTTATCTATTTATCTGTAATTTAACGTCTGTTATCCTTTACCATGTCCGCTTGCAGCTCCGCGAGTCCCGCTCCGCGAATAGCGTCTTTAAACGAAAGGAACGGAACATATTTCCAGGCGTCATATTCCACCATACGGCAGCGTTTTATAAAGGTAGTATTGTATGTACGTACGGCGGAGTTTACATTAAGTCCGGTTTCATTTTCTATCGCCTTTATAAAACCCGTTACACCTTTCGGCAATGAAAATAATTTCAACATTACTTCATTTGCTTTAAATTTTCCGCTGTCGTCATACATCGGTTCCTTTGTGAGATTGACTATTATATCAAGTATTGATGCCCGCACGTCATTAGGAATCATATTGAAATTCAATCCGGTTACGAGTTTTCCCGTTGATGCGAGGCATAATATTACCGGCACATTATCTTTAAAATGCTTAGCGCCCACTGTTTCTTCAGCGTCCGATACATATAAAAATGTATATATCATGGCAGGTACAAAATCAATAGGGGCGTTTTCCTCCATATTAAGGGCCGTAATTTCTGTCGCTTTATCCGCACCTCTTTTTTCCTTAATAAGTAAATTGCCTACAAGATAATCAAAGGCGCTGCTTTCCATGGAAGCACCGCCTTTTTTATATAAATCCAAAAAATAACCCATTATATTATATGCATTTTTTGTAAAGTGTTTTCTGTAAACACTTTAAATTCCATACCGTGATTCTCCGCCCATGCCATAGCAGCTTCCCATTTTTTAAAGTTTTGCAAATAGGTCTTTGCCGCTTCATTGAATTTCTTTTGCTCCTGAAGCTTGGCTCCGGGCGGAGGTGGTATAGGGCGTTCCGTCTGATATTTCGGCTTTATCTCTATAAGTAATTTCTGTACCTTTGTGCCGTCTTCGTCATCATCGTCTCTTAACGCTATATAAAAATCAGGATAATATTCGTGAACGGGCCAATTAAGAGGATCAAGCGGACTTGCGCCGGATTGACGACATGCGTCAAGGTTGACTGCACCCGGATTCCTATACTGTATAGCGCAAACCTCACAACCCCATTCTATCACAGAGGGGTTATCGTCGCACCAACGCGCGAATGCCATTTCCCAGCTCGACCTTGTTATTATATCGCCGCCTATCACCTTTTCCGGATGTTTCGGAATATAAACCCCCTGATGCGGTTTTCCTTTACCGTCAGCGTCCTCTTTCAAAGGTTTCGGCCTATGCGTCTTTTTATATGTTTCTACGTTTCCCATTACTTTTTGACACCTTCCATGAGTTCTTCCACTCTTAACCTATTATTTATTCCATAAATAAGATTATCAATACTTTTTATGGTATCCTGCATATATCTTGTATGGTTATCCAGTAGGTTCGTAATGTATATCATATCTGCAAGATTCGCTTCAATTTGGGCATTAATGGCGGCTTCTGTAGAATATCGGATTTGCGCATTTGTTTTCATTTTATTATATTCTACCGCATATGCCTGCTTATACTCTTTTTCACGTTTTGTCAACTTATTGAGCATGGTATGGTAATAATCCACGGCATCTTGCCTTTGACAATATATAACATTCAATAAATCAGGCAATGTATTGATATTCTTCATTTTTTCATTTAACGTATGCAAAATACCATTCCATCTTTCCTGATGCACTTCAATATATTCTTCAAAGGTTTTTGGCTTTTCTTGCACTTCAGATGCAGACTGTTCTGATACCATAGATTGCTGGGTTTGAATGGATTCCATTTATGTTTTGTTTATTTTATTATTTCACCTGTTTCGGTATCGACAAATTCAGAAAGGTCGTCGAAGCTTTCCTGCGACGGCAGCTCGAAATTGGGGCGAATCACTTCTTCATCCAGCTTATGCAGAAGTTCGTCCGTGAGTACCTGTGACGTGAACAGCATATTCAGAGGCAACTGCTTTCCGAGGTGAGATACGACAATCGTACGGTTTTTCGCAATTCCGGCGACTTTAGGAAAAGCGTAGAACGTTTCGCCGTCTTTCTCGAATGTCTTTACCGTATCCTTTTCCTTGTCACTGAGCTTGTCATAGTCTTTCTTTGACAAAAGGATTCCTTCAAGGATGCCTGAGTTTTCCCACGTAAGATATTTCTCGAGCCCGATATAAGGGTTAGGTGCCTTGAAATACGGAATCTGGAACTGCACCTTTTGCGGAATTGTAAACCTTGATTTCTCCGGCTTTGCCGTAACTATTACGCCGAGTTTCGTATAGTCACCGACCTTGTTCTCCACTATTTTTTCGGATTCCTTGTCTTCGTATTTCGAGGTACTCATCAACAGTGTCAATGATGCGTTATAGCTGAGGCCTGTACCGCCAGACACGACTGCCTTCGAATACAAGTCAAGGGTCTGATATGTATGACTGCATATGATAAACGGTATACCGAGCTTACCAAGAGCCGTGGCATTTGTCCTGAACAGCGCTTTGATCTCCTGTTGTTTCGTCATGTCTCGTTTTTCCGTGCCGTCCAATGTATCGCTGTACTCCTTGTCCGAAGTAAGGTTGCCGAGTGAATCAAGGACAATAATCATTTTCTTTTCCTCCCTTTCCTTTTCTGAAAGATCCATGAGGCTTTTGCATACGTTCGCTATAAGGCTCGAAACTTCCCTGATGGTGCTGACCTGTCTTAAAATGAAATTATTGGGATCACAACCGAGTCTTTTTACGAAATCTATATCGATTGCCGATTCCGAATCGAGGTAAAGCGGCGTATATCCCTTTTTCTGCGCGTTCCTGCAAAAACTCAATGCAAGGTACGACTTGCCGCAACCGGAAGAACCGGCCAGCGTAAGCACCCTGCCGGCAGGCATTCCCTTAAACAGAGAGCCGGTAAGACATGCGTTAAGGATATAGTTGCCAGAATCGATATAGTCCTTTATCACCGCCGTATCACATTGCGACAGGATTTCCGCGGACTTGTCCACTGATTTGATAATGTCAAAAATAGAATTACTGTTTTCGGATGCACCGATGCTCGCTTTTTTAGCCATATTAACTTATTTTTTATTTTTATCTTCTATAATGCCGAGGAAATTCTTACGTATGAACATGCGCCAGTCATCCTTTCCCAGGTCATAGTATCCGAAGCAGTCTTTCGGAAAATCTTCTTCTGCTCCGCCGTCTTTATCTATCTCAGGAATTAAAGACTTTTTCAACGTGCCTTCCGCCGTACGGATTGTTCCGTCTTTCTTTTCATATTTGAATTTTACTACACCCTTTTTAAGCATGCTGCGTAGTTTCGTCATCGAAACTTTGTTCAATCCGCTCTTTTTTGCCTCGTCTAGTTTTTCCATAAATAAAATTCTTTTAAAATTATATCCTGTTTTTTACAAATTATTAAGCTTTGTGAAAATTCTCATCTTCTTTTATAACAAATAAATAAAAAAATAGAATTATTAACTATGGCAGAAGTGTCAACACCTATGAAATTCAAAAGCATTACGATAAAGTCCTTTATTAGCGACTTACCTAATGTGTTTAACGAAAACTTCAGCAAAATTGCAGATTTCATCAACAGTATATATGATTTCGCAAAGAAAAAATTGTATAACATAACCGATATAGAAGCATCCGGTACAATAACTTCGAATACGGTCAAGGCGAAAAACCTTGTCATAAACGGAGGAATAATGTCCGATAAGCTTATAATTAAGGTTAGGAATAAAAACGGTGAAATAGTCGACATCGATTTACTTGAACTCAAAGAAAAAGTGGATTCGCTCGATAAAAGTATTCGTACAATGTACGCAGAAGTATCATAAACAAAAGTATCAGAACAATGAATAATCAGAAACAATTACGAACACCGCTTATAAAACCGAGAGTGCAAGGCGGAACCTTTTATACATTCGCTTCGGCATTGGAAGATATAGGTTTAAATATAAATGAACTTGGCAATAAAATAGCGTTAAGTCATTATGCTTTGCTAAATCTTCCGGAATTCAGCGCCGATGCGTTAGGAGTGACAACTTCATACAGTGATCAGGAGCAAGAGGGTGACTGGATATTCGCTGACGGATTCCAGAACTATGTACTCAATATGGAATCCACTGTAAGAAACGACAAGCTGTATGATTTCAGTAACTCGATTACTGTTTCAGAGCGTGTCTTTTGGAAATGGCTGGTAAAATGCGGAGTCGTCGATATGCAGAAAGACGGTATTTCAGAAGATTCGAAATACTATATAGACGCGAACAATGTCGTAAAATGTTTTGGTTATATAAATTCGGGGGCGCAGCGTTCGGATGACTATAGCATGTACAATGAAACGTTTGTTCAAGTGCCGTCATCATTCGGCCAGATGAAAATACTGTATAAAGTGACAGAAGACGATAATTATTATGCGAACAATACATATGTATCGTCAAACAATCCGGATAATGATGAGACATTGGGTAACATAGAGCATATCAAAAACGATGAAATTGACGGCTCTGTTTTGAAAAAAACAGGTTTATCCGCCAGCGCCATTTTCGATGATTCTAGCACGGCGAATGCATATGAGGTAAAGAACGATACTGATTTACTTACTATTGAATTTTCACTTGATGCTTTACGTGCATACTATGAGGCGTATTATGACGGTGATGAAACGTTAACGTATGATGATCTGGCTATAGATACCAGCCTGTACGGCGGATTCGAAAACGAGTCGTTTGACTTTAATGCCGCGCTTATATACTATTCAGTATATGATTCTACCGGAAAAAATATATTGGCCACAAACGCATACGGACTGCTTTTGTTCGATAACGCCATTAGGGGGAACAGTGAAGACGGAGATTTCAGGTTCGAGCCGTTTACGAAGAAAAAGGCCACGCCAACAAGTTCAGGAACCTCATATTCATTCCGTCTGAATATCAAAGCGTCTTCCGTATATACCGGTGATATAGCCGTTACCGATAATTCTACACCGGCGTATTCGATGTCTACCGATTTTAACGATACCGTTAAAAATCTGAATACGGCATTGAATATAATGAAGACGAACGCGAATCATCTCGCCATGATTTCATCTGATTACCGCAGCATGAAACAGATGGCAATTGATATTCTGGAAAAGGAAGCCGAACTGGAAAAAGCGGTAAATGAGCTGAAAGAAGGTAAATTCAGAAAAATCGACGCGTCTGTCGCGCATATCGATAAAATATCAGTCGATCAAGGTATCGCGTTCGCGGAAAACGAAAAATACGGAGTGAATATATCCGACGGCAGTCTGTTCCTTACTATGGAAAATATAAATGCAGACAATATCGACGTATCAATATTCTCGGCGGAAACCTCTGAATTACCCGTTATCAATGTAACGGATAATGGCATGAATTTTATGCACGGTGAAGATAATCCGTGCCATATAGGTCCGGAAGGAATTTCTGCAGCGGGCATATATAGCATGCAAGACAGAACGGAATCCAATTTGTCGATTGATTCCTCTGTTATAGACGAAGCATTGCAATATATCTCCACTTCTTTTGAAAATGATAACTTCATCATAAACGTCGATACGCACGATACCGCGGATGTATCAGGAGAACTGCTTGATGCTTTATATGATCCATCGACAAAACGACTTGATGTGAAGGGACTGCTCGCGATATTACTTACTAAAGTAAAGGCGCTCAGCCAAAACTAAAATAAATGAAACAACGACAATATGAATAATATAAATTCTTTTGCGGAAAACGTGAAAACCCTTACCGAATCTGCAGATAAGGTACTGTCTGTCGCGGAGGCAATGAATGAATCGATAACAGGTAATATACCTGAAGTATATTTGAGCGACGACATAAAATTACCGTCGTTTTCAAATGTTTTAAGGAGGCTGGATCACGCGGAAAATACTATAGCGAAATTTACACAAGGCAAGGGTATCGTAGAAACGGACGACGGCACATACAGAAAAATCAAAGTAACGGCGATATCTTCACCGCCGGCAAGTATATCGAATCTTGAATCTGTCGACAGTTTTTCCATAAACCCGAACTGGTTTTTCGAATCATTCCAATATCCGCGTTGCGTGATAAAGCTGGACCTTACACCGCATGTGGAGGAGTCTTCGGATCGCGCGTATGTTACACGAATAATAATTCCCGCGAACCAGATAACCAACGGAATATCAAATATAGACTTTTACCGTAGCAATATAGCCGGACAAAATATCTCATATAACAAGTTGATAGATCTTCTTGAGACCAACGGCATTGAGTATATGGAAGATAAAGACGAGGTGAAGTTTCCTCTTACATATGAAAAATATGACGGAAAATTTACCATACTTAATCACGGTTTGCTGAAAGATGAAAAGGGAGTGAGCAGGCTTTGGTACTACCTTAATACCCTTAACTACGCCACGGTAGACGAATCGGGTCAGCATACGGATAACGGCAACCTGCTGAGCATGTATGATTACATAAGGTTCAATGATTCTTTGTTCAAGGTAATAGATATAGACCAAAAAGAAAAAAGGGTACGTCTTGAGTACGCTGTCGGATACGCCACGTTAAGCGATTACGATATAATAGAACTGTATAATCCGCCATTTGCCGAAAAAATAGTGGAAATCGGTATCGGCATAAACGAAATAGACATAGTATATGTCAAGGGCGTGAATGAAGAATATAACCTTATTTCAAGGGAATGGTCCAATCCGGTATCTTTCTACACAAACGAGCTTACATTCAATTCGGATCAAAACGAAACGTTTGAAACATATTATAGCGAGCGTGTCGCTGATTTCGGTAAACGACTCATCGAGCAATTGAAGGAGGGTCAGATAAGCGCATACAGCGGCCTCGAACCGAATGCGCCGATATTGAACGAGAGTGATTTCCGCGTCGTGCAAATTAACACGCAGCTTGACGCTACGCTTGATATGGAAAGGTATAATAACCTGACAACGCAGATTTCATCCACGAAATCAAACATTACCGCGGTGAGGAACACTATCTCCGAAAACAAAGATTTGCTGATACAGACTTCCGATTCTACTGAACGTGACAATATACAGAATGTCATAAACAGCGATACCGAATCACTTGATTCACTTACTACACAATATACGTCTCTTGTCGAAGAGCTGGATACGCTGCTTACTGACGCCAACATTATAAAATATAATCCGAAATACCACGTACGCGGATTCTTCGCTATTCCGGAAGCAAGGTATATCAAGCCTGATGAGAAAAAAGGCAAGCAGTCTATCATAGGATTCGAGATAATGTATAGGTATCTGCATACGGACGAAACCGGTACGGCACTTAATACATTTGACTATACGGTAAACGAAACTATTTCGACAGGCGTATTCAGCGACTGGAATATCATGCGTTCGGATATACTGTCGAAAAAATACAATCCGGATACGGATTCATACCAATGGATAGATGTGGATCCTATGGACGGAACGCAAATTAATATAAATCAGGTCGATATTCCGATACGTAACGGTGAAAAGGTACAGATTAAAATACGTTCTATTTCCGAAGCGGGATATCCGTATAACCCCCTGAAATCCGATTGGAGCAATCCTGTAATCATATCGTTCCCCGATGACTTGACGACAGATGATTCCGTGACGACTATTCTTGAAAACGTGAGAAACGACATGACGGCGGTGGTGCTGCAGGAAACTATGACCGCGGCGGGCGTATACACTCATTTGGCCGATAGCAACTCAACATTTAAGCATTCGGCGTCGAATATCGAATATACGGAGGTCACGACAGACGATTCCGGAAAAACGACAGTTACCGAAATGTCGTTGCAGGATAAAGTAAAGCAGCTTTCGGATCTTGTACAAAAATTGATGTCATAAAATAAAAGCAGATTACTCGATGACCAGTAATTGGATTGTAGATATAGAGCAAGAATTGCGTTTCAGCGCAGGCGAAGAAATAATAGGATATGCATATACCATACATACATCTCCAGATGAATATGAAAAATATGTACATGTCAATACTTTGCCCGTAAATGAAATCAATAGTCAGGAGGACGCGTCTTTCGTTTTCTATAGAAATACATATGGAAACATACTCAGTATTTCAGTATACGATAAATGCGTCATGGCCTTTACTATACGTATCGACGTATGGGCCGTCATAATGGACGGTGAGCAGAGAATACAGAAATATATCGGTATGTTTGAGAAAACGTACAATCCGTCTGTATTGGAAACCTATGCGGCAGATATGGAAAGAGCCAATAAAATGATTAATTCCAATGTATCATTTCAGTTACTGCGTACAAATCCGAAACTGACAGGAAACATAAAAGTAGTCGTTACAGAGGATTCCAAGCTTTACCTTGATACGTTTAAAGTATCACTTGCATTGGGTCAATACAAATACAGAAGGGTTCCCGTAAATGCGAGCGAATATTACGGCAGATCCCTTATGCATTTCAGGAAAATGTCTACAGACGATTTTTATAAGGTCGAGGATAACTGCTTCAATATGTTTACCGCCGTCAATGACTTTAAGGCGCAATATTACACAGTGTATAATTCCGGCGTAAGGACTAACGAAGATCACTTGTATAGCGAAAACTTTGCGATGCTGGCGCCATTATGCATAAAAAATGTACTGCCTGATTTCTTTCTGGTTTTTAAAGTAAATACCGATGAAATCAGTAAAAGGAAATCAATGTCCGAATCTGAGAAAATAAAATATTTTTTCAAGAATGGAAAATTGGTAAAATCATTTGATTTCAGGGACGGCACTAATCTCGGCAAGTATATACGTAATATAAGGGATAATGCCAAAAATTATCCGGGTGATGTATTCGCATCATACGATATAAAGAATTATAACAAGTTCATCGGAATCTCCGTGGATCGCGGCGTGGTAACATCCGCATATGAATCCATGTATAAAGAGAGGACCGTTAATAACCAGGTCGCCTTTAACGAATATTTTACAGAAGGATTCGAACGCAATAAGCTTGTCAGTAAGGATATATTGAATTTCGAGTTCATGTTCAATGACGAAGAAGAAAACCTGTTTTCCATAAATACGTATTTCGGTATATATGTCACATTAAACGGAGAGACCGATACGTTTTCTTGCATAGGCTATGACGGATGTTACGAATTCGATAACAAAGATCTTCATAATATACCGTCCGGCTCTGATATACTCAGGACGGATCACGAAGAGCTCATATACGGTATTTCTACTCCGGACAGGTTCATACGGTTAAAGGACAGCATATATGACGCATCTGTCATGGAAGAATTTAAGCTAAAACCGTATAGAAGCATCGTGACGGGCGAATATCACGATATGTCGGAAAGCAGTGATTACGAATTCGTCACTGTTACAATAAACAAAAATATAAAAAAAGGCGAGCATTTTCGTGTAATAGACCTTAAAAACGCTGTGATATATGATGTGGTGGCTACCGGATATACAAAGTATCTCGAAAACAATACGAGCGAGGTATGCAATAACTATATATGGTACAGACGGATGAGGTTTACTATCAAAACAATAAGCGCTTATTTTTCCGGAAGTCTGGAAAACCAGATAAACACACTTGCATTCGCATTTAATAAACTTAAAATCAGTAAAACGGCTGTAAAAACCTCCCGTAACGCGTTATCGATAAAAACATATAATAGCGACTGCATTTTTGAAAAAGTTTCTTCTGTGTCAGATTATACGCTTAAAAATAAGGATATTCTTCTTGACTATAACGAAGATGACAACAGTGTTACATTTTTCGGAAGCATATCGCCGAAAAAACTTATTGTCGAAGCGAATGATGTTTATTCTCCCGAAAATGACTATTTCTATCTGTATCCCTATTATACCGATGCCACCGGTTATCGAATCGCGTATGCCGGTAAATTCCAAAAAGTCACGGCGGAACGTTTTATAAACGCGGTCGTGTCAAACGACATATCAAAGATAGACGAAAAAACCGTAGTATATATCAAAGAAGACGGAACTCCGGTTTTATATGAAGGATTTGATATCGTGCAATATGAATATGACGGGGAAATAAAGGAACGACCGGAAACGGTACGGTATATTTTATCGCCGGATCTCGAAAGCTATATAATAGACGTAACAAATCCGTACATATATAATGGTACGATATCCCTGTATTCGGTATACCCGATAAATTCTGGCGTATGCTCTATACTGCCTTATAAGGATTTTATGTTCGATGTAATCGACAAGGATACTGTTTCTAATTACATTGATTCGACGACCGAAATCAAGGCGATAAGCGACGGCGGTGAATTTTTAAAGACATATATGATAAACGATATTCCTGTGCAAAGCAAAACAGAGGAATACCTGACGGATTATTTCGATAAAACGAGAAAATCAGATACGTATCTGTATCGTATCAGTGAGACGACCGGCATTCCGGTTTACAATAAGCTGGAAAGCGAAACAGACAAAGATACGTATTATTCATATTTGCTTAAAATAAATCATACCAATTCCGATATATCGCTTACTTCTCCGTATGTATGCAAATGGAGAAGCAACGGCACCGACGCGAGAGGCGAAAATATGCGCATGATGTATTCATATGACGCTTCTTATATGGATGCCGGCCGTTCATATTATGTTCCTTATGATAAATCCGATATTCAGTATAACGAAAAGACCAAATATGCGCGGCTGGACGCGAATGAATGCTATAATGAAGAATTAGGCTATCTCGGAGTAGATCAACCTGATATAAAATTTATAAAATATCTTAAAAATATATTCAACGGTATTTTGCCGGAATCCGTAAACGAATCAGGCATTTCGGTAAAAGACGCCATAATGTCCGGCAGGATATCGATAGACGATTTGCTCTACTACGGATCTATGACACGTAACAAATTTTCGACAGTGTACAAAGCCGGTGAAAATACGATAGAATTTATTTCAGGCGGCATAAAGTTTAAAATACGTTCATCTAACAGCGATGTGATAAACTTCAATACATATACCGGATATCAAGCGGTTTTCGTATCGGTACCAGGATTCGTATCGGAGCATAATACGGCATGCGAACTTATAATAGATGAAGTAAACGCGCAACTTGCATTAATATACTATACCGGAACCAATTCGGTAGAAAATAAATCCGTCAAAAAGTCTTCAGTATTTAAAATAAAGCATACTTCTCCATTATCGGAATGCATATGTACCAATACCGAAGACGGTGACTCTATTATAAAGGTGCCGAATGATACGAGCATTTCTTCTGAGTTATGTAATAATAACGGATATCTTTTGTTAACGAATCGCCACATATACGATAATACAGGGTATTCTAACAGTGATGACGCTTTAATTATAGCCAGTATAGTACCGTATTTAGGTTTTTATAGCGGTCCATATATAACGGCTGTAAATCCATATATTATGGTAAACGGTGCAATGGAACGCGCGACGAATTCACTTATAGGCATGTATACGGATTTATATAATGACGGCATAGACATGTATATAATATCGGATTTGCCGGAGTATGACATAAATGAACCAGCCACAAAGGAAACTTTAAGAAACGCTTTGACTTCTTGCGGTATATATGTAAGAAAGCATGAGGGAATAAAAGACTATACGAATCTTGAGTCGTTTCTTGATTTTACAGTAGTTCCGCCATATAGAGTGGAAAAGGAAGAAATAATAAAAACGGTAGATGAAGATTTGACTATATCCGATAAAAGCAAAAAAACTTTCGGATATGTACAGACGACATACGGCATGCCTGTAATGACAGATATATTGAATTTCAACTATAGCGATTCTGAATTGAATTCGGTATTTGACCGCATATTGGACGGCATGAATGTCGAAATTTCAAAAGTAGAGCCTCTTAAACAATTGTGGATTAACAAATATACGACATCATCTAATTATTGCATACCTATCGACAGTTCATACCCGAGAATTTCTGTAGACTGTCTGACCAATATAAGCGTAATGGACAACTGTTGGGGCGACATGTACTATGATTATGACGTGCATGACTTCCTCGGTAATGACGATTACGATCGTATAGAATGGTCCACACCGGTCCCTGGTTACCAGACCGGATATGAGAAAAACTGTTTCTTCGGCTCAAGAGGCATCAATATGAACGGCATAGAAGGAAAATCTATCGATTTGACCGTATGGAAAAATACGAAGGTCTCTGAAAAAGATAAATGCATAAAATTGGATATTTCAGAAAGCCTTATATACAAAATATTGTTTACCAAAGGTTTTTCTGACAGTTGGAAGTATCTTGGATTGCGTAGCAATACTTTTAAGATTAAGTACATCAAGAATACGATTCTTCCGATGCTAAATATAACAAGTAAAACAGTATTTACCTTATATCAGTTCGATGAAACCAAAAAACTGATGTTCAAGGATCTTATTAACATGGACGGGCTTACCGAAGTGTCGAATGTAAAAAATGAGCTAAAATACGAAAACGGTAAATATTATATGTATGTATATCCTGATGAGATGCATACGTATTACGCAAAAATGCATATCGAGCTATAATGAGCGGATCAACATCTTTCAGATTTAAAAAACCGATAAACTGGGCATATGCGCCTGGACGTACTAAAGCCGGCGCGGACGGATCCGTCGGTCCGAAAGGATTAGACGGTAATTCTATATATTTTATAGATTATGAACTTAATAACAGTTACAATATAGAGCTTGCACAGCAGAAACTTGAAAACAATTATACACTTTCTGGAAACTCTACACATATAAGCGAAGAAAGGGAGTATCATTCCGGAGATATCATAATATCTGACTCCGGCAACTGTTATCGAATAGAGAAAGGCATAGATCCATATTATACGTTCAGCATAAATTATATCGGAAAAATATCAACGTCGAGAAACTCAAATAACGAGCTAAAAAACGTTAAGCTTTTAATATATACGTTATCAAACTGTCCGGAATACCCGCGTGAATATATCGGGTTTTTACCTAATAACAGGCAGTTCCTCGATGCATCAAACGGTAAATATTCCGTAAATCATACCGTCGACTCTTATATCGATCATGAAGAAGATATAGAGGTATTCGGAACTACCGGCATATGGTATAAATTTATAGTGCTTACTGAAACAGAGTCGCCAAGCAATATAGACTATACGGTAGAGGTAAAACTTAAAAATAATAAATCATACCATTTTAACTCTGTATCAGATCCGAATTACGCTTCAAAACAAGATCCGTTGGAAAACTCATTATACAGAAAATTCGAATTTGAAAAGATTCTGGAATTTCCGGCGCCGTCAATGACATTTACAGATTTTGATAGCAGTTACGACGGAAATGATATAACGTACGCCACATATGGAGGAACTGAGCCGTATTTCCTGTCGGAAATGCTGTTTGATAAGGTACACCTGTTCGGTAATGACGTAAAACACGTAGTAAATACATACAATGGCGACATTTACTGCTCTGTAGACGGTGTTGCGGCTATGAAAAAAGTAAATGACACCACAGAATTATTACAGGTGCGTAGTATAGCGGGAAAAAATTGGCCGGTAGAATCTAATAACGGATTTGTACCTGCCGTATATTCAACATATAATAATGTAAATAATAATATACAGGAATACGACATAAATTGGCGTGGCGGAGAAAGCGCTTTTTTCTCATCGCAACCCAATACTGAACGTATGATAGAATTTGTAAAAAAAGCAGACTTTCGCGTAATCATACACGATAAAGACAGTGGAGAAATTCGGTTTGTAGATATAAGCAATAGGGATATGATTTTAATAGGTGAAAATAACAGTATATTCCAATGAACAGCATAGACGCAAAAGGATATAAATTCCTGCAACAAAATTTACCGGGTAATGACGGTTACGGCCAGATAGGATTGCGCGGCGATGCCGGCCGTGACGGTAATTCCGTATATTTTACGCCGTATGTATTAAGTACAGATGAAGGGATGGCCGAATGCGTTAGACTTTTAATGGAGGAGAAAGAGCTGTCCAATAATCCACGGTATGAGTCTTCACATATCGAATACAAGGTAAATGATATAATATTAGACAAACTCGGTGATGTATATATACTGAAAACGCGTAAAGGTGAAACAGCAGGTTCTAATCTTCCATTTACAATAGCATATCTTAATAATATTTTTTCACAAGGATCTATAACAGGCAGTGTCTTGCAATGTAAATTGAATCTGAGTGCCGACAGCTCTTCTGATTTTTATTACAGGAAAAAATATAACGACAGCTTCATCGGAAGATATAACAATAGTTCCGGTTCGCCATATATCTATCATCGCGACAGGTATGTAAGCAGAATATGCGGGGCATGGCTGTATTTCACGATTCCTGTTTTAGAGCAAAATTACGGTAACTATATTTTTAAATATGTACTGTTGCTTCCGAACGGGCAAAGACTGGAAAAAGTTACCGAAACGACATCTTGCGAAATGTTTATAGATAACAGGTATTTTTACGGATGCAGGTTTCCCGATGAAACCATGAATGAACTAAGGAATATAGCAGGATATCACTCTATAGAAGATAACAAAGAATATGAATTTCCGTTTACATACGCGCTCGTAAGCTGTTACACGGATTTATGTAAAGCGTATGTAGATATAACAAATAAAGATACACATCGCATATATCGTATATACGCGGATAATATTATGACAGACGGCGTTGCGTTGAATCAAACAGAAGAGAGCGAATCATGAACAATATCAATAAAATAATCAAAATAGACGGTGCTCCCGGTATAACACTGGAAGGAAAAAAAGGCGATACCGGAAAAAACGGGGGTATGCTGTTTTTTACCGATAGCAATAAAAGAAACATGGCGTTCAGTATTTTCGATATTTGGTCAAATGAAGATGTGACAGATTCACCGATGTTTATCGAAAAGTACAATTTCTGTGAATTCACTGTTCCATCTCCTAACGATTATATACTAACGCATGTGCAAAATGTAGCGTATGTATACATAATAAATACGGTTATAGATAAAAACGATCTGATAAACGGAAATATCGACAAATATGTCGAAGCCGGCAGATTGTCGCAGGTGTACGCTGACCGAATTCTCGCGTATTACGGTTCCAATATGCATACCACCAATGACTGCTGTCTTGTCACTGAGATATCCAGCTTGAATTTTTTTGCGGATATACAAGGTAAAATGTTTGATTTGATAATCAATAAATCCGATGTGGACATAAATTATACCGAGTATACGGGCATAATGCTCGAGAATGAAAAAATGGGTACAAAAGAAGGTACGGCGACATTCGCGGTATTCAATATTATACCTGCTGAAAATTCAGATATTAAAAACATAAAAATCGAAGCGGAATTTTATGCCAGTGAAACCAGCGGTGAAATGTGCAGTATTTACCCTTATTTGTGGTCAAACTCCTTTAACGAAAATCTGCTAAATAAAAATTATCCGGCAGGATATATAGAAAACTATAACTATAAAATAAATTTTGACGATGAAAAGCTTGATAACTTCATCGTCAAAATAAAGGATTTCGAAGAAAATATCGAAATGTCTAAAACACTTATTCCGCTTCAGGTGCTTAGCGGTTATTCTATCTATATATACGCATATGTTTTTGAAAATTCGGATAGTAATATAAGCAGCAAATACTTTATAGCGAGTTTCAATGGTGATGACCTTATTGCGTTAGAGCAATGATTTGAGAAGGCGTCATATTTACCGCGTTTACAAAAACAGTTACTCTTTCCTGTAACGGTGATATGAGAATAGATTCCAAAGATATATTCTCATATTTTTTATCTTTCAGCATTTTATGAATATATTCTATTTTTTTCATATCATGCATTCTCCATTCGTTATCATCCCATGAATATCCGGAAACTACACCGGGAGGTGTTGTTTTCACCCTTGAAGATATAGACAATGCATTTAGATTGGCGTCAATCGCTTCTTTTTGATCTATGGTAAACGGCAGAAAATTATATTTAATCATCTGCAAATGTTTATAATATTCTGCTGCGCCTCTGTATAATATAAATGCATATCCGAATAATGTATCATCGACATGCGTTATTCCATTCCTTTCTTTTAAAGACTGATCACAATGCATAAGCGATTTTCCGGCTTTTATGATACCTTCTAATTCACTATGTGAAACTATGTAAAAGTCGCCTCTCGGATATAATTTATTTGGACAAACCGATTCCATGTTTATATAGCTGTTTACGGCATTCGTATAAATAATGTCTTCTTTCATGTCGGCTATGACAGAATCAAGCAACCTCATATTCAAATAGCAAGAGATATTTATCCTTACAAATTTGTCATATTTGCCATAAATAGATTCATTATCAAGCAGATATTTATACATTACATATGTTTTTTCATATGTATGGTAAACGCTTTCAATGCCGTTTATATGAATATTATAACAATTCTTATATACTGAATCCGGTGTGCAGTCTTTCACTGTATCAATATCTTCTCCATTAACGTAACTGTATATAAAGAAATCATATTCGTTTTGAAACTGCTGTTCGTTCGTCTGCTTCACTATTGTGTTTTTTAATGCCTCTACATTTCTTAACGACGGCTGCATTTCCGTGGACATTATAAGTATAGCTATTCTCATATGATATAGGTTTTAAAGTAATTATTAGTCTGCACCCTTTATTTCATGCTCTTTCGTGTATTCCTCTTTGTAACTTCTTACCGGTTCCTCGTCGAGCATAAAATGCGGATGTATAAATTGTTTCTTTAGATAATTCACCTGTACCTGATTTCCTGGTACATTGAACATAAGTATGGCGTTAAGGCCGTTTTCGTAATTATAGTATCTGTCCAATATAGCAGTCTTTAACTCATCGAAATTTTCGAAAAGTTTCCTTGACGACCATGCGTTTATTTTAGATTCAATATTGATACGCAGCCATGACAGATGATGCATTTTTACCACCTGCCATCCGAATATATTAAAGTGCGTCATATCACCGTCCAGCAAATACCTTCTTGTCGGGTCGGACGGCTGCGTAAAGTTTCCTTTACGGAAATTAAACCTGTATTTGGCTTCTGCTATAAACGGCACGTAACAGTTAAATGGCCATACCATTACATGCCTGTAATCCCTGTAATAGTTTACATACTCACAGTATGTGACATGCAGGTTTTCATCATTATCGTAAAGATCTTTAGCGGCTTTGAAATCATCATGATGATAGAATTCGTCGGAATCTATAATCATGACATGTGAGCAGTTTTCCTCCTTTTCCAGATAATCGCATATAAAATTACGTTTATCCGTTTCTATAAAACGAGGCGCATCACCCTTTGACTCGTCCAGATGAAAATCGGTAGGGGTAAACCATATTATGGAATCTATGTATCCGAGATTTTTCAGATTTTCCACTACATCAACATCTTTCTGCGATATAGGTTCACCGTGATATGATTCTTTTTGCAAGCATACCGTTATATTATCGCACAAATCACGTAATTCATATGCTATGTTTTTCAAGTGCTCCGTTCCCTCGAAAGCAACTATGCCAAGTCCAAATTTAGTTATTTTAGACATTAAAATTAATCTTTAAATTTTACAATATATTGTAAGTGTGATTTTGAATCTATTATAGAAATATCTTCATGCTGCTCATTGTAATCACTGCCAGGAAAATTAAAATAATTTCCTTCCGGTGTAACTACAAACATATCTGCATTCGCACTATCCAGTTCAAAATCGGCGTACAATACATTGCCTGCTAATTCACCATTCATTATCTTTTTCTTATATTTTACGCCATATTGGCCAAGTATATCAACTGCCGAAGCTCATGCAAAAAGTTTTCTACTTCTGACCGTATACCTATAAAATTATTATTGTGCTCTATTTTTCTATAAAAAGAAAAGGTGTCATCGCTTAACATTTTCAATGTATCAACGAAATCCACCTTTTTATCGCTTTGCTCTTTATCAGCAGGTATTACGGGATTTACGGATCCGGGGGTGATTCTTGAATCGCTCATACCCATCATATCTTCCGCTATCGAATCTTCTAGCGCATATACAAGGTTATACGCCTTTTCTGCCGTTTCGTGCTTCGCCTTCCTTTCACTGTCCCAATGAAATTCCTTAAATCTTATGGCATACCCTTCAAGGAAGGATATGAATTCTAATACCACCTGCTTATCCGAAAACATGCTGCCGTCATCTTCTTCAGAAACTATCTCATCCATGGCCGTATCGATTTCTTCATCGCTGTATGTTTCGAAAATACGAAGCAATTCTTTTTTGTCTGTTTCATCCATATCAGAAGGTGCTGTCGTGATATTGGCATATAATATTTTATTATGCTTGTCATAACAGCAGACGGTATTTTCATTTAACAATATGGCTATATTTTGCGCAGATTCAACTGTTGATATATTGCCGTTCGGATTCGCGGCACCGATAACGCTGTATAAATTATCGGCGTAATTTTCAAACATTTCCGGGGTGCATTCTATTATGGCGTTATAATTTACACCATTATATGTATAATCCCCTATTATAGTATTAATTGTTTGATTTATAGCAGGTTTAGAATTCATAATATATTTTGATTTATATTATTTATTATTCAAAAAAGATTACTTTGCAGTTTTTGATAAAAAATTTGATACGGAAATCCTTTATTCTCATAAATTTTTTGTCGTTCCATACCATGTCTATATAGATAATTTTCTGTATAATAATCTGTTATGCATACGCCTTTTTTATTCATGGGGTAATAACGAAAATCATCAATAATATCTATAAACGTAGTTTTGTCTTTTCCGGGGTATTGACGCATACCACGACCGAGTATCTGCCTTAGCAGGTTATCCGATTTTGTCGTCTCTACCAGAAAAATATTCCAAAGGTTGCATATATCGATACCTTCAGAAAAACAGCCAATAGAAGCCACAATAATAGTATTTCCGTCGGTATCGTTTTCCATTGTTTGTATCATTTCCTCTCGGTTTGAAGGCGGTACGTCACCGTCTATATAGAAAACAGTCTTATCACTGAATTCCTTTACGTTTTCATATATACGCCACCCGTATTTGTTTTGTACATCCGTGAATATGACAAGCGTGTTTTTTGTTGTCCTTTTAATAAGCTTGCATATATATTTAAACCGTAACTCGCTATTTCTCGCCTGATCTCTTTCCAGATTCAGTAATCTCACTCCTTCATCTACGCCGGTATTATTATTTTTTTCATTTTCGTTTTTTAGCTTGCGTAAATTATACAATGCTTGTTTTGCATTGTTATCAAGATAATCCAGGCAAATGGCGCTTACATGTACGGGTGTAGCAAACCCTTTATCGTAAATTAACTCCCGTGAAGTAAAATTATATACATATGCTCCTATATTTGATTGCAGCACAAAACTGTCATACGATTCTTCGGGAGGAAACGTTCCGGTCATTCCTATACGGTAAACCGCATTATCGCATTTATGGAAAATTGTACGGATGGAAGTACATGTGCCGTGCTGCGTTTCATCATTTATGACTACATCGAAATCCTTGAAAAAGTCATGTTTCTTCCTGCATAAGGACTGGTAATTGCCGAAAATTATATCTTTGTCGAAATCATCGCCTTTTTTCTGTTTTGCACCAGAGAATACTTCTCGCCATGTCCAATCCGTCTCCACCCCCAATTCTTTGTCATATTTCAGAAATTTGTCCTTCGTCTGCGTAGTCAGATTTGTATTAGGGGTGACAAACAGCATATGCTTCATGCCGCAATTATCTCTCAAATACTTGAATATGATGTATGCTATCATTGTCTTTCCTCCTGACGTAGAAACTTCTATGCATGCACGTCTATAATAAAGACAATTAAACGCGGCTTCTCTCTGATAGTCACGTAACTCCAGGTTTGAACCCGAAAAAAGGTTATCTACCCATTTATTGAATTTCTCCCATGTTATGGAATTATCACAAATATTTTCATTTAATCCAACAAATTGTAAATCAAATGAATACTGCTTACACGCTTTAGCAAGCTCTCTCCATAATCCTACAGGTAAAACGTTGTAGACAGATAAAAAAGTTTCTTCTACATTTATATACGGATTCTTTTTCTTAAGAATATACCAATCGTTAATCTTTTTGGTAAAATACAAATGCAGCTGATTCAATTCATATATCGAATCAGATTCTACTGTTAACCATTTTTTATCCGCTGTAAGTGTAGATACTACCATAACATAAATTATAGACATAAATTGTCTAAAAGATTGATTATATTGAAAATATTTTTATTTATACGTTAAACGGTCAAAAATTCAAGCATGCCATTATATCAAATAAATAATAAAAATATAATAAGATTAGCAAATGGCCGAAGGCTTTACTCCTGGTTCTATACAAGAAATGGCGGCGGAGTTCGCAAACGGATTCCTCGCGTCGCTTAATTCTATGGTCGCGGAGACTGTAGGTGTAGATGTTATATGGTTTCGCGCTACGCCGGATAAACGTAGTCAGGATGTCATATTTCAGTCATATACGCTATATGGTGTGGAAGATTGTCCACTGACATTCAAAGCGGTATACACGGATAACAATTATGATGACGCAGCCATAACTTTCAATATTATGGGGCTTGAATATGCTGTACCGCTTACTTTGGAAATAGCGGTAAATACCTGGTATGAAGCTACCAATTACGACGGTACGCTTCCGCAAAGAGGAGACATAGTGTTCATTCCTATATCGAGAAAACTTATGGAAGTGGTTAGTATGACACCAGTAAAGCAAGTTGGCGCGCAGCTTACATCATTCAAAGTAAACCTTTCGATATATAAGCCTACAAGAAGCCGTATTGTCGGAGAAAATCTTAAAGAATCCATTAAAGAGAATACGGTTAACCTTGAATCGAGATTCGGTGACCAAATAGAAGAAACTCTCAAAAATATCGTCGATGATGATCAGCTGTCGATATTCAGCACGACTTCGGTGGATAGGGCCAAGCAGAACGCCATAACGTCGCAGGATTATTCTATAATAAAAGGCGTTTACAATATTGTAGAATCTAACATAATAATAGACGGACATATCGTATCTCGTTCATACTATGATGCACGTATAGCCACAAATACCGGATATGTAGTAAAGTATAAACGTCCGGATTCTGTGTCGAAAACCGATGTACGGTGCCTTTCTTGCTTGGTTAAGTTTTTGGAATTACCGGATTCTAAACTCGCGAATATAAGAAAGATGACACTTAAAAACGATATACTTACTGTAGAAACCACTAAAAAGCTGGAAGAAGGTACGGAAGTCATTATTTCGAGGGGAAGCACTTCGGTAATAGGAAAAGTTATTTCAAGGCAGCCATACAATATACAGCTTGATAAAAATTCCGTTGCCAAGTTAAATGCCGCATCATGCGATTGGTACAATATTCCAGGATTCACGATTGAGCAAGTGTCAAATGCGAACTTATTATCCGGAACAGGAGAAAACGCGTTTAGCCTTGATATAAAATCCGGAAAGATACTGTCACTGTCGGTAGGCGGAGCTGAAATGCATTTCAGACTGACCACCCCGTTAAAATACGACAAATGGTACGGCATAATAATTAATATGGGTGAAACAGTATCCATAGATATATTTGAAGAGCTTGAACAGCTAACGAACATAATTCATATGCCGAATATCAAGGCCAAAGGATGGCAGGGCTATGAAGTGAAGAACTATCAAATTAATAAATCGAATTGCTATATAACAAACATAAGGCTTTACGATACAGAAAATACAGAGATAGACAAACAAATTATCGATCTGGTCACATACAATATTCCTAACAGCAGCCATGCGATAGTAAACGACTCTACGGATATCTATCTCGACAAAAAATTTACCGGCATTAAGGGATAATGGCTATATCAGGAAAATACCTAATAAGAAGGACGATTACAACGGCGGACGACAAAAAGTACGAATTGCATGATGAAATAGGGGTCACCAATTTCAATAACAGGTACTTTGACGCAAGGTTGTACCATATATTGGCTCTTACCAATAACAAGACATTTGATACGACTGATGCCGTTCCTGCTTTTCAAGATGATGACAAGTCTGCCGAAGATTATGGATTCAAAAACGGCGGCAAGGGGTTATTCATATATCCGTATCATACTTATGCAAGTTTTTCAGGAGATTATTATGAGTCGGAAGACGCCATAGTTGAACGTATAGCGGAGCTTGAAATGCAAATCGATGCGCAGAAAAACAGAGATGTCAGTGGCGGTTTTGACGAGCAAGAGATAACGCAGGTCAACACTACTACAGAGAAACTGCAAAAAATGGTAGACGATCTCAAAATAAGGTACGCTTTGGTAAAAGACTTTAACCTGAATTTTGAAGGTCAGATGCTGGCGCCGCATTCCCTTATTCATCCGTATGCCATAGTAAAGCTCGCCGGTGCGCATGGTTCAGAACATACGGCAGAAGGGCTTTACGTATTCGATAATTTCGCCACACGTAAATGGTATGAGGTAGACGGCGACAATATAAGCTCATATGCGAAAAACCCGACTACCACAAGAATCATATCATGGAGTACAGAAGATGAATTAGGGCGCACCCCGTATTCGTATCAGGATTTCGTATTCTGCAAAAATTGGAATGTCGTTCCGAATAACAGGATGATTACATTGCGCAGGTATTTCGCTCCTGTTACGGATAATCTCGAATTCGATAACTATAAACATATAGAAAACGTCGAAACTATTCCGTATGAAGATGCCAGCCTTATAGCAGGGGAAAAGGCATTATATCTGAGCAAACCTATGGAAAAAGTGAAAAACATGGGTTTCTCGCCACTGGCCACAGCTGTTACGTATTTCGGTGAAAACACCGGAAATGAACTCAGTAGTCTTTTGAATTTCAGCGTAAAGTATAATTGGGCAGATGTAAAGGCGCAATCTTCGCCTATAACGATAGACGCTGAAGCGAATGATATGGGTCAGGACCTTATAAATAGTGACGGCTTCGGTATTTTGTCATCCGCTATGAAAGCGATGTCATATATGACAGGTTTTTCAAGTGCATTAAGCGGTAATTTAGATCCTATGAGCGCGACAAGAAACTCAATGCCGCCAGATCCTTATGGTTCAGGTCCTTATGAAAACAGGATTCTCGGGCCGGTGAACGTAATCATGGATACCGTAAAACGAGAAAGAGGCCTCAGATTTACGCATGACGGTCTTAAAGTGACTTTCAGCTATGTATCCAGACCTATCGCCGGTATCAATAATAAGGCGGTTCTTCTCGATTTACTTTGCAATATGCTTATCATGTGCTATGCAAGCGGTACATGGTTTGGCGGTATAGAGAGATTCAGAACGCGTGACAGAAAGACATACCCTTTCAAATATGGTGATGTAATGAATCGCTTATATAAAGGCCAGCTTTTCGGTAAAAACAGCGCCACGAACCTTTTGGCGCAGCATGCATGGGAGGCAGGTACAGGTCAGTACGGATTAATGGATATATTCGGCGAGGCGTTAAAGGATATGAAAAACCTTGTATCCGGAATGCTTAATGAAATGATGGCGGTAGTCAACGGCGCATTGGGAAACAAGGAAAAATCAGACGAGCAAAAGGCAAAAGCCAAAGACAGATTTAATGCGGGATTGACTGGCAAGGCTGTGACAGGTGTACAACGTGTTTTGGCCGGACGTATATTAAAAGGCGCTACCATTCCTTGGGTAAACAATAAAAAAGCGCTGTTGACCGGCGATGCCGTAGGAGAATGGCATCTTACGATAGGTAATCCTTTAAACCCTATCGCCATGATAGGAAACCTTATATGTGACGGCCTTGAGATAAAATGGTCGGATGAACTCGGTCCGGATGATTTCCCGATAGGGTTCGACGCTATAGTTACGTTAAAGCATGCCATGGGCAGAGATCGTGACGCGGTGGAATCGATGTTCAATAGAGGTTATGGCCGTATATATTCGCTGCCAAATATGTTCCGCTCTTCCGCGGACTATGAAACAAGCGTAGACAAATGGACAGGTCCGCAAAACCGTGATTTGACGAAATATGACGAATGGTCTGCCACTTATTTCGGTGGCGGCGGCGTCTCTATTTCCGACCAGATAAATACCCCATTGGCAAACAGGGGAAATGATTCAATATTGGAGCCTCGTAAATACGGATCACTTATGCCGTTAAAATCGCAATCAAGAATGTTCCGTATGTCTAAATATGTGGTAACGCCGTTCCAAATGAAATGGGTATTATAAAAATTAGGTAAAAAACATGTTCGGTAAATCTTTAGATAATAAAGAATTATACATAAATGCAGACGGTGAAGAAATGATTGATATCATGAATACCATGTATACGAAAAGGTATAATATGACATCAGTTCACTCTATATATAAGGCGAATAAGCAATGCGAAATGCGACCGGACTATCTTTCTGCGTGCCTGTACGGTGACGAGGCATATGCGGAAATAACCATAAAATCTGCTATGATTGCCAATCCGTTCTCATTAGAAGAAGGCGACGTAGTGTATGCCATGACAATAGACAATATATACAACGATGTCAAGGATCTCATTCCTGTGCAAGACGCGTCTACCTCTTTTTATGAGCTCGTCAAAAGGTATCACAAATATATCGACAAAGACAAGGTTCCAGAAGAAGCTGGTTCAGAAGAAAACAAGGTGCAGGCTGTATCCGATAAATTAAAACCGGCTATTGAACCAAATATATCCAAAACCGGTTCTACCGGTGTAGTGGTAAAAAACGGCAGGGTATATTTCGGTAAAAACAAGAGCGAAGCGGATGCTATACCAGATAAAACACCCGAAATAATATCCGACGGTATTTCGCCGCTTGAAACCGGTACCTTTAGCGGAACAACCGGTATTTTGCCTGAAACAGTAGAAGAAGATGACGATTACATACTCGAAAGCATGCTGCAAACGAATGATGAAGATGATTCTTTGTATTTTGACATAGATGACGATGTTGAGGAAGATTTCGGAAAATACGCGGCGGAAACAGTATCACCGAGTAACAATATAACATTAGAAGGTACGAAAATTTTCTTTACTAATGATTCATCAGACAGCACTACCGGTAATGAAATAGAAGGGGATTTAATAATACCCGTGGAATCTGATGTAGTGGACTGCGCGAAATCAGGCGTTACATTAGGCAAATTTTTAGGAGCGACCGTATCTTCTTGCAAAAATAATAACATAGCCGAATAATGGAATGGACACGCGAATATTCTTTATTGTCTGAAGCGATTGCCGGTGAAAACGGTAGTGTCGAGGAGGCGCATGAGCTTATACCGGATATAATAAGACTCGTCGAAGACCCGGATATCAAAAAAGAAATATATTTCGATGAAATTTCCATTTCAGACGGGGAAGACACGACATTTGATCCTACGTTAAAATCCGAAAAAAAGGATATAGCGGGTACGGCGTTTCCGGTTATAAGGATTAATGATTACGTATTTCCGCCGCGAAGCATTCGTAACATGGAAATACAATGTACGTCTTTTATACCTACGATATCTGTGTCGATAAAGACGATAGAAAGCAATATGCTTAACAAAAATATGCCGAAAGACGGTGATATGCTGTCGTTATACATGCGTACGACAACAGCCGCTTTAGAATTTGTCAGATGCGATTTCTTGATAACAAGCGTAGTATCATCTAGTGTATCATCCCTTCCTACTGTAGTGGGAACATCCATTAGCGTATTCGGCAAACTTTTTATACCTGGCTTCGACGCGACGAGAATGAACGTATTAGGTTATATAGGTACATCACGTGACGTACTCAGGCATATAGCCGAAAAATTCCATATAGGGTTCGCGTATAACGAAGAAGAAAACAGTAATGACCTGCAGAATTGGATTAGCTGTAACAGAACTATACCGGAATTCGTGAACGAGTTGATATCGCATTCATGGAAAGATAACGTATCATTTTATAACGCTTGGATTGACATATATTATAACCTTGTATACGTAAACATAAACAAGTACCTTAATTCAGAAAAAAGCAACAGTGAAATAGATATGACGTTTCTTACAAATGTCATATCCACGATGCAGGGATCACAGCATAATTATGACGCGAGCAATGCGATAGGTGCCCTTAAAATATTCACTACGTTCACGTATTTCAGGGGAACCCCGTTCTATATCAAAAAATGGTGGCCGACCAACAATTCTACGAATATTTCATTAGGAGTAGGATACAGCTCAAAGGTATGTAGTTTTATACATAATCAAGGCATAATAAATGAAGACGTAAATAATTCATTTTCTATGCTGGAAAGTATTCCGAGCTATAATAAAGAAAAAGCTAAAACAGAAATAATACTGAGAGGAAGGTCTAAATATGATCCCAATCAGAATCCAGAGTCCGACCAAGAAACCGTAAATTACGATTTTACAAATACATATGTGAAAAAGGCATGGTATGGCGTATTGCAAATGAAAAACGATGATGAATCGGATATAACGTCTAATGATTCATGGTCAGGCAACGTGCATAAAAATTATGCATTGGCACCTATGCACAATCGTATAAACATGGCGGAACTTAACAAAATGTATATAACGATAGAATGTGAAGGACTTAATCTGCAGGTACAGCGCGGGGAATACGTACCTGTGTTCATAGGGCATAAAAGCACTATAGACACTATAATGAATAATAATGAAAACATGGATATTCCGAATGCGGAGTTAATCGGAAACCGCATGTATTCCGGATATTATTATGTCGATAGCGTTAAATACATATACAAATATGGTGACAGTCAAAGCTTTTCTGATTTTTCTACAATTTTCGTGCTTAAAAGAAGAGAATGGCCTACACCGGAAATAATAGAACCAGAAGTAAACAACGATGAAAAATTACCAGAAGAGGAAATAGACAATGAACAGATGGGATGACATATTATCTAACATATCCGGCGGTGTAGGTGCCGGCTCTTCACTAATGAGTAGAACATTTGATTTACTTAACGGAAGCGGCGCTACAAAGGGTACATCGTCTGTCGCACTGGTGAGAGATATAAATACAAACGGGTTTCTTGCAAACAAATCCATATATAAGCCGGATTATTTTATACGGGCGTTTGATGAACCGACATACCTTACATTTAAATTAGAGTTTATATTCAACAACAAAAGAAACGCATTATACAATAATGAACTCAAAGAACATACATCGGTTTTCGGTACATCTTATAATTATGACGGTGATACTGAGCAAGCGTATGATTTTCTGCCTGAAGCGTTTCTGCAGGACGGTATGCTGACAAGCATGGACAATTTTCGTACGGAATTAAGTAATGATAACGCCGGTGTACCGGAATCTATTTCACAAGGCAATACGATTTCCAATGCAATAAGCAATGCGGGCATGTATAGCTGGATGACACCCGAAGTTTATAATGTGCTAAATAATACGATTAATAATTTGACAAGTCCGAATTATATAAGTTACTATTATTCGGCTGAAGATTATCTTGGCCTTAACAGGGGTGAATATGGTAGGGCCAAGCTTATGCGCAAAATAAAAATGATACTGCGTGATTTGCAAGAAAACTTCCCATACTATTTCAAATCAATAGAAGGATTAGATAAGCTAAACTCAATAAACGCAAAGTCAGGATTTCGTGTCGGAGAAGACGTGGTGCTTTCTATAAAATGTTACGAAGGTATAGATCTTAAGATAACGCAACTTATCCAAATGATCCGTAAGGTAACATGGGATGATATGTATCAGAGATGGGTTTTACCGGATATTATGAGATATTTTGCCATGAACATATATGTATCGGAAATAAGGACATTCCATGAAATGCATAGCGGAAATTTGATAGACGCTTTCAGGCGTATACCAAAACTTACATTATATGATTTTAAAAACGATACTTCAGGCGAACTTCGTAATATGACGGAAGCGAAACCCGGAAATGACATATACAGGACTATTATGGGTATAACCGGAGGTATACTTACCGCGGCGCAGGCACTAGGTGATACTTTTTTTGACGGAACATTACTTGATGATATAATAACGACTACGAATAATACTTTTACAGGTGTTTCAGATGTTACATCATCTCTCGCGCAGATATATCAAACCATGTGCGTAAGCGCTATTAATGAGGTAATGCCTACCATATGTTACGAGTGTCATATGTGCGAATTTGATATTTCAGATACAATGTCCGAAATGGGAACCATGCATTCTACATCAGGTGATCCTCAGGAACAGACATTACGTATCAAAGTTCATCAAGTTGAAGACTATCAAGTATATCCGCTTGATCGTAACCTTACTGTAAATAACGCGGGAACTGGATATACGCTTAATAACAGAATGTACGGAGTAAATTTAGACGGCTATAATGAAAGTATATCTGATGCCAGTTATAATATATTACGCTCTGATGGATATACAGGTTCTACATTTTTTACAGACAGAACGTTTAATGAAACGTTTAACGGCACATTGAGAAATATATATGACAAGGCGAAAGAAAAAGGAAATGGAGTCAACCAGACGGCATTATATAGATCTATGGCCACAGTTTATGACGAAGAAGTAAAAAATTCCTTTATAAACCGAGCGTTCAGCATTTTTAATCCGACCGAAACTGTCGGTATTTCACCGCGTTCTAAAATGTATCCGGGCAAGCTTGCCAATGATTTAATGCATAGTACAAATGGAGCATTACGGTATAAGAGAAATTCGTTAGATGTCATAAGCGACGTGCTTACTTTGCTTATAGGCGGTCTAAATGCGGCGGATCAGATAGGTAATAATGCAGAAAGTTTGAATGGACTTAGAACTTTTTCAAAAGCCACGAGTCTTACGGTAGAAGATTTGCAGACAGCGCTACCGGATATATATGCGGCGACAAAGGTGTTGCAGTCAAATATAGAAAAAATGAAAGACGACTATTTTTCAGATACCGATTTAGGTGCATACGAATTATTGAATAATCTTGCGTTTTCACAGGCGACAAAGTATACGCCAATAGGCGCAGTATCATCTGTAATTCTTGGTTCTATGTCTCACCGACCAATTCCATGATTATAAAATATCATAATGAATATAACAGGTAATATTTAATAAACAACAGATAAATAATAAAAATAATATTCATAATTATGGCAATTTTTAATTTCAGCAGGGTATATAGCAATGAGGTATGGCCAATGGATGTTTTTTCCAAATTGATTCAAGACAATCAGGAAATGGATGATCAATATCGTAACCACAGGCCAGGTGAATATAACCAGCCGTACTGGTCAACTGTTGCTCAAAATCCTGATTACAATAGGGATAATGGAACAGGCACCGGTAGCATTCCAGGAAATGGTAATGATGCATAATTACTTGATTAACAGTAATAATTAATTATATGGCAAAAGAATACATAGGTAAAGTCATATATAATGAAGACCCTACTTTCTCGGGAAGATGTAAAGTAAGGGTCTTTTCATTATTTGAGGAATTGCCTGAACAAAACATTCCATGGTTTATTCCTGCCAATTTTTCTATATTTAGCGGGAACGGAGGAGGAAGTATCTCTGTTCCGAAGGTAGGGGATATTGTGAAAGTGACGTTTACAAATGATGATTACTATTCAGGTGAATATAGCGCTATTCAAAATATAGATCCGGATCTGATAAACGAAATAAAGGATGATTATCTTGATACGCATGTTCTGCTGTATGATTCTGAAAAGGATCTTATAGTAATCTATCAGCCGAAGACTGGATTAAAAATGTATCTTAACGGATCTGTTATAGTCATAGATGCGGATGGGACTATACAAATGAAGCATAAAAACAACGTGAATGTCATAGAAATAACAGATAATGCCATAACAATTGTTTCAGGAAACAATAGTCAGATAAATCTGCAAACAGAAGGCACAGTTAATATAGAAGGCGGGAATGTAAAAGTGAATTCCGGAAATATAGATTTAGGTACAAGCAATACCAAAGGCGAACCTGCTGTAAAAGGTAATCAATTAGTATTGGCGTTACAGACATTGGCAAGAGAAATTTTTGCAAAATATCCGGAAGGTGGCGCTTCTGCCGCCAATAGTTTCGAAAATATTCTGTCAAGCCAGGTATCAGTGCACTAAAAATTTCCCTTGACGTGCGCGCGTAAAAGTATAAAATATTAATAATTATAAATTATTTAGAAAAGAAAGCGCCATTAAGGCGCTTTCTTTTCTTTAATTGTTAATTTATAATTATAATATTATAATATTAATATATTATATCTTATTTGCGCGTACGCGTGCGTATATATAAGATGTGAATTTACTTGTTAACCTTTTTTATTTTTCAGCATATAATTTATGGTTTCGATTGTCTGATTTCGCTTATTTTTTGATAGCTTAATAAATAATTAAACATATTGTCATGAAAACAAAATACATAGCTTATATAAAGTGGATTGCATTTTTTGCGGTATTGATAGCTTTATGCATATCGATATCAAAATGCAGTTCGTATAAAAGACAGTACGAGAATTCTTATCGCGAATACCGTGATACCATAGCCGAATATGTCAATAAGTATAATGACGTTTACGCTATGAATAATGCGTATATTACAGATTTGAATACTCTTAAGCAAGAAAACAAAGAGTTATACGATGAAGTAAAATCATTGCGTGATAATCCGATAATCGTTACTAAGGTTAAAACTGTTTATGTATTGGATACTATCGTAATGGAGCAAGAATTGATATCGGATACCGTTAGCGGCGATTTTTACGCTGACATAACATATGCCGACGATTGGAATTCTTTTAACGGCAGATTTGACGGGAATATATTTAACAATACCAGTAAATTTACTTTAAATGATATGCAGTTTAACTGCTCATTGACTACTGATTTGATAGAACGAAACGGCAAACTGTATTTCATAACCAAATCGGATAATCCGTATTTGAAAATAACAGATATGGATGGATATCTGGTATCACCCGAAAAATCTAAAGTACTCAAAAAGACATTTAACAAACCATGGGGCATTATGCTCGGTGTAGGCGGTACCGCCGGATTGTATGACGGAAAAGTCGTATTGGTTCCGGGTGTAAATGTCACTGTTGGATATAAAATATTAAGTTTCTGATTATGTCAAGAACCCGATACCTGCAGCTTAACAATGTTATGATGATGGAATATAAGCTTCTCGGTGAAGCCGCTACTCCTGATATCGACTTTTCCAATGACGAGTCTTTTTACTATACAATGCTTGCTGACGGTCATTATCTCATTTTTTCGCCGAATACATGTGAGGTCTTTTTTGAAAACGGTACGGCAGTTCCCTATGACATAAAGACCGGAAATCCGAAATCATTGAATACGCTTAATCATTTGGCGGTTCCGTGTGACAAAAAGGATAACGAGTGGTATACGTTTATAGATAATTCCTTTGAATACTGTGAAGAAGATGAACTGAATTCGACAAAATTTAAGCAATACGCTAAGTATTTAACGAATCCTATCGATTCTACATCAGCAAATAAAGTAGAATTACTTAATGTATATTCTAAAATGCGATACGACAGTATAAAGTTATATTTTGTAAACGGCTACGATTTTACAGATATGATGGGGGTATTGTGTCGTGTATATATAGAAACTACGAAACCCGGTAAACCGTTTCTAGATCTTTGCGATTTCTTTATTACAAAGGGCACGGCGTCCAGAATGGTAAAATTCGTCACAGAACCTATTATTATAGGTGCCCAGGTTTATGACAGGTATATAGAGATTAAAGTCCCGTGCCTTGCCGACATATGGATAAACAGCGACAATTCTTCTGTTGGAACCACTGATATAAACTCTATTTTGAACATAAAGGAAAACGCCCCGCTGCATATAGTGATGTCGAGTGTAGAGGACGGCGATTTCGAAATAACAGAAATCCGTAGGGAATCCACGGATCTTACAAGTATAGTTAAGCAATCTTACTATAATATAGACGGGATGCTTAACAGATTTGTAAACTGTAAGTTTTACCGTAGTTCTACGCTTAACGGCGCCATACCTACAGATACTCTTATAAGCGACAGACTCGGCGTCTATATCGCGGAGAATGATGATATGAACTGTTTGGAATTCTGTATGACATGGAAGGATACGGCCGGAAACTCGATTCCTTTGGATTTCGATACGGTGTCAAGGTTTAATCATGGAATCTTTATATATGACAGAAGCCTTATAAAAGAATACAGCGCTTATGAAATAGATGAAGATTATGAAGTGGATGACAGTGTAAGTATGCGTAATTGGGTGATAATGCATACGTTAAGACTTTCTTACTGTAATGGAAACGAGGTTTTACATGAAGAAAACTATAACATGACGCAGACGTTCGAAAGAGCGGATCTTCCGGTCATGTTCTATTACAGGCCATTGTTTACCGATACTGGACTGGTAGAACGTACGACAAGTATAAACGTAGAATACCATACGCGTCTTATGAATATACGTGATATGGTGCAGTTTCTTAATTCCGGTTCTATCGCCGTAACAAGCAATCTTAACAGATTCTATATAAATAGCGTGCATACTGATTACACCGATTTTATTCCTTTTAAGATATACAATAAAATTGTAGAAAACAAGCACGAGGTAAAGAAAACCACTAACATAGTTCCAAAGGTAAAGTACGTGAAAGTTTTTTATGATTCTACGGATATCGTACTTGAAGGAAACAGCGGTACGTATTATTCCGCTGATAATATAGCGATTCATTTAAGTCAGGTTCCTAAGAACTACAAGTTCGTGATAAAAGTCAGGCAGCCTGATGGAAATTACGACTATATGGATTTGACAGAAGGATACTATAAACTATACACCAAAGATGTAGGCGGAAAGGAGATTATTCTGGATCCGACATATTCATCAAATATGAATATGCTTCTAGGCGAACTTGAGTTTAATTTACCGAAATCTGTCGTCGATTCACTCAAGAACGTAAGTCCAGCAGATCGTAAGATGTCTATTATTATTCAAAACGACGATAATTCCATAAGCTCTCTTTTCGATTTTATGTATGAATTTTAATATTTTTCCAAAAACCTATATATAATTTAAAATTAAAGCATATTTTTAATATGGCCAAAAAAGTAACAAATAACAGCGAAGAGTTGATGAGCGCATATGTATCTGAACATGATGACGTAAACAGGTCAGATTATATGCAGCAGAATAACGATGCAACGGCAGAAAATCCGACACCGCGTAATATCGCTAACGGTGATATTTCTCAAGACGTAAGAGGCACTATGTATCAGGCTCCGACGCAGCAGGCTCCGCAGCATAATAACGGACGTGCGGAAAACGGATTAAGATATGCGGATAATCTCGGATATCAACGTATCGATATCAAGTCTTTACCTACCGGCGGCCTTTTCTATCCGGATGACACGATTATTCGTATTCGTGCGGCAAGAGGTTCGGAAATCAAGCACTGGTCCACTATGAACGATCAGGATATCAATCAGATTTCTCAGGTAGACGATATTCTTAACTATATCATTGAAAAATGCGTTAATGTAGATATACCGAGTAAGCCCGGAAGCAGCTGGAAAGATTTGAAAGATATCGACAGGTTTTATTTGCTGCTTGCCGTTCGTGAATTTACGTTCCTTGAAGGCGATAATGAACTGATGGTTCCGATTTCGGAAAACAAGTCAATTCCCGTTACAAAGGAGATGATTGATTTTATCCATATTCCGGAAGAGATTATGCAGCATTATTCTGAAGAAGAAAAATGTTTTGTGTTCCATCTCGACCGTAAGGATATCCGTATGTATATCCCTTCATTAGGTGCATCACAGTGGCTTAAAAATTATGCGCAGAGCAAAGTCAATGCAAGAGAAGGTTTCGACAGCGATTTCCTTATTTTTGCACCTATGCTTATCAATGACTTCAGGCTTCTTTCACAAAGGGCGTATGAAGCCATGGTAGACGAAACGAGTTTTTGGTCTGTGCAAGAGTGGTCTCTGATTTCATATGTGCGTGACACATTGGCCGCCGCGTCTGAACCTAAACTCACATATCAGGATGACGATGGTAAGGAGGTTACCATACCGCTTACCTTTCGAGGCGGAATTAAAGCTCTTTTCACTATTCAGAATCCCTTATCAATCCTTCGTTGATATCGAGCTTGTGTTCGCGCTTAAGCTGCATATCAGCCCGCTTGAGATGTGGCAAATGCCTTTTTACGACATTATGCTTTTATATAGGGCATATGAGGAAGTGGTGAACGAAGAGAAGAAGAATGAAGAAAAGCAACGTAAGGAATATGAGGAAGAAATGCCGGATTACCGGAATTTCTCAAACGATATCCAACGGCAGATGAACAACTACCATATGCCGAGCGGAACGGGAGATTTCAAAATGCCGGCTATGCCCCAAATGCCTGCTATGCCATCTATGCCATCTTTTGGCTGAATCTGACGGGACGGGATTTTACCCCGCCCCGTTTTTGTTAGATAAATAAAAGAAATTAATTATTAGACTATTATGCATTTTCTTAAAAAACATTGGAAGAATATCCTGCTTATTGTTCTTTGCTTTTTGTTTTTGAGCACATGCGCGACGAAGAACAATTACAGGAGAAAACTTTCTATATATGGAGATAACGCTACAACATGCATAGACTCTCTAAATAACGTAATCAAAAAGAAAACAGCGTCATTCGATAGCCTTTTATATATTAATAAGCAGCTTAATAAGGAAATAGAAAACCTTAACAAAGACATAGAGATCTATAAAGATCAAAATGAAAAGCTTCATAATAAAAAGGTTACCGTAATAGTAAAAGAAAACAGGGAACAACAATGAATCAAAAAAGGTTATACAAAGTTTTTATATGGGGCTTCCTTCTGCTTTATCTGATGGTGGCTGCCATAAGCTTTTTCCATGCCATACAGTTTTTCAGTGTAGGAAACAATATTACGATGTCCGTGGTATTGGCATTTGCTTTTGAAGTCGGTCTCGCTTTGTCACTTGCCGCCGTATTGCTTAGCGATGCTAATAAACGCGCCACTTTGCCTTGGATACTTATGATAGTCCTGACGGCGGTGCAGGTTATCGGTAACGTATATTCCACATATAAGTATATGGCTCTTTCTGAAGTAGAATATTATCAGTATTTGGCCAAGCCGTTGCTGTTTTGGATGGAAGGTGTGACGGAAGACAGCGTACAGATTGTCGTAAGCTGGATTATTGGCGCTATACTTCCTATTATAGCATTGTTTATGACGGATATGGTCGCGACAAATATCAAAAACCTTAATAACGATAATACCGAAAAACATAAAGAGAACGAGGAAACGGCAAAGAATCCGGTAACGCAGGAATCCGTTAAACAGACGGAACCTGTAAAAAACGCGTCTAAACCGGTTTTTGATGAAAAGAAGGCAGAACCTATGCCTATGGAAGAAAGTGTCCCAGATGATGAAAAAACGGCCGATAATGAGGTTTTTCAGGATACCGCCGTATCGGAGGCCGAGGTAACGACGGAGAAGCAAGGCCGGTTCAAGAAATGGGCAAAAAAATTCATGCAAAGCCTCAAAAGCGACAAGTGACGCCAACACCACATAAGAAAAAACAGGAGCAGGAAAATATTTGGGATTACGTAGACGAGACGGAACCAGATGAACCCACCCGCATGACATATAAGGCGCAAGCGCCATATCTCGATAGATGGTAAAATAAAAAAGCGGTAATTGAATTACCGCTTTTTTATTTTTTATATATAAAAACTTTAATATAATTGACCTCCTACCATATAGTTCGGGGCTATCATATATTTCGGCTTGTTTTCTTCCTCCTTCGGTATAAGAAGCATCAATCCTTCGGGCGAAAGCGTTATGAACTTATTCGTTTTCGTCAGCTTTATTATTATGCCGGCAATGGACGAATCACTGTTTTTTATTATACGTGAAACCGTACCCGTGTATGTCTTGCCTGTATCATTATACGCCTTTCCCCTTACCCTTGAACCTACTTGCACATAATAATCAGTACAGAGTTCATTGGGTTTGAACCCTAAATCATTACGCGGCTCCATATATATACTGTATGCGAATCCGTTAGTTGACGGGCCGCCAACGCCTATACCTGTAAACGCGCCGCCAGACAGCACTTCGGTTTCGTTGATATGCTCGTATTTCATATTATGAGAATGTCATATATTTTACCGTTACGGGGAACGGATTCGGATTGAACAGTATAAAGCTTGGAATCAGGTTTCTTGTATCCTGTGAAGGATCGTCGTCCACCGTAGTCCTGGCGTAAAACGCGCCGAACGTCATCCATCTGTTGTGCTTTGTGGCATAATTACAGTATCCGTGCAATCCCATGAAGTCTTTCATCATTTCATCTTCATATATAGAGTTCAGCATAGTTCGTACCGGCAGTGTCTCATGCGACCATTCGCTATTGTCATTCCAGTCGTCATTAATTTGCAGGCTAGGACCCGGTATTTCATCTGAAAGTATCCATGGCTTGAAATTTTTGCACCATTTACAATACGTATCATATTCTGATCTTGTACTGAAAGAATCAACGACATCCCGTATCACCCTTACGTATAACGGTATGTTATAATAGTCGAGTTTACTCGGAAGCATAAAGTCTTCTACCCTGTCTTCTATATGCACCACACGCAACGCACACTGATAGTCGTATATGTCATTCGCGTTATATACAGGATATGTCGGCACTACAAGGCATCCTTTCATCGCGCCGTTTTTGTACTTATACGCAGGTATGTACCTGTAGAAGTCTTCGAACAGGAAAAAGCAATTTACGCCGTATTCATCCGCATAATTCACGACATTGAATTCGTCCATAAATCCGTTTAGCATCGTTAATGCATGATACATATGCTCGTAATTATTATTCGATATATGCCCCATATATACGTTAATTGTCGTAAACGGATTGTCTTCTATGAAACCGTGCTCCGCGATATAGCTGTCGTCGAATCCGAAACTGAATTTCGAATTTTCTATTATATCCTTGAACAGCCTGTTTAATACTGCAGGTAAAGAATCTTCTGGATTTTCGCAATCACCGGTACTCGGATCTATTTTTTTCTGCCAAAGCAGGATATGAGCGATCCAGAATTCATAGCCTAGCTGTGTAGACGTAAAGGTTATGTACTCGCCGTCGCATGTTACGTTTACGGGAATCGAACGCCTGTCAAGCATTTCTTGACATGTTTCTATAAAAGTTTTATCATCTATTACACTTCCGCACGCTTTGATAAAATATGTCTGCCTTACTTCTTTTCCGTCCGTGCACCTTATCGCGAAAGTTATGCCGGATTTATACATCCAGTCTTCGGACACTATTTTTTCTTTATGCAGAATTTTATATGACTTTGACATATAGGAAGCGCCCCTGTCTATTCCCCTTATATACAGAATTTCATATGGGTTCAGCACCCTCATATCTATCGTGTATTGCCTTAATGGAACATGGATTCCTTCAAGACCGAGTGACGCCAATACATTTTCGTTATCAGATATAACGCCGGCGCTGTCTGTTATATCGAACGAAATCTCATCAGCGGATGCTCCGTTACAAGTAAGATTCGTATAGATATACGACTTTGTCGGATTGTTGTAATATTTTGAGAATAAATCTGTAGCCATTATAATACTTAATTTATAAATTATTTATTCAATTATGCCGTTATGTCGAAGTTATTGTAGTGCAGTGTCCATGTAAACGTATTATAACTCGCTACCGATGCGGCGTAGCTAAGGTTAAGTTCGCTTAATGAGGTCGGCGTTATTTCCCTGAACAGAAATTCAGTAAGCGTAAATCCTGCATCATTCAAAAAGCCGAGGTGTATGGGTTCCATCCATATCGGCTCGCGCGGATTAACGCGATCCCCGTAATGGAGGTATATGTCCATTTGATCCCACAAAATCCAGTACGATATATAGCTTTCCGTCAATTTGAAATTAATTCTCAGGGTTTTGTCGATAAGCACTTCAAGCTCTTTTCCCGACGGATACGCCACCTCATACTGCTCACGCTGCTGCATGGGCGTATCTACGTTTACCATCGGAAACGTTACAGTCTGTATTTGCGAATTCATGAAGTCTGCCACTGATTGATACGGAAGCCTCATTTTATTGATTATAGGTCCCCATTTCCTGCATACGTCATCATAGAAGAAAGTACTCGGAAAATAGATGGTAAACATCTGGGGTTTGTTATTGAGTACCATAAAATTAAATGTATATTTATACTTTATCTATTTATTTGAATTCTTATGTTTACTTGATAAATATACAAATTATGTATAGTTATGAAAGTAATTCTGGAATACGAAGAAAAGAAGGTGCAGGAGTGTGACGGCGGAGACGCTTGCGGCGGAGATTTTGGATTCGGAATGGGAGACGTTACGCCGGGCGGTCCGGACAGGTTCGATTTGGGTTTCGGATTACCTCCTTTCACACAAGCGACAAAGCCGCGTAAAAAGAAAAAGGTAAAATTAAAGAAATCTAAAAAATGAGCGAACTTGAGAATAATAAATTCCTGAATAAGGTTGACGATACGGAACTTTATAACAGATATAATACAGACGATGTTTTTAACCGTGTTGTCATAGTCGGCCTGCTTAACCTTATGAACAATAAAATCTGTTACGATCAGATTTTCGAGAATACCGTGATAGAGAACGTGCATGTACCGTGCATGTATGATTTCGGAAGCAGTGATGAAAGATTCGCGCAGGATAATTATACGTTTTTCGGATCGGCGTGCTTCGGCGAAAAGAAAATAGACGGAAAGTTCGATATGCTTCCCAGATGCGCCATAAGGTACACGGGTTCGCAGATAGATTCGGGAAACATAACCAATAAGGGCGTACGCGGTTTTTATATGAAGAATGAGAACGGTAAGCTTTCTTCCTATACTGCTTTGCTGTATTCTATTCCGCTTACTTTCAATTTTGAATGTGAGATGTGGATTGATAATCTCGACACGGCTTTCAAGATAGAACAGTCTATACGTGAGATTTTTTATAAGAACCGTACATATAACGTACTGTTTCGTGGCATGAAAGTAGGGTGTTGCGTGGGATTTCCGGAGCAGCAGACTTTAACGAAGACGCTGAATTACGCCTTTGATTCTGAACGGCAGATAAAACTTAATTTTAATTTGGTGGTGGAGACATACCAGCCAGTATTCACTGAACCATTGCCCGCAGGAAATGTCATAAATTATATAGGTGTCGATATTACCTATAATTCTTTAAGCCGAGACGCGAATAAGAATATCTATATAAAGCTCGACGAAATAAAGAAAGGTACAATTATCCCGTCGGGATTTCCTTTAATGGTTACATGGAAATGTAAATCCAATGTTTCCGAGCTGCTTACTTTGTCTTTGTCGTATATCGATGAGACCACTGGAAAGGAGCATCAAATCGCGACGCCGTTATACAATGAAGGTTTTTACGTATGGGATGTTCCGCAAAGGATCTCCGGATATACTCAGCCCGATATAACGTTTTTACCTGATGACAGTCAGCGTATAGAAGATAAGCCGATTATACGTATAGTGCCGGAAGACGACGGCACCATTACGGAAAATTCGTTCTTCGTAATCAATCCCGGCCGTGTAATATCCCGGAGTGATAAGCTGGATGCCGTACTCGAATATGTGATAAGCAGTAACGGCAATGTAGAGATATCCACGGCATATGCATTTAATTTGAAGGATTACGGAATAGATCCCGATAATCCTGTTACCATTTCGGAAGAGAAGCTGCCGATGAAATTTAAGAACGGCTTTAAAAAACTTCCTATTTCACTGAAACTTACATATCCGCTTGACCGTAGTTTTTACGATAAAATAGAAGGATTGTATATACTTTAAAAAACTGAAAAATATAATTTATTGATAATTAACTATTTATAAATTATATTTTTCATTTTTTTATTAGTTCGCTAAAATAAATATTAAAAGTAAAAATAAATTGTTTTATATGAGTTTAGAAAAACACATTTCTTTCAAGAATATAACTGTTTTTCCAATGGGTAAAATTATATCCGGACTTCGTTTGAAGGAGAAGGATAACATGCCCGTCATGAATTTATGCGAAAGGTACGAGGCCGCGTTAAAATCAGGTAAGCACGCGTACCAGCTTTGCGAACAATTTACAAACGAACTTGCTAACATTGCGAATACGGAAGTATTGCGCAGTGTAGTAAAGAGATGTAACAAGATATTAAAGGAAAACGAGAGAGATTTGGTGAGTATGAAGGCCGTTCAAAGCCTGTACGAATCAAATCTTTCTTATATTGCCGGAAATATCGAAAGTAAAATGTCCGCCTATCTTTCGAATAAGACAGAGGAAAACAGGAATGAACTGCATGAAGCCGTTTCGGTATTTACCGGAAATCCGTCAGTAAACACCATTCTTGAAAACCTTTCATATGACGCATATGAAGTAAAGCACGGTAAAAAGTTGAACAATTTAAAGTCCACTTCCGTCAAAGAGGAAAAAACCTACACGAAAGAAGAAGTCGACGAGCTTATTAATGAAAAGATGAAAGCGATGAACGAATCCAAGCCGGCTAAGGCTGCCAGTTCGTTCAGGGATATAGACACTCATATCCAGCTTGATACGACTATTAAGAAAATCCTTGAAAATTGCGGCAATAATAAGAAACTTGCGGTATTCTGCATGAATTACTACAACGAGCTCAATCGCGGCGTTACAGAGGAATCTCTTTATGAATCTTTTATCAGCGGCATTTCCAATTGGAATTTTATGCCTGCCGTAGATACGGAAATCTCGGCATTACGTTCAAGAACGGAAAAGTACAAGCAAGAGATAGATCTTAAGAAGATTCTCGAATATATGTCACAAACCGGTTCGTATTATATCGTTCCACTTATCGAGGAATGCGTTATGGATTATATAAACAATAAATCCATGACCAATAAGGCCGTGTTGAAGCAAAGACTCGCTGCATTCGAATTTGATCCGTTTGTGCGTGACATTGAGAATATATTAATCTATGATTTGTCAATTCCTAATACGGTGTATCTCGGTGAATCCGTAGAAAAGAAGAATAACTACGTGCACACTGATATGGTGTTTTCTCCTGTACTTTATGTTAAGGAAAACGAATCCATATTTAATGTGCATGGCATGTATTATGTGAAAAAGGGAAATTCTATTTCAAGGTTGCCCAGAAAAGACATTTCTGCTTTGCCGGAATCATTTACGAGAATTTGCGCGTATCTTAATTCCTCGAATGTGGAGGTTATCAACGAGACAAACGAAATTAAGGTATACGACGGTAAGGACTGCGCCGTAATAAGTGAAAGCGCCATTAAGGTTAACGGCAAGAAGATTACATCGGTTGAACTCAATAACCTTTGCGAACATTTTAATACGATGGCCGAAGGCAAGACCGTATTCTATAATGCTATACGTGAATTGAATGAAAAATTCAACGATATCGCGTATATAGATTTCGTAAAGCATGTCGCTCTTAATGAAGACGAAAACCATTATGTCGACGTGTTCCGTATTAAAAATAATATTTTCGTTACTACTGTAGACAAGGCGAACGGTGTTTCTACTTTTTATAAGAATGTCAATCCAATCCAGTGCCGTAAGTATATCAATGAGCATATGGGTATGAATATAGGCGAGATATTTGAGGATATTCTTCCTTCACAGGATACCGTGAAAAGGATGATTATGGAAAAACGCTCGCTTTATGAAGGATATATCGAAGAATTGCAAAGCAAAAAGAATGAACTCGAGGAACTTAAGAGCGACCCCGATGCGGATATTAACGCTATAGAGGACACCCTTAAAATAGTCGATGACGAAATCAGTAAGGCGAAATCAGATTACGGTGAGTATGTCGACAGTACCGACAAATATTTGAACGGCGATCCGTCAGATGCGGATACAAAGGATACCGCCGATGAGGTTCCTGGAGAAGATGAGGAAACCCCGACCGAATCACCTGAAGATATGAGTACGCCTATCGAAGATGAAACCGGCGACGATATTTTACAGGATGTTACGGACGATATTCCGTCTGACGATAATGTGTTTATCGGCTCTAATCCTGATATAGATACGAGCGGCGCGTCCGATTTCGACGGATTACTGGATACTCCGGCAAAAGCGGAAAGCGGTAACAATAGCTATAAGATTGTAGATGTCCGTTACAATTATAACGTAAAGGCGGATAAGACAGAGAATAAAGGCGAACTTATCGTAATAATTCCTACTGTCGACATGAACGGCGATATCCGTAACGAAATGAAACGCATAACGTTCTATCTCGATGAAAACGGTAAACCGGTAATCAATAACGAATATATGCCTCTTGACATGTATATGACTATTATCGACGCCATTAACAATGATCCTAAGACGGCTGAGGTTATTGATAACATGAAAACCGGAAATATTATGCACAGGACGGCTAATCCCGCTGAGCAGGGTGATTCTACTGACGATATTTCAATCAGCGCCATAGTTACTGCGGATAATAACCAGAACGATAAGCCGGAGGATGACGGTCCTGATGACGATCCTGACGGTGGACTTGACATTCCGGAAGATGAATACCAGACCAGCGATGATCCTGATTTCGATAAATTTCTCGCCGATTTGAATATCGATGACGACGTAGATACGGATACCGATAAGTCGGATATCGACAGCTATGTTGAAAATCCCGAGAATACCGATAAGGACGATTCCGATGAGCAGGCAAAGCAGGAAAGCCCGGATGAGCAACGTAAAGCTGGTGACGAAGTGGCATATCCTATAGATGTTCCGCTTAATGTGGAAGATATTAATCCTATTTCAAAAGATGATTTTGAGGCCGACCTCGATAAGGCTGGTATCAAGCATACCCAGTCTGAATCCAGCGCGTCTGATATTTGCTTTACCATAACAGATAAGTCACAAGTAAGATGGCTGAAGAATTATTTCAAGGAATGGAAAGGATATAGTGACGTCGAGTTTAACAGCTTCTTCCCCGAACTTAAGAACTGCATGAGCAATAAAGGTTCTGTTCCTACGATGAAGCTTGAATCTATAATACTTCCTTATACGGAAGATTATGCGAAAATGTTCCATGTAAATACAAAAGAAGGCGATCCTTCGGGCATAAAGCTTATATTTGAATCAAAAAACGATAAAACATTTACGTATAAGAATTTAAAGAATTACGGTAAGACACATACTCTTGATGAGGATGCCAAGGTTTTCATAGACAGGTATGAGAAAGAGATGTTAAACGAATCTTCGCTTATAAAGATTCCATACAGCAGTTTCCTTGATCAAAAACTGAAAGCCATGAATTTTGGAGTAAAGACCATAAATGAAAATCTTTATATCACTGTCAATGGCGCGAATGCGAAGAAAGCGAAAGCGATTTTCGAGTCTTACTATAAAGATGAGCAGATGCCTGGCGCGGTCCAAACGTTTATCGATGATCTCAAGCTTGATGAAAACGTAAAAATCACCATTGAGGCAGACGGTAAAACCGTTACAATCGATACGGATGATCTTGTAAAGGGTAAGAAAGATGAAACTTCCAAGGATTCTGAAAATCCCGACGATAATTTCGATCCGGATAAATCATTTGAGGCAGTTACAACATTCAGCGATGAAAGCATGAATCCTTACGGTAATGAACCGTCAGATGAAGACGCGGATGATGATAAGGAAAAAGACAAGGACGACGAAGAGGAAAGCAAGCCATTAAAGGATGATGATAACGCCACAAAGGACGACAAAGACGATGATAAGGAAGATGATAAGGAAGATGGCAAGGAAGACGATAAGGAAAAGTCAGATAAAGAGGATAAGCCGAAGAAGAAAATAGTTCTCAAGAAAAAGAAAAACGAAAGTTTGGCCGAACCTGATTTCATAGACGATTTCCTTAACGAATCCGCAAAACCTACCGTTATGGATAATGTAAAGCTCAGCGACGGCAGAAGAGGACAAATCATATTCCAGATGGCCAACGGTAATTTTATCGTAAATGTGGCTGGAAGGACTGTTGAGTGCGCGCAGGGCTCGGTATCCATGGTGAATGAACGTCCGGATACGGTAGACGTACCGTATAAGTATGATCCAAATACGCTTAAGGGATTATTCGAGCAGTATGTCAAATGCGGAATGTTTATGAATGGTATGAAAATGACGCCGGATGATTGCAAAATGAAATATTCCGATTATGTGAATGCCGCTAATGACGATAAGGTTCCGGTACTTGTAGAAAAACAAAAGCTTTCAATTGACAGAAAGTATATGAAGGTCCTTGAAGACGTGAACGATTTCGCCAATATTACGGATTATGAAAAATTGAGTGATAAATATTACTACAATAAAAAAGATTTCAGCTTGGCCGAATCTGTCGGTAATATGGGTAAACCGGTCCGCGTACTTGCCGATAACGGAGAAAAATGGGAGCTTCTTACTGTACCGGCTAATACATTAAAATCATAAAATAAATTTAAGTTGTTACAATGGGAAAGTTTGACTTAAAGGACGCCGAGCAGCTTAAAGATAAGGTAGTCAATGCTACACGCAGGGGCCCCGGGTATTTTTTTAAGAATACCTTGCTGATAGTCCTTGTCTTTCTCGGCTGCTATATTTTCACGAATCCCAATATCATCATGAATCCTCGTGCGTTTTTTGAGAATTTCGACAGGAGTTCTATTTTCTCTGTATGCGTGCTTGCTATCATAATTATAGGTATTTTTCAATTGGGTAAATCTATTATGCAAGAGAATAGGGAAACCACTGATATGAAGAATATCGAAAAAGTGAAGCAATTGAGGGAAGAGCATAACCAGGAAATCATAAAGCGCGTACACCGCAATCCGGAAATCGCAATGGTTCTTAAGGATGTGCTTATAAACCTTAACGCAAGCAGGGCTACCGTATGTGAAATGCACAACGGAACGAACACCTTGGCAGGTGTACCTTTCGTGCATATTTCCATGACATATGAGGAGATTTCGAACGAAGTGCAGTATTCTTCCGAAGACTATAATTGCATAAACATGTCACGTATGCCTTTTATATCGAAGCATTTCGAAGGCGGTTCGTGGATAGGTTCGACAGATGAAATCGAGAAAGAGGACAGATACCTTGCCAGTAAGCTTAAGAGCAATAACGACAATTATATGGCATTTGCTCTTATTCACGGCAAGTCTGATGTCCTCGGCGTACTTACGATAGCATTTACTGACAGTGAGAAACATCCGTCTAAGACCGATATTTCCCGTGAGCTTATGAAAGCGTCGCAGAAACTCAGTATACTGCTTGACAGATAATAAGTATTTTTGGTTTTTATTGAAGGGGAAGAGAAATCTTCCCCTTTACTTTTAACCTTTGTATAATTTTTACTATATAATTTATAGATTAATTTTAAAAATGACATCAACGATACATGTCTACTAAGAGGCAGGCTCAGATACGTGCGCAAAAAGAAGGTGTGGAGTTTATAGATAACACTCTCGACAATCCCGCTAAAAAATCTTCGGATTCACATTATGTAAAAAATTCTGTATTACGGGAGGAACTTATAAAATGCAGAGATCAAGACAAGCTTACGGATGAAGCCGTGAGCATGTTTACCCAGATAGCTACGAAATTATCCGCCAGTATAAAGTATAATGATCCGGAAGACAGAAAGGATTGTATTGCGTATGCGGTATTGGATTGCGTAAGGTATTGGCGTAATTACGACCCTTCTGTATCTGAAAACGCGTTCGCGTATATAACTTCGGTATGCCGTAACGGCTTTGCCAAGGGTTGGAGGGCGTTAGGCAAAATGAAGTGTCCGGATTCTCAGGTAATATCTTTATCCGATGATATATATTCATTATAAAAATAAGTAAATAAAGTTAAAAATATGGAAAGTCTACTTAACCAAAGTTTTATACAAGACGAAGCAAATGAGGATCTTCTTAATAAGGTATCTGCTGTTTCTCAAGAATCAGAATCTTTACTTAATGCAAATGAACTTAAGGAAGCAAATGAGAAATTTGCTAACGAATTGTCCGTGTATAATGAAGATCTTATAACGCCTCCTTCCGTACATGTAGAGTATCCTAACGGTATTCCGCCGTATGAAATCCAAGCTCAAATCGTTTTTGAGAACTACATCAGGAATTCGCAAAGATTGCTAAGCGGTAAAGAAAAGCGTCGTCTGTTGCGCGAATGCCAGCGTAATGCCAAAAAGGGAAGGTATAATTATATGTTCGATAAAGAAAAGTTGGCGAAAAAAGAGGAACGCGCCCGTAAGAATTTCGAGAAAATCAACAATCCCCAATGATTTGAATTTATTTGATAAATATTAAAATTAAAATATTTACAAATGACTAAAACAAGGAAAGTGTTCTATTCGCAAAAAAGCAGGACACTTTTTATGACCAAAAGGTCGTTTAAGTCGCGTCTTTATGAAGCAGACGCCGATTATGATGAGCCAATTGAGGATTTTGAAGATATAGAGCAAAATGCGGATGACGAACTTTTGTCTCAAATCGAAATAGTTATCAACAAGATTAACGAATTACGAAGAAGGAGAGGAAATACCGATTTGCTGGATATAGATTCGTTCGTTGTATCCGAAGCCACGCTAGATGAATTGTACGATATGCTCGATGATGAAAGAAGCGAGAATATGACGGACAGGGAACCTGACGATAATGAAATTTTCGATAATCCGGAGGATCTGGATGATAATGTCGAATATAATGATTATGAGGAATCACCTGCGACATATGATAATTTCGATGATGACTGCGTATCCAGTTTTATAGAAGCAATGGATCAACAGCTTAAGTATGGGGAAGACGCACGTGAACCCTTTTATCTTGTACTTAAGAATGATCCGGATATAGATTATGAAGCTGTTGTGATTACGAAATTCGGAAGCGGCAGTAATCCTACTTTCTTATTCAAGATTGTTTCTGTGGACGGTGACGAAGTGAATCTCGAAAAACAGATTCGCCTTGGCGATATCGACGTAGACAGCAGTGATTTTGAGAATCTTATGAATTAAATAAATTGACTTATTTATATAAAATAAAAGCGAGGTGAAAAATTCACCTCGCTTTTATTTTAGGCGGTTCAGAACAATGATACGGTCTTTGAAGATTTTTTCTTCTTTTCCCCTATTATGTTCGTCACTTTGCTGGTCGTCTGCGGTATTTTTACCGTAAATCCGGATTCGTTAATCCATGTGGTGTCCAGCAACTCATTGCAGGCTTTACAGCCTATTTTTACTTTCGGCGCCTTCTTCATATATGAATGTAATATTTAAAAATTATATTCCGGAAACCCGATAAAGATTACATGTATCCTATCCATCCTGACTGGGCCCGTTTTCTGATGTATCCGGTCGATGTCATCATTATCGGGGAATTCGGGAATTGATCTTTCTTATAGTACTTTTTGCGTTCGCTTTCCGGCAGATTCATGAATGTCTCGTAAAGATCCACTATTTCCGCCGGTACGAAGTTCGTTTCCTGCTTCGTCGCGGAGATGTCACCGTTTTCATCTAATGCATAGCATGGCGCTGTTATGCATTTTATAACCGCGTCCGATTTGGTCTTCAATGATTTTTCGACTTCATATTGGAAGAACGCGTGTATGTTTTTGCGGTATTTTGATTTCATTCCCGTTTCGTTGCGTCCGGTCAGGTTGCTGATATGTATCCTGCGAAGACATATCTCTATTTTCGGGAAATCTATCTTGATGAATTTTTTGAGTCTGAGCGCCAGTTCCGAATCTGCTGCGCATTTGAACGGACGGAATCCTCCGAATTTCAGCAATGTTTCTGTCTTTATGAACATTTGCCCGTGCGCCAGTATCGTCGTTTTTACAGATTTTCCGGTAGATGCATAAAATGTCCTGCATTGGCCGCAAATCATATCTGTTTTATTCTTTTCCGCATATTCGTAAAGCTCTTTTATTGCATTTGGCAGCATTATATCATCGGTATCGAATCTGAAAATATATTTGTACTGCGCAAATGTAGCCAAGGTGTTGGATATGATATAAGTACCTACGTTTTCCTTAAAATAAAATACTTTAAGATTTGGGTATTTCGGTAATATTTCCTTTACCTTTTTTAATGTTTTTTCGCATGCGTCTATTCCGAGAATTACTTCGTAATTGTCGTTCTTGAAAAAACTTTGCTTATAAACGGAGTCAAGGCATTCCTTTATGTATTCCTGTGTATTCCATGCTGTAAGTATAACAGATATTCCGTTTTTCATATAAAGCTTTGATTTTAGTATTTATTTGACGTTTTTGATACCTCTAAAGTAAAGATAAATAATTTAATAAAAGAGGTATTTTTTATGAAGAAAATATACATTAAGAAAACGAGGGTAAATGAAGACGACGCGAACGCCAATTCGCAGCAGGTGAATACACAGCAATCGGGTAATTCGCAAGCAGGCGGTCAATCCGATAACGGAAACACTACCGCGAATTATGATCAGGAGTTTTTGGCATTGCAGGCGCAGGCGAATGATCTTAAGACGGATCGCGATAAAAGGATAGCCGAACTGAATAACCAGATAGCGAAGGTTAATTTCGACTATACCGCCAAGATGAAACCTATAAAGGACAGAGTAGAGAATATGAATAAGCAGCTTACTTCCGCCGGATTACCGACAAAGGTGCTTAGTGAATCTTATTCCTATGAAAGACAATATTCCGGGTTTATGATCGGTGACCTAAGGTTCAGCAAGAAACTGTTTGAATCCAGAAAACCGGAATCGCTTGTCGAAGAGCTTGTAAAATTATTATACTCCGCCATACAAAGCGCGGATGCGTCATATACACCGGCCTCATATGAAGTGGCGCAGCGTGTATTGAGATCCCGTGCAAGGGATATAAAGACGTTCCTTTACAATAAGAAAGATTGGGCTTCTGAAATAGTTCCGAAAAACCATTGGGATGAACTGTCTGAATATATCAGAAACGGTTTCAAGAACAGTAACAGAACGGAGTTCCATTATCAAGATAACGAGCTTAATCGTATTATGGACAAATTGGAAGAACGTCTCAGAAAATCCGATAATTTTTCTTGGATATTCGGTAATGAATTAAATAAAAAATAAAATATAGTTAAGTACAATGGCAGAATTATTGACCAAAAAAGGTAAAATAGTAGAATGCAATATTCTTAATGAAAGCACTTATACATACCTTATCGAATATAACGGTAAGGTAGGGCAGGTTAAGAAGGATAGAATCTTGTCTATGAATGAACTTGATGAAGCGGTTCTCGAAGGATTCAGAGATCGTATCAAGAATGCGTTTGGAAAGATTAAAGAGTTTTTCGGCAGGTTTTTCTTGTCCAAATCGACTGTTAAGGTAAATAATGACTATTCAGATGATGATACTCCGGATTCACCGGATTCAGAAGACAAGAAACCGGGTAAAGAAGAATATGAGGATATCTATCATGTATCTGTCGCTAATGAGAAGACAGGTAAAATATACCAGGTTTCTCCGCCTGTACAGTCGGCCATAGCCGCAGCGCAAGGAAGGAACCGTACGATAACGGCGTATTATGGACCGCAGAGTGATTATGATTTTGCGAAAGAAATGGGTATATCTATCAACGGAGTTCCTACAGATAGTCCGGATACTACGTTCCAGGATGAACTTGACGCGGAAAGAAAAATTATGCATGAATCTTTGTCCGCACGCGCTCCTCGCAGATCCGCTATAAATGAAGCCGATGCCGAAGCGAAAGCAGGAAAGTACCATTATGTGCCGCTACAGATGGCCGGCAATAAGACCATCGGAGATAATGCCGTATCTGGCGCGGAAATAAAGGATAAGGAGATGTTCGCCAAGAACTATACTATCAATGAAGCGGTGGAATTCATTTATGAAATGTACCGTGCACAGAGATTTGAGTTGGAACAGGCGCAGAGCATCTGTTTGTGGGGCGCTCCTGGTATCGGTAAATCTAATATGAAGACTGAAATTCTCCGTCGTATTCAACAGCGTTACCCGGATGTAAGATGGATTGAGATTTCTGGTCGTGGAAATACTGATGATTTGTATATGCAGGTAAAGACCACTATCGAATTCCAAGGCGTAAAGGGAGACAAAAGGCAGAAGAATGCTGTAGCGCTTGAAAGTATCGCGAATCTGCCTATGTTTAACACCAACAATCTTAGTGATGACGAGACGACCGATAATGAATTCTATGCGAATGGCGGAAGATGGAAAGATGGAAAACAAGTTTCAAGGGATGACGGCGGCATAATCTTTATCGATGAGTTCAGCCGTTCCAGGGCGGAAATGATGAGTACGCTTATGACATTGCTTTCTGACCAGACTATCGGCGGTGGTATGAAGCTTGGAAACAGATGGATTGTAATAGCCGCGGCAAATACCAAGTCTCAGATGCGCGGCTTAGACGCAGCAGATGAATTTTTCCTTGATCCCGCGCAGCAGTCCCGTATCTGTAACCTGAATATCGTGCCTAGCGCGGAGGAGTGGTATGATAAATACAGCAGCGACTTTGAAACTATAACCGACGCGAACGGAAAAACGTATACCTTCTCAAAGGTCGAGCCTGAGATTCTCGAATTCGTACTTGGATGCGAAAACAAGAAATGGTTCTATAATCTGCAGATAGTGGATAAGGAAGAGGAGGAATACGTCAACCAGTATGCGTCCAAGGCTATCCCAAGAACATGGAATTCCGTATCATATGCTATACGTACCGCCATCATACTTTATAACGAGGATCATAATACCGATTACAGGACGCTTACGGAATTCTGGAATATGAAAGATGCTTCGGGTAAACAGGTCGGACGTGATATGATTCTTGAACGTTTGCAGCTTAAGGTAGGTATACCTGCTGCAAAGGCGTTTATGAAATGGATGGATGACAAGACGTTTACCAATAAAGACGCGGAATCAGTATGGAATACCGGTAAATGCTCTGTGACGCCTACAGGTGTGCCGCAGCTTCTCAATACGATAGTTCCCGCCCTTATTTCATTCAATCCTGCATTGCGTAACATTTCAAATAACAATAATATAAGCATCGCCGATATCTTTGATCCGGATAAGCTGGTAAATGTTATGAAATACATATTCAAGTCGCTTAACACTGTCGGTGCCGTAACGGGATTCGCGCAGTGCTTCGGTAAATTCCAGCAGGGATGTATAAGGCAAATCAAAGGATTTAAGGCGGCATCAGAAGAGTTCAAGGAATTCAGCAACATCGTTGTGAACGCGGAAACAAAAGACCTTATACATTACTTCAGCTATCTCGGAGATCAACTGAATGAATCGGGCGATAATCCTGAACTGCTTAAGAAGATTGTCAGGTTCTGCCAGGAGTATGAGAATATCACCAATACAAATATTTCTAATTACTAATCATAATGAAAACCATTCAGAAATATTATAAGTTAAACGAAGAGACAGACGGTCAAGACCTTGCGAAGATTTTGCAGGGTCTTGACTCTAATCTCAAGATGGACGAAGCGGATTTGGTTATAGATCCGGACGGCAATATTATCAATATGGTAAAGGTACGTTCCATAATAGGTGACGCTATCGACGGCTTGGCTACCATGGTCGACCAAAGCCTTGCCGAATATATCGCAAACATGAATATAGTGTATACCTATAACAATTGCCCGACATTTCAGACAGACGGCAAAAGGATAGCCATAAATCCTACTTTTTGCATGAATATATATCAGGCAGGCGCAGACAAAACTTCAGACGGTGAGGATAACAAAGGTCTTATATATGTCGCATATGTCCTTCTTCATGAACTCTTTCATGTCATGCTTGGCCATTGTGAAGATCCTCGTGTGATAGATTTGGTATATAAAGGTTCTTTGGAGAACGACAGGGTGAATTATTCGATGGACGCCGTTATCAATTGGATGATAGAAAATTCTTCATACGACGCCGATGATAATTATTTTTTTAAAGGTGTTACAAAGGAATGCGGCGGGGTAATCAATGAAATATACAATATGATGGATTGGCCGGAAGTTTATGACAAGGTGCCGGATGAAGAAGTTATGCGTGATATGGATTCTGTCATATTCAAGCATATAGATCCCATACCGAACGGCATGACGGACGATTGGTATAACGGATTTCTCGACGGATATAATGAAATGCTGGATATGCTGAAGAAGCAACGTCTTATCGAATCTGTCGGAAAAATATATTATACCAATTCGTTACTGGAAGGCGATTCCAATAATAATGTAATCACTTCTATATTGCATGCCAAAGGTAAGACCCCTGAAGAGAAGGCGCAAATGATATATGATTTGCTCGGTGATGATATAAACGGTGACGAAGAAGCTACAGACGATACGACATCTGGTGGCGCTTCCGGCGGCGCTTCTAACGGTACTTCCGGTAACGATGAAGAAGATGTCGCCAGAATGTCCGAATACGATAAGGGAAAGATATACGGCACTACATTTGCCGCTTACATATATAATTGTAACGGAAATTCAGATTATGTAAAAAAACATATATTTCCTGACATACAATTGCCGGATGTTCCTGCCATGAAAAAACTTAATAAGGACTCTATGCTTAATATAGGTGCCATTGTCGATTTAGGCGCTATTACAGATGAGCTACTTAAAGATAAAAACGTAAAGATTATTTAAGATGGCAACAAAGAAAGAAAAAATACTGTCGCAGCTTAAAGATCTCATTGCGGCATCTGATATCGATATATATGCCAATGGTAGGGTTAGCGCCATAAATACTTTGGCGGATATCTATAATATTTTTAATGCCGAACGTGCCAGACAAAAATCGCAAAAGAAAGACAGCGATCAAAAGGATGAACCTTTTGATCCTGTAGATTATATGTCCGAAGAAGAAGCTGCGGAAGAAGCGCAAAAGCAGGCAGACGACGCGAAAGAGGCCGCCGATAAGGCGCAAGAAATTGCGGATAAAGCCAAGCAAGACGCAAAGGATGCGCAAAAAGCGGCAGATGAGGCACAGAAGCAGGCGGATAAATCAGGAGATACATCCGATCAAGACAGTGCAGACGCCGCCCAGCAGGCAGCGGATAATGCTCAGCAAGCCGCAGATAATGCTCAGCAAGCCGCAGATAGAGCAAAGCAAGCTGCTGATAATGCTCAGCAAGCTGCGGATAATGCACAGCAAGCAGCAGATAAAAATACAAATGAAGCCGGTAATTTCGCTAAGGAGGCCAGAAATCAGGCGCAGCAGGCGCAGCAGGCACTCGATGACGCGAAAAACAGTAACGGTAATAATACAAATACTGCTAATAATAACGGCAAAGACATAGACAGTATGTCTGCACAAGAAGCGGCCGAAGCTGCGCAAGACGCGGCAAATACGGCGCAAGATTATGCAGATTCCGCTAAAGCCAATGCTGAAAATATTCAGAAAATCGCAGACAAATCCCAAAGCAGAGCGGATGCCATGCAACAAGAGGCTGATGAAGCACAAACTAAGGCGGATGAAAGCGGGAGCGCAGAAGATCAACAAGCTGCAAAGGATGCTCAGCAGGCGGCAGATAATGCCAAGCAAATGGCCAATAAAGCACAGAAAGCAGCTGACAAAGCGCAGCAGGCGGCGGATAATTCACAGCAAGCTGCGGATAATGCTCAGCAGGCAGCTGATGATGCTCAGCAGGCTGCAGATAATAATGACGCCGATGATGCAAGAGAAAATGCAAAAAAGGCAGAAGAGTATGCTCAGCAAGCTGAACAAGAAGCGCAGCAGGGCCAGCAAGGTCAACAGGGCCAGCGGGGTCAGCAAGGTCAGCAAGGTCAGCAAGGTCAGCAAGGTCAGCAAGGTCAGCAAGGTCAAAGCGGACAGCAGGGTCAAAGTGGACAGCAAGGTCAAGGCGGTCAACAAGGTCAGCAAGGACAACAGGGTCAACAAGGCCAGCAGGGTCAGCAAGGCCAACAGGGCC
>JAEEGL015196772.1_pt1 | contig 55780 bp, 54 predicted proteins | sample 9134231 | NCBI WGS metagenome assembly JAEEGL01 (sample SAMN16246548, study PRJNA631951) | gut metagenome | biome: gut microbiome; feature: rumen; material: fiber-attached | host: Bos | place: Iran: Karaj | collected 2018-10
AATGAGGGGATATAGATACTGTCAAGAAACTTTTACTGTTGATTATGAGCCAGCTTTAGGGGAAAATCATGAATTTACATACAATTTACAGCATATTCCTGCAGCGTCCCCTATCATTCTTGCTCGTATAAATGTACCTAAAACTGATGGTACTTTAGTGCCAGGTATAATCAAATGGACACCTACTGGCTATGGAGAAAATGAAAATAACTTAGGTACTGGATATGTTAAAACATGTTCTCATTATTATGAAACTGGATATGGTGTATATAATCGTTATTATTATATAGCCAGTGGTTTAAATACTCTAAGTGGAAATGTAGATAAAGATCCAACACCTACACGATATGACTATAAAACTGAAACCAGACCATATATACCTTGCTTACCTTCTGGAACAGAAATTACAGTTGATTATTTTTATTATGATGAAGATTATGGAGCTTTAAATAAAGCACAAAATATTGTATTAGAAAAATTTGGTAATAATCATGTATTAGATTTACCTTTGATTTTCGATGGAAATGCATATAGTATACCAACAAATGCAAAAGTAAATTTACCCACTGCGGAATGTATTTTTGGTCATAGTGCTTTATCTAACTTTGATGAATATGGAATAATAGAATATTATGAGCAAGCTGCCTTATCATATAGTCCAACGTCAGAAATAAGACCTACAGATGGTTCAGAGCCAATGTCATGGAGAAATGTAAACACATATGGAAAAAATTATGAATTATATAAACTCCCTTTATTTTTATATAATCCAGCTTTGATAAGAAATGGATATGGATATTGGTTAAGAAATGTTTATTCTGACACAAAATTGCGTACTGGATATGGTGTAGGAACAGATGTTGGTGTAGCATTTGATGATTATACAACCAGATTTATAGCCGTAGATGCTTCTGGTATTCAAGTAGCGGATACTGATTATGGTCAAAGATTAGGCACTGGAGTAAGACCTATTTTTTGTATTGCAGCTTCGGATAATCCCCATCCAGTTTCTGAATAAAAAAGGAGGTAAAAATGAGTAATAATAAAGCAACTTATAAAATTTCAGAATTGCCTTCTACAACAGATTTCTTTAGTGGAAATGAATTAATAGAAATATCCAAACCAATTATAAATTCTAATAATTATGAATCTAAAAAATCATCTATCTCTTCTGTTGGTAGCTGGTTAGGAAATAACTTGCAACTTTCAGAATTAGATAATCAAACAGTGGTTGAAGCAATTAATAGCTTAAAAAAATTGGGAGATAGCGCTGGTAGTCATAATGCTATATATAGAGGCAAGTGGCTTGGTGCAGCTCCTACACAAGAACAATATGCAGCAATTTTTAATGGAACTTTTGATGATTTATATATAGGCGATTTTTGGTCAGAAAATCCTAATGATCCAGCATATACCCGTTGGAGAATAGCTGGTTTTAACTATTATACTGGAACAGGACTTACTACAACAGTTTTAACAAATCATGCAGTTATTATTCCTGATTTAGCTATTGTTACTAATAATGGGCAAATAGTTGATAGTGAAGGTTATAGTTCTTTAGGTGGCTATAAATATAGTTATGCAAGAGGATATAAATCTGTAACAACTGGAGTTACTACAACAGAAGATAATCAACTTTCATTTTCTGTTGACCACATTCCAGAATATGTAAGTAGTGTTCATACTCTTTTTTCTGTTAATAATGAGTCTTTACGTATTTTATGGGAAATAGATGCTGAACACACTGGCGAAGACCCTAACAATCCAGGTCATGGAATTATTACAATATATGGAGGTAATAGATATACTATTTTTGGTGGTACAACTTCATCCGTACCAGCAATTTATAATGGTATACCAAGTGGTTCATATGTAGATTTAGCCTATAAATATAAAGAAGAAAATTATGGCTCTTTATATCAAGCTGAAACTATCATTAATAATGTGTTTGGAAGTGAGCATATAATGCACCATCAAATACCTTTATCTGCACAAAAAGTATATGGAATGAAACAAGGATTGTTTATTGGTGGTAATTCTTATTATAAAGAATGGACAGACACCAAAATAGAAGTACCAACTTTAGAATGTATTTTGGGAAATGCAGATATGTCAGCCTATAATGAATACTTAATACAAACCCTAGGAAGACAAAGATATGATGCAGAAAATTATAATTTTGATACTTCCTCTTATATATATGATTTTTCACTTCCTCCATTAAATGCCCCAGAAAGTCATTTAGAAATGAATCAATTACCATTATTTGTGTATGACCCCGCTTTAATTCATACAAGACATGGATATTGGTTTAGAAATTTAGGTAGTAATATGGAATTAAAATGGCACGATTCTTTATCTCCAACTTTCTTTAGTTACCAAGTTAAATATTTACTTATGGACCCATATGGTAATCAAAGAAGAGACCCAACATATAGTTATGGTAATACTGGAATAAGACCAATATTCTGTATTTCTGCAACTTCAGAACCTAACGTTCTACCAAATACTATTTAAGAAAGGAGATAAATATGGATAATCAACAAAAAATTTCTGATTTATCATCATTATCTATACAAGATATAACTGGTAGTGAAAATGTAGCCATGTCTACTCCTAAAAACAATAATGGATATGAATCAAAAAAGAATTCATTTTCTCGTTTGGGTAGTTGGTTTAATAATTGTTTTAATTTCAATAATTTAAATACTCAAAGTAAAAATATTATTGGTGCAATAAATGAAAATGTAAGCGGTGGTATTGCAATTCCTAATTCCGCTCCCGCACATAACGCTATATATAGAGGAAAATGGTTAGGTATAGCACCATCAGAAGCTCAATATCAAGCTATTTATGATGGTACTTTTGAAGATTTATATATTGGGGATTTTTGGTCAGAAGACCCCAATGATGCTACAAAAACTCGTTGGAGAATAGCTGGCTTTAATTATTACTATGGTACAGGGCCAAGTAATTATGTAACAACCAATCATGCAGTTATTATCCCAGATTTACCAATTGTTGATCAGAGCGGTAGTAAAATGACTCAAAATTCTGGTTTGGCTTATAATACAGGTTATAAATATTGTGTAGCCAGAGGATATGCAAGTGAAAATGGATCTTACTCATTATCAGAAGGAAATGTCATAAGAACAAACCATATCCCAACCAGTGTAATAGCTGTATTTAGAACAGGAGAATCCGTATATGATAATCCTAATTTCGATTATCAGCATGATACACCAGTAGACAATCCCAGTCTAATTTGGCATGTATCTTCTTTCGGAGAAGATCCAGATAATCCTGGACATGGAATAATAAGGTTAGATGGAACTTTTAGAGATTTTTATACGTCAGTAATGGATGTAGGCGGTATTCCAACACACTTATATCCAAATCAGTGGTATGCAAAAATAGATTATAGTTCTTTTCAAGTTTATTATACTTATTATACGGGAATAGGTGGTTTAGTTACTGCAAAAAATATTATAGAAGAAACTTTCGGAAGTGAACATATAATGCATCACCAAGTTCCATTATCGGTTTATAAACACGATTGGCCTTATCAAAGCACATATGACTTAGCATGTAAACAAGTTGATTTTAAATATGAAATGGAATGGACAGATGTAACTGTAGAATTGCCAACAATGGCTAGTATTTTTGGTAATAATGCTTATTCTGCTTATCAAGAATATAGTATTACAGAAAATGCCAGATTAAAAATAAGAAATAAATCTGGCTATCAAATAAATACCAATGCTGCCAATCCTGATTCGGAAAGAGGAATAATTAGATATGGAAGTAATAGTGCTGAAGCACATATAGAAAATTATCAACTTCCTTTATTTATTTATGACCCCAACTTAATACATCCAAGTGGCAGATATGGATATGTTCTTAGAAATTTGGCTTGTTGTGACGAGGCATTTGCAGGAGAGAAATGGCATGCAAATATTGGAAGTGAACCTGATTATGGAGGTGGATGGATATATACAAGTCAACACCATAGATATTCAACAATTACTCATTTTGGCATACCAGCAGCAGATTACGAATCAGGTACTTATTATATGCGCGGCATTCGCCCTATGTTCTGTATCTCAGCCACAAGCAATCCACACGAATCCTAAAATTTCTTATAAGGGTAGATTATTATAATCTACCCTTATTTTTTTTCATATTTTTATAGAAATAGAATTTTGTGAAAAAGGAGGCAATATAAAATGGCAAAATTAACTGATTTAGAAACAATTAATTCTGGTGAAGTACGCTCTCAAGATGGTTTATATCTAATCCATAAAGATGAACCAACAGAAGAAGTACCTAATCCGGAATATGAAGATAGACGAATAAACATTAATAAACTTGCGGCGGCCCTCCCTTATGACGCTACCGAGTCTGGCTTAACCGCGACAACTCTACAAACCGCTATTGATGAAGTTGTTGGTATGGCTCCTGACGCGTTGGGAGATATAGGAGATGTAACAATTACCTCGCCACAAAACAATCAATTATTGAGATATAATGGAACTACAAGCAAGTGGGAAAATGTAAAATATGTTGAGGGTAGTTCTAATACAGCAACAGGCACTGATGCCCATGCAGAAGGTGTATATACAGTCGCGTCTGGAGTCGGCTCTCACTCTGAAGGTTTAGGAACTCTTAATCAACCCGGAGAAACAGATAAACAGCTTGTTGCAAGTGGAGATGGTTCTCATGCGGAAGGAAAAACTACCACTGCTTCTGGTTTTGCTGCTCATGCGGAAGGAAGTTTTTCAATTGCCTCTGGCGAAGATTCCCATGCAGAAGGAGCAAGTACAATTGCTTCTGGTATGAGTTCTCATGCTGAAGGTGGATATACTCAAGCCAATGGCCAATGCTCTCATGTAGAAGGACAATATACTCAGACTGGTGAAACATCTGGTCCTGCCCATGCAGAAGGACAAAATACACAAGCTATTGGAATTAGTTCTCATGCAGAGGGATATTATACAACAGCGCCAGGAAATTATAGCCATAGTGGAGGTCATGGCAGTCTATCTTATGGAGATAATAGCTTTGCTCATGGTTGTACTTATGCAGGACTTAGCTTTGCTTTTAAATTATTTATAGATTTTAGCAATATAGCAGATAGAGAAGATTCTACTAAGTTTTATTTTGATACTGCTCATGCTTTCAGTGGCACATTTGATGTTAAAATAAGTAATCCAGATGAAAGATTAACAAATATATATTTTGCGGGCGATTTAAGTGGAGGTTTTAGCGTAAAAGACCAAACTACAGACCAAAGTGTTGGAGGTACAGGGTATAATATTACTGGCCCCTTGGTCTTTAGTAAAGCAAATAATTATACAATTTCTGCTACGATAACAACAACATTTACTTTCCCAGCAAACAGTTATTTGGCAAAAGCAGATACAACCCTTGCAAGAGGAACGGGTTATAGTGGCTTAAGTGGAGCAGAATTAGTGGCTAATGGTCATAACAGCTTTGCTCTTGGAGGAGGAGTAGTTGCTCTTGGTTCTTGTCAAACAGTTTTAGGAAGTTTGAATACTCCCGATGCAACTAAGGCTCTTATCATTGGTAATGGTACTGTTGATTTTTCAAATACAGAGCCAACTTGTGTTCGTTCTAATGCTATGACAGTAGACTGGGATGGTAACATTGTTGCAAACAATATTCCCGCACCTCCCGCAGCTGATGGTACATATACTTTACAATGTACAGTTTCAAGTGGTGTAGCCACATATGCTTGGGTATAAGGAGGTAGAGTATGAGTGATGCAAGAGGCACTACCAGAATATCTGAGCTGGATAATTTAGAAAGTGGTAATGAAGCTTTTAATACATTGTTATTAGAAGCTTCAAGGCTTTCTCCTTTAAGTGAAACCACTCTTTATCAATCAAGAAAAGTTTCACTTCCCCGTATTGGCGGCTATTTAGCCAATGAACAATTACATGAAAATTTATTAACTCAAAATAAAACCATTGTTGGAGCAATTAATGAATTAAAGTTAAGTGATGGTGGAGGTATAGTTCTAGAAGCAGGAGCTGGACCACATAACTCTTTTTTTGGTAATAGATGGATTGGTTACGCGCCAAGTACAGAACAGCTTAATGCTATTGATAATGGTAGTTTTATTTATACAGATCCAATTACAGGTAAAACCGAGCACTTACTCGTTGGAGATTATTGGAGTGATAATCCAGACCCATTAAGTAATGCAGTAAAATATAGAATTGCTTGTTTTGATTATTATTTAAAGTCAGCCTATACTTCTTATCAAGGAGCACCTTTAGACATTCATCATGCTGTTATTATGCCAGATACCAGTTTAGATGGTTTGGGATATAGAATGAATTATGAAAGTAGCGATTATCAAATATATAATTCCTACTTATGGAGTAATATGAGAGGCTTTATTGCTTTACCAAATGAAATTATGGTTACTTCTACAACAGCTGGATCTTGGGTAGATTTAACTGTTAGTCAACTTGATGGTTTAACTAATCAAGATTATCATTTATATTATTTTAGAATTTATGCTGAAAATATACAAATTAATTATGATGATGTTTATGTAATGGTAAATAACAATGGAAATATTTCAGTTTCCTATACTCAATCTCTCCCAGCAGGTACTCAATTTTATATGAGATTTAAAGTAAGAACTGCAAGTAATGATTTAGGACAAAATGATGGTGGACTTGTCAAGGCTCAAGATATTATAGCTGCTAAATTTGGTAATAACAATATTTTACGTTTTGGTTGTCAAATGAATACAACAGATTGTTGTTTTGAAAAAGATATGACAGATTATTCTAACTATTCTTTAATTAAGTCAGTTAGCTTAAATAAAGAATTTGGAGTAGAATTGCCAACAGAGCAGCAGGTTTTAGGTACCTCATATTTGGATACATCATTATGTATCAATAAAAATATAAGTGTTGATGTTCAAAACGAAAAAGTAAATTTAAACTTTACTGGAGCCGTTATACCTTATCAACAAGAGCAAATTCAATTTCCTTTATTTCAACTTGCTCCTGATTTAAAATATACTCATGAATATTATTGGTTTAAAAATCAGGTAAATATGCAATACTATGGATGTTTTTATTTAGCAAATGGCACTACTTTGACAATGAATGCCAATAACACCTCGGTCAAAGTAAGACCAATATTCTGCCTTTATAAAGGTCCACAAGAAGGGTAAGAGAGAAAGGAGAGATAATAAATGCCACAAAAGAAAATATCACAACTTGATTCTCTTGGATACAATAATGTTCAAAACTCAGATAGCTTTGAAATATCAGCCAGAGATTCAGATAACAACAGAGAGTCAAAGAGTATAACCGCAAAGAATTTGGCTCAAGCAATTTATCAAAAAATTTCAGTTGAAAAAGTAGATAATGAATATAAAACTATTCAGGACAAGATAGAAGAAGCAGCTTCTAATAATGTATTTTCTGCCATTTATTTATATAATACCGAAGGAGTAAAATATAGAATTTATATAAATTCCAATGGTGAATTATTGGCTGAAAATCCAGATACAGTTGATTTGCGTACAACAATGTCAACTTATGTTACTACTTTTATGAACATGCCGGAAGCTGAGGATAGAAACCCATCACATAACTATGAATTTGTATATCTAAACTCAACAGATTCACAAAAAGAAGCTATGAAACAAAAAGGAGATGCGGTAGTAAATTATGCTAACCCAGTTCTTACTCCTGCTCCTGTTAAATCTGTATGGGAACAAAAAACAACAGAGTTTGAAGCCTTATTTTACCCAGTTAGATTTGGTGTGAGAGAACCTGGTAGTTATGACCATTCAGGCGAATATGACCCAGAATATAAAACAAGTAGAGACCGTATTAATGGTGCTCATGATGTTTTATATGGTGTAGATGGAACTTGGGAAGTCCCAACTGGAGTAAGTCTCAAAAAGATTTTAGATGATAATCCGCAAACCATGCCAAATGTTGGTACTCAGCAAATACCAGATGCCATAGACTGGAGAGAATATTTGTATGAGGATTATTTATTTGGAAACAATGATGATGTAGAAGGATATATAAATCATTTATATAATAATAGTTTAGAAGGTAAAACTTCATATGAAGGAACTCAAACTCGCACATCAAGTGAAAATATGGTAGAACACGCAAACAGAATTAGAGATAAAGTAAGTGAAGCTAATACTATTTTTGTTTTTATGTGTGAGCCAACTGGAACCATTGGTTATAATACTTTTATGAACTTTTATTCAACTGCAAATGATTATCATTTTGAAGTTCAACAAAGACAAAATGAATTTGTAGAATTAGTTCAAAACTTATGGGATAATTGCTATGATGCAATTTATAATTTACAAGCTTATTTACAAGACCCAACAAGTATGTCAGCAGATACAGCTAAATTTATTTTAGATAAAATATCAAATGCTAACAGTAATTATGAAACAATCCAATATTATCTTGAACATTATCCACACACAGGACCGGATACTGAATCAGAATAATATCCAAGAGGACTCAATAATACGAGTCCTCTTTTTTTTTACAAAAATTCATATTGACAACCTTAAAATTTTATGATATAATATATATAGAAAGAATAGAAAAGGAAGTGATATGATATGGCAAGGCAAAATAGAAACTTCGACTTCTCGCACGAGTTCTATTGCTGCAAGTGCGGGCAGCGCGGCTTCAATATTGCACGTAGGAGAAGTGCATATCGCGAACTTGGACACCTGAAAAAGTTGTATTGTCTGCATTGTAAGCAGGAAGTAAATTTCTGTGAATGTAGCGAAGGATATGACTATCAGGCGTTTTTGTCTGAGTTCAATGGTGGCAACTTCGACGAAAATCAAAATCGAAAAGAAACTATAAAAGACTTTTTCGCAAAAAGGGAGGCGATTTAATTATGACAAAAAACAACGACTTAGAATACTTCCATTATGCTTACACAACTTATGATTTCAATACATCAGAGTCAAAGATTTTGCGTCATTTGAAGTCTTTTGCTTATGACAAGGAAATCTCAAAGGGTTATCATGGCAATCTTCATCTGCACCCTGACATTGTTTGTAGCACAAAGGAAGAAGCAATTCAGGCTATTGAGGATATTGTTCAGTACCCTTACGACGACCATGGCGTTTTGTTTTTAGACTCTCATGGTAGAAAGACTTGGCTCGTTAAATCAACTTGGAAGATGGCATAAAACAGCGGGGGCATTAGCTCCCGCAACCGTCTTGAGCCACGCGCGTACCTATACAAATTTTCATTTTGGAAACCCCAAAAAATATGTTATAATATAAAAAAGTAGTAAAGGAGATTTAGTTAATGAAGCAACCAAGTTTTGTTTGGAATGAAGAAACTGGAACTGCAACTTGTTATTTATTTTATAAAGATTTAACTTTTGAAGGAGTGGCAAAATGTCACCCACAAGACCAAGACTTTAAGAGTGTAATGGTTGGCTCAGATTTAGCTTTTATGCGAGCACAGGTAAATTATTTTAACTATGTTCTCAAGAATGAAATTAAGCCAGAGTTGACTGGACTTGTTAAGTTATATAATGCAATTTCACAGTCAAAGAAATTTAATAAAGACTCTTATGAAGCTCGTAAAATGCGTAGACAAATCTATGAACTTAATGCTGATTATGACAATGTAAAAAATTTCAGAGATGAAATCAAATTAGAAATTAAGAAAACGATAATTGAAAAAGAAGTATTTTACCAGAAGCTGCGTGAAACACGAGCGGCTCAAGCTAAAGAAGTGGTCAAGGAGGGTTAAAAATAACCCTTCTTTTTTTATATATAATAGAGAGTATGTTTTCTCTCTGCAAATATAAATAGGCAAGGAGGAACAAAAAATGGCATATTTGTTATTTTTTATCCTGGGCATTATATTCTACGGTTTGATAATGCCAGTATTAGAGTCGATGTTTTCGTTTTTCGCTATGAAATTTGAACTCAGAAAGGCAAGGTTGGCAGTTACAATGCAACAACTACAAGAAGAAGCAGAAGGTAGAGAAGCTACATATGCAATAGGTTTTGATACCAGTTGTTGTACTTGTGCTGAAGACGACGATGATGAGGAAGAAGAGGAAGAGGAAGAATGAAATTTTTAGACACTAATGCTTTGTTACTTGGAGATATACCAACAGAGGAGTTTGTAATATCATCAATAACATTAAAAGAACTTGAAAATATAAAGAATTCTGATAAAAAGAATGAGGACGCAAAGTACAAAGCAAGACAGATTTTGCGTAAACTTGAGAGCGCTCACTATGAAGTTGTAAACTTCAAAATGAAAATGCTCAAACCTTTAAAGAAATCAGACTTTGAAATAAATAATGATGCTAAAATTATTGCTTCGGCAATTTATTATACCAAGCCTTCTATGTTTGCAAAAAAGAGAAACATAGAATTTGTTAGTGGAGATAAGTCTTGCCGCAATATAGCAAAACTCTTTCTTGATAGAGTTGTAGCAATCGAAGAGGTTGAGGAAGAAGAATATCTTGGTTACAAAGAAGTTATGCTCACAGATTCCCAGATGTGCGATTTTTACCAAGACCCAAAAGTGAATATGTTTGGGCTTATGGTAAATGAATATGTTGTTGTTAAAGACATAACAGGTAATGTGGTAGATGTGTGCGTATGGGACGGAATGGAACATATCAGACTTAAAACCAATGCTTTCCATTCTGACTCTTTTGGTGAAGTAAGGCCTTATAAAGATGATGTTTACCAAAAGATGGCTTGTGATAGTTTAAAGAGAAATCAGTTAACTGTATTGCGCGGGCCAGCTGGAACTGGTAAAAGCTATCTGGGTTTAGGTTACTTATTCCATCTTCTTGATGGTGGTAAGATAGACAAGATAATAATCTTTTGTAACACCGTTGCTACTAAAGGAAGTGCCAAGCTTGGATTCTATCCTGGTACTAGGGATGAAAAACTTTTGGACTCACAGGTAGGTAACTTATTAGCTAGCAAATTAGGAGATATGATTGCGGTCGAGAGATTGATTGCAGAAGGTAAATTGATGTTATTACCTTGTTCTGATATTAGAGGTTTTGATACTTCTGGTATGAATTGTGGAGTTTTCATTGATGAAGCACAGAACTCTACTGTCGAATTGATGAAACTTATGCTACAAAGAATAGGTGAAGATTCAGTTTGCGTTGTGTGTGGCGATGATTTCACACAAGTTGATATGATAGATTATGAAGGTTCAAACAATGGTTTGAAAAGAGTTTGTCAAGTATTCAAAAATGAGCCATATTTTGGTACGGCTTATTTGAAGAATTGTCATAGAAGTAGAATAGCTACTAAGGCAGAGTATATGTAAAGGTATTTAAAAATGAATAAAATTAAAACATTAGAAGAAGCGAAAAATAAATGGGAAGAAACCCCATGGGGTAGAACAAAAAGTGTAAAGAGTGATGATAAATTTTTTAGATTAACCATTTTATATAGAACCAAAGCAACAAGAACAAAAGATGTTCGAGTTGTTTGTCAATGTGAATGTGGTAATTATGTTTCTGCATTAGCTAATGATATAAAAAGAGGACACACAAAAAGTTGTGGATGTTATAATGAAGATAAAAACAAAGAACTTTTTGGTGCCAATTATAAATATTTAGAACCCATTGGTGATTTTGGAGTTTTATTTTTATCTGATAAAGAGTCAAGAAATAAAAAACGATATGCTTATTTTTTATGTGGTCAATGCAAACAACCTTTTTGTGCTAGAATAAATGATGTAAAATCTAATCGCACAAAATCATGTGGGTGCCAAAAAGAAAGCTCTGGGATAAGAAGAATTACTCAAGTTTTAGAAAATCAAAATATACCTTTCATTAAAGAATATAAATTTGAAGATTGTAAAGATGAAAGAATATTACCTTTTGATTTTTTAATTACATTTAATAATACAAAAATAGTTTTAGAATTTGATGGTAAGCAACATTATGAACCAGTTGAAAGCTGGGGAGGGGTTCAAGGTCTGTTAAAAGTTCAAGAACACGATAAAATCAAAAATGAATATTGTATAAAAAATAATATAAAGCTTTATCGTATTCCATATTTTGATGAATTAGCATTAAATTCTATTCAAGACATACTAAATAAAAAATATTTAATAGAGGAGGAGTAAAAATGAGAATCGGACAAGCCTCAATAGGGGATGATGGTAAGGCTCATGGCGGAAAAGCCGGAGACCAAAATGGAAAAGAAGTAAAAATTAGTAATTGGTATAAATACGGTTCTGGTTGGAATGTAGTAATTAGACCAAAAGATAGAGCAAAAGCACATAAAATGGCAGAGGCTATGAAGGCTGCTTGTGCTAATAATAATATTGGTTATGACCAATATCAAAGAGAAAGTTTGCTTACTGAAGTTAAGAAAGTAGGAAATGATTTTTCTAAAGTTACTACACCAACAGAGACAGATTGTAGCGCGCTTGTTGCTACTATCATCGTAGCAACTGGAACTGACGAGGCAAAGATGCGTAATCCCGCACGAAAGAACGCTCTTGCATATACTGGAGATTTGGAACAGCTTTGCAAGGCTACTGGTGAATTTGAATTCTTGAAGGATAGTAAGTATCTTACTTCTGGTGATTATTTGCTTGAAGGTGATATTATTCTTAATACCAAGAGCCATGTAGTAATGGCAATCGAAAATGGTTCTAAAGCAAGTGCGGCCGAGCCTTCAGTTCCTGCACCAGCCCCAGTTCCAGCATATCCTAAGCTCGGTAGTACGGGTGAAAAGGTAAAGGAAATTCAGACTAATCTCAACAAGGTAGGATACAACCTTAAAGTTGATGGCATTTGGGGCAAGAATACAGATGCAGCAGTTAAGGACTTCCAGAAAAAGAATGGAATGGATCCTGATGGTGAATGGGGACCTAAGTCAGAAGCAGCTATGAACAAGGCTCTTGCTAATTTCAAGCCTACTGGTTATCAAGTTAAGGTAACCGCAAAGAATGGACTCAATGTAAGAACAGGTCCTGGTACAAATTATGCTAGAGCCCGTAACCCACTTCCATATGGAACAACTGTTACTGTTCTCTCCGAGCAGAATGGTTGGGGAAAAATCGGAGATTCTCAATACATAGCATTACAATATACACAGAAAATTTAATAATATAAGATAAACTTAAAGATAAATTATAACTAAATATATATAATAAATAATAATTAACTATGATTTGCCCCGAGAGTTTATCTCTCGGGGATTTTTTTATGCCTAAAAATATTATATCAAATTTGGACAAAAAATCCAAATTTGACAATTTTAAAAAAATATGGTATAATATATGTGAAGACTATAAAAAGGAGATTTATAAATGGGTAAAGGAAATGAACAAGAGTCACTTAGTCCATTACAAATTACTCGTAAGCGTCCCGGCCTTTATGCTGGAGACACAAATTATTCTACACAACTTTTAATAGAGATTATTTCAAACTGCGTAGATGAATTTAACATTGGTAATGGTAAAGAAATTAATATTGCAATAGATGGCTCTAAGGTTATTGTTCAAGACTTTGGTCAAGGCTTTATTGTAAATAGAGTTAGAGAGGATGGTGCAACTGACCTCGAAGCCGCTTATAGTATCATGAATACTTCCGGTAAGTATGATGATGAAGAGGGTACTTATCAGGGTACATCTCTTGGTAGTTATGGTATTGGTTGTAAGATTACAAACTTCCTTTCACACTATCTTATTGTTGAAACCAAAAGAGAAGGTAAAACAGAGAGAATTGAATTTAAGGAAGGTGAGTTTGTTAAGAGAACTCTTGGTACGTGCGGCAAGGACGAACATGGTACAAGAGTAGAATGGCTTCCAAGTGAAGAGTTCTATACACATACAGAAATAGAAGAAGCTAAAACAAGAAATATTTTAAAGACTATTGTATGTTTGTGTCCCGGACTTACTATCAATTTTAATCTTAATGGAAATAAGACAACTTATTTTTCACAGAATGGTATTGCTGACCTTGCTGATGAAGCAGTTAAGGATACAGAAATCATCAACAATAGATTTAAAATGAACTTTAAGAATGGAGAAGCATATAAGTTAGACTTGATTTTAACATATACTTCTAATTATAGTTCAACTATTATACCTTATGTAAACACAGGCCTTACTGAAAAAGGTCCACATATCACATTGATGAAGACTATTATAACTAAACAGTTTAATAAGTTCTTTAGAGATAAGGGTTGGCTCAAGGAGAAAGACGAAAACCTCTCCGGTGATGATATTCAAGAAGGTATGTATCTTGTTTTCAATGTTACTAACCCTAATGTTGGATATAATGCTCAAGTAAAGACAACCGTAACTAAGATTAACATGGTTCCTTTTGCATCAGCAATTAGTTCTCAGCTTGACGCTTGGTTAAATCTTAATGAAAAAGAAGTTAAGATAATTGCTGATAAGGCTATCAATGCAAGAAAAGCAAGAGAGGCCGCCCGCAAGGCAAGAGAAGCTGCAAGAGCAGGTGCAGAAAAGAAAAAGAAGAAGCCATTAAAGTTTGATAGTAAGCTTGCTGACGCAAGTTCAAAGGACAGAGCAAAGTGTGAAATTTATATCACAGAGGGAGATTCTGCATCTGGTAACTTGAAGATGGCAAGAAACAATGAGTTCCAGGCTGTACTTCCAGTTCGTGGTAAGATATTGAATGTAAGAAAGGCATCTTTGGCTGATATTCAGAAGAACGCAGAGATTATGACAATGATTGATGCTTTTGGTCTTACTGTTAATCCTAAAACAATGAAGTTGACTTTTAATAAGGAAGACTTGAGATATGGTAAGATTATTATTGAGTCCGATGCCGATGTTGATGGTGCTCATATCAAGAACTTGTTCTATACATTTATTTGGACTTTCTGTCCAGAGTTAATTGAACAAGGTTATGTATATGCTGGTATTCCTCCTCTTTATAGAGTAACAGAAACAAAAGACAAGTATGTTTACCTTAAAGATGATAAGGAGTTAGCTGATTATCGTGCAAAACATCCGGGTAAGAAATTGACTATTACTCGAATGAAGGGACTTGGTGAGATGGATGTAAAGGAAACAAGTATTCTTGTTGACCCAGATGAAAGAATTATTAGTCAGGTACTTGTTGATGATGCTAAGGCAGCCGATAAGTTATTTGATGATTTAATGGGAACAAGTGTAACTCCTCGTAAGGCATTTATCCAAGCACATTCAGCAGAAGCAACTTATGGGGTATAAAGGAGTAAATAATGAGTTTAAATTTAAATGAAGAATTTAGTCAGAATTTTATAAATTATGCTGCTGCGACTAACACAGATAGAGCAATTCCTGATATAACTGGTCTTAAGCCAGTACATAGAAGAATTTTATATGGTGCGTATGCTGGAGGTTTTACTTCAAATAAGCCATATGTAAAGAATGCGAGAATTGATGGTGAGGTTATGGGTAAGTTACATCCTCACGGTGAAAGTTCAATTTATGGTGCATTGGTTCGTCTTTCTCAAGATTGGATTATGCGTTATCCTTTGATTGACTTCCATGGTAACCAGGGTTCTATCAATGGTGATGGTCCTGCCGCACATCGTTACACAGAAGGAAGACTTGCTAAGTTGGCAGAAGAAGGACTTTTGAACACTTTAAAGAAAAATAGTGTTCCATTTATGCCAACTTATGATGATTCTGATGAAGAGCCGGAATATCTTCCAGCTATCTTCCCTAACCTCATGTGCAATCCTAATAGTGGTATTGGTGTTGCGATGGCATGTAATTGGGGTTGTCACAATTTAAAAGAAGTTGAAAAAGCTATTTTGGCATATATAAATGGTGAAGAACCAACTTTGCCAGGTCCTGATTTCCCAACAGGTGGAGTAGTTATCAACAAGAATGACTTCCCCGCAATTATGAAAACTGGTAAAGGTTCAGTCAAGGTTAGAGCAAAGTATAGTGTATCTGGAAAAGTTATCACAATAACTGAAATTCCTTACGAGACAACTATTGAAAGTTTGTTGAATGAAATTGGCGAAATTGCAGAAAACGAAAATCTTGGTATTGATGATATAAATGACCAAACCAATGCAAAGGGTATCAAGATTGTTATTAAGTGTAACAAGGATGCAAACCCAGAAGTAGTGATGAAAAAGTTGTTTGCAAAGACAAATTTGCAGAAGTCTTTTTCTTATAATCAAATTGCATTGGTTGATAAAGCTCCTATACTTCTTAATCTTAAAGATTATTGTGAGCAGTATATTAAGTTGAATATTGGTTGTATTAGAAGAGAAACTGAATTTGACTTGGAAAAGGCAAAGGCGAGATTACATATTGTAGAAGGTTTGCTTATCGCTCTTGAAGATATTGATAATGTAATTCAGTTGATTAAGAGTTCTAATGATAGTGCAAGTGCGGCCAGTGCTTTATGTGCTAAGTACAAGCTGGATGAAGTGCAAGCAAAAGCTATCCTCGCTATGAGATTGTCAAGCCTTGCAAAATTGGAAAAGCTTGAACTTGAAAATGAAAAGAAGGAGTTGGTTGATAACATTGCCAATATGGAGGCATTGTTAGCTGATGAAAACAAAATCAAAGAAGTTATCAAAACAAGACTTCACGCAATCGTCGAAAAGTATGGAGATGACAGAAGAACCGAGTTACTCCAGTTGGATGCTCCAACTAAGGAGGAAAAGGAAATTGTTTATGTTGAACCAGAAAAGTGCGTAGTTACTATGACAGAATCGGGCTTGATCAAGAGAATCCCCATAACAAGCTTCCGCACACAAAGAAGAAATGGTAAGGGAGTTAAGACAACCGGTGATATAGTTACTGCAACTATCAGAACCAACACTGTTGACAACCTTATGGTTTTCACTAACAAGGGTAAAATGTATAAGATACTTGTAGATAATATCCCTGTCGGTACTAACACAACTGGCGGAACTTCAGTACATGCGCTTGTCGATATGGACCCCGGCGAAGAGCCAAGTCTTATTTATTCGATATATAGAGATACAAATGCACAATTTGTATTGTTTGTAACAGAAAATGGTATTGTTAAAAAGACAAAATTAGATGAATTTACTGGAACAAGAAGAAAGACTGGTGTGTCAGTTATTAAGTTAAATGAAGGAGATAATCTTGTATCGGTTTCTCTTATAAAAGATGAAGATGTATTCCTTATCACTCATGGTGGTATAGGCATTAGAATTAGAAGTACAGATATAACTCCTACTGGCAAAGCAGCTATCGGTGTAAAGGGTATAACCCTTGCCGCTCAAGATTATGTAGTAGTAGCTCTTCCGATTAGAGATACAAATGATACACTTGCTATCTTTGACTCTAATGGTATGGGCAAGAGATTTAAGTCAAATGATTTATTGGCACAAGGTCGTGGAGGAAAGGGTGTAAAGGTATCCAAGACAGAAGTTGCGGGTGGCGCTCTCCTTAATGACGAAGATTCAGTCCTTGTAATAGGAACAAATAATTCAATTTGTATCAAAGCAAGTGAGATACCTATCACATCAAGAACTAGCCTCGGTAATATAATTATCAAGGGTGATATTAACTCTGTATCTAAAGTTTAAGATTTCGGTCAACTGGAACAAAAAATTCCAGTTGACTTTTCTTATTTTTTATGTTATAATATTTATATATAATAAAAATAGAGGAAGAATATGGAAAGTTCTAATTTTATATGGGGAGATGAAAATAAAAATTATAGTCCTCCTAAACCATTAATCTCAGACGAGGAATGGGATAAATTATACAAAGAAGTTTTAGAAAAGGAAACTGGTATAAAATTAAATGAAATATTCAGAACGAATGAGGGAACTCATTAGAAAATTAAATTATTATACACTTGAATATGATAAAGGTACTCCTAAGATTTCTGATAAAGAATGGGACGACCTTTATTTTGAATTGCAGAAATTAGAAACATTATCTGGATTAGTATTGCCAGATAGTCCAACCCAAAAGATAGATTATCAAGTCGTAAGCAAACTTGATAAAGTTGAACATACTCACCCTATGTTAAGTCTTGATAAAACCAAGAATATCGAAGATATACACAACTTTGTCAAAAAGCATGATTTTATTTGTATGGCAAAGTTAGATGGCTTAACTTGTGCTCTTCGCTATGAGAATGGATACTTGGTCAGAGCAGAAACTCGTGGCGATGGACATATTGGTGAGAATATTCTTCATAATGCCAAAGTAATAAGGTCTATTCCAAATAGAATTAAATTAGATGGTATTGTAGAAGTTGATGGAGAAATTGTTTGTAAAAAGGAAGACTTTGAAGAATTCAAAGATGAATATAAAAATCCAAGAAACTTCGCTGCTGGTTCTATTAGACTTCTCAACTCTGCTGAGGTAGCAAAGAGAAATCTTACTTTCGTAGCTTGGGACTGGATAAATAATCCATATGAAAAACTTAGTGAAGGACTTGATAAGTTGGCTGAGAATGGTTTTACAACTGTGCCAAAGTGTAGTGTTTATATTGAACGTCCTAACCAAAATAGTATTGATTATGATGATATAATTGCTACGGTTAAAGAGTATAGTCTTGCCTACCCAACAGATGGATTAGTATTCAAATTTAATAAAGTAGCAGAATATCGTGCGGCCGGTGCTACTGCACATCACCCTAACGGCGGTCTTGCATTTAAGTTCTACGATGAAGAAACACCTTCGATTTTAACTAATGTAACATATGATATTAGTCGTACAGGTGTACTTACTCCAGTTGCCGAGTTTGAAACTATCGAGATTGATGGTTCAGAAGTATCAAGAGCTTCTCTTTCAAATATGTCGGTAATGAAAGAATTATTTGGAACTTATACTCCTTTTATTGGAACTAAAGTATATGTTACAAAGCGTAATTGTATTATCCCAAAGATAGAAAGAATAGAGGAATATACAAATTTTAGTCCAGAATGGAGAAATAGAATTTGTGAATATCCTAAAGTTTGTCCTATTTGCGGGCAGCCTACGAAGATTGTCACTAGCGACGATGGCAGAGAAACTCTTGTATGTGATAATGATCAGTGCGATGGCAAGCTCGCCGCACAGTTAGAACATTATTGCGATATGACAAAGGGAATGAAGATTAAAGGTCTTTCCCGCACGACAATAGAAAAGTTAATGGATTGGGGTTTTATTGACTCTCTTGAAGATTTATATAAACTCGAAGACCACAAAGCAGAGTGGGTTAAGAAGCCAGGGTTTGGAGAAAGGTCAGTATCTAACATTCTTAAAGCAATAGAATGGAGTAAGAGTTGTGAATTATGGCAAGCTATCTCTGCTATTGGTTGTCCCCTCATTGGCGTAACCGCAAGTAAGCAGTTAGCCGCAGAGTTTAAAACATGGAATAACTTCTATTATCATATTAAGAGTAATTATAATTTTGAGAAATTAGAAAACTTTGGATATGAGATGGATTATGCAATTAGACATTTTGATAAGTGGGATAAATTAAATGATATTATCACTACTTATGGTATAACTTTTAGTGAAGTAAAAGAAAACAATGATAGCAAATTAACAGGAGTTACCGTTGTTATCACTGGTTCTTTGAAACATTTTAAGAATAGAAATGAATTAAAGGATAAAATCGAAGCGGCTGGTGGTAAGGTAGCAAGTTCTGTTAGTGGTGCAACCACTGTATTGGTCAACAACAATGCTACATCAACCAGTTCCAAAAACGTAGCAGCACAAAAATTAGGAATACCTGTTCTTACCGAAGAAGATTTTTTGAACAAATATTTTGATTAAAAAAATTTTTGTGTTATAATATAGATGTAAAGTTATTAAGGAAAGGAATTTTTTATGACCAAGAAAGAAAAGATTAGGTTGGCAACCAAAATTGCCAATGCCGAAATCGTAATTCTGACCAGCAAGAACAAAGATGAAATCAATGAAGCTAAAAACAATGTTCTTAACCTCACTAATAAGATTGAGTCTTTCAGCGACTTGGACGATATTCATGAGCTAACAATGACTATCTTGGCAGATAAAAAGAAAAAATTTGGTTTATAAAAAATTTTTTGATATAATACTTACATAAGCATAAAGCTTAAATATAAATTTTTATTATTAAAGGAGAAAATGTAAAATGGCAATGTCAGAGAACTCAAAGAAGATTTTTAACTACTTGAAGGAAATTAATGGTGAGAAGGTTACTGCTGCAGACGTAGCAACAGCACTCGACCTCCCTAAGAAGACTGTTGATGGTGCTTTCACTTCTGCAATCCAGAGAAAGGGTTACGGTGTACGTACTCCTGCTAAGGTTGAGGACGCTGAGGGTAACATCGTTGAGGTTAAGTTCCTTTCTCTCACAGACGAGGGTATGGCTTTCGACCCTAACGCTGTTGAGGAGTAATCTTAGTTAAGATATATCTCAAGGGGTAGGGTATAACTCTACCCCTATTTTTGACTAATGATTACTGGTATTCTCATAGGACTTGCAATTGGAGCGATAGTTTGTATTCTATTGTATCGCCACAAGTTGGTTCAGAAAAACCGAATAGACGAACATATCAAGGAACTGAATCTGGCGGCTGAGCAAAAGTTAGCCACTGCTGTTAGTGAATGCGAAGCTGAAGAACGAAGAGTTTTAGAATTAAACCAAAAGGTTATAAATTTAACACAGACGCTTCAATCACGACAAGCAGATGTTGACCAGTGCGCAGAACAGTACCTTAGTTCTAAAATGGAAGTTGCTGAATTGCAATTTAATAAAGAGCTTGATGATATGAAGTCAAGATACACGAAAGCAGAAGAGAATAGAAAAACTATCTATTTGGAAATGTTAGCTGATGCTACTTCTGAATACCAAAAGCAAGTGGAAGCTAAACAGGAAGAACTTGCGGCCTTGCTCGAACAACTCGCAACGGAGAGGTCCATTGTAGAGTCCGCCATCGAGGCTAATAAGCGAGCAGCGGCTGAAAAAGATAAAGCCGATTTTTATCGGCTCGTTTTGTCTGAGGAAGACAAAAAGGAGATAATGGAGTTAAAGGAGTTGTTGGTACATTTCCGCAATCCAGAACCCCTTAATAAGGTTATATGGAAAACATATTATGAAAAGCCTTATACTGATTTAATAGGAAGAGTCGTTGGTCCTGGTATCAAGACTGGGATCTATAAGATTACAAATATCGAGTCCGGTATGTGTTATGTTGGCCAGGCCGCAAATATTGCAGACCGTTGGAAACAACATATTAAGAGAGGAATGGGGGCAGAAGCACCAACTCAAAATAAATTATATCCCGCCATGCTCAAAGAAGGTGTTGAGAATTTTACTTTTGAAATAATAGAAGAATGTTCAAGAGCCGACTTAAATGAAAGAGAAAAATATTGGATTGAGTATTTTCAAGGTATGGAATTTGGATATAATATGCGAAGAGGTTAATAAATGGGAAAAGTTATAATTCAAGAGCATACCACTAAACTTCCTATTACTTTGATAGGCGAGGAAAGTGGTGTTTGTTATGGTTCGGATATTTCCGACCAAGAAAAGAACTATAAACGCGGTATTCATAATCTTGAGAGCGGTCATGGTCGTACTTTGGAGTTTCCACAAGTCTATATGATTTTAGATGGATATTCCGCTCGTGTAATCAGAGAGTTCTACACTCACATAGCCGGCGGCCCCACTCGACTTCAGGCTTCAACTCGTTATATTGATTATGATGATTTTCATTTTATAACCCCGCCCACAATTGCGGATAATGCATACACTAAGTGGCGTTACGATAAGTGTATGAAGGAAATCTTGGCAACTTATGAACAACTCGTTGAGCATAATAATATTCCTAAAGAAGATGCTGCTAATCTACTTCCTCTTGGTATGACTACCAAAGTTGTATGTAGAACTAATCTTCGTAATTTAATTGATATGTCCCATCAGCGTCTTTGTAATAGAGCCTATTGGGAATTTAGAGAATTAATGCGAGATATTAGAGTAGCACTTTCAGAATATTCAGAAGAATGGTCTTATCTTATGGAACATTACATGATGCCTAAGTGTTTATATTTAGGTCATTGTCCAGAAATTCATTCGTGCCGCGAGGACAAAAAGTTATAATTTTGAAAAATTAAAAAATTATGTTATAATAAAAGTACAATGAATAATTAAGAAAGTGAGAAAGTAAATGTCAAAGAAACAGAAGTTTATTGAATTTGTTGATGAAAATTTGATGTCTAAGTATGGAGAAGAGATTGACCAAGATGTTCTTGATTATTGGAACGCATTGATTAATAAGGAAGAGAAGGAGAAGCCACTCTTCACCGATAATGGCAAGCTCATTCTCAAGTTTATGCAGACAGATATGGAACAGGGTAAGGCAAAGGATATTGCAGAGGCAATGTTTATTAGTTCAAGAACTGTGTCAGGTTCTATGCGTAAGCTCGTAGCCGATGGTTACGTTGAAAAGATTGGTGAAGACCCTATCACTTATTGTATAACTGAAAAGGGTAAGAATATTGAGATTAACTAAATGGGCAAAGTTAATTAAAATTTTATCAACAATGTTCATATAATTATGAAAGGAGTTGATAGAAGTGATTTCTGGAATTTATAAAATAGAAAATGTAAAAAATCACAAAGTTTACATTGGTCAAAGTATTTATATTGAAAAAAGATGGAAAGACCATTTACATGCAACAGACGATTTTGCAATTCATAAAGCTATGGAAGTTTATGGAATTGAAAATTTTTCTTTTCAAATTTTAGAGTTGTGTGATATAGAAGATTTAGATGAAAAAGAATGTTATTGGATAAATCAATATCAATCTTTAATTCCAAATGGATATAATATGGTTGCTGGTGGTACGAATGGTACTGGATTAAGCAAGGGTAAAAAAGTATTGCAATATGATTTAATGGGTAATTTTATTGCAGAATATCCGAGTGCTTTGCAAGCTAGCCAAGTAACCAATATATCACATACACAAATTTGTAAATGTTGTAGATCTGAAATTCAACAATCTGGTACTTTTCAATGGAAATATGCCGATGATTTTAATAAAAAAATAATTCCAATTGTCAAACGAACCGACTTCATAGTTTTACAAATAGATAAAAATACTGGAGAAATAATTTCAGAATTTGATTCTATAACTGAAGCCTCTAATTCTACTAATATTGCTAAAGCTACAATAAGTAGAGTATGTAATGGCAAAGGTAAAACTGCTGGTGGTTATATTTGGAAATTTAAAAATGAAATGTTATAATAAGTATATAAAATTAAAAGGAGTAATTAAACATGAAGGCATTAATTAATAAATCTCATATTGAGGGAATTGTATACGAGCACAACTTGCAGGCTAAGGTAACTGGTCCAAGCGCAAAGACACCTAACACACCTTATATCATGGGTGAGGTAAAGATTCTCACAGATGAAGAGAACAATAACATTGTTCCTGTTCATTTTACATATGTAACAGCTACAACTAAGGCTGGTAAGGAGAACAAGACATATACTATTCTCAAGAAGATTATTGACGGTGAACTCCCTACTGTTATTGGTGGTGGTAAGACACTTGTTAAAATTGATGGTGAAGTTGCTCTTAATGACTTCTACAGAAAGGGTGACGATAATGAGCCTACCCTCGTAAGCGCAAAGAGAATTGAGGGTAAGTTTGTTCACCAGACTACAGATATTGATAAGGACGTAAAGAAGAGAAACAACTGTGAAGTCGATATGATTATCACTGGTATGAGAAATATGGAAGCAACTGACGATAAGCCTGAGAGAAACTTCATCAAGGGTGCTATCTTCAACAGTTACTTCAAGACAATTCTTCCTATCGAGTTTGAGGTTGAGAACCCTCAGGCAGTTGCTTACTTCGAGAGTCTTGGTGCATCTTCATCTGAACCTGTATTCACTAAGATTGTTGTACGTCTTATCTCACAGACAGTATCTAAGCAGTTCGTAGAGGAGTCTGCGTTCGGTGAGGATATTGTTAAGGAGACAACAAGAGAGACAAAGAAGTGGCTTGTTGTTAGCGCACAGAAGGAGCCTTATGCTTTCGATGATGAGTCTACTATCACTGGTGACGAACTCAAGAAGGCTATGGCTGATAGAGAGGTTGTTCTTGCTGAGGCAAAGCAGAGATACCTTGACTCTCAGGCTGCAAAGGCAGCTCCCGCTGCAACAACTAACAAGTCAGATAAGTTTGATTTCTAATATTGGAGGTATAAGTTAATATGGCAATTAATTTAAAGGCTCTTAAGCCTCATAAGGTTAGTAGAGACCTCTCTGGCTATATTACTTATATCTACGGACCTGGCGGAGCCGGTAAGACAACTTTCGGCTCCCAGATGCCAGACCCCTTGCTCATTGCATTTGAACGTGGATATAATGCATTGCCAGGAGTTATCGCACAGGATGTTACATCATGGGCAGAAATGAAGCAAGTATTGCGTCAGTTGAATGACCCAGAAGTTAAAGAAACATTCAAGAGTATCGTTATTGATACAGTCGATATTGCGGCTCAGCTTTGTGAGAAGTACGTCTGCTCACAGTTGAACATCGAGAACATCGGTGATGGTGGTTGGAAGACCAATGGTTGGGCTAAGGTAAAGAAAGAGTGGGAAACCACTTTCCGTGATATTGCGATGAAGGGATATGCTGTTGTATTTATCTCTCACGCAAAGGAAAAGACAATTAAGAAGGAAGATGGAACAGAGTATAATGTAATCGTACCTTCTTGTACTCCTGTGTATAATGAAATCATTAAGAATATGGTTGACCTTGAGGGTTATATCTCTATCAACCAAGACGAGAGAAAGTTAGTTCTCCGTAGCAATGGTTTCATTGAGTGCAAGTCAAGATTTGCTCATATTGCTCCAGTTATTCCTTTCTCTTATCAGTCTCTCGCAGATGCCCTCAACAAGGCTATTGATGATGAGGCCGCAGATACTTCAAACAAGTTCATCACAGAGGAAAGAGAGCAGCTTGCTGGAGTAACTGCTTATGACTTTGATGCTTTGATGGCTGAGTTTAAGGAAATGGCTTCTACTCTTATGGGTAAGAGTCAAGACTACGGTCCGAAGATTACTGCAATTATTGAAAAGCATCTTGGTAAGGGTAAGAAGATTGGTGACGCTACCATTGCTCAGGCAGAGGTTATTGCCGTTATCAATGGAGAAATTAAAGATACTTTAATGTAATATATACAGATTAAGATTTCTTGTAAGCCAACCCGGATAGTAATTCGGGTTGGTTTTTTATAAAATAAATGTTATAATATATATAGGAGTTTTTATAAGGAGAAATCTAAAATGCACAAAGTAAAATGTAAATATTGTGGTGAATATTTCGATAGAGATAAGTTACCCTTTGTGAAAGAAAGTAATAGATATTCTCATAAAGAATGTTATGAAAAAGCACAAGCAAATCAATCAAAGGAGGATAAGGACAAAGAAGCACTCGAAAACTATATAATGAAATTGTTTAATGAGGGTTATGTTAGTGCGAGAATAAGAAAACAAATCAATGATTATGTAAGTAATTATGGTTATAGTTATTCTGGTATTCATAAGGCTCTTGTGTATTTCTTTGAAATTAAAGGCAATTCTATTGAGAAAGCAAATAATGGAATAGGTATTGTCCCATATGTTTATAAGGACGCGTATAACTATTATTATTCCATTTGGGAAGCTCAACAAAAGAATAAACACAAAGATTTAAGTTCTTTAGAAGAAATACAAGAAACAGTTATCCATATTCCTAGTCCCAAGAGACCAGTGAAAAGGAAAAGAAAATTATTTAGTTTTTTAGATAAGGAGTGAGTGTAATGGCATCAAAGTATGTCGACATGCAAAGTATTGTCCAGGTAATAGGTTGTGTATATAACAACCCCAGTCTTCTTGAACTTACTGACAGATATACAGTAACAGACGAAGATTTTGCTGATGAATTTCATAGAATTGTTTTTGGAGCAATTTATAAGATTTATGAATTGGGAGCAAAGACAATAACACTTGAGAATATAAACGATTTTTTATCTTCACGCCCCAAGAGTCAAGGTATCTACCAACAGAGAGATGGTGACAAATGGTTGATGAAGGTATCAGAAAGTGCACAATCTCTTTCATTTGATTATTATTATGGTCGTTTGAAAAAGATGACACTATTGAGAATGTATGACACATTTGGAGTAGATGTATCAAGCATCTATGACCCAGATTTACTTGATATAAAGAAGAAACAACTGCAAGAGGATATGTTGGATAACTCAACATTGGAACAGATTGCAGATAAAGTTGATAGAAAGATACAAGAAATAAGATTGAAGTACGCGGACGGTGCCGATGGTCAAGCATCACAGGCAGGTGAAGGTATCTTTGATCTGATTAGTGATTTGAAGGAGCATCCTGAAGTTGGAGTTCCTTTGTACGGAAACTTGATTAACACAGTAACAAGGGGCGCAAGATTAAGAAAGTTTTATCTTCGTTCTGCGGCCACTGGCGTTGGTAAGTCACGTAGTTTAGTTGCAGATGCATGTTATGTAGCTTGTAATGAGATTTATGATGATGCATTTGGTTGGATTAAGAATGGAACTGCTGAACCTACTTTGTTTATTGCGACAGAGCAGGATTTGGGAGAAGTTCAGACCATGATGTTGGCGTTCTTGTCCAATGTAAATGAGGACCACATCCTCAATGGTAGATATGAGGGTGATGAAGAGGAGCGTGTCATCAAGGCCGCACAAATTCTTTCTGATAGTCCTTTGTATATTGAGGAACTTCCGGACTTCTCGTTGCAAGATGTTGAAAATAAAATTAAGCAAGGTATCCATGATTATGATGTAAAATATGTATTCCATGACTACATTCATACTTCAATGAAAATTCTTGAGGAAATCACAAAGAGAAGTGGTGGAGTAAAGTTAAGAGAAGATAATATCTTGTTCATTCTCTCCACAAAGTTGAAGGATATTTGTAATCAGTATGGAATATTTATTGAATCAGCGACACAGTTGAATGGTTCTTATGTAGATTCTGAAACTCCCGACCAGAATTTGTTGAGAGGTGCAAAGGCAATTGCAGATAAGATTGACTTTGGTAGTATCCTCTTAGGTGTTACACAGAAGGATAAGGAAGCATTGGTAGATATTTTAAGTACAAACATATTTGAAACTCCAAGTATCAAATTGTCTATCTATAAGAATAGACGAGGAAGATATAAGGGTATCTATCTTTGGTGCAAAGCTGACTTGGGAACTTGTCGTATTCAACCGATGTTTGCAACAACTTATGATTATGAATTGATACAGATTAACAATTTAAGTATTGTTGTTGAAGAGGAGACAGCTTTCTCATGTTAATATCATATGATAAAGACAAAATTAAGGAAGATTTGACAGAAGAAAATATCTTTGATATTTTTACAGAGTTGGGAGGAAACCCAACTTGGTCAAATGGTGCCATTGTATCTGACACCATCTGTCATAACTGCCCGGGTCAAGGTAGTCATAAGTTGTACTACTATTTCAATAGTAAGTTATGTAATTGTTATACTGGTTGCGACAATCCAAGTTTTGATATATTCCAGTTGATCATAAATTGTTTTAAGATACAATATGACAAAGACATTGACTTAAATGAAGCAGTTCGTTGGGTTGGTGGTAAGTTTGGTCTTTATGGTGTTATCGAAGCAGAGAATGACCAAGAGAATATAGAAGACTGGTCTACCCTTGCGGTTTATGATAGAATTAAGAAAATAGAAATTAAGAGTGTATCAAACATTCAATTAGAAGAATATGATGATACAATTCTTGATAGAATGAATTATAAAATTAAATTAAAGCCTTGGCTCGATGAAGGCATATCTCAAGAGGTATTGGAGTTAGCGAGAATAGGTTATTATCTTGGTGATGACCAGATAACTATCCCGCACTTCGACAAGGATAATAGATTTATTGGTTTGCGTGGTCGTACAATGTCAAAGGAACAAGCTGAATTATATGGTAAGTATCGTCCTATGAATATTCAAGGAAAAATGTATAACCACCCTCTTGGTTTTAATTTATATGGTTTTAACTGGGCTAAAGATAATATCAAGGCAGCCAGAAGGGCAATAGTATTTGAATCAGAGAAGTCGGTATTGAAAAGCTTGACTTATTTTGGACAAGATAATAATATATCGGTCGCTTGCTGCGGTTCTCACTTCTCAGCTTATCAAGCACAATTGCTGATAGACGACGGAGCAGATGAAATTGTAATAGCATTTGACCGCCAGTTTCAACAGATAGGGGATAAAGAGTTCTTCCATTTAAAAAAGAATTTGGAAGGTATTAGAGAAAAGTATGGTAATTATGTAAAGATAACTTTTATTTTTGATAAGAAAATGATAACAAGTTATAAAGCTTCACCAATAGATGAAGGATTAGACAAGTTTTTACAGTTATTTAAAGAAAGGATAGTATTATAATGGAGTATAGATTAAGAGAAGCACTCTTGCCAATTAAGGACTCATATTCTACTATCGAGAAAGTGTTTGCGGCCAGGGGTATAGAGCCGAATGATATCCAGCATTATCTGCACACATCTGAGGCTGATTTGATAGACCCTTGCCGATTGGGTAATATGGATAATGGAGTAAAACTCCTTTTAGAGCATATTAAGATTGGAAGCCAGATTCTTGTACTGGTTGACTGCGATGCCGATGGATACACAAGCGCGGCCGCACTAATCAATTATCTTAATATGTTGTTTCCATATTATGCTCAAAACAAAATATCATATCGTATCCACGATGGTAAGCAACATGGACTCGAAGACCAAGTAGAATATATAATGCGACACAATGAATATAAGTTAATCATTTGTCCAGATTCAAGTAGCAACGATTATGAACAACATAAACTTCTTCGTGAGAATGGTTATGATATTTTAGTTCTTGATCACCACGAAGCTGATAGATATTCGCCAGACGCGATAGTTATCAACAACCAGCTCTCAAATGATTATCCAACAAAGTCATTATCAGGAGTTGGAGTAGTATATAAATTCTGTTCAAGAATTGATAAGGTACTTGGAAAGCATTATGCTGAGGATATTCTTGATTTAGTTGCTATTGGTATGATAGGAGATATGATGGACATAAGAGATTATGAAACCAAATATCTTATCAATGCTGGATTGAATAATATAAGAAATCCTTTTGTTAGTCAGATGGTTCAGCAACAGGCTTTCTCTATTAATAAGGCGGGAGGTCTTTGTCCTTTCTCAGTAAGTTTTTATATCGTTCCGCAAATCAATGGAACAATTAGAATGGGAACAATAGAAGAAAAGTTATTACTTTTTGAATCGATGCTTGACTTTAAGGGAATTGCAAGTATTCCTTCAACTAAGAGAGGTTGCAAGGGCCAGTTTGAAACAGTAGCAGAACAAGCTTGTAGAAATGCTACCAATATCAAGCGCCATCAAGACGCAGCAGTTACTCAAAGTATCGCATTGGTTGAAAAGATTATTCAAGATAAAAAACTTGATGAAAATAAAATTATCGCAGTTAAGTTACTTCCAGGCCAGTTAACAAGTAGAAATCTTACTGGACTTATTGCCAATAAACTTATGGCTAAATACAAGCACCCATTCTTGTTACTTACACAAGTCACGCATGAAGATGGTTCTATAACTTGGGACGGTTCTGGTAGAGGATACAACACAGCTACCTTTAATGATTTTAAGAGTTTTGTAAAAGAAAGTGGTTATTCATTATTAAGCGAAGGTCATGCCTCAGCTTTTGGTTGTTCAATAGCAGATGAACAGTTTGAAAACTTTATCAATTATTCAAACTCCACCCTTAAGGAAGTATCATTTGAGCCTTGTGCAAGAGTAGATTTTATCTGGGACAAAAATGCGTTCACAGAGCGTGATGTAAAAGATATAGCTGAATTAAAAATGGTATGGGGACAGAATGTTGAAGAACCAATGGTAGCAATAGAAAATGTTGCTATCACAAAAGACAATCTCGCAGTTTATGGTAAAGATAATAAGCACACTATTAGAATTACATTACCAAATGGAGTTCCAATGATAAAGTTTGGTGTTACTAAGGACGAGATTGATAGATTACGAAATGTACCAGAGCATGGTTGTGTTTTTGCAAACTTCTTGGGTAAGTGTTCATTAAATGAGTGGAATGGAGAAGTTTCTGGTCAGATTATGGTTGATGATTATGAATTAACTGGACAAACTGGATATTATTTCTAATTCAAAAAATTCTCATTGACAAACATAAAATTTCGTGATATAATATATATATAAAAATAAAGGAGTTTAGTATGCCCTTAAAAAAGTTACTAATGTTCGTTCCAGTGGTTTTGATAATTTCAGCAATTACACTTGGAATGTTTAGTATAATAACAACAGACAATATCGAAGATGTTACCTTGATAAAGGAGGAGTGCGCGGCGTGGTCAATGTCTACGCCCACACCCACTCCTACACCTTTACCAACGCCAACACCCAGACCTGTTGTATACACGTCCGAGGAAGCGCAGATGCTTGTAGAGGTTTATGAACATCAACTTCTTGTAGATGATAGCACTCTTTGCGAATTAAATCAATATTTAAGTATTGAAGATTATCGTGAAGATATAAGGCAAGACAGAGAAGAAGCTATCAGTAATTTGGAATATTACAACCAAATGTATGAGGAGTTGATAGTAGAGGAAGCTGAAGCTGTTTGGACAGCAAGGTACGAGGAATATCCTGAAGCCACTACAATATGGTTGTTCCTTACAACAGAAATGGAAATGAATGACTATTGTGCGGCTGGTATTCTTGGTAACATGATGACAGAAGCTGGAGGTAACTCATTACATATCAATCCTTCTGCTTATAATGCGGCTGGTTATTACGGAATATGCCAGTGGAGCACAACAAGTTACTGGGATGTAAATGGTACAAACTTGGTAACACAGTTGAATTACTTAATGGCAACAATTGAATATGAATACGCTTCTTGTGGAGATAGAAGTTATGAAAGTTTTTGTGAATTAGAAGATGAACAAACTGCAGCCCTCTCATTCGCAAGGTCTTATGAGAGATGTGCTCCATACTATACTTCAAGAGAGCGTAATGCAACAACGGCACTTAACTATTTCACCTCATAATATAGATGAAATTGCTCTCACATTGTCTGGGAGCAATTTTATTTATATTGACAAACAATAAAAAATATGATATAATAATATTATAAGAAAAAATAAGGAGTTTATCTTATGAGGAAAGATTATTGGGACGACCCCTATTTGTATAATACGATTAAAACAGTTACAAATACAGATGAAGATAGCACGGTTTATCCAATATTTAGGAGACTGTATGGGAGTGCTTGGAAAATATCAGATATAGAAAGGTTGAAGTATTTAAATGGTCTTAACGACTCGTCAAGAAGAAGGACTTAAAGAGATTTGCTCTCGCTGCAAAACAGGTGACAAGTATGTTGTAATAGGTGGTTATGCAGGAACAGGTAAGAGTACGCTCGTGAAAGTTGCGATTGAAGCACTTGATGTAAATCCCGAGGACGTAGCTTATGCAACATTCACTGGCAAGGCCGCAGAGGTTTTAAGAAAAAAGGGAAACCCCGGTGCCATCACACTTCATAAACTTCTCTATGACCACTTTCCAAAGCCAACTGGTGGATATATAAGAGTTCCAAAGAAGGTTCTTGATAAAAAGGTAGTAGTTGTCGATGAGGTATCAATGGTACCAAAAGATATGATAGAATTGCTTTTAAAGCACAGAGCATTTGTTATTTTCTTGGGAGACCCGTTTCAGTTACCTCAGATAGATAAGAGTCAATCTCATAATCTTTTGGATAAGCCTCATGTATTTCTCGATGAAGTTATGAGGCAAGAAGCAGAATCAGAAATCATCAGACTTACAATGGATATTAGAGCGATGAAGCCTATTAATTATTGTAAGGGTGAAGAAGTAATGGTAATGCGAAAAGAGGAAATGGTTGATAGTTGTCTTACATGGGCAGATCAAGTAATCGTAGCTACCAACGCACAGAGAAGAAGATATAATGATAGAATGCGTCAGATGTACGGGTTCAGCGGCTTGCCGCAAGAAGGTGAAAAGATAATTAGTCTTCGTAACTTCTGGGACGACTTCTCAACGAATGGAGACCCATTGGTTAATGGATTAACTGGAATTATTCACAACCCAACAGAAGGAGTTATTGAATTACCTCGATATTTGAAATTAAATAAAAAGGAAATTCCCGTTATTTATTGTGATTTTGAAGTTGATGAGGGCAATATCTTCCTTGGAACTCCAATGGATAAGAGTTTAATAGAGAAGGGTGAACCCTTCCTTGATTATAGAGAAAATTATAAGTTGAGAATGGTTAAAAGTAAGGTGGGAGATTTATTGCCCAGAGATTATGATTTTGGATATGCAATCACCGCCCACAAATCTCAAGGCTCAGAATTTGATAAAGTTTTGGTTCTTGAAGAACAATTCCCCTACGATAAGGTAGAACATGCGCGCTGGCTGTACACTGCGTGTACAAGAGCGTCAGAGAAACTTGTACTAGTTAGATAAAAAAGAAATTGAGATAGAGGAAGAATAATATGGACGAAATTATTTATTTTGAATTAAACAATTGGTTTAGTGGTAGAGACTATCCGGATGCAGAGCCATTTAATACTTGGATGGGAGATGACTTACATCTTAAATTTGAAGATTATAAGTGGTGTAAAGAAAATAAATTGTGTGTTATTGTAAATATGATTGATATGTCAGTTGATTTTCTTATTGCTGCACCTAAGAGTTGGGTTATGGAAAATTGCCCAGATTTGTTAAGTGATAAAACTTACACAACAACTTTTATTAGTCATGGAAGTGAAGGTGAAAAGAAAATTGAACAAGAATACGATTATAAGCAATTCTTGTGTGAACCAGATGAAAATGGAATTAGAGGAAGTAGATATGCAGAGTATTTAGTATTTCCTGACAATTTTTATAGTCCCAATAATTTTGGTTGTAGATATTATGACGAATATGAGGACAGATGGTTTATACCCAATGAAGAGGGAATATTTAAGATACAGATAGATACAGAAGGTAATATAATCGGAGAAATAGAATAAGAGTTAGTGAGGTAAATATGAAAGATATATTATTGGTTATATTGGGTGTGTTGGGTTTTTCTGCAATAGATTATGGAATAGCTTACATAATTTATAGAATTAAAGAGGTAAGAAAGTGAACATATTAGTAGCGTGTGAAGAAAGTCAAGCAGTATGTAAGGCTTTTAGAGAAAAAGGACATAACGCATATAGTTGTGATATTATAGAATGTTCGGGCGACCACCCAGAGTGGCATATTATGCAAAATGTACTCCCTCTTTTGGGCGGTAATTGTACTTTTGAGACTTGTGATGGCGCAAGTCACACAATAGAAGGTAAATGGGATATGATAATTGCGTTTCCTCCTTGTACTCATCTTGCGTCTAGTGGTGCTGCTCATTTCGCAAAGAAGAGAGAAGATGGCAGACAGAGAGAAGGTATTGAGTTCTTCTGTCAGTTCCTCGAAGCTGATTGCGATAAAATTGTAATAGAGAACCCAGTAGGAATAATCGGAGGAAAGTATATTCCTCAGTATTTTCCAGATTTGGCTAAGAAGTATAATCTTCCAAGAAAGCCAACACAAATTATTCAGCCTTATCAGTTTGGACACCCATATACAAAACAAACTTGTTTATGGTTGAAGAATGTTCCAGAATTGCAACCAACTGATATTCTTGAGAAACCAGAGGGCGGCTGGGTCAATCAGTGCTTCACTAATGGAAGATATAGTGGTTTTAAGAATTTTAACGGAGCAAAAGAAAGAAGTAAAACATTTGAAGGCGTGGCGGCTGCCATGGCGGACCAGTGGGGGTAATATGGAAATTAAGCCAGTTGAAACATTCATTGAGCACGATATAATAGTAGACGGTGTAATCGTTGGTCATGTTGAATTAAACCCAGAACGGCACGAAATATCTCGGCTTAACATTTGGGAACCATATCAGAATAAAGGTTATGGAACCCAAGTAGTACAAGACTTAATAAAGCAAGGTTACACTTCTTTGTGGGTAAGGTCGGATAACCCAAGAGCAATTCATGTTTATGAAAAATGTGGTTTTACAAAAGCAGATACACATATGTTTGAAATGAGGGTAAAAGAATGAATTTTATAGAAGATTTTTTACCGATTGATGGAGCATTAGTTATTCCAGTAAAAGATATTATAGATTTATCAATGAGCACTTTAAGTGATGATGAAAACCAGTATATAACAATAACTTATAAAAGACAAGTATATGATTACACAGTTAGAGGAGTGTTAAAAAATGAAACCTGATGAATACATGGTAATGATAGATGAAGAAGTTGTCGGTAAAGATTTGACTCTTGAGGCAGCTATGATACTCGCAGAAGGTGTTTTTGTTAAATATCATGCTGAACCTGGCCTTAGAGTAACAATCGAACGGGCGGCCGCAGAAACCAATTGGGCAACAACAGCAGTGGCAGATGAATATACAGTAGGAGTGAATGATTAAAATGATGTATAATAAATGTGTAGATTGTATTAAGAATGATGTATGCACTTACCTTTTAGGAAATGAAGTACCAAAGGATTGTAAATATAAAGTTGAGTCAGAGTCTTTGTCTTTAGACACCCTTATTGGTATATTTGAAAATTGTCTTGCAGAACAAAGAATAACTATTGATAGAAAGGTTATTAAGTCTGTTTGGCTTTATCTTTGCGATTATAAGAATACAGAAGTTGCAGATAGACGCGATTATAGCCAAGAGAGATTAGAAGCTCCAGATTTGGAAGATAGCGAGTGGGAGTTAAAATGAGTAATGAAATGAAAGACTGGTTGGAAGACCGTAAACAAGATGCTTGGGACTGCATTGGAGAAATCACAAGTATTTATGAAGATTATCATAACTACTCAGAAGATGTTTATAAGAAAATCGAGCAGGTACTGGCTAAATACAATTTTATTTGACAAAAATCAAAAAATATGTTATAATATATAGGTAATAATAAATTGAGAAAGGAGTGGTCGAGTGGGTTACACAGGTTCATTACACAACCACACAGACTTCTCAAACCTTAGATTGCGTGATAGTATCAATAGGGTTGAGGATGTTATCGACTACGCTATTGAGTTAGGACACGAGTGTGTCGCATTCACAGAACACGATACAGTAGCAAATGCAATAAAAGTACAAAAGTATTATAAGAAAATCAAGGCAAACAATCCCGACTTCAAGGTAATCTTAGGTAATGAGATTTATCTTTGTCGGGACGGTTTGAGTGCGGAGAATTTTGAAAGAGGAGTGGATAAGTATTATCACTTCATTCTTTTAGCAAAGAATAAGATAGGTCACCAACAGATAAGAGAATTGTCAACACGAGCTTGGGGACGTTCTTGGATGAACGGAAAGATTAGAAGGGTTCCGACATATTATCAAGATTTAATTGATATTATTGGAGCAAACCCCGGTCATGTAATTGCAAGTACAGCGTGTCTCGGAGGTTTCTTGCCCGGAGCAATATTGCGTTATAACGCGAACCCTACTCCAGAAATGTATGAGAAAATTAAAGGTTGGTGTATTGGAATGGAAGGTATCTTTGGTAAAGGTAACTTTTATTTGGAAATGCAACCTTCTAAAAATATTGAACAGATTATTGTAAATAAGTTTTTGAAAAAGTTAAGTGATGAATTAGGAATTAAGTACATCATCACAACAGATAGCCACTATCTCAAGAAAGAAGATGCACCTATCCACAAAGCTTATCTTAACTCACAAGATGGTGAAAGAGAAGTAGATGAGTTCTATGCAACAACTTATATGATGGGTACAGAAGAACTTGAAAGTTATTTTGACTACTTCACAAGAGAAGAATTGGATAAAGCTTATGAAACGATAAGAGAAATTAAAGATAAGTGTGAAGATTATGAGTTAGCAAAAGAATTGAAAATTCCTAATCTTCCATGGGTTGAACATAAAGTAGACCAGAAGGTAAAAGAAAAGTATATAAAGTTGATACCGAAGTTAGCAGATTTTGCGAAGTCGGAATTTAACTCTGATAACAAGTTAGTAGATGCAATTATTGCGGGAATTGAGTCAAAGCCAGATTTGCAGAATCAGAAGGCGTATGATGAAATTAATAATAACTTGGAAATGACTTGGACTTCATCACGAGTCAATAATGCAGAGTGGTCAGCATATTTCTTAAATCTTCAAAAGATTATTGATGTATGTTGGGAAGCTGGAAGTTTGATTGGGTGCGGCCGTGGTTCTGGTGTAGGTTTCATCTTGCTGTATGTACTTGGTATCACTCAGATTAACCCTCTTGCGGAAACAACAAAGACTTTCCCATGGCGTTTCTTGAATCCTGATCGTGTATCTGTTCTGGATGTTGATGTCGACATCGAGGGCGGCCGCAGAGCTGATGTACTTAATAAACTTCGTGAAGTTTATGGTTTGGATAGAGTATGTAATGTTGCTACTTTTGGTACAGAAAAGTCAAAGTCAGCAATCCAGACCGCAGCAAGAGGTTTGGGTATAGATGTAGATGAAGCTGCATATATATCTTCATTAGTTCCAGCAGATAGAGGACAGATTAGAACTTTACATCAGTGTTATTATGGTGATGAAGAAAATGGTTTTAAGCCGGTTCCTTTGTTTGTAAAGGAAATGGACAACAATCCAGAGTTGTGGAAGGTCGCACAAAAGGTAGAGGGATTGATTTGTCGTATTGGTGAGCATGCGGGTGGTGTTATCTTTGTTGATGAACCATTCACAAACTCAACGGCGTTGATGAAGGCTCCGAATGGAGATAATATAACTCAGTATGACCTTCATGATGATGAGGCAGTAAGTTTGATTAAGTATGACTTGCTTTCGGTTGAAGCGTTAGATAAGATACATACTTGTCTTGACTTATTGACAGAAGATGGCTATATTGATAAGGATTTAAGTTTAAGAGAAAGATATGAGAACACAGTTGGTATCTATAAAATAAAGAGAAACGAACCAGAAATGTGGAAGATGATTTGGCGGCATAAGATTCAATCATTATTCCAGATGGAGAAACAAAGTGGTATTAAAGGTATCGCAACTCTTAAGCCAACATCGGTAGATGATTTGGCGATTTTGAATTCAACTATTCGTCTTATGGCACAGCCAGGTTCGACAGAGATGCCAACTGACAAGTTAGCACGATTTAAGAGAGACCCCGCCGCATGGGATAGAGAATTAGCTTCTTTTGGTCTTGGTGCAGAAGAAAAGAAAATATTGGAACCAGTAGTTGGTATCTCTTATGGTTTGTGTATTGCTCAAGAACAGTTCATGAGTTTGGTTCAGCTTCCAGAGTTGGGTGGTTTCTCATTGACTTGGGCAGATAAGTTAAGAAAGAGTATCGCAAAAAAGAACCCGAAAGAGTTTGAAGGTTTGACAAAAGAGTTCTATGAGATAACAAAGGAAAAGGGAATTAAAGAGAATTTTGCAAAGTATGTTTGGGAAGTTCTTATCTCAATGAGTAAAGGTTATGGATTTAACCAGTCTCACACATTAGCATATTCATTAATTGGTTTGCAAGAAATGAATTTGTGTTATAACTTCCCCGTTATTTATTGGAACTGTGCTTGTGCGATCACAGACTCGGGTGGAGTTGGAACTGGTACTGATTATAATAAGGTGGCAGTTACAATTAATAAGATGAAATCGGCGGGTATCCCGGTACATTTGCCAGATATAAATAAGTCGGCATTTGAGTTTAGACCAAGTAGCGAGGACGACTCAATATATTGTGGATTAAAGAGTTTGACAAATGTTGGTGATGATATTGTATTAAAGATTATTGAGAACAGACCATATGTATCAGTTCAAGATTTTTATAATAGAGTTAAGCCAACAAAGTCAGTTATGGTTTCATTGATTAAAGCTGGAGCATTTGACTCTTTCATGGAGAGAAAATTGTGTATGGCTTGGTTCATTTGGAATACATGCGATAAGAAGAAGAGATTAACTTTGCAGAATATGGCGGGGTTAATAAAGAGAGATTTGGTTAAGTCTGATGATGAAAGAGTTAAATTAGCGGTTAGAGTATTTGAGTTTAATAGATATTTGAAGTCAGTATGTTCAAAGTCCACATTATATTATGAACTTGACCAGAGAGCAATAGATTTCTTAACAGAAATTGGTAAAGATGAAGAAATTGAAGAAGGTTTTGTTATAAATAAGTCCACTTGGGAAAAGATTTATCAAAGTTATATGGACACTTTGAGAAATTGGTTAAATGGTTGTAAAGAAGAGTTGTTGCAAACTTTAAATGAGTTAATCTTCTTGGAGGATTGGAATAAGTATGCAACTGGTTCTATCTCCGATTGGGAAATGGAGTCATTGTGTTTCTATGACCATGAGCATCCATTAAATAAGGTGGATACTGAAAGATATAACATGGTTGACTTCTTCAAATTGCCAGAGGACCCAGAAGTAGATAGAGAATTTACAAAGGGCGATAAGACAATTAAAATGTTTGTTCTTCATAGATTGTGCGGCACGTGCATCGCGAAGGACAAGAACAAGTCCACCGTAAGTCTCTTGACCCCGACGGGAGTTGTTACAGTAAAAATGTCAAAGGCATTGTTTAGTATGTTTGACAAACAAATCTCTGTTCGTAATGCTGATGGCACAAAGACAATAAAAGAAAAGTCTTGGTTCAATAGAGGAAGTAAGATTATGGTTCAAGGTATAAGAACAGGAGAGGAGTTCTTCGCTAAGAACTATGCATCAAGTAACTCGCATCATTTGTATAAGATAGATGGTTTGAATGAAGATGGTAGTTTAACTTTAAGACACGAAAGATTTAAAGGAGATATTGAAGAAGATGAGTAAGATACCAGTAATTGCATTAATTGGTAAAGCTGGTGCGGGCAAGGACACGGTCATGCAGAGTGTCTTGGACAAGGACCCCACTCTTAATGAAATAATTAGCTATACAACCCGCCCTCCTCGTGAGGGTGAGGTTGATGGCAAAGATTATCACTTTGTTGATATAGAGAAGTTCACTGATATGGTATTAAATGACCAGATGCTTGAAGCTTGTAGTTTTAATAACTGGTTCTATGGAACTGGCTTAGAATCACTTGACCCTGCAAAGGTAAACATTGGAGTGTTTAATCCTGCCGGTATTGAATCACTTCAAATGCACAACAATATTGAATTATATGTTTTCCTTATTGAAGCTAAAGATAAGGTAAGACTTATAAGACAATTACAGAGAGAAGAAGACCCCGATGTTGATGAAATTATGAGAAGATTTAAGACTGATAATGAAGATTTCTTTGACCTTCAGTTTCATCACAACTTCCTCATTAATGAATTGGATGAAGACCTTGAATATAATACTAATGTTATCTGCGGCGTTGCCCGTGCACTCAAGGACAAAATTGGGCAATTTAATTAAATAAATTTTCATATTATTTATGGACCCAAAAAAGGAGGAAGGTAATATGCTTAAAATTATAAAGCGAAATGGCGAAGAAGTTTTGTTTGATAGACAAAAAATTATTGATGCCGTTAATAGTGCCACAATAGAAGTTGATGGCAAATTGTATGAAACTGATACCGCAAAAGAAATTGCATCTGATATAGAAAAAAGAGCAAGAATGAGTAAGAATCCAGTTACAGTTGAGACCATTCAAGACTGGGTTGAATTAGAACTCATGGACTCTGAAAGACCTGATGTAGCAAGAGCATACATCAGATATAGATATAAGAAAGAAGTTGCAAGAGAAGTAAAGTCCACTTTCTTTGATGCTATTGGTGAGAAGCTTGAAGCAAGAAATATTCAAAACCAGAACGCGAATGTTGATGAACAATCATTCGGTGGTCGTAAGGGTGAAGCTGATAGCGTAATGAGCAAACAGTATGCCCTTGACTTTATTGTTTCAAGAATGGCAAAAGAAAACCATTTGAATAATAGAATTTATATTCATGACCTTGATGCTTATGCTGTTGGTATGCACAACTGTTTATCAATTCCTTTTGATGATTTGCTTGCAAAAGGTTTTAATACTCGTCAAACTGATGTGCGCCCCGCTAATAGTATCAATACAGCTTTCCAGTTAGTTGCAGTAATCTTTCAGTTGCAGTCATTGCAGCAATTTGGAGGTGTGTCCGCAACTCACTTAGATTGGACTATGGTGCCATATGTAAGAAAGAGTTTTGCAAAGCATTATAAAGATGGTTTGATTTGGGTGCAAGGCCTTTCTGAAAATGACATTGATTATGAAATTGATAACATGATTAAGTGCGCCGCCGATTATGGTATTGATGATACAGAATGGATAAATTATTGTCCTAATGCTTATAACTATGCTATGTCTATGACTTTGAAAGAGACAAGTCAAGCGGTTGAAGGTATGTATCATAATTTGAATACACTTCAATCACGTTCTGGTAACCAGTTACCATTCACTTCTATCAACTATGGTACTTGTACTTTACCAGAAGGTAGAATGGTTATCAAGGCTCTCTTGGAAGGTAGCTTGAAGGGCGTAGGTAGACTTCATAAGACTCCTATCTTCCCTTGTGGTATCTTCCAGTGCATGAAGGGTGTTAATAGAAAAGAAGGCGACCCAAATTATGATTTATTCAAGTTAGCTTGTCAGTCTACTGCGAAGAGATTATATCCTAACTATGCCAATGTAGATTGGAGCGGCAATGCTGGTTATGATATTAATGACCCTCGTACTTATTTCAGCACAATGGGTTGTAGAACTGCAAATGGAGCTGACATTAACGCGTTGCCAGGACAGAATCCGCAATTAAAAGATGGTCGTGGTAATATTTGTCCCGTAACTATTATCTTGCCAACTCTTGCTATGGAGGCTCTTAAAGCCACAAAGAAAGAATTTGAAGAAGGTGATGGCGTATTTGGAGAAGCATTAATTGATAACTTCTTTGATATTCTTAATGAAGCTATTGAAGATGCAAGAGATATGTTGATAGAAAGATTTGAGTGGATATGTTCACAAGACCCTTCTTCAGCTAAGTTTATGTATGAAAATGGAACCATGTATGGCTATAATCCAGAAGAAGGAATACGCTCTGCACTCAAACATGGTACTCTTGCTATTGGTCAATTGGGACTCGCTGAAGCGCTTCAGATTCTTGTTGAGGAAGACCAGACTGGTGAAGCAGGAATGTATTTGGCAAAAGATATTGAACAGTTGTTCAAAGATAAGTGTGCAAAGTTTAAGAAAGATTATAAACTTAACTTCGGTGTATATTATACTCCGGCTGAAAACCTTTGCTATACTTCAATGAAGAAGTTCCAAGAGAAGTACGGAGTAATACCAAATGTAAGTGATAAGGATTTCTTCACTAATTCAATTCATGTTCCAGTTTGGTTAAGAGTAAGTCCTTTTGATAAGATTGATATTGAAAGTCAATTAACTGGATATAGCTCTGCTGGTTGCATCACCTATGTTGAGTTTAGTGACCAAGAAAGAAATAATTTGGATGCAGTAGAAGCCGTTATACAATATGCTATGGACCACGATATACCATACTTCGCAATAAATGTTCCTTGTGATACATGCATGGAGTGCGGCCATTGCGGTGAGATAGAGGATGCATGTCCAAAGTGTGGTAGTCATGACATCCAACGTCTTAGACGTGTAACAGGTTACTTGACAGGTAATTATACAACTGCCTTCAACAAAGGTAAAATACAAGAAGTTGAAATGAGGGTAAAACACGCATAATTTTGTTTTTATTAAAAAATATGTTATAATAATAATATAAAAAGTAATGGGAGAATTTGCATGGTTTATACTGTTGAATTAATGGCAGATTTAGTAGGGTTGGATGAACCCCAAGATAACGATATAGCATTTATTGCTGAAACAAAGAAATATAAGATTTATAAGGAAGAGGAAGGTGTCTGGGAAGATTACAACCCAGACATTAACCTCAACCTTTATGATATGAACAAGAGTGCCATGGCTAATGTTAAGAACATGGACTGGCGCAAGGTAGAGGGTGCCATTAAGAAGTGGAACCCTGAAGGAACTTATTTCCTTATGTATTGTAAGGATATTGGTTATTTTACTTTATTCAAGAAAGATGAAAATGCTAACGAGAAATTCCACGAAGCGTTTAAAGATTGTCTTATCAATGTTGGAGACCTTAAGGCTTGTGATATTGTTGAAGATGGTTCTGGTCTTGAGATTTGGGTAAAGTTAAAAGAAACTAGTGAAATGGTATGTATGTACTTGTTTAATTATGATGAAGGAGTGGTATTAGTAAAATGAGTGACCAGTTGATTTGTTGTATTGATATGTTTTCAACCACACAAGTGCTTATGACACCAGAAGGAGAGAAGATAATTGTGGAAGACTTCAATAAATTGTGCGAGTTTGCTCTTGCTTATTGTATTGAACACAATGTTCCAAAACTTCATTTCTTTGGTGAGGAAAAGTACATTAGTGGTTTGTTAGAGAGAAAGACTGAGCTTATGTTCGGTTGCAAAAATAATAATGTTCAAATTGAGGTAAATTAAAATGAAGAAGTATTTATTAAAGGTAGAGAATACATATAGAGTGCCAACAGTAGAAGAAGCTTTAGAGTTGAGAAAGTCTCTTGAAGGAATTTCTTGCGGCGAGCTGGCTAGTTTCAGCTACACAACCAAGGTTATAAAGGTTAAGGGCGAGGTCGTAGAAGAGTATCAGTTAGTTAAGGCTAAAATTATCTTCGATGATGAGAAGGACCCGGTTTATGACACAGAAGTTTCTTACGAAAGAGCAGGTACAGAGTTTTAATGAAGTTTGAAAAGATTAGTAAGTATACTAATGATGAAGGAGTAAAACTTCCTATTAGAAAAACAGAAAGTTCCGCTGGTTATGACTTCTTCGTAGCAGAAGACACAGTTATTCCTTCTTATTTCGATTTAGCTCAAATGATACAAGTAAAGTTTTGGGAGGAACATGAGCAATCTGGTCCTCTCGAACCTCTTACACTAGATGAAATAGCAAGCTTGACCAAGGCCGCAAAGGCTAAACCTACATTGGTTCCTACTGGTATTAAAGCCGATATTGACTCTGACCACTTCTTACAGCTTTCTGTTAGAAGTTCATGCCCCCTCAAATATTGGCTTGTGTTAATCAATAGTGTTGGTATTATAGATGCTGATTACTATAACAATCCAGACAATGAAGGTCATATTTATTTTCAGATAGTAAATTTATCTCCATATCCTATTAAGCTTAAGCGTGGAGATTGCATAGGCCAGGGTATTATCCTTCCTTATGCGATTACAGAAGATGACAATGCTTCCGGTGTGCGCGCAGGCGGATTCGGGTCAACGGGTGCGTAAATTATTAGCACTCGACCAAAGTTCTCATATTACTGGGTACGCGATTTTTTATGGAGATGAACTCAAGGCCCACGGTAAATTTACGCTCGATGATCCAGATATTGGTGAGCGTCTTTACCAAATAAGAGAAAAAGTAGTTGAGCTTATTGAGCAATATGATATAAATGAAGTCGTGTACGAAGATATACAACTTCAAAGTAATATAGTACAGAATGTTAAAACATTCAAAATCTTGGCAGAAGTTTTTGGTGTTCTTTATGAACTCTTTACAGAACTTGAATTGCCAAATGAAGCTATTCTGGCTTCGGTATGGAAATCAACCTTGAAAATAAAAGGTTCTGACCGAGCAACACAAAAAAGAAACGCAAAGGAATATGTTATAAAAACTTATTCCATCGATGCTACCCAAGACGAGAGTGATGCTATCTGTATAGGTACACATTACATCAAGACTCACCCCGAGTCATTCGACTGGGCATAATAAATTAAAGCCTTCGTTTTTATTTTCATTTACTATGTAGAGGAAAATAGAAAAACAGGAGGCTTTACCCATGTGGCAAGATATTGGGATGTTTTTATTAAAATATTGGCTGGAGATTTTATTTACAGCCTTTATAGGTCTTGCTTCTTATTTTGGTAAGCGTTACATTAAACTGGAAATTGACAGAAAAACGGCCGAGCAAGAAGAATTCAAGACTGAAATCATCAAAGAGGTTAGAACTGAGGTCAAAGCTTTGGCCAAACGTACTGCAGAAAAAGATGAAAGAATCCAAGGCGAAATCGAAGAATTTAAAGTCGATTTGTCTGAATTAAAAATGGGCTTGTTAGCTATCCAAGGCAGAGAGTTTAAACAGAATTGTAGAGATGCATTGAGTTCAGAACATGATTTAACTTTAGAGGAATATGACCAAATGGTTAAAGACCATGAAGCCTATAAGGCTTTGGGAGGAAATCATGAGGGAGACGAATTGTTTAAACTACTTCAAGAAAGAGCTAAACAGACATTTGGTAAAGCATAAAATTAAGGGAGACTATTAATTTAGTCTCCCTTTTTTTGTTGCAAAAAAATAAGGGGTATTCTCAATTAAGAGAATACCCCATTTTTTATTACTTATGTATCTTAACCGCAGCTTCAATCTGCTTGTCAAGGAACAAGTCAATATCTTCATAACTGGCCTCAAGATACTTTCTCAAGTCAGTTGAGATAGATGCAAGAACTGCGTCCTTTGTCATTTCAAACGCTTTCTTCTGCGCCTCAGCATCAAACTTACCTTCCTTCTTCAAGGTATCTACATAAGTCTGAGTTGTAGCAATAACACAGTTATCAATAATGTTCTTGATAAGATCTGTATTCTTAATATGGTCAAGATTATCAATCTTCTTGTTAATATAATGTACCAAGTAGCTTGTCAAAACCGCAAGCAAAGGTATAATACAAACCTCAAAAATCTGTCTCAAAAGTTCCATCTTATCCATAACCTTTTCCTCCTTTAAATAATTCTATCAATTATCTTTGTAGCGGTAATATTCATCATACCGTTATAAGCTAAATTGATTGTAAATTTATCAGCCATATAGGCTCCATTTATTCCACTCTTTATATCTTGAACATAAATTCTGGCATTTGGTTCAAGGTGATAAATCGGGATGGTAGACATGGTTACTGATTCACAGCAGCATGCTTTACTATAAATTTGCGAGTCGATTTCATCTTTACCGGACTTGCCTTGGATACTAATGTTAAACGCGTTCATTAAACCTTCGCTGAGTGGAAGAATTGTATAGCCAGTATTTTGAGCTTTCATTCTTTCTATTTCTTCAGCATTACTATTTTCAATAAACATTACATTAGGAACATCTTTGTAAACTACGGCTCTAACCGCTGTATCATTTTTAGCATAAGTTCTTAATCCAATATTTCTAATTGAATATTTCGACAATTCACTATTTTCTTTTGTATCAACAAAATCTATCCAAAACAACATATTCTGTGGATTATAGAATATTTCTTTATTCCAATATTTGATATTATCATCATCGCCATCTTTGTAATAATCATCATCATCAAGATAATAATAAACCTCATTTGGGCTGAAAGATTGTCCACCACTTTTAGGATTTATAGCTACATAATACATTGCTTTGTTTAAATCAAATTGTTGTTGAGTAATTTTACCAGCGTATGAATATCTTGTTGTAGAACCTGGATATAAAGTATAGTAATGAGCATTACTATTATAACTACTACTACTTTGATTTACAAATACATAAACCGTAGTAGCACTATCATTATATTCTTCTTCAGTTAAACCAGTAGCCACATAATATTCACCAATATAGTCAGGATTATATAACAATCTCCAAAAGCCTTCCATATCTACATAGAACTGTTCATATCCAGTTTGACCATCAATGTATTCTGGATTGTTTTGTGCTATAACAGGCAAGAACGAATCAATAAAATCTGTTTCTGCGTCTGGTGTCTCTGCATCATGCATGTGCTTTCTATAATCAATAGCCATTTGATATATTAATTCACGCCAATCGCGCACCTTAACATTCGTGTCCCCAGGTATTGTATATTCCATATCTGTTACATATACTTCTCCATCATAGGACTTATATCTTGTAGGTTTATCCATAATTGCATATCTACAATGGACTGGAGTTTGATTATTATTATTTCCCTTTTTTGTTCCCCAAACCACAAAATCATTTTTTACATTACTAATATTAGGAGTGTTAGAGAAAGAAGTAACTATGCTATTATTATCAAATTCAAATTCATATTGGTTTGCATATAAATCTGTATCTACATACTGCTCTCCAGTATCACTATCTTTCTTTAAAACATTCCAAGGGTGTTGTAAACTTATTTTCTTTCTTTGGAAAACAAATTGACCTTCAAGATTGTAGAAATATTCATAATCACCTAACATATTTTTAATTTTATCAAGCATAGAAACTACAGACTCACCAACAGAAGAAATAAGGTCTCCGGCATAAACTAAATCTGTATTTCTATAACCTATTGTATCTCCTTGCTCGGCCTTGATACAAGTATAAGGTCTCTCACAAGGTGTAGTAGTATCGTGCGGCAAGTATTCAATAGTAGTAAAATAAGTAGGCTTACTTTCAAGTAATGAATTTCTTGTATCAAACTCAAAATCATTATCTTCAAAGGTTACAGTTCTACCATCCAATGTATAATCTTCATTAAGTTTGTAATAAGTACCTTGTTTAGCATTTAAAGTAAATTGAGTTACTACATCTGCCTTTACATCATTTAACAAATACATAGGTTTCGAATAATTATATTGTAACAATTCAAGACCTTCATCATCTATATCGTTAATGATAATATTATGGAAAGGTTCATGTGCAAACTCATGAACGGCTTCTCTAATAATATTCTTTATCAAATACTTTTTAGTAGTGGTTTTACCAGAAGCATCAGTTTCATCAATGGAACCAAAGTCCCAAGTAAGTGCGGGAATGGTGCCACCAAGGTCACCTGACAATAAAGCCATCTTATCTTTACCTTGAATTGAAATTGTTGTTTGTGTTGTTCCTCTATTTATATTAAAACTTGTAATAAAATAAATGCCCATAGGAAACCAAATTACATCTGGGTAATCTGGATAATCAGATTTCAATACATTTTTTAATCCTACTTGCATTTTAAATTTAGAGTTAAGTGCCCACATATAGGATTGCACTTCATCTAACTCTGCTACTACAGTTAAAGAGCAAGTTCGTCTAATTGCAGAACTACCATCAAGATTTACTGAACCTTGAGAAATTTTGCCCTCGTAATCTGCGAGGGCATTTTCATCAAAGTCAAGTAAAGTTACTTTAGCATAAACCTCTCTTGTTTGAGAGGAATATAATTTTACGAGAAAGTTTTGGTCAAGTAAAGGGTTCATAGTTATGCCCTCCATTGTCCTAAGTTATATTTTATGATATTCTCATAAGTGTTGTCTGCAATTTCATAAGAACTGGCTGAGAAACTATAAATTAAACGAGCAACAGTATCATTCGGAGTAAGAGAAACATTCATAAGTCTTACAATGTGATTTCCTTCTGCGTTAGAACGGAAATATTTAGGCTCTCCATTACTGAGCCATTCAAGAACTTCTTCTCTGAATTTTCTCTCTTTGTATCTATTTGCGTCACCAAGAGAAGTAGAATTTTGCGGCTGGTCATCATGTATGTTTGCGGTCTCTTGTCGATATGCATCGTTAGAGCGTGCCGCACTAGCATCAAACAATCCTTCTTCATCTTCAAGATAAGATATAAGACCGCCAATTCCAATTTCTCTATAATCAACTTTACCATTTCTTGTAATAATAGGATATTTACCACCAATGGTATCTATCTTACTTTCAAGTAATGTTCTTTTATAAGTATTGACTTTTGGATTAAATCTAATTTTTAATTGTCTATCATGGTCACTTAAAAACATATCTTCAAATTTCGCAGTATGATATTGAGATTGTAATTTTTCAGTTGCATTACCATCACCTACTGGTTCTCCTTGCAAAGCATATTTATAATTTATACCATGTTCAATAGTATAATCTCTAAAACCAACACTTTGTAAGAATAAGGAAGTTAATTTTGTCCAACCAGTATTTTCATCATATCTCCACAAAATGTATGTGTATGTATTTGGTAAAGTACCACCACCAACTGTAATATCAAAATATCCATTATCATAGTTTTCTGTAACATTCAATGTGAAGGTTTTACCAGGCTCTGGCACTGGGAATGGGTCGAGGCTTTCTGCTCTAATTCTTTTTCCATCGGCACCCTTATATTTGTTTACAGAGGTAGCATAAAACATTACTCTATAATTATTATTAGTTAAACCCTCTAATTCTTTTGTAATATAATAATCTTCATAATTAGTTTCTGGGTTCATATGAAGTTTTTCTTCAGTTTTATCTATAACTTCATCAACAATAAATTTATTATTATCAACATGACCATATTGTAATTCAAAATAATAGGAATAAAATTTCTCGGTCTTATCTAAATCGTTTGGGGTATAAAAACCTCTATATAAATATCCATTAATTATTTCCTCACATTGAATTATTGGTTCTGCAGTAAATTTAAACACTCCAACACTTGAATAATAACCAACCTCAGGTGTATCACCTTGCTGTTCTGGTATATCAAGATAAGCCAACTGAATTTTATAATATTGTTGAATTTGCATTTTACTATCTATTGAAGCTGGTAAATTATCTATATATATTTCACCACTTGTTCCATCAATAGTTATTTCGCCAGGTGTTGACATAGAGGCTTCATAAATACCCAACTCTGTTCCACCTATTGTTTTAAATTTAACATTAATTCCAGATATATCTCCTACGCCAACAGAACGATTCATGACAAAGGGGATAGTTATAGAAATATGATTACTACCATCTGGCTTGGCGCAAGCGGGTATAATACCCTCTAAAATTGGCGGATATAACTTAGCCATTTTATCACTCCTCCTTTATCATAAATTCTAATATATCCAATTGCTCCATGGATAGATTAATTTCTCCAAAATCTTCCAATGAAACTTGATAAAAAGAAACTTCTTGTTTTAATTGAGAAAGTTCTTTTAATTCTTCATTAGCTTTAATTTGATTTTCTCCTTCAAGATTTGAATACTTGGAACAAATTTCATTTTTCATTTCTTCAATTTGTTGCCCAAGTTCAATAAAATATTTCTTGTTTTTAACTAAATAAAAATTAACTTTAATGGGGAGGATTAATTCCCCATTAAAGTTTTTATAAAAACCCATAGCAAGATGATAAATTTCATCATTTGTCATAGTTTTAGTTGTTTTGTTCATCTCCATTATCTCCTTTTATATTGGAAAAACTTCTACTTCTCCTTCGACCTCTTCTTCAGCTACATCTGGTATTAACTCAAAGAAAGAATCGTCAAGCATCTGAAGTGCTCTACCATCCATAAGTTCAAGATAATTATCAGTAACACTACCAAGGTCTTCTGCAAGAACTCTATAACGAGTAATTACACCGGAAGTCGGGTCTTTTATATCTAAAACTGTTTCTTCAAAGTCGTGTCCATTTGCTCTAATTCTTTTTAATGAAGTTTCTATTAAACCACTACTGTGTAATGTAAAACCAGGGGTCTTAATGACTTCTCCATTTTCATCATGAGGTTTAATAATCAAACTATTTGTATTTAAACTAAATTTATTATGAAATAAATCAAGTCGAATAGAACTATGGTCTTTACTTTGAATTAAACTTCTATCATCACCAAACTGAAGTTCTCCATTAATGCCAGCATAAAAGTCTCCATTTTCTGTAACCCTAAAGAAAATATTATCATTTTTAACGCCATATAAACCAGAGATGGTATCAATTTCTTCTATCTGGGCATTAATATCATCAATATCTTGGTATAACTGATTTACAACTGCCTCTAGTGCATTAACTACTTCTATCTGCGCCGCAATTTCTTCTTCTGGAGCGTGTGTAGCATATAAAATATCAAGTTGAATTAAAGCCAAATTATATAAATCTTGTTGCTTGTGTAACTCAACAATCTTATTTGCCTTTTTTGCTTCTAACTCAGTTTCTTTTTGAACATCAGTTACAGTACCAATCATAATACCAGACAAGTTACCACTTGGTAATCTGTTTGCAGTACCAGCTACTATATTATGTATATTCCAGTTTGGGGTATCTTCCCAAGAACTTAAAACAGGACTATCCCAAGTGTCAATATTAATTGGAATAGGCTGTATCCACAAACAAGTATTAGTAGCTTTAGAAATAGCCATTATATTTAAACACTTTCTCTCACTTACATAAAGTGGAGGTGCTTGTAAAATTTTAGAAGTAGGAGTTAAATTAAACTCAGGATAATTACTTGTTTTTCCATCGGGATATGTTATCTTCCAAGTAACTGCTTCGTTTTCAACTTCTATTCCATCAGAGCCAATATAATAAAGCTCTAACCCTTTTTTATAATATGCGGGATTGGCACCGTTAGAGTCATAAAGTATTTCTGTTGGGCCAATGTATTGCGTATATGATGATGAAGTAGTAACTGGTATTGGGAAGAAACCTTCAATAGTTTCTCCTTCAACCCCTAAAACAGTTGCTCTCAAAATAAGAGAACCATAAAATTCTTCCAAGTCCGGTACTTGAGAATAATCTGTTTCAGTTCTACGAATATCTCCCTTTTCAGTAATACGAGTATAGGGCACTTGAGAACCAGGGTCATTCTGTTCTGTAACACGAGTTTCTGTATAGTTTAAGTCACCCGCATCACCAACAGTGTCCTCAATAATACGAATCTGTTCACCATCTTCTGTGATACGACCATATAAAGCATTTTCAGTAATTCTTTTACCAAAAGTAATATCATCATCTGGATTGAGTAAAAAGTCAAAATTGGCTTGGTCCAAATCTCCAAATTCTACTGGACTTCCAGTAGGCTTACTATACCAATCAAGTGTAAATTCATGTCCTGTGTTTATTAACTCTTGTGTTATATCCTCATTATCAGCATTTAATACTCTGATTTTAACTCGCTGTTGTTCACCAACAATTGCGGCATTATTACCATTAGGACTGGGATCATAAGTAGAAACATCACCATAAGCTACTGGCTTTTTATCCCAGAAGTACATATCTAATTTATATTGAGTTCCATAATATTGTTTAACACAGAATTCAAGTTCTTTTGTCAAAGTAAAAGATTTAGAACTATTTACAAAATTAACTTGACAAGTAATTGTATTATTTATATCGGTTGTTGTTAAATAATCTTTAATTCTAAAATAGAAATCTGTTTCAGAAGGATAGTATAAAGTATAAATATATACTCCATTTATTTCATCAACTTCAAAACCTCTATCTCCAACATCGCCACTGTGGTCAGAATAACCGTCCATAAACTCTTGTTGTGTGATAGGTGCAATCATTGTATTTCTGTAAGGAATAGTCCAGGTTACTTTACTGATAACTTTTTCTGTACCATTCATTTTATGAGCGTGTAAAAATCTCTTTTTACTCTTATCCCAGCTATTTATTAAATGACCTTTTAAGTCATATAATTTAAACATACCATCATTATCGCAATCTATAACGACATATTCATCTTCTATTCTCTTTACTTCACCAACGAGGTCAAAAGTTAAAATATTACTTTCAAGTCGTAAATGCTTTGTGTCTGGAATAATAACCTCACCAGTATCTGGGTCAACTACTTCTTCCGAACCAAGTGGTGCTTCATAAGTAACGATAACCTTAAAAAGCATTTCCTCTTTGGTTATATCAGGATTAAATTCATATTCAAGATTAAGTTGATTTTTAAAACCAACTTCTTTCCAGTTATCTCCAGCAATTGAATCACTAACTATTTCTCCATATTTTGGGTCATAGTATTGATATAAATGATAAATCATTTTTAATTCAGCTGCAGTTTTTTGTTGTAGCATTTCAATATAAGTATTTGCTACATCAATTTCGATAGTTTTTTCATTATATCTTCTTACATAGTTTGCGTAGTCTTGGTCAATCATCCATTGAGGTATATCCTCTTTTTCCAACAATCTATCTATTTCAGTTTGGGGAAGATAAGAATAATATTTTAATGGGTCTGAATTTTGACCTTCACTACCATAACCATTACCTATCTTTTTAGACTTAATAGTAATTTTATCTGTACTTATCTTTTCTTGCTCATAACCAAATTTTAATACAACATCTTGAGCAAAAAGGTTTGGGTCAAGCGTATGGGTTTCATCTATATACCAAGGTATATCGTGACCTTCTGAATCGGTAAAAACAATTGGGTTGCTTCTAACACCACTCTTTAAACCTTGAAAGAAAGTTACAGTAACATTAGAAATTTCAAGTCCATTTTTAGTATATTTACTATCTAATTTATAAATTTCTTCTTGAAGATAGAAAGTTTCAAAATCATAAGGATTACCATTCATATCTTCTACTGATAATACAAAGTTTTGGGTATCATACTGTTTATTTCCCTTGGAATCTAAATAACCCAAAGTCATTTGCAAAATAAGACCATAATCACCAGTATTAATCTGTCTATTACTTACCATCATGCCCAAAAGGCTCTTGAAATTTGCGGCGAGGTAAACAACATCATAATCAAAATTATTGATTTTTCTAATATTATCTTGATTTACGGTCCAACCTACAACTGCACTTGGGCCTTTAGCTTCTGGTATATAACTTATGGTAGGATCATAGTTTGCAACCAATTCTTTTCTTGTGCTTGGATTATCAATAATATTATCAGTTTTACTTACAAACTTATTATAAGGAGAAACATAATTATAGGCTTCTCCATCAGAATCAGCTACGTATCTACCTCTGATAAGTTTCTGATTGTCAAAATTACCATTGGGCACAACAACATATACCGATTCATTTACTTCATATGTAGTAGTTTCTGAATAAGCGAAAAAACTTGAAGAACCATCGGTAACATAATATTCACCATACTGAGCATTAGAATTATCTTTAATAGTACAAACTATAGTTTTATCAAAACTTACTTTGTTTACTACGGCTTGTGCTATAATTTCCATAGCTCGTAAAGTTTCTTCTGAATAATTTTTATTTTCAGCCATACCTTTCTCCTTTCTCTCCATATTCTATTATTACTTCAAAAATAGTAGGTTATAATTTTATAATATTACCCAAATAAAAAATGGGGATAGACTAATGTCTATCCCCAAAAAAGGAATTATTGTTTTCTGTTTGCATACTGTGATGCAAGGTTAATAATATTTCCAAAGGCTTCTTCAATCTCGTTTCTATCAGTAACATTAGGGAAGTTTGCAGTAACTTCAACCTTCTGCTCTAATATCTCACCAGAAGAAGAAGGAGTTGAAAGGCTAATTCCGGAAGTGTTTGCGGTCATAGCCTTAAGATCAATGGAGCTAGCCAATGAGCGTACAATGTCCACGGCCGCAAGGAAGTTCTTTGTATCATCAGCATTGAGTACAAGTTCCTTTTCGTGGAGCATTGCCCAACGACCATCTGAACCCCAAGCACCAGTATATCCACCAGAATCGAAGGAAGTAAGGAAATAACCTGGATAACGCTCTTGGAGCTCTCTGATTTGACGTAAGGCATCTTGGTTATACTTACCCTGTGATGGATTGTGTAAGGCCAAGAGTGCTTGGAATTGTCTGTCTAAACCTGCGGGAGGTGGTGTAGAAGGCGTATTACTACCAAGTGTGCCCTTTCCACCACCACTGCCTCCAGGAGATGGAGTATAAGTATTAGGAGTATATGCTGTTGATCCACTGCTACTAGGCATTGATCTTGCTGCAGCTGCAGCCGCTTCAATAGCAGACTTCAATGCGATGTACTGTTGAGCAAGGGCCGCAATAGCATCAGCTTGTGCGTTAATGGTACTAATCATTTGAGCAGGACCATTCTGCCATGCTTGAGCAGCTTCCGCAAATCTTCTAGCTGCCTCTTCACCATACTTTTTAGTTGCGTCAGTAAGAACATTAGTTTCATCTGTAACTTCTTGCATTGCATCTGAAGCATCATTAGCAAAGTCTTCCATTGAAGTTCCGGCTTCACGCATGATATTGTCTTCATTTTCTCTGAACTCATTTAATACATCGTTAATATTAACAAATGTATTATCAAGTGCTGGGAACCATGTTCCCTCAAAATATTCTTGAAGAGTTTCTGTGCCAGTTTGTATTGCAAGGAATGTCTCGCTAAAGTCTTCTGTTAAGTTAACATTAGCTGCATAAATATCTCCAGTGTATTCATAATAACTAACCATATCTTCTTCACGAAGTCTTGTGTTGTTTTCAAATACATGTCCCATCTGCTCTTCAATAAAGGCACCCTTCTGTCTATACTCTTCATGAATCTGTTCAATAGCTTGCTCAAGAGCAACGGTATCATTACCATAAATTTCTCTTGCTCTTGAAATCTCCTCAAGCATCTGGTCATTCAATTCTAAAAGCTGAACTTGAAGATTGTCAATATACTCTTGGTTAGCTTTCTCCATTTCATACAACTTCTGACGATAGTTGTTTTCAGCATCAGCTACGGCATCTTCATCAGCGGTATAAACATAACTATAATTACCTTCATTATCTCTTGACATTCTAACTTGAGATTTAGCATTTTCAGCTTCGTCAAGTTGAGCAAGAGCTAACTTAGATTCGTATCTAAGTCTAAGATATTCAAGGTCATACTCACTAAGTTTTGCACCCTCTTCTTGTAATCCAACAATTTCTTGCTCTAAATCAAGTAAGTCTTGCTGGTATCTAAGTGCTTCACCATTAGCAAGAGTCTTATCAATATCTTCAACAAGGTTAGATAATTGATACCAAGACTCATAATCTGGCTCATAAAGGTCTTTGACACTCTTCTGCATATCGAATTGATATTTAAGACTCTCTACATTACCAATAGCCTTGGAGAAGGAATCCATTACCAACTCAATATTCTGTTCAAATGCTTCGAGGTTAGCTTGTAAAGCATCCTCCCAAGCTTGATGGAAATTCTCTGTTGCAGTAATAAGAGCATCTTCTTGCTCATTAATTAAGTCTTGCCAGTATGCACGCTCTTCATCTGTAGTAGCTTGCGCGAGGCGGGCTTGAGTTTCTTGCAACTGGCTTTGAACCATATCCATCTCAGCCTTGGCCGCACTTTCAGCATTAGTTGCTTGTTGAACAGTCATCGCATTCATTTCACGAAGTATTTCATTAGAAACTCCAAGCGAATCCTTACCAACAATATCAATGATATTTCTATAAGATTTAGTAACATTCTGAATGTGCTTAATCTTTTCTTCGTATTTATCTATTTGGTTAATACTGTCACTAAAGACATTCTTAACCTGCTCAAATGCTTCTTTGATTGACTCTGAAGCAGCCTCAAGCTCTTTCATCATTTCAGAAATGTAATTGCCCATCTGTTCAATAGCTTCGCCAGCTGTAGATGCATCAATCTGGTTGGCCGCCATATCTACTAAGCTTTCACCATTCATTGCTCTCTGTAATACATCACCTGCGTTACTTACACCAAGAGTAGAGAGAGTTTCGGTAAGACCTTGTTGATAAGTATTGTACTTATCCATTGCATCTACTGCTTTCTCACCCAAAAGGCCAATTGATTGGGCGGCCTTGAATGCATCGTCCTGAATACGGTTAAGCAAGAAGTCAAGTCTTTCAATATCATCATCTTCCCACTCAATTCCAAGTTGTACTTTGTAATCAATCTTCTGAATTTGAAGTGAAAGTAATTCTGCTTTTGCGTCTGCGACAGCTTGGTATTGTTCATACCAAAGGTCTTGAGTTTCCTC
>JAEEGL011812152.1_pt1 | contig 55756 bp, 46 predicted proteins | sample 9134231 | NCBI WGS metagenome assembly JAEEGL01 (sample SAMN16246548, study PRJNA631951) | gut metagenome | biome: gut microbiome; feature: rumen; material: fiber-attached | host: Bos | place: Iran: Karaj | collected 2018-10
TGAATAAGAAGGCGAGCCTGAACCAATGGGGACCCAGCGACGGCACTCGACCTGACGGCCGTCCTGTGAAGGCGCTCTCGAAGGAACAGATTGCCGACATCGTGAAGGCATATGGCGAGAAGGCTGCGCTCTGTAAGCGTGCCGGTTATGAGATGATTATGGTGCATGCAGGTCACGGCTGGCTGTTGCACCAGTTCCTTTCGCCCTATCTGAATCATCGTACCGACGAGTACGGAGGCTCGTTAGAGAACCGTATCCGCATTGTCCGTGAGGTGCTTGCCTCGGTACGCAATGCCGTAGGACCAGGCTTCCCTGTCGAGGTACGTCTCAGTGGCAGCGAGCTGTTTGATGGCGGCTACGGCATTGAGGACGGCATCAAGATTGCACAGGCTGTCGAAGAGTATGTCGATTTAATCCACGTTTCAGCCGGTTCCTATCAGTTTGGCTTCTTCAACACTACGCCCCCGATGTTCGATGAACACGGTGTGAACGTATGGTTAGCTGCTGAGATTAAGAAGCATGTCAGCAAACCTGTGGCTACGATCGGTGCGCTGAGCGATCCTGAGCAGATGGAGCGTATCATCGCTGAAGGAAAGGCCGATGTGGTCTATATGGCCCGTCAGTTGTTGGCCGATCCGTTCCATCCGCAGAAGGTAATGGCTGGTCAAGAAGACCGTATCGTGAAGTGTCTGCGTTGCTACACCTGTATGGCAGAGCGCCCAGTGACCTTCACCCGCCGTTGTGCCGTCAATCCGTTGATTGGTCGTGAGATAGAGGGAATGGAGGTCCTGCCTGCACGTAAGAGCAAGAAGGTGATGGTGGTGGGTGCCGGCGTTGCGGGACTCAAGGCTGCCATTACGGCTGCACAGCGCGGCCACAAGGTCATTCTCTGCGAGAAGGCGGATAAGGTAGGCGGTATCCTGAAGTCGGAACAGGCGCTGCCGTTCAAGTACGAGATGTATGAGCTGGGGGTTGTCCTGGAGCGTCAGGCAAAGGATGAGGGTGTGGAGATTCGTCTGAACACCACCGTTACGCCTGAGTATGTGGAGCAGGAGGGCGTCGATGCACTCATCCTAGCTGTAGGTTCTACGCCGCTCGTTCCGCCCATCCCTGGCATCGATGGTGATAATGTCATCGTCGTCAACGACTATTATCTGAATAAGGATAAGGTCGCTGATAGCGTAGTTGTGCTGGGCGGTGGTCTTGACGGCTGCGAGTGTGCCAACCATCTGGGTATGGAAGGCAAGAAGGTGGAACTGGTGGAGATGCGCGACACCCTGGCTGCCGACTGCAACATCCGCCAACGCCCAATTCTGATGCGTAAGGTGGCAGAGTTCTCAACAGCCCATACGGAATATACGGGTCAGAAGATTACTGCCGACGGCGTCATCTGCAAGGATAAAGACGGCAACGAGGTGCTCGTTCCTGGCAAGACGGTCATCTGCGCCCTTGGCCAGCGTGCCAACCGTGTCGATGTCGATGCCCTTCGCCGCTGTGCCCCGTTCGTCCGTGAGGTAGGCGACTGCGTCCGTCCCGCCAATATCACTAAGGCTATCTACGAGGCTTATCACGCAGCGTTGGATATTTAATCTACTTATACTCGCTGGGGGCGACGCCAAACTGTTTCTTGAAGACCACGGAGAAGTGGCTGAGTTGAAGATCCTGCTTTATCTCCTGACACAGCTCATAGCCATCCTTTCCGGGCATAGCGACATCGCTCAACACGAGGTTTGGCTCTTCAGCCCGCATCTCCTCAAGGGCGGTGTCTGCATCGAGACAGGTGATGAGACGGTAGTCACGAGAGAAGAGCAGACGCATGTAGTTGATGATCTCTGTATCATCATCGACTACGAGGATGGTGGGACGAGCGTCGTCTTCGACTTGAGAATTGAGAGTTGAGAATTGAGAATTACCTAAAATCCGCAGATAATTTTCAAAGGTCTAATTTTGCCGCCATTTGAGACATGTCTGTCTGTTTTTAGTCATACAAGCGTGTAATCCGACCGACCATGAGCCAGTACCCCCCTTACCCCGTAAGGTCGAGAGGCATAGACCGGCCAGGCTCCCTGCGAAGATACCGTTGGCGGCAGATTTTGGACACCCGCTCCCTCAAAGTAGTGAAGTAACTCACGGGACTGTCCCCGTGAGTTTTTCCTGATAATATTTGGAGGTTTCGGATATTATGATTAACTTTGTCGGCGAACTAAGGATAATGGTCATACCTATGAAGATAGTAATACTTGACGGATTTACAGCCAACCCAGGCGATTTGTCCTGGAAAGGACTGGAGGAACTGGGAGCGTTGACGGTGTACGACCGTACAAAAGCTGACGAGACGGTAGCGAGGGCTGCCGGTGCAGAAATCGTGCTGACAAACAAGGTAATCATCAGCAGGGAGGTTATCAGCCAGCTGCCACAACTGAGGTACATCGGTGTGCTGGCGACGGGCTATAACGTGGTGGACATCGTGGCAGCTCATGAACGCGGCATCACGGTGACCAACGTACCAGCCTACAGCACAGAGAGTGTGGCACAGATGGTGTTCGCTCACCTGCTGACCGTGACCAACCGTACGGAGCACTATGCCATCCAGAACCGCAATGGGCGCTGGAGCAACAATCCTGATTTCTGCTACTGGGACTTCTCGCACACAGAACTGGCTGGCAAAACATTCGGCATCGTAGGACTGGGCAATATCGGACAGCGTGTCGCCCAGATAGCACTCGCTTTCGGCATGAAGGTGAAAGCGCTCACCAGCAAGGCTGCCGACACGCTGTCTGAAGGCATGGAAAAGGCGTCTTTGGAGGAGATACTGGCAACATCGGACGTGCTCTCGCTGCACTGCCCGCTGACAGACAACACGCGTCACATCATCAACCCTCACACGCTGAAACAGATGAAGACCTCAGCCGTGCTTATCAACACTGGCCGAGGTCCACTGGTAGATGATCAGGCTGTGGCCAATGCCCTCGCTGAAGGAAGGCTTGCCGCCTTCTGTGCCGACGTGCTCACAGAGGAGCCGCCGAAAGCCGACAATCCTCTGCTGAAACAGCCAAACGCCTTCATCACGCCCCACATCGCCTGGGCTACAAACGAGGCCCGTACACGACTGCTTCAGGTGGCCATCAACAATGTCCGTTCATTCCTAAACGGCACACCTGTAAACGTCGTATAGTTTCAATTCAAGGCAGAGGCTATCTCAAACCCCAATACTAAAACACTACATTTTTTGTGCTGCCACGGATCTCAAGACGGGCTTTCACAACGGTGTGCCTTACACTCTCATCACCGTTGATCTGATCCAAAAGAAGCTTGAAGGCCTTGCTGCCTATCTCTTGGGGGTTCTGTTTCACAAACGACATTCGGGGAGAGGAAATCTCTGAGATCCAGTCACTCATATAGCCAATCATCGCTATATCCTCAGGGATACGCAGCTTACGGCTCATGATGGCGTGGAAGGCAGAGAGTGCCAACTGTCCGTGCGAGGCAACGATGGCATCAGGGGGTTCAGGAAGGTCCAGAAGTTCCATGGTGTCTGTGAGTCCCGAGTTGAAACTGGTATCATGACACTTCACCAGTTCCTTCCTTACAGGGATGTTCCGCTCGCGGAGAGCCTCCAGATAGCCGTGCTTACGGTCGGAGGTCTGTTTCATCTTATTCGAGCCGCCCAGAAAGGCGATGCGGCGCGCTCCCCCGTCGATGAGATAGTGAGTGGCCTGGCGCGCGGAGTCGACATCGTTGATGACGACCGAGGAGACTTCCGTATCTGCAGCCCTGTCGAAGAGCACGAGGGGGATATGATGGTCTTTTACGAACTGCAGATGACTGTAGTCGGTAGTCTCCTGAGCCAGACAAATGGCGATACCTTCCACATGCATGGCGACGAGGTGTTCCAGACACTCCTTCTCACATTCATAGCTATCGTTGGAATCAGAGATAATACACATATATCCAGCCTTCTTCGCCTCAGACTCAATACGTTTGATAATGTGAGTAAAATGGTTGAATGCGATATCCGGCACGACAACACCTATCGTACGTGTTGTGTCATAACGCAGACTGGCAGCAAAGGGGTTAGGACTATAGCCTTCGTCTTTAGCCAGAGCCTCAATCTTCTGCTTGAGACTCTCACTGACACCCTTCAGGCCATTCAATGCCCTTGAAACGGTGGAGACATTCACTCCCAGTTTCCTGGCGATATCGCGTTGTGATATACGTTTCATATTCACTTTCTTTTATTCAAACCACCTACTTTCCCAAGCAGGTGGCTCTTATCTAACTAAATTTAAAAAAATATGTGCAAAAAGCACACAATAACATATTACATCCTTATATGGCGTGTTTTGTGTTGTCAAGTGCAAAGGTAAGCAAAATATTGCTTGATTATTCATCTTTTCAGTAAAAAAAACAACGCAACGGTTTGCGCAAATTGAGCATATCGGGAAAAAAAAAGTACGCATGAGAACGGCTTTTTTGAAAATAATCACTACCTTTGCAACCAGAAATCGAAACAGATTGATTCATACTTATATTCAAAACAAAAACAAAACGAACAGATGAAAAGAACATTTATCTCTTTGGCACTCGCAGCTGTATGCTGCCTTGGTGCCCAGGCACAGGAGAAGCTCTTCAACAGTGCCAGCGTTCAGTCACCAGTGGTCAATGCCGACGGTACTGTGACCTTCAACCTCTTCGCACCCAAGGCCGTGAAGGTGGAGGTGACAGGCGACTTCCTGCCCACACAACCCGTTGAGATTCCAGGCTACGGCACATACGATGCGCCTGGAGTGGCTCAGCTGAAAGAGGGCAAGAACGGTGTATGGAGCTACACCACCGACAAGCTCGCTCCTGAGATGTACAGCTATACCTTTAATATAGATGGTATGACTGGTGTGAAGGACCCGGCAAACATCTACGTGAACCGCGACATCGTATCGTTTACGAACATCTTCATCGTCAGCGAGCAGAAGGGTGACAAGGGGGATCTGTACAAAGTCAACGAGGTGCCTCACGGCAATCTCTCAAAGGTGTGGTACAACAGCCCAACCCTAAAGATGCAGCGTCGCATGACGGTTTATACCCCTGCTGGCTACGACAAGGGCGGCAAGTATCCAGTGCTGTACCTGTTGCACGGAGCCGGTGGCGACGAGAACGCCTGGAGTGAGCTCGGACGTGCTGCCCAGATTCTCGACAACCTCATCGCTACAGGTAAGGCAAAGCCAATGATTGTAGTGATGCCTAACGGCAATCCTAACTGTCAGGCAGCTCCTGGCGAGTGGTCATGGGGTATGTACACACCTGGATTCCGCGACGGTGGTACAGGTCCTACAGAGCCTGCCGCTGCAACGATCCCAGCAAGTTTTATGGATATCGTGAACTATATCGATGCCAACTATCGCACCATCAAGACCCGTGCAGGTCGTGCCGTATGCGGCCTCTCCATGGGTGGCGGCCACACCTTCGGCATCAGCCTCCTCTACCCCACGAAGTTCGACTACTACGGACTGTTCTCAGCTGGTCTGCACCTGGGCAAGAACTTCAACATGAATCAGCCTTTCGCAGAGCAGATAAAGAGCGATCCTGACTTCGCAAAGCAGAGTGCCACTCTCTTCGGCAGCAAGCCAAAGCTCTACTGGATGGGTATGGGTAAGACGGACTTCCTCTATCAGAGCACTGTCGACCTGCGTGCTTATTGGGATTCTAAGGGCTATCCTTACGAGTACGTCGAGACCGACGGCGGTCACATCTGGCGCAACTGGCGCATCTATCTCACGATGTTCGCCCAGAAAATCTTCAAATAATAATAATCCCCGCTTTTTCCGGCGGGGATTAACTATAATTACAGCAGGACAGTTCCTGCTGTTTTTTATTTCTTGATAAACTCTACGCGGCGGTTCTGGGCGCGGCCGTCTTCGGTCTTGTTGTCAGCGACGGGTTCGTGAGAGCCCTTGCCAACGGCACGAAGGTTGAAGGCATCGCAGCCGAGCGACTCGAGAGCCTTTACGACAGCCTCTGCACGCTGCTGTGAGAGCGGATCATTCACCTTGTCAGAACCCTGATTGTCAGTATGTCCCTGAACCTCGAAACGAACACTGGGGTTCTTCTTCATATAGTCAGCCACCTTCTGAATCTCTTCCATAGACTCTGGCAGCAAGTCGGCCTTACCAGTCTTGAAGAGAATGTTGTTGGTAACAAACTTACCCGTCTCAGCAATGGCCTTCTCAACGGCAGAGAGGTCTGTGGTCTGACGCTGATAGAGCTCTGCAGCACCCTTGGCGAGAATCACATGACCAACGCCACGATACGGGTATCCATCTTGGACGTGGAATTCGAAACGACTGGGAGCCGCCACATTAGGCAGATTGATGACACGGTTTCCATTAATGTAGTATTTGAAAGCACGCTTGTTGAACGAAATAGCGAAATGGTTCCACTGTCCAAGCTTGACACATTTCTCCAAATCATCCCATCTCAGATCGCCAGACACATTACCTGAAGCACCGCCTCCCTTCTTAAACGAATAGTTTCCGTAAACATCCGGATTACCCGGACGGAACATTTTATAGATATTTCCAAGCTCGTCGTCACCCTGATAGAAATAGATATGCCATGCCATCTGGTCTATATCACCGGGCTTACACATAAACTCTTCCCATTCGAGGGTAAAGACATCAGGCAGATAAGACTGCATATTCTCCATCAGAGGAGAGAATACAGAACCGCCTGAAGCATTGCTGTGCGCATACTTCTTACCGTTGACGGAGGCAACCTCCAGACTACCATCACTGATATCCCACTTAGACGGGAACTCACCCATCTGCTCATTGGCGAAGTCATCCTCAAAAAGAATCACACTGCCACGAACGAAGTCGCTCTTCTGATTCTGGGCTACTGCATCTGGTGTATCATCAACAGCCTCTTCTTCCTCATTAGCATCCTCATTCTTCGATTTCTTACTCTTCTTCGACTTCTTGCCGTCGAGCACTTTGTCCATCGCGCCGTACGTCTCCTCGTCTACCTTGCGCTCTACCTTCATGGTAGCAGCATTCTCAGCGGCATTAATGGCCCTGTCCTTCAGTCTCTTCAGGAATCCCTGCGCATCAGCGTTGGCTACGAATGCAACCATCACGATAAGCATCAAAAAAAGTCTCTTCATACGCTATTTAATTTTTAGTTCTCAATTTATGTTGATATATCGGTGGCAAAGATACGAATAATTTTTAAAATGACCATGTTTTTTCGCGAAAATTTGTACCTTTGCGGCGAAATCAACGACAGTGACAATGGAAAGGAACAGAGAGATCTATAAGGTGACGCTTGTAGGCGGTGTAGTAAACGTCGTGCTGCTCGTCTTCAAGTTCGTGGCAGGCATCCTCGGCCACAGTGCCGCGATGGTGGCCGATGCCGTCCACTCACTCAGCGACTTTATCACAGACATCATAGTACTCGTATTCGTACATATCAGTGGCAAGCCCAAGGACAAGTCGCACGACTACGGTCACGGGAAGTACGAGACACTGGCGATGACCATCATCGGGATGGCCCTGCTGGTGGTGGCCATAGGCATTGTCTATGGGGGCGTGGTGAAGATTGCCTCGTGGCTCAACGGCACACAGCTGGAGGCACCCGGCATGCTGGCACTCTGGGCGGCCCTGCTCTCTGTGGTACTGAAGGAGGGCGTCTACCGCTATTCGATGGTGAAGGCACGACAGCTCAACTCTCAGGCTGTGGAGGCGAATGCTTGGCATCACCGCAGCGATGCCCTCTCGTCGATAGGAACGGCGACAGGCATAGGAGGCGCGATTTTCTTAGGACAGCGATGGACGGTGCTCGACCCTGTGGCATCTGTCATCGTAGGACTGTTTATCGTAAAGGTTTCAATAGACCTGCTGCGCGACGGTATCGGCGACCTCATGGAGCAGTCGCTGCCCGACGATGTGGAGGCGGAGATACTGCGCCTGGCAGCATCAGTGCCTGGCATCGCAGAGCCTCACGACCTGCGCACACGCCGCCTGGGAAACCACTACGCCATAGAACTGCATATCCTCATGGATGGCGACATCACGCTGCGCGAGGCACACGACAAGGCTTCAGCAGTAGAGGATCTGCTGCGCAGTCACTACGGCCCGGACACGCACATCGCCGTTCACGTCGAACCCAAAACTTAGTACTGGTGCCAGGCCCTGGTACTAAGTTTTGGAGGGAATCCCCTCGCCTATGGGGTCGCGCTTCAGCTGCTCGATCATATCGTCGATCTTGCGGAGCTCACGAGGGATGCGGATGTTCTGCGGACAGTGGGGCTCGCATTGTCCACATTGTATGCAGTGATCCGGCTGACGGTCGCGCGGCACAACACGGTCCAGCGATATAAGATACTGACGGCGGTGCTTGCGATACTCAGGATCGCCCACGCCCACAGGCAGCGAGCCCTCGTTCTTGCATTTATTATAATGTACGAAGATGGCCGGTATGTTGATGCCATAAGGACAAGGCATGCAATACTTACAGTCGTTGCAGGGGATATTCTCCAGTCCAACAATCTTCTGCGCCACCTCATCGTCCAGATAGCGCATCTCCTTCTCCGTCAGCGGCACCAGCGGACAGTACGATATGAGGTTATCCCTGAGGTGCTCCATATATGTCATACCACTGAGCACAGTGAGCACCCCCTCTGGAGTTCCCGCATAGCGGAAGGCCCACGAGGCGACGCTGCGCTCAGGCGCATGACTCTTCAACTCTGATGCCAGATATTGCGGCAGGTTAGCCAGACGACCACCCAGCAACGGCTCCATGATGACAGCGGGGATGCCCTTTTTCTGAAGCTCTGCATAGAGATAGCTGGCATCGACATTACGGTTGTTGATCTCGTTGGCATAGTTCCAGTCGAGATAGTTCAGTTCTATCTGTACGAAGTCCCAGTGATACTTGTCGTGCATGGCGAGCACCTCGTCGAAGACATCCTTGTAGCCGTGAAACGAGAAACCGAGGTTACGGATGCGGCCCGCCTCGCGTTCCTTCAGCAGATAGTCCATGATGCCATTGTCCACATAACGGCCGTTGAACTCGTCCATGCCTCCTCCCACAGCGTGCAGCAAGTAGTAGTCGATGTAGTCCACCTGCAGCTCCTTCAGCGAGTTGTGGTACATCTCCTTCGCCTTGTCCGCTGCCCAGTAGTCGCGGTTGAAGTTAGAGAGTTTCGTAGCCACGAAATACTCCTCGCGCTTGTGACGGCTCAGGGCGATGCCGGTGCAACGCTCCGACTTTCCCTGACAGTAGACGGGCGACGTATCGAAATAGTTCATGCCGTGCTCGATGGCATAGTCTATCTGACGGTTGATCATCTCCTGATCAAACTCATCGCTGTTCTCCACCTTCGACGGCAGGCGCATCATGCCATATCCAAGGATAGAGACTTTCTCTTTCGTCTTGGGGTTCACACGATAGGTCATCTTGCCAACGGGCGGCTCCACCTGGTTCTTGTATTCCTCTGCGGCCTTGTTCTCGGCCTTGCCGGCTTCCTTACAGCCTGCCAGCGTCGCAGCAGCGCCAACGCTCCCAGCGCCCAACAGCTTAAGGAAATTTCGACGAGATATGTTTTTTTCTTTCATATTGTTCTTTTTTTTCTAGGCTTTCCTAAGATTTCCTAGGATTTCCTAGGTGATCCTAGGTATGCCTAGGTGATTCTTGGTGATTCTAAATTCTCTTGTGAACCTCGTGACCTTCGACGTAGATGGCGGCGAAGGGGCGCGAAGGACAGACATACTCACAGGCACCACAGCCGATACAGGCAGCCTCGTTGACAGCAGGGATCATTGGTGACGCCTCGTCGTTCTCATCCAGCGGCACCATCTCGATGGCGCCCGCAGGACAATGACGGGCACAGTTGCCGCACTCCACCTCATCGGTGAGCACCACACAGTTCTTCTTGATCCATACGGCATGACCTATCTGTATCGAGCTCTTATCAGGCTTATCCACAGGCTTTATCGCTCCCGCAGGACAGACCTCAGAGCATCGTGTACACTCAGGACGACAGTGTCCACGCTCGTACGACATCACTGGCAGCATCAGATGCATCAGGTCCGTAGAAGGCCTCAATACCTGATTCGGACACTCGGAGACACAGAGCTGACAACCAGTACAGTGCTGTGCGAAATGTTCGAAAGAGAGCGATCCCGGAGGGGTAAGAAGCGTCTGACGCTCAGGGGCCACCTTATCTTCAATCTCCGCAAGACCACCATCCATAAGTTTTTCTTTCTTCTGGGCGATGGCGGCAGTAGAGACGAGGGCTGATGCTAAGAGGAACGAACGCCTGCCAGGAGAACTGGGAGAACCAGGAGAGCTAGAATCTCTAGGATCGCTGGTCGCTTCCTTAGGATTACCTAGGACTGCCTTAGGATTACCTAGGACTGACCTAGGACCGCCTATGTATTTCAGAGCACCAAATTTGCAGGAGGCGATGCAATTGCCGCAGACGACGCAGCGACTATAATCGACGGTATGCGTCTTATAATCGATGCAGGCCGCCTTGCAGTTCTTCGAGCAGAGCGAACAGTTTTTGCACTTCTTCTCGTCGAAGCGTATCTTCAGCCAGGAGAAGCGCGCGAGGAAAGAGAGAATCGTTCCCACAGGACAGATGGTGTTACAGTACGTGCGGCCTCCGCGCCAGGCGAGGATAAGCAAAACTACGAGCGTTACTACTGCGATGATGAGTACCGGCAGCGAGCGCATCCACGTGTCGACACTGTAAAAGGCATAGCTGTCTGCGCGCTCCGCCACGAGGGCAAGCACATTGTTGCCCGCCTTCCATATCGGCTGGAGGATCATCGTGGCGATACGGCCGAAGCTGCTGTACGGTGCCAACAACTGGAAGAGCGAGCCGATGCCTGCCACCCCTGCGATGATGAACACCACGAGCACGGGATAGCGCAGCCAGCGCACCTCGCCAGAGTAACTGTACTTGTTTTTCTTCCTCCGCAGACGTGCCAGCAGGTCTTGTAAGATACCCAACGGACATATCACGGAACAGTAAATACGTCCGAAGACAAGCGTGAGCACCACAAGCGCCACGACGACCACCACATTGAGCGCCATCACTGCCGGTAGGAACTGGATCTTTGCGAGCCATCCCAGCCAGTGATGCAGCGTCCCTGTGAAGTCGAGAAACAGCAGGGTTATCAGTACGAACACCACAGCCGCCAAAATTCTTCTAATTCTCTTCAGCATAACCATATCATTTTACATTTCTCACTATCAGTATACTCCCCTCATACAGCAGCCATATCGGCAAGGCGACGATAAACAGCGTAAACGCATCCGTCGTAGGCGTGATGATTGCCGCGATGACGAGTATCGCCACTATCGCATGCCTCCGCATCGAGCGCATCAGCTGTCGGTCGATGAGTCCCATCCGCCCCAGGATCCAGCACACCACAGGCAGCTCGAACACGATTCCCATCACGAGGCTCATCATCAGCAGCGTATCCATATACGACTGTAGCGTGAGCATGTTCGCCACATCAGGACTCACCTGATAGGTACCCAGGAACCTCACCGTCAGCGGGAAGATGAGCAGGTAGTTCAGCAGCGTGCCCGCGATAAACATCAGGTAACCGCTCGTACACAAGACTGTTGCGTACTTTCGCTCGTTGTCATAGAGCGCGGGCGACACAAAGCGGAAGAGTTGCCAGATGATATACGGCGACGCCACCAACACTCCGAAATACATCGCGGTCTTCAGGTGCATCATAAATTGCTCCGTCAGTCCCGTGTTCATCAGATGTATCGTGAACGGCTCCACGCCCATGAGCCGGTAGGTGATGAAATCACTCGTACGGGGTGCCAGCACAATGGCGAACATCCCGTCTTTCAGTACGAAGGCCACCACAGCCGCCACAGCTGTAATCACAAGGATACGTATGATGACAGAGCGCAGTTCGTCGAGATGATCCCAGAAGGTCATCTTGTCATTCATCCTTCTTCTCGTCCTTAGTGACGTCAGTCACCTCGTTCATTCCCTCCTTGAAACTCTTCACGCCCTTACCCAGACCCTTCATCAGTTCGGGGATCTTCTTACCACCGAAAAGCAGCAGGATGATCAGTGCGATAACGAGTATCTCTTGCATTCCAAGTCCAAACATATTCTAAAGTCTTTAGTTTTCTTTTTGCAAAAGTACAAAAAAAAGCCGAAAGCGCCAAACTTTCAGCCATTTTTCTTACGCAACACCTCCTGACAGGGCCTGACCCCAGTACTAAGTATTACTTCGGCAGTTCGAGCACGAAGCAACAGCCGTCCTTATAGTCCGGATCATAGATCAGGTCACCGCCCAGAGAGAGCGCATGACGCTTTGTCAGCGGCAGTCCCAGCCCGAGGCCCTCCGACATATTATCGTTCTTGACAAAAGGCTTGTACAACAATTCCTCCGCATTCTCCGGCAGTCCAGGCCCCACGTCCTCCACCTTGAAACATACAGATCTCCTTGTCTCATAGACATGCAGACAGATATGCTTGCCGTCGGAGAACTTCGCCGCGTTATACAGCAGTTCACGGATACTGCGCATCAGGTAGAGATGGTTCGTCAGGATATGCACAGCGTCTGAGAGCTCTGTCTCAAACCTGATCTTCACGCCCAGGAAGTGCTCCTCGGTATAGTCTATGCTCTCACGTGCCACAGCATTGCACGACACCTCGTCCTTACGGTCGTTCATCAGCTGCTCCGCGCCAGTCACCGACGAGCTGTCGAAGAGCATGAGTATCATACGCTTCAGGTGGATGGCGTTGTACTTCATCATACCCGTGATATCACTGAGGTTCTCCTTATGGAACTTATTCACTGCCTCGTCTTTCCCCTGGCTGCGCAACACGATGTTCTCATGCAGCACATTGGCAAATCCCGTGATGATATTCAGCGGCGTACGTATCTGGTGCGACAGGTTCTGTATGAACAGTGCCTTCTTCCTGATGGTCTCCTCCGCCAGTTTCATGTCGAGGGCACTCCTCTCGTTGTGCTTCCTGAGCTCATCGGCCGTATTATTGATATCGCGCATGTGCGCATGCAATGCCTGCTGCATGGCAGCAAAGCTGTTCTGAAGATGTCCGATATCGTCATCCTGATCCGAACGCGGTATCGTCTCGTCATAGTTTCCCTCCTCTATATCCTTTGTGTAGCGCAGGAGCTTGTTAATGGAACTGATGTTCTGTCGCACCACTTTCTGGCTGAGCCACAGTATCGCCAACAGTCCGATGACGATTAGTATCACGATGACATACCCCAGCCGGTGATACCCAATAAGAACCTCACTATCAGGACATACCATTGCGAGGCTCCAGTCAGTGCCCGGTACGGGCTGATAGCACACATGACAGCGCCTGCCGTCAACATTCACGTGCATCATGCCCTGCTTTCCATCCGTCATCTCGTGTCCGAGGGCTATCTTGTCGGCATTCTTCGTGGGGTCTGTATCCGTGAAGACCGTCTTTTTGAAGAGGCGTGTGGAATCAGGGTGTATAAAATAGCGTCCGTCGCCGCCAATGAGCACGAAATAGGCATCGGCATAGAGGCAGTCGGCTGTTCCGATGGTCTTCGCCAGCTGAGCAAAGGAGAAGTCAGCAGAGACGACACCCAGTATCTGTCCCTTGTCAGAGCGCAGGGGACGGCTGTAGGTTCCTACTGCCTCGTTATGGTCTACCGCCCCTTCAGAATAGTCACTGAAAGGTCCTACCCAGCAGGCCTTGCCTGTATAGACAGGTGTCTTGTACCAGTCTCTACTGAAATAGTCGTACTCCTTCTCCACTACCGACGCAATCGTACCGTTGTCGTTTTCTGTATATATGGAGAATTTTTCTCCGTACTGCGGCAGGATTTCCGGCTCTATGCTTACCGAACAGCTGAGGATATTCGGGTTCGACCTTACAATGCGCTGTGATATTGCCTGCAGGGAGTCGGGACGGAAGTTCTCTTCCAACAGCCACGCATTACCGTTGACAGAGGTCTCTATCGTACTCATATAGTTGTCGACGCATTGTATGGTGGTCTTGAGGATACTGTTCGAATGCTCTATGGCCTTCTGTCGGATAAGGTATCTCGACTGCAGGTAGAAGATGCCCAGCGACAGCACGAAGACAGGTACTGCCATCAGCATAATATCGAGGCTGAGCTTACGTGAGAGACTACACTTTATCTTACTCATTAGCCGCCTCCTTTCCCTTTAGCAGTTCCTTTTCCGTCTCCTCCTCCTCGATCTTCAGCGCTTCTATCATCTTATTAAGCAGACTGAGCACCGTCCCACTCTGTTCCTTGATCACCTGCACCTCGTGTTCCGCCTCCTCAGGGCTGATGTCGTAATAACTGTTGCTGAGTCGCATCACACTCCGCTCGATGAGATCTGAGGGCACCGTCATCTGTGTGGTCATATAGTGCAGGAAGGTGGTCTTCATGCGGTCTGATCCCTGCGTCTTCCCATAGGCCTTGCGCAGCTCCTCACTGCGATGCCTCAGCCGCGTCGTCAACTGCTCCAGCTCACCGGTCTTCGTCACCAACGACACCTGCATGTGCCGGAAGTGGTCCTGCAATTGTCCTATCTCGTCGTCGCGCTGGGCGTCGGGCACCGTCTCATTGTAATTGCCGTCAGCGATGCGCTGTGCAGCCCGCGCTAGCATACGCAGGGGTTTCAGCTGTCTGCGGATAAGCACACGGCAGAGCACAAAGAAGACAATCAAGGCGAATACCGTGATGGCCAGCACAAGGTATACCAGGATGTTGTGCTCGCCCAGGATGTCATCCTCCAGATACACCATTCCCACACTCCAGCCCAGCGGTTCTCTTGGCACTCCCAATGTCTGTGCACGCTGGAAAGGCTTATAGAACACGTACCAATCCTTGTTGTCCATACGGAAGGGCTTATGGCCAGTCTCTCCCGACACCATCGCCTCAGCAGCCTCACGCACGGAGGGGTTGCCACTCTTTCCTGCCTGTCCGAACACCGTCATCATCCTTGAGAGCTTCTGCTTGTCGGGGTGTACGATATATGAGCCGTGCCGTCCCAGCAACACACTGTAGCTGTGGGGATACGGCCTTGTAGCGAGCACGATCTCTGAGAGATCGGCCACAGGCAGGTCGACCACCAGCACACCCACGCTCACGCCGTTTTCCTTTATCGGCAGACAGAAGGAGAGCGTCACGCCCTCGTCTTCCTCTTCCCTCAAGGGATCTGTCCAGACAGCACGTCCTGACTTCATGGGCTCTGTATACCACCCCTGCTCGGTGTATGGCAGACGACCGAACTTCGAGGAAGTCACCAACGACCTGTCTCCCTTCACGGAGCCGTTTCTGTGTACGTAGGCCATAAAGAGTTCACGCCCGGGATAGTAGCCAGGCTTGAAGACGATGGCAGAACCTACCACGTAGGGGTTGCTCTCCACCACCTTACGGCAGTAGGTGTACATACGGTCGGGCTCGTGAAGATGTCCCAGCAGATCCTGGCAGATGATGTCTGCCGTCTGCTCCACGTTCATCAGCACATTGTCAATGTTCTGCACCGTTCCCTCCAACGTCTCCTCAGCATCACTCTTCGCCTCGTCCTTCAGGGCCTGACGCGAGAAATAGAGCATCACTGCCAGTGACACCAGCAGCAACAGCACCGTCTCGCAGACCACCAGCAGGTTCAGTCTCAGCGATGTGTGGGGAATCGTTATCTTAGAGAGTTTCAACATTCTTCAGCTTACCGCAAACAAACCATACCACAGCCATTCCCAGCAGAGCCGCCACGAGCAGCATGATGCCAATCCCTATCAGAGGCTGTCTGACATTCTGCACAGGCACTACCACGGCCACTGCCCAGTCCACGTGTTCGATCGGTCCGTAATACACCTTCGAGGGCTCGCCGTTGAGCGTCAGTTCCAAGACGCCGCTCTTTCCCATCATGAGGTCGCGCTTCACACTCGCCTCGGAGAGCACTACCTTCTTGCCCTCAGGACCCGCGATACAACTGCCGTCATTGTTGATGACGACGGTATAGAACTCTGCTTGTCCCGCCTTGTGGTATCTGTTCATCAGGTCATTATTCTTCATCTTCGCGTCGATACGCAGCAGTTCCTTCGTAATCCACTCGAAGGTCATATCCGCACCACAGACGCACGCCAGACGCCCCTTCGCGTCGAAGACGGGCTTTACGAACGTGGTGTAGTGACCGCTGATGTTCGTGCCGTCGTAGTAGTAATAGGGGTCAGACCAGAAACTGGCACTCGACTGCTTGGCGCGCACGTACCATGCCGACTTATGGTAATTATGCCGGGCACCGCCCACCTGTCGCATCTCAAACTTTCCGCTGTCCACGTGGTGAACGTAAGGCTCGAACCACTGTCCCCTTTGGGGAAAATAGTCTGGCTCAAAAGCTGCGAAGTAACCCCTCACCTCGGGATTCAGACTGGTCTTGCTCTCCAATGCCGCGATGACGCTCTCAGGAGAGTCGAGATGTTTCTCCACTTCGTCAAATTCGTTCATGGCATTCATCTCCATGCCCCTGATGGTCTTACCGATCTTCTCCGAGGCAATGTTCATAATTCCGACATAGCGCGCATGCGCCTCCGCCTTAGCATTTTCCGCAATGGCGTTATATGTAAGGGTCAGGAATATTCCAAACACTACGAGTACCGTCAAAAGCACATGCAGTCTTACTCTTTTGGCAATAGATTTCAATGACTGTTCCACTATTATTCGTTATTGTTGATCTTATTTTGATGACAAAGATACAAAAAACATAAGCATCCTGTCCTCCAACGTATGTGTTTTTAGGAAAATTTAACGTAGCATCAGAACTCTACGTAGGGTTGGAGGCGGGCGATGACCTCTGGCGGGAAGTCCTTGGAAAGACGGAGGTCGGAAAGGGACTTCAGCGGACCATGCAGGCGACGATAGTCTGTAATGGCACGGGCCATATAGAAGTTTATGTAGGGATGACGCTTGAGTTCGTTAAGCGAGAGCTTGTTAAGGTTGAGCTTTTGAGGCGAGGGATGCTCAATGACCAGATAGTCCTTCGAATCAAGCGGAAAGCCCTCTATCTCGTCGAGTTGGTCGATACTGACATACCCTCCTAAACGCTCACCATACTGCACGACCTTACGGGCAAAATAAGCACCGATGCCAGGAACAGTCTTCAGCATGGTGGTATCGGCAGTGTTGAGGTCGATATGCTCGCCGGCCTTTATCTTCGGCTGATAATGCACCACGGCCGAGTCGTGCTCTACGTCAGGAAGCCGCCTGCCACGACGATAGGCCGTATCGCGATAGACCACTTTGGTACGTACATAAACGGTGCGCTGGGGATATGGCTTACGAGGAAAAGAGTCGCGATACTCCCGCTTCTGCGCCAGCGTATCAGCCGCAAGAAGTCCGTTCGTCTTGTCACCGTCACCAGCATAGAATATCACGCCCAAAGCAATGACAATCACCACCAGCAGTGCCAAGACCACCTTACGGTCAGACTTTTTCAGATAAAAGAACTCCCTCCAGAACGCCATAGCCTCAGATTAGTCCGAACTGATGCATCAGTATCATCAGGATAGACACTGGTACGAGAAACCTCACACAGAACATATAATATGGGAACAGTGACTTTCCACGCACCGTCTCAAAATTGGTAAACTCCTCGCGTACCATTCTCTTCGAGGCCACCCACCCCACGAGAATACTCGTCAGCAGTGCACCCGCTGGCAGCATCAACTGGGCTGTCACGAAGTCACAGAAATCCATCAGCGACTTGCCGAAGAGCCCGATCTCCGCCTTTCCCACCGACAACGAACACAATACACACAGTACACTACACACCCCGGTAAGTATCCACGCTGCAGCGGAACGCTTCATCATCAGCTCCTCGTGGAAGAAGGCCGTGCCAATCTCATGCATCGAGATGGTCGATGTGAGGGCAGCGAACACCAGCAGGGCGTAGAACATGATAGAGATGACGTAGCCCAGCTGCGGCGAGAAACTGAAAGCCTGCTGGAACACCGTCGGCAGGGTGATGAAGATCAGCGAGGGCCCGCTGTCAGGATGCACGCCTACAGAGAAGGCGGCAGGGAAGATCATCAGTCCTGCGAGCAAGGCTATGATGAAGTCGATGACGGCTATCTGCGTGGCGGAATAGTGCAGCTTCGTATGACGGGAGAAATAGCTGGCGTAGGTACAGAGACAGGCCGTGCCGAGACTCAGCGAGAAGAACGCCTGTCCCAAGGCCTCGAGAAACACGTTTGGACCTACCTTCGAAAAGTCGGGCTTCAACAGGAACTCAATGCCCTTCGATGCCCCAGGCAGCGAACACGACGCCACGACGATTACCACCAGCAATATGAAGAGCAGCGGCATGAGCAACTTCGAGGCCCGCTCGATACCGTCGCGCACACCACGTACGATGATAAAATGGGTGATCAGGATAAAGGTCACACCAAGGGCAGCGGGTTTCACTGGGTCGCTGGAAAACGCCTGGAAGTAACTTTGCACGAAAGCGGGGTCTCCCTTCAGATTGCCCACCACTGATTCACCAAGATAATAGAGACACCAGCCCGCCACTACAGCGTAGAATCCGAGGATGATGGTAGAGGTGATGATGCCGAGGATGCCGATTGCACCCCAGCCTTTGTTAGAGGAGAACGAGGCGTAGGCACGGGCAGTATTCGACTGTGAGTGACGACCCACGATAAACTCACTCACCATGCCTGGTACGCCCAGAAACAAGATACAGCCCAGATAGATGATGATAAAGGCGGCACCACCGTTCTGGCCTGTCATATAGGGGAAGCGCCACACATTGCCCAGGCCCACGGCCGATCCTGCCGTCGCCAGTACGATACCCAGCTTGCTTCCGAAATTAACCCTGTCGCTCATTATAATAATCCAAGTTGATGGAGGAAGATCCAAAGGATGCACAACGGACAGACATACTTAATCAGGAAGATATAGACGTGGAAGAAATGTGCCACGCGCAACGTGCCGCTATTGGTAAACTCATCGCGTACCAGTCTGTGGGGTACGAACCAGCCTATCAGGATACAAGTCAGGAAGCCCACTACTGGCAAGAATATCTGGCCTGTCACGAAGTCGAAGAGATCGAACAGCGGTTTTCCCAAGATATGGAACGTCGTGCCCGAGGGGCCCAGTGACAACGAGCAGATAGCACCCATTAGGAAGCACGACAGGGTGACAATCAGTGCCGCATAGCGACGGACGATGTGGAACTCCTCCTGGAAGAACGCCGTGCTCACCTCGTGGAGCGATATCAGCGACGTCAGCGCTGCCATCGACAGGAGTGTGAAGAACGTCAGTGATATGATATAGCAGAGCACGGGCATACTGCCGAAGGCCTGCTGGAACACATTGGGCAGGGTGATGAAAATCAGCGAGGGACCACTGTCAGGATTCACACCGACAGAGAAGGCTGCAGGGAAGATCATCAGACCTGCCAGCACTGCCACGATGGTATCGATGATGCCTATCTGTACGGCAGAGGTGGTAAGGTTTGTATGTTTCGAGAAATAGCTGGCGTAGGTACAGATACATCCCATGGCGATGCTCATCGAATAGAACGACTGTCCCAGTGCAGAAAGGAACACATCACCATTGATCATGCTGAAGTCGGGCTTGAAGAGGAACTCTATGCCCTTCCGTGCATCAGGCAGCATGCACGATGCCACCACGATGACCAGCAACAGGATAAACAGTATAGGCATCATCAGCTTCGAGGCTTTCTCGATACCGTCGCGGATGCCGTGGACAACCACCAGGAAGGTGATTCCCAACACGAGGAAGGTCCAGAAGATGGGTTTCACGGGATCTTGCATAAAACTGGTGAAATAGTTGGCATAGAATGCCGGATCACCACCACTGAGACGTCCTATCAGCGACGCTCCGATATATTGCAGGCACCAGCCTGACACCACGGCATAATAGCCCGTGATGAGGAATCCCGTGAGCACACTCATATAGCCGATGTACGACAAGGGATTACTGCCTCCCACCTTTCTGAAGGCCCTGGCAGTGTTTGCCTGGGCATGACGCCCGATGATAAACTCACTGATCATACAGGGGATGCCCAAGAGGAGCACACACCCCACGTAGATCAGGATAAACACGGCACCTCCGTTCTGACCTGTCATGTAAGGAAATCTCCAAACATTGCCCAGTCCCACGGCAGAACCGGCTGTGGCAAGGATAATGCCCAATTTGCTGCCGAAACTTGCTCTTTCCAGTTTTGACATAGATACTTGTTTCATATTCCGGCTGCAAAAATACAAAATAATTGAGAATTGGGAATTGAGAATTGGGAATTTTTTCTAATTTTGCAGCAAAAATGAAGATAAAGATGAGTTTTTGGTGCCATTTCGTAAGGAAATATCCGTTTTCGATGACATGTATCACGCTTGTGTGGATACTGTCGTTAGTGCCTTTCTTCCCAGAGACACCGCTGGACAATGTGAAGTTCATCGACAAATGGGTGCACATCGTGATGTACGGAGGCACATGTATGGTTATTTGGCTTGAATATCTGTTCAAACACGAGCGATATGACAACAGGAAACTGTTCCTCTGGGCGTGGCTGGCACCAGTGCTCATGAGCGGGGTACTGGAACTGTTACAGGAGTACTGTACGGCAGGTCACCGCAATGGCGACTGGCTGGATTTTGCGGCAAATGCCACGGGATGTACGCTGGCGGCTTTCCTGGGGGTTACTCTTTCCAGGTGGAAAAAGGATGCGCTTTGAGCTGGGAGTTGTAGTAGCGGCGGTCACCGGTTACTTCCTTGCCTATAAAGCCTGGCTTCTCGTAGGGTTCGTCATCGTAGGCGAGTTCCACCTCTGCCATGACAAGGCCCTCGTTATCGCCATGAAACTCATCGACCTCGAATGTGTGTTTTCCGCTCTTTACAAGGTAACGGGTCTTGTCAATCATGCCCGGCTCACAGAGCTCCAGTAGGTGCTCGGCCTCAGAGAGCGTTATCTCCTTCTCAAACTCATAACGGCTAAGGCCACCGTTCTCCGACGGACCCTTGATGGTGAGATATCCGCGAGCGTCGCGGATGCGCACCCTGACGGTACGTCCGCGACTGCTGCAGATATAACCTTGGCGGATGCGGCTGCTGCTGTAAGCCTCGCGCTTATAGCTGTCGCCGACAACCAGGAATTTGCGTTCTATCTCTAATTCAGAACCGTGAGCCATCAGCTGACGATGAATACTGAATAGGCAACGAACGCGATGGCTAACAGGACCAATACACCGAAGATCCAGTTAACCACCTTCTTTCCTTTGTCTTCTACCTTCTTCTCATAAGCCACCTTCTTCTGGGTGCTCTTAGATGCTTTTGCAATCTGTGCCATAATTTTTTGTTTTTAATTTATTTATTGTTGATTATTGTTCATCGTTGACGGGGAATTCCATCAGGTAGGCCTTGATGAAGTCATCGATCTTGCCATTCATGACGGCATCGACATCCGTGGTCTGATAGTTGGTGCGGTGATCCTTGACACGACGGTCGTCGAAGACGTAGGAACGGATCTGCGAACCCCACTCGATCTTTTTCTTTCCAGCCTCAATCTTCGCCTGCGCCTCCAGACGTTTCTTCATGGCGCGGTCGTAGAGCTGCGACTTCAGAAGGGTCATCGCACGCTCCTTGTTCTTCGGCTGGTCACGGGTCTCCGTGTTCTCAATGAGGATCTCTTCTTCCTCACCAGTATCGGGATCGGTATACCAGTAGCGCAGACGTACACCCGACTCCACCTTGTTAACGTTCTGTCCGCCTGCGCCTGAGCTGCGGAAGGTGTCCCAAGAGAGCTTTGCAGGGTCTACATACACCTCGATGGTATCATCGACGAGCGGAGAGACAAACACCGAGGCGAATGATGTCATACGCTTACCCTGGGCATTGAAGGGCGACACACGCACAAGACGGTGCACACCGTTCTCCGACTTCAGGTAACCGTAGGCAAACTCACCGCCCTCTATCTGCATGGTGACACTCTTGATGCCAGCCTCATCACCGTCGAGGAGGTTGGAGATGGTCACCTTGTAGCCGTGGGCCTCCGCCCAGCGCATATACATTCGCATGAGCATCGATGCCCAGTCCTGTGCCTCCGTACCTCCGGCACCGCTGTTGATCTTCAGCACAGCCTCCATGGGGTCTTCCTTCTGACGGAGCATATTCTTCAACTCCAGGTCCTCGATGGCCTTGACGGCTTTCTGCCAGGTCTCGTCAACCTCTTCCTCAGTAACCATCTCGTCCTTATAAAAATCGAAGGCCAGCTGCAGCTCGTCGGCAAGGGTACGTACCTCCTTGTAGTCATCGAGCCATTTCTTAATACCTTTCACCTTCTTCATCTGTTCTTCGGCACGCTGACGGTCTTCCCAGAAGTCAGGCGCCTGGGTACGAAGGTCTTCTTCCTCGTACTCCATCTGCTTCTTGTCTATCTCGAGATACCTCTTCAAGGCATCCGCTCTCTCTAACACATCCTTTAACTGGTCCTGAGTAATCATAATTATTAATCATTAATTATTTTCACTCCGCGTACATAGCGTCAATTTCTTTTTTGTAGTTCTCGTTGAGCACACGACGCTTGATCTTCAGCGTGTTGGTAAGCTCGCCCTTCTCCATAGAGAAATGGTGAGGCAACAGCGTGAAGCGTTTGATCTGCTCGTAGTGGGCCAACTGCTGCTGAAGGGTGTCGATACGCTCCTTCATCATATCGTTGATCTGCTGGTTGGCACAGAGCTCCTCAGTGTTCTTGAACGCGATATGGTGCTCACGGGCATACTCCTCAAGCAACGAATAGACGGGTATGATAAGTGCCGACACGAACTTGCGCTGGTCAGCGATGATGCATATCTGGTCTATATACTTGTCCACAAGCAGTTTCGACTCAATCATCTGAGGTGCGATATACTTACCGTTGGAGGTCTTGTAGAGATCCTTGATGCGGTCCTTGAGGAAGAGCTCGCCACCCTTCAGGTAACCGGAGTCACCGGTCTTGAAGAAACCGTCTTCCGTGAATGACTGCTTGGTGAGGTCGGCACGGTTGTAGTAGCCCCGGGTGATGGTAGGACCCTTGAGGAGCACCTCGCCCTCGTCGCTGATCTTTATCTCTATGCCCTCGATGGGGATACCCACACCACCCACGGTGAAGGGCTCGCCCAGATGGTTACAGCTGACAGTGGCCAGACTCTCCGTAAGACCGTAGCCCACCACCATGTTGATGCCGATGGCATGCACGAACTCCTCGACCTTGGGATTGACCGTAGCTCCTGCCGTAGGGAAGAAATGGGCATTCTCAAGTCCCAACTCCTTACGCACAAGAGAGAAAACGGTCTTATTGATCATCTCGTATTCCAGATGGAGGGCCAGCGGCGGGCGTTTTCCCCTGGAGAGGTAGTCGATATTATGCTTCTTACCCACCTTCAGCGCATGCGTGAAGAGGGCACGCTTGGCGGCATTGGCCTTGTCGATCTGTTCAAGGACACCCATATACACCTTCTCCCAGAAACGGGGGACTGACGACATACACGTGGGATGGGTCTCCTTCATCGACTGCTGCACTTCCTGGGGATAGGTGTTGATGATCAGCTTTGCTCCCTCAGTGAGACACAGGATCTTCCAGCCTTTCTCGAAGATATGGGTGAAGGGCAGGAAGTTAAGCACACGGTCGTTCTCGCCTACTGGCACACACTTATCGTTGGCAATCATAGCAGCGCTATACTGTCCGCAAGTGAGGATGACACCCTTGGAGTCGCCTGTGGTACCAGAGGTATAGAGGATGTTTGCGATATCGTCCATCGATGCCTGCGACTGCAGTGCCTCCACCTCCGTCTGACGGGGGAGGTTCTCACCGAGCTTCAGGAAGTCATCGAAATACATCGCATTGGGGTCATGGGTAGAGATGCGTACGTTCTTATCGAAGATGATGATGCGCTCAAGCGTCTGACACATAGACACTACGCGACGGGCCTTGTCGTACTGGTCCTGTTCTCCCACGAAGAGGAAACGGATCTTCGCGTCGCTCACCATGAACTGTATCTGCTGCTCCGAGCTGGTGGCGTAGAAGGGAATGGTGACGGCACGGATGCCCCATGCCCCGAAGTCGCAAAACAGGTACTGAGCGGAGTTCTGAGAGAAAATACCCACGTTCTCCTGTACCTTTATGCCGAGGTTGAGCATCGCATTAGACACCTGCTTCACCTTTTCCGAGAACTGGTTCCACGACATCGACTGCCACGTCTTACCTCCGAAATCCTTATAGATAAGCACTTCGCGGTCACCGTACTTCTTGGCCTGGTCGTGTATCAAACGAGATAAATGACTGTTTGTCTGCATACGCATCTGTTTTTGTTTTCGCGCTGCAAAAGTAAGCAAATAAAACGAGATAGCCAAATATTTTAGGTAGTTACGCATTTTTTTCTACTGAAAAGATAAGGAATATCATCTTTTTTTGTAATTTTGCACCGATGATTGAGATCAGAACAGTTAAAACGAAAAAAGAACAGGAACAATTCCTTCAGTTCTATTACGACTTATATCGCAGCAGCGAGTATGCCGTACCCTTTCTTTATTTCGACGAAGTGGCCACGCTACGACGCGACAAGAACCCCTCTTTCGAGTGTTGCGAGGCCGAGTATTTCCTGGCATTCAAGGACGGAAAGGTGGTAGGGCGCGTAGCTGCCATCATCAACAACCGAGCCAACGAGAAGTGGGACAGCAAGCAGGTACGCTTCGGATGGTTCGATTTCATCGACGACATCGAGGTATCGAAGGCACTGCTGAACGCTGTCGAACAGTGGGGCAGCGAGAGAGGCATGACAGAGGTGGTGGGTCCCATGGGATTCATCGATACCGACCGCGAGGGAATGCTCGTGGAAGGCTTCGAGGAACTCTCTACGATGTACGTCAACTATAACTACCCCTACTACCCCCAACACATGGAGCGCATAGAGGGTTTTGAGAAAGACAACGACTATCTTGAGATGAAGGTAAAGGTGCCTGAGGTGGTGCCCGACAAGTTCGCAAAACTGACGGAGATGGTCAGGAAGCGCTACGGTCTCAGGGTACATAAGTTCACGCGCAAGGAACTGGTGGACGAGGGCTGGGGACGACAGGTGTTCCACCTGCTCAATGCCACATACAAGGACCTCTACGGATTCTCTGAACTGTCACAGTCGCAGATTGACAAGCTCGTAAACGACTATATCAAGATTGCCGACCTCAACCTCGTGACGGCAGTCATGGACGGCGATAACATGGTGGGCTTTGGCATAACGTTCCCCTCATTCTCAAGGGCACTGCAGAAGACCCGCGACGGCCGGTTGTTCCCCTTCGGATGGTGGCACCTGCTGAAGATACTGAAATGGCACAAGACGGATACCGTCGACCTGTTGCTGATAGGTGTGCTGCCTGACTACCGTCCCAAGGGTGCCAATGCCTTGATCTTCGATGACCTGATACGGCAATTCCAGCGCTACGGTTTCACGTGGGCAGAGACAGGACCGCAGATGGAGTCGAACATGGGCGTACTCTCGCAATGGCAGTATCTGGAGTCGAGGAACCACCGTCGCCACCGCTGTTATAAAAAGAAACTTTAAAAAGAGTCCGTTATTTAAATTCGATAGTGACTTTCTTGAGGTCTTTGTCGAGAGAGCTTGTGCCGTAGAGGATTTCGTACTTGCTGGGCTTTACCCGCATGGTGTTGGTAGCGGTATCCCAGAACTCGAAACTCTCACGCGTGAGGGTGATCTCGGCCTTTGCCGTCTGTCCGGCCTTTACATCGACACGTGCAAAACCGCGCAACGACTTCAGAGGCCCATCCGTATCAGCCAGGTCACGGATATAGAGCTGGATAATCTCCGTGCCGTCGCGCTTGCCAGTGTTGGTGACAGGGATGGCCAGCGTCACCGGCGTATCCATATTGATCTGGCTGGGAATAGTGGCTTCTCCTACTTCGAAGTTAGTATAGCTCAGACCGTATCCGAAGGGATAGAGCGCATCTGTGAAGTAACGGTAAGTACGCCCCTTCATGGAGTAATCCTCATAGTCAGGCAACTGCGAGGTGGACTTATAGAAAGTCACAGGGAGCTTTCCTGAAGGGTTATAGTCACCAAAGAGGACATCAGCGATGGCAGTACCGCCCTCCTGTCCTGCATACCATGCCTGAAGGATAGCCTCGCAGGTCGTGGTCTCCGGCAACAGTGCGATGGCAGAACCGGAACAGTTCACGAAGATCACCTGCTTACCTGCATCCTTGAGGGCCTTGAGGAAGTCACGCTGTACCTTCGGCAGCTCGATGTTGGTACGGTCACCGCCCTTGAAACCTTCGATGTTAACAGGCATCTCCTCGCCTTCGAGGGCCGGAGAGATACCGCCACAGAAGATCACCTTGTTGATGCCCTTGAGCTTGGCGATGGTCTCATTGTAGTCAATCGGCAGTTCACGGGCAACATCGATCTTCATCGATGCCCCCCAGGTCTTGACGGTCTGGAAACGCACCTCTATCTTGAACTGCTGTCCTTTCTGGGCATTCAGCACCGTACGGGTAGGTGTAGCGCGCCAGATATGATGGGTGAACTTTTTATCACCGTCAATATAGAGTTCGAAATGACCCGTGCTCTCCACGTTCACCACATATTCGCCGGCCTCTTTGGCGGTGAAGGTAGTCTCGTACTTTGCCGAGAAATCCTCGATGGGGAGGTTGGCAGCGAAGACATGCATGCCGGAAGTCGTGACATTCACGGGTTTTGTGTAATATTCAGTGGTGAAGGGCTTACCCTCCATCTTGGTGTTGGTCCAGAACGTACCCTTGATACCCTTCTTGCCGTCAGGCGCCACACAGTCAGAGGCGATATGACACTCCATGACCTTATCGTTGGTGAGGTCGCAACCTGGGATATAGACGATATTCTTCTGTTTCGCACGGATGCCGTTGAGGATGGTAACGGTGTTATTGGGCGTACCGTTGTAGTTTCCCCACATCATGGGCTCGTTATTGGCGTTAGGACCGATAACGGCGATTTTCTCTGCATTCCGCTTCAGGGGCAGGATGCCGTTGTTGTTCTGCAGGAGCACCAGTGACTGACGGGCCATCTCGAGTGCTATCTGTGCAGAGGCCTTCGTTGACATCGCGGAATAAGGGATCTTCGACCACTCCACGAGCGAGGGATCATCCATCTCTCCGAGGTCGAAGCGGCCTTCGAGCAGACGGACGACGTGCTTGTCAACCTCTGCCTCAGAGATCAGACCGCGACGCACGGCCTCCGGGATGCTGCGATAGGCATAGCCGTAGCCGCACTCCACGTCAGTACCGGCAATCGTGGCCTTGGCAGAGGCGTGGACGGGGGAAGAACTGCTCTTATGCGACTCGTAGAAATCGCTCACGGCACCACAGTCGCTCACCACGAGGTATTTGAATCCCCACTCATCACGGAGTATCTGCTGGAGCAGACGAGTAGAGCCACAGCAGGGGTCATCGTCGAGACGCTGATAGGCACACATCACCTCACGCACATTACTCTTCGTGACAAGATACTTGAAGGCGGGCATATAGGTCTCCCAAAAGTCACGGACAGGCACATTATTGAGGTTCGCACTGTGACGGGTGTATTCAGGACCGCTGTGTACGGCATAGTGCTTGGCACACGCCCAGAGCTTACGGTACTTCGCATCCTCAGGACCCTGAAGGCCACGGACGACAGCATCGCCCATGATACTGGTGAGATAGGGGTCCTCACCGTAGGTCTCCTGTCCCCTGCCCCATCGCGGATCACGGAAGCTGTTTACATTAGGCGTCCAGACAGAGAGACTGCGCATCTTCATGTCCTCACCGCCAAGGTCGTAGAGACGATGGTTGTACTGGGCACGGAACTCAGTACTGGCCACGTCGAACACCTTATATAATAATGTGGGATTAAAAGACGATGCCATCGCCACCGGCTCAGGGAAGTTGGTGACGTTACCCATGTTGGCAGCACCGTGAAGGGCCTCACTCCACCAGAAGAACTTCTTGATGCCAAGACGAGGTATCGCAGGACTCTCGTCAAGCATCAGCTGCGCCTTCTCTTCGAGCGTCAGACGGCTGCAGAGATCAATGGCACGGAGTTGGGGACTTAAAGAAGGATCTTTGTAAGGCGGTGTCTGCGCCGTCGCTGTCAGGACGGCACAGAACACCATTACGGTTGATAATAAGCAATGTCTCATTTGTATTTTGGGTTCTTAATACATTCTTTTAGAAACAACAACGGGACAAACGAAACGCTTTTCGGATGTCCCGAAGTGGAAAAAACTACTAACTACTAATACTAATATAACTAAAACAATTCTATTAACCTTTCGTATTTCTGCTGCAAAGATAAGGTGTTTTTTTAAAACATTGTTTATCTTACGTTACATTTACTTTGTTTCATGTTTCATTGTGCCGAGAAGTTACAAATATAGTGGTTTCCTGAAACAGTTTCAATATCATATTCGTAAACTTTCCGTATCGGAAGTAGCTCAAAATTAGTAAGTTCCGCAGATTTCAGAGGCCTTTGTATCAATGCAGGAGCATATAAATCGTTGGGACAAGGCCCACTGGCGGGCTTCAGTCCTTCCCCCTTCAGGGGGACATAGGAACGGATACGCAATGTACCACCGATGGTGGATCTGATGTCTGCCTGGGTGAGTTTTCCGTCATGCCATTTCATGTCTACGATAAAGCCGCCACGGGCTCTGAGCCCCTTCACCTCACCATTTTTCCAGTCGTCTGGAAGGGCAGGAAGGAGATGGACGGCACCGTCGTGACTCTGAAGTAGCATCTCACAGATACCGGCCGAACACCCGAAGTTACCATCGATCTGGAAAGGCGGATGGGCATCGAAGAGGTTCGGATAGGTACGCCCGTCGGGATAGTCACGCGCCTTCATGTCGTCGGGCAGGATATGGAGCATGTTCTTGATGATCTGGAAGGCGTGATTACCGTCAAGCATACGGGCCCAGAAATTGATCTTCCAGCCGAGACTCCAGCCTGTGGCCATGTCGCCACGCTGGTTCAGAGTGTTGGCAGCGGCTGTGAAGAGCTCAGGATGGGAATACGGGGATATCTGATTGGAAGGATAGAGGCCGTAGAGATGGGAGATATGGCGATGCTCGTCCTTGGGGTCGTCACCGTCCTGCAGCCACTCCTGCAGCTGACCATAGCGGCCAATCTGCATAGGCGGCAACTTTTCTAATTGAGAATTGAGAATTGAGAATTGAGAATTATCAAAGCCGAGGACCTTAGCTGCCTTGGCAGTGGCAGAGAGTACATCAAAGACAATCTGATTATCCATCGTAGAACCGGCAGTGACGGTCGTGCGCTTCCCCATAGGACCGTGCTCAGGCGAAACGGTGGGCACGGTGACAAGCCATCCTGCGGCATGCTTGATAAAACCGTCGGCAGGATATTCCTGCATATAGTCGAGCAGGAAGTCGGCAGCCCCCTTCATGATGGGATAGTATTCTGCAAGGAACTGCTTGTCGCCCGTAAAGAGATAGTGCTGCCAGAGATGCGTCGTGAGCCATGCGCCGCCTGTAGGGAACATTCCCCAGGTCGTACCGTCGATAGGCCCTGCCACACGCCAGAGGTCGGTGTTGTGATGGGCCACCCACCCCTTGCAGCCGTACATCTCCTGAGCCGTCTTCGCACCTGTCTCACTGAGGTCGCGGATCATCGAGAAAAGCGGTTGCTGCGTCTCTGCGAGGTTACCAATGAGTGCCGGCCAGTAGTTCATCTCGGCATTGATATTGATGGTGTACTTCGAATCCCACGGAGCGTTCTTCTTGTCATTCCATACCCCCTGAAGGTTAGCGGGCTGTCCGCCCGGCTGAGAGGAAGAAATCAGGAGATAACGGCCATACTGCATCATCAGAGATACCATGTCGAGGTCAGAGCCGTCGAATTTCGCGAGGCGCTGATCAGTAGGGAGTTCAGCTTCCCTAGAATCTCCTAGGACCTCCCTAGGTTTTCCTAGGCTCTTCCAGGCTTTTCCCTGGCCATCCCCTAAAACCAGGCTCACGCGATTATACTGCTCTTGATATTTCTTGAGATGATCCTTCAGCAGCTGGTCATAGGGCTTGCCGTGGATGGAGGCGAGGGCCTGATTATTCTTCTTCACCGGATTGCCGCTGATATCCTGATAGTTCACGTAATTGGTGGCGGCGGTGATATAAAGCGTTGCCGTGGTGGCATTCCTCACAGTCAACGAGGAGATGCCACGTCCCAGCTGCCCATCGGCCTCCACCATGATACGGCACTCCGCTTTCAGACCGGCCTTGATACCCTCATGGTCTTCACCGTCGACAACAGCCGCCAACTCATATACCGGCTGTTCTATCCCTTCATGAGAAGAGACCGTAAACACCTGGGATTGCAATTGACTGGCAAAACCGACATTGAATGACAGCGCACGGCTCTTTCCTGCCTTGATACGAACAACGATGACATTATCCGCCTGTGAAGCGAAGACGGTTCGCTCGTAACTCACGCCATTCATTTCAAAGGTTGTGGTATTAAGTGCTGTGCCGAGATTCAGTTCACGACGATAGGAACCCACGGGACCTGTCCCCGTGAGTTCAAATTTTACGCTGCCCAAGGGCAGATACTTCATACCGTGAGGTCCCTTGAAGAAATGCTGGTCGATGATGGCATGGGCCGCCTCTTCCTTACCGGCGAAGATGGAGTCACGTACAGCTTGGAGATAGTCTTTGGCCTCAGGACTGTTATTATTGTGAGGTGAACCGCTCCAGAAGGTCTCTTCATTGAGTTGTATCTCCTCGATTTGAGTACCGCCATAGACCATCGCACCAAGATGCGAGTTACCTACCGGCAGTGCCTCTAACCAATGGGATGCAGGCTTGTCATACCATAATTTATGCTGTTGCGCACTGACAGAGAGTGCTGCCATACCAACGATAGATAATAATAGTATCTTCTTCATCTCTATTATAAATCTGATTTTTCAATGTTGCTGGTGTCGGTGTTTTTTCCGAGTAGGAATTTGTCGATGAACGCCTGTACCTCGGGATATTGGCTCTCTGGCAACTGACAGTGTCCGTGACCTCCCACTATGGAATAGCCGAAACGGTCGGCAATGCCGAACTGCTCCCACACCTTCTTTGCAGCCTTGGCAGATACAAGCATCGAACCGTCAGCAAGCCATTCATAGTCCGGGTTGCCTAAGAGTAGCAGGGCACGCGGACAAACCATTGCACAGAGTTCGTGCTGGTCGTAAGGCAGACGATAGACGCTGTCTCCATGGAAGTTCTCTTTCTGGCTCTCAAGGAACCAGTGATAGTCAGTCTTGTCGATATCCTCCAGGTTCTTTCCTGCCTTTGTCGACTCACGCGACGTGCGCCATGCGGCAGCACCGCCGCCACCGGGTTCCTGGGCAATCACCAACGCCACCCGCTCATCGAAAGCACCACAATAGAGCGCCATCTTACCTGCGTAGCTACAGCCCGACACTCCGATATGCTTGGTGTCGATCTTCGTGATCTCAGGTCCCAATAGCTGCAGACCGTCGATGATACGGCTCAGGCCCCACGCCCACTCGCTGTAGGCACCATTCTCCTTCAACTCAGGATAGAGACGGTCGAAACAGTGCTCTCCCCGGTCATGATGCGGTCCCCACTGTCCGTAATCGTTCACCTGTTTCTCACGGTAGTTCATGATAGCGATCGGACGATCCTCGAAGAGCTTTTTGGGCAGTGCCAGCATACTCGTCCCTATCATCAGCGGATACGGTGCCTTACCAGTCGTCGGATAGGTAATTACAGACTTCAGCGTCAGCGAACGACCATTCACCGTGACATAGACATAGAGGGTGTCACCCGCCATACGGGCCGTCACGCCCCCATCGGGCACTGCGGGCTTTGTACCGATGCCGTAATGCTGTATCTCATGGGCAATCTCACTGCGGCGCTGCGCCCATTCGGCAAAGGACTTCACCTTCCCCTTGCCGTTGCTCCATGCCAACGGGTCCGGCAGTTCCCTGCTCTCAGGAAGCGCATCGACACCCGGCATCTCAGGTGCCGCAAACCCACTGCCCGTATGCTCTACGGAATAGACCAACGGCACCTTCTTAGACGAAGACTGTGCGCCCGCCGTAAGGGCGATAGCGCACAGTAATGTTATCAGCAATGATTTCATAAGCTACATCATAGCCGGTTATTTAAACAGTTTCTGAGCCATTGTGTACAGGCAGCGGCGCCAGGTGAGGAACTCATGGGCCGTACCCTCAGAGACAAGTCCCTCTGCATTGAAGCCGGCAGCCTTCAGCGCCTCAACGCTCTTGTTGATGCCGTCAGGATTCTCCTTGTCACCGCAGCCCACGAAGATGTACTTCACAGCCTTCGGATCCTTGATCTCCTCCGGCATATAGGTACCGCCACTCAACAGACCCCAGTAGCCGAACACCTCCGGACGACGCAGGGTGATGAGCTTTGTCTCCATACCGCCCATAGAGAGACCGGCCATGGCACGGTTCCACTTGTCGGCCTTTGTAAGGAACTGCTTGTCGATGACGGGGATAAGCTCGTCGATGAGCACCTTCTCAAACTCCTCGGCAGTGAACTTACCGATAGTACCGAACTTGAAGTCGTTGGTCAGACCGTAGGCCATCACCACGATAAACGGTTTGATCTTACCGTCGGCAATCAGGTTGTCCATGATCAGACCCGCCTTACCCTGTACGGGCCAGCTGGTCTCGTTCTCACCCCAGCCGTGCTGCAGGTAGAGCACTGGATAGCGCTCCTGCTTGCCCTTTACGAGCTTGCCATAGCCGTAAGGCAGATAGACATTGGCGGTCTGCATCTTGCCTGTGCTCTCACTCCAGAAGGTCACCTGCTGGATGTTACCGTGGTTGATGTCCTTGCGATAAGCATAGAAGTCCTGGTCAGGAGCGGGGATCTCGATACCGCTCTCCCAACGGCAGGAACCGAAGTAGTTATGCGTGCCGGGATCGTTGAACACACCACCGTCGATGGTCAGGTGATAGTAGTGGAAACCGGGATCCATCGGACCCTCAGTCGTACCAGTCCACACACCGTCCTTGTCCTTGCGCAGTACAGTACCGCCACGGCCACCGAGACCGAGACTGACGATCACCGACTTGGCATCGGGAGCCACCACACGGAAACGGGCATAACCCTCAGAGTTGACCATCGGGTACTCCTGTCCGGGCTGGTTCATCGGATTGGGCACGAAGTCCTCCTTCGGGGTGTAGTTGTCGAGCTTGGCATTGAAGTCACGGATAATCTGGAGCGAACGCTTTGCCTTGAAATTCTCGTCGAACGGCAGCGGGTGGTTGTTCGTACCTAACCAAGAATCCTTATCGCTGAGGTTCCAGAAGGTCACGTTCTTGATCACATCCTTGTGCTTACGGAAGATCTTGAAGAGACGTGCATACTGGTCTTCCTGCAGTGTTGCGATATAGGGTGCCTGTGGCTTTGCCTCACCACGGGAGAACATCAGTTGACCACCGCTCTCCGTATTCGTACGGAGGTCGAGCTCTGTGATATGGATAGTATTGACAATCTCGCTGAAACGCTCGATAGCCTTCTCCAGCTGGTTCTCCTCGGGGAAGTAGATATTGTAGTGTCCCTGCATGCCGATACCGTCGATGGGCACACCGGCCTCCTTCATCTTCTTCACCATGGTGTAGATACGCTCGCGCTTGCCGTTGTCCACACAGCTGTAGTCGTTGTAGATCAGCACACCTGTGGGATCGGCCTCACGGGCAAACTCGAATGCCTTGGCGATGAACTCGTCGCCACAGAGCTTAAAATGACGGCTCTGACGATAAGGGCTGGCAGGAACCATCTTGCCATCGACAAACTCGAACGGACGGCCATCGTCGGCCATGGCCTCGTTCACCACGTCCCAGGCATAGACCACGTCCTTATAACGGTTGACAACTGTGTGGATATGCTCACGCAGACGCTGGTAGAACACTTCCTTCTTTACTGGCTTACCCTTCTTGTCGGTAAACATCCAGTCAGCAAACTGGCTGTGCCAGCAGAGGCAGTGACCACGCATCTTGATACCGTTCTCACGACAGAAGTTGGCGATGCTGTCGGCTAAGCCGAAGTTCCAAACACCCTCTTTCGGATGGATCTCGCCTGGCTTCCAGGCATTTTCAGCGGTGACGCTGTTAAACTGCTTCTTGATGATCTCGATCTGAGCAGGATCAGACACGTTGGCTTTGTTCACAGCCACACCGATCGTGAAGTAATCCTTATAGGCATCCTTCAGTCCGGGGCCTGCAGAATAGTCTACGGGACGACCCCACTGGGCAAACATTGATGTGCTGCATGCGAGCATCATCAGTCCTAAAAATACTTTCTTCATAATTATTAATTATTGATTATTTAAACAAATGCGGAATAAACTCATTCAGACCCCTGCGCCATGTGAGCCACTCGTGGTCAGTACCTGTCGACTCGTAATAGTGGGCATTAATACCCAGACCGTTAAGATCCTCAACGAGTTTCTTGGTACCGAACATCTTGTCCATGCCCTCTGTACCACTCATCATAAAGAAGTAGTGGATCTTCTTGTTGAAGTCGTCGGCATTGGTGAAAATACCGTCGTAGGCTGTCTTCACGTCGAGGCCGAAGATGGCACCGCTGAATGTACCGATATACGAGAACTTATCCATGTTGTTAAGCACGATGTCGAAAGTCTGGTGTCCGCCCCACGACAGACCAGCCATCGCACGATGGTCGCGGTCTGTCAGGGTACGGAACTTCTGGTCTATGGTTGGAATCAGGTCATTAATCATCACCTTGTAGAACGAGTTGCCGTAGGTGCTCATGCCCTGACGTCTGTCACCTCCACTGAAAGGCGCCTTGATGTCACCGCTCTCCATCACGACAATCATAGGCACGGCCTTGCCGCTGGCAATGGCATTGTCCATGATGTGCTGCATGTGGCCCTGTTTGCTCCAGCCAGTCTCGTCCTCACCCATGCCGTGCTGCAGATAGAGCACCGGGTAACGTTTCTTGGCGTTCTTCTTCAGATCGTATTCTGCCGGGGTATAGACCATCGCGTGGCGCCACTCTTGTGTGGACTCTGCAAAGTAGTAGAAGCTGCGCACCTCACCAGTGGCGACACCCTGCTGCGGACGGTAGTAGTCGCCCTCCGGTCCCTCTGGGATCTCGATACCGCCTGCCTCACGGTTACAGCCGAAGAAGGTCTCTGTGGCAGGATCGATGAAGTTCACGCCGTTGATGTTCATGAAATAATAGTGGAATCCGCGAACAAGCGGGTCTGTGACAGCCATCCAGCCGCCCTTGCCGTCGCTCTGCATATCGTACTTCTTGCTGCAGATGTCAACGATCACCTTACGGGCCTCGGGAGCCTTCAGGTAGAAATAGGCACGGCCTTCCTTGTCAATCTTCGGATATTGGTTGCCGGGAACCGTTGTCTCAGCGATGAAGGCATCGGCTGGGGCCTCTATCCGCTTTGGCATCTCGATATACGGACGCTTTGGCTCGAAGCCTAAATGACGGGCCACGGCCTCGGCATAACGGCAACCCAACTCGCGGTAGCCGGCAGCGTCGAAGTGCAGACGGTCGGGACCGTTGGTGCAGTCGTCGGAAGAGATGACCTGGGCGGTATGGAGGGTATTAGGAAGTTCGTCAATCTGCTTCTTACAGCCGATGCAGACGCCCTGGCCTCCTGCTTGCACGATATTGCCAGCATAGAGGTTCACCTCCTCCGGCTTCAGCTGGAGGTCACTGCAGAGGTTGTCATACACCTGCTTCACCATCCCGGCCCATTTCGGGTCACCGGTGTTTGTCTCACCCTGATGCATCAGGATGCCCTTGATGACACCGTCCTTCTGCGCCTTCTTGGCGAGTGTCACCAGTCGCTCGTAGGGGTTATTGTCGTAGGCGGCAAGCATGCCCTTCATCCAGCCCGGCGCCTTCTTCTCAGCATAGTCCTTGATGCTGTCGGGCAGGAAGCCCTTAATGTCGATGCCACCGATGGCGACGTGGATGACACCGATTTTGATATTCTCCGGCAACGAAGCCACCATCGTACGGCCGAACCAGTCGGCAGGAGTCAGTCCTGTGCCGGGACGACAGAGCGGCGGAACAGCCTCGCACCACTCACCCATCTTACGGCCCTGTTCGGGGAAATCGACAGCGGGCATCAACAGGAACCGCGGCCCTGGACTCTTCAGGTCCTGTGCCTCAGGACGTGCATTACCCTCCATGTTCGACTGTCCGAAACAGAGGAAGATGTAGAAGTTCGGATCCGGCTGGGCAGTCTGTTTCGTCTGTTTCGCCTGCTTAACCGGACGACGGTCTGCCGCTGTCATCTGCGACAACGGCAAGGCCAGAAGTGCTGCTACGAGCACGGTTTTCATTCTTGAAAGTCTCATAATATAAGTTAGTTAAAAAAATTAATTGGATTTCACCACTTTCTTGCCACCGATGATATAGATACCCCGTGGCAGGGCGTCCATCTGATTGGCCGTTCCAACCTTCACACCGTGCAGGCTGTACACGGCATAGTCAGCCGTCTTCGCCTTAACAGTGCCGATGCCACTGGTGCCGCCCGCTTTGAGGAAGTCCATATAGACAGGATCGTCATACTTAGCAGCAGCGGCATCTTTCAGATACTTACCTGTATATTTGTTTTTCAAAGTGAATCCCTTGCCGTCCACATAATTAATTTCCCATACTGCACCATCTTTTACATCCTGTCCGTACTGATTGTTCAGTCCGAGGATAAAGCTGCAGTCAGCAACAGAGGAGAAACCGTTCAGATAGCCGGGACTACCCCAAATGCTATACTCTTTGCCATCAAGCTTCATCAGGCGGAGCAGGTAGCAGCCGTCACGGCCGGAGATAGGCTCGGCCTTGAACATATAGCCGTTGATGGTCTTGTCGTTGATCACAGCTAATGCATCCTGGAAGCCCAGATTCTGAGCCGTTGAGCCAAAGAACATGCACTGGTTATCTTTCCGGAGAATCGCAAATGGCTGTGCCGTCATCTCACCCAGACTGCTCAGAGGCGTAAAGTCACTCAGACCGAGTCCCGTCACCTTCACAGCGATGGTCTGCTCCCACGTCGTTTCCTTTGAGTCAACGTATTTCACCGTGACATTCGCCTCACCGGCAGCCAGCGCATGGAGATAGCCGTCCCTGACTTCGACCACGGCAGGATTGTCGATGCTATAGCTTGCAAAACCGGCAATCTCTTTAGTGTGTCCGTCACGGTAAAGCAGATGCAGCGCCACACGGACATTATCACCGGTCATCAGGTCGAACGATGCCTGGGGCGTAGTCATCGTCTCAATGGTATAGGCATCACCCGTCTCTGCCTCGTCATCAGGACGGGGATTATTAACCGTTGCATAGACTGCATACCAGTCCATGCAGGCCTTTCCACAAGCCTCAGCCAGACCATTGAATGCAGGATACACATCGCCTGTAGCGAGGAGCTTATCCTCATCCAGCAAACATCCTGTACCGGAAAGTGTCATGGAGATATTACCGAAGTAGTCAAGCATGGCCTTATAGGCCTTACCCCACTTGGAAGTAGAACCAGTGGCCCAAGTGCCGTAGTTTGGCAGTACCCAGGTGCCGCTCTCATTGTAATGGCCTTCACCGTTGGGGTTGACGGGACTCCAGTCAACCTCCGTAATAATGACTGGAGCAAAGTCTATCACAGGCACCGACTCGTGGAAGTTCTTGATCTTATTCTCCGGGTCAGGATTGTCGTCACTGCATCCGTACCAGCCGCAATAGTCGTGAACGGCATAACCGATGTTGTCACCCTCGATAGGATACTGGGCATACCCGCGATAGTTCTGCTGCCAGGTCGTACCAGGTGCCCAGATGACACCCGTAAAGCCGTTACTGCGGATCTTATCGACGATCGGCTGGAAGAAGTCGTGCATCGCCTTTGCATCATCCTGATTATTGGCATTCTTAAGACTTACAGGCTCGTTGGCAAGCTCGATGCTGATCTGTCCGGCATGGTTCTTCACGAAATCCTGCTGCGAGAAGACATCCCAGACATGTAACAGATAATTGTTATAATAGTCACCGACCTTGATACTGCCAGGACATACGCCGGGAGGACGTACCACCACGTACATACCGTGGTTCATTGCCATCTCTGCGAGTTTCAGATAAAGCGAAGAGAGGAATTTTTGATAGCGTGTAGGGTTGAATTTCCTGATATCAGCCTCTCCCGATGCATCAGCGGCCTGTCCTTGGGACCCAGACCACACATAGCTGCTACTGGGATCATTTGTCCAAGCCGGATCGAGATGCAGGCGGAACACGTCACACTTCGCCTTCTCCAATCCAGCGAAGATCTTCTCGAAATAGGCCAGACACTTTTTCGCGCCATTGTCATCATACGAAGTGCCGTCTGTCCAATACCAGCCCCATCGCTGGCCATTGAAATACATATTCGGCGTGTCCATCACACCGTGGAGCACCACCTGATTACCATGCGTGTCTACCAGCCAACGGCCTTCAACGTGAAGGGTCGGCAACTTTTTCTCTGTCTGTGCCCAAGCACAGAGTGTTACAAATACGAATAAAAAAAATACGTACCTTTTCATCATGGGTGCAAAGATACGTACTTTCTTCGAAACTATCGTTTCAGTATGTTACTGATACTTTACGATATGTAACATGGCATGTTACTTTTTACAATATATAAACTCTTCGACATCTACGAAGCCACCTTTTTTCTTTGTGGCATAGCAGAAGATACCGAACTTCGAGCCCATGAAGAACCGGCGCCAGTCGAAGCCCATCCTGTAGTCAGAACCAATCTTTGTCCAGTTCTCACCGTCGAGACTGTAGAAGAATGTTGCCGTGTCCTTGCCTCCGAACCTGCCGCCCGTCGGCTGGAAGTCCGCATCGATACGCAACCATATCTTCTGCTGCTTCAGGGCTACGCTCTCAACGACCTTCTCCTCGACATTCGTAACGGCCTTCTCCCGCTCCGTCAGCTCCACCTTCTGCTCACTCATCTCCAGCACGAGCTTCTTGCCCTGTTTCTTGACGGTCAGCGCACCTGTGTCGCTGTTGAAGGCTGCCAGTCCGGCACAGTCGCCGTCCTTCATCTTCGCGAGGTCCATCACGATGGCACCGCTGCACTGGGGACCCTCCATGCGCTGTGTCAGCGTGTTGGGCGCCAGATAGAGATTCGGCACCACACGGTTGGTCTTCAGGCGCAGACACCCCGGACGCTCCGTGAGACTCCAGGCATTGTCGATGGGATTGTGGTTCCACTGCCAGTGCAGACCGAGCTTCGCACTTTCAAAGTCGTCGGCCTTCACGATACTGCCGGCCGGCTCTCCTGTCTTCAGGGCACGCACCTGGTCAGGCACCTTACCGTTCTCGTCACCCAGCATCGGCCAGCCGTTGATCCAGCGGCAGGGCATCACGGTGAGTACACGTCCCACACCGCCACGATCCTGGAAGATGATACCGTACCAGTCGCCGTCCTGCGTATCGACAATCGTTCCCTGTGCCTCGTAGGAGAAGCCCCCGAACTCACTCTGCAGAATCACCTGCTTCTCGTACGGTCCGTGGATGTCGTCGGCCCTGTAGCACACCTCACGGCGATGCATACCTGGCGCATAGGCATGTGAGATCATCAGCAGATAGTATTTCCCGTTGTGCTTGATCAGGCGCGAGCCTTCCAACAGGCCCTTCTCGTCCTCCTCACGCTGGAAAATCATCTGATGGGTTCCCTCGATGACGTCAGAGAGGTCGGGCTTCAGCTCCATCATCTCACCCGTACCATATATTACATACACGCGCGAGTCATCGTCGAAGAACAGCGAACAGTCGTGGAAGTGACGCACACGCGACACGATGGTCCAAGGCCCCTCCGCCTTCTCTGCCGAGAAGATATAGGTGTCGCCCATCGCCCCGGCCTCGTTGGGTGCCAGCAGAGCATAGAACTTCCCGTTGTGATACTTCAGCGACGTGGCCCACTGACCGCGACCGTAGGCCGTCCCTTCCAGCAGGTCATATTTCGGTGAGTCGGTCAGCTTGTCGAAGATATACCCCACCGTCTCCCAGTTCTTCAGGTCTTTCGATTTCATGATGGGTGCGCCCGGCATCAGGTGCATCGTGGTCGACACGAGATAGAAGGTGTCGTCCACACGGATGATGTCAGGATCGGGCACGTCGGCCCAGAGCATGGGGTTCTGTATCTTCTCCGCGTTCATCGTCTCGAAGATGTCTGCACCCTGCCCGTAACAGGGAATCGCCGTCATGGCTGCTAGCAGACAGCTGCCTAAAATCTTTTTCATACCAGTGAGAATGCTACGTCCATCATGTGAGTAAAGTTGTTCTGGCGCTCCTCTGCCGTCGTCTCCTCGCCTGTGAGGATATGGTCGGAGATGGTGCAGATGCCGAGGGCACGGTTGCCGGAGCGGGCTGCGTTCATATAGAGGGCGGCGATCTCCATCTCGACCGCCAGCACACCCATATTGATCCATTTTTCGGTACGCGGGTTCTCATGATAGAACATATCGCTCGACAGCACGTTGCCCACCTTGTAGTGGTAGCCGAACTGCTCGCATGCCTCTACGGCCTTGCGGATCAGGCCAAAGTCACCGATGGGTGCGAAGTCACCGGGCAACTCATACTGGGCACCGAAGTTACTGTTCGTACAGGCACCCATGGCGATGGCGAGGTCACCGATGTGCAGGTCGTTGTGGATACTGCCGGCGGACCCCACGCGGATAATCGTCTTCACACCGTAGAAGTTGTAGAGCTCGTAAGTATAGATACCGATGGAGGCCATGCCCATGCCGTGTCCCATCACGCTGACGCGCTTGCCCTTATAGGTACCGGTATAGCCTAACATACCGCGCACATTGTTAAAACACACCGCATCGTCGAGGTATTTCTCGGCCATGAGTTTCACACGTAGCGGGTCACCCGCCATGATCACTGTCTCGGCAATTTCGCCATACTTTGCCCCGATATGGGGAGTGGGAGTCTTATCCATAATCTTTTCGTTTTGATTGGTTATTTGCTTTGCGGCTACAAAGATAGGCAATAATTCCGTGAAAACAAAATTTATTCACGAAAATTTTAGTACCTTTCCCCAACTTAATTGTCTAATTAAACATTTAAAGTCATGGTTACATCTATCAAGGTAAAGTTCAGGCCGTCCACCGTCGACGGCAAGGAGGGTTGTATCTACTATCAGGTCATTCACAATCGTTCAGTACGACAGGTCAACACGACCTACCGGGTGTTCCCGTCCGAGTGGGATGAGCGCACGGAGAGCATCGCCGCTCCCACGCCGGCAACGGGCGAAGAGCGTGCCCGCCAGCTGAGCGACTACTCCGACCGCATCGGCTGGGACATCCGGCGAATCCGCAGGGTCGTGTCGCAGTTCAGTCAGGAGCACACCGGCTTTTCTGCCGACGATATCGTGACGGCGTACCTGCGGCTGTCCGCGCAGAACAGTCTGGAGCGTCACCTGCGCGACACGGCATCCCGCCTCCGTACGCTCGGCCGCACCAGGACGGCAGAGACCTATCTCTCCGCCTTCAACAGCTTCATGCGCTTCACCCGTGGGGCAGACGTACCGCTCGACGGCATATCGCCCTTCCTCATCCAGCAGTACGAGGCCTGGCTGAAGACGGCCGGCCTCAGCCTCAACACCATCTCCTTCTATATGCGGAAGCTGAGGGCGGTCTATAACCTGGCGGTCGAAAAGGGGCTTACAGAACAGTGCCATCCGTTCAGACGTGTCTTCACTGGCAGGGACACGACACCCAAACGGGCCGTTGCGCTCACCACCATCCGTAAGGTGAAGAGACTCGACCTGAACAACAGTCCCGCTCTGGACATGGCACGCGACCTGTTCCTGTTCAGCCTCTACACACGGGGAATGTCGTTTATCGACATGGCCTACCTGAAACACGCCAACCTGCAGTCGGGTTTTCTGGTCTATCGCCGGCACAAGACTGGTCAGCAGCTGTCCATCAAATGGGAGAACTGCATGCAGGCGCTGATCGACAAGTACAGCGACCAAACGGACTGTTACCTGCTGCCCATCATCACGGGGAGCGGCGATGAACGGGGACAGTACAAGCGGATGCAGTACCGTGTCAACCACTATCTGAAGGTCTTGTCCGAAGCGGCGGGCATCTCCCCCGCCCTGACCATGTACGTCGCCCGCCACTCCTGGGCAAGCATCGCCCAAGACAAGCACACCCCGCTGGCCATCATCAGCCAGAGCCTGGGCCACGATTCCGAGCGGACCACCCGGATATACCTCGCATCCCTAAAGGCCTCGCTCGTCGACAAAGCGAACAAAAAGATCCTGGACGACCTCTGATGCCTATACAACTTTCACACGTATGAATAAAAAATAGGAGTAACTTACAAATCCCCTCAGAGGGGATTGCAAATCGGGTGCAAAGGTACGAATTTTATTTGTAACAACCGCTTTTTTTCCACTAAAAAACAAAAAAATACATTTCTTATACACAATTTGTTTAGCAAAAATGCGAAAAGGGTGCTTTCTGACCCTTTAGCCAACAGGACTTTCGTCGTCTTTGCAATCCCCTCTGAGGGGATTTGAACGTGAATGTCTTGTTATGTCACTAGAGATCAGTACATTAGAGACACCATCCTTTGACGGCTTCTCCGTTGTCTCCGCATTCCAGAAATGTGGTGACCCCAAGAGATTGTCTTTCCGAAAACATCCATGTTGAAAGCGAATGATTACCATTGGTTCCCTATGCGTATCAGGAATTCAAGTCTCTCGCGTCTGAAGCAGATGAAGGAGCGTTTAGACAAACAGAAGCAACGCATAGTGGAGCAGGGAGGCGTGTTCGAAACCTACACCCCGCTGGCCTTTGTCAAGGTCAACGCAAGGGAGATGAACTTCTCCCCCTGCCTCGTCAACTACATCTTCGTCTATTCCACGTTTGCGGAGTTGGTCAGCATCAAGAGCAACTTAGAGTTGTTTGAGCCGCTGCGCTTCATCCTGCATCCGGCCTACGACGAGAAGTTGGATCCGCACAGCGAGGTACTCTATATGTCCGACAAAAGCATGGACGACTTCATGCGCGTCACAAAAGAGCGGAACGACAAGATCATTTTCCTCGACAACATGCAATACGCCTGTAAGCTCAGCCAGGAGGTACAGATCACACAAGGCGAGTTTGCCGGCGTGGTAGGCCGTATCAAGCGCATCGGTGGAAAACGGTGCGTCGTCCTGCTCGTTGGCAGGGAGATGGCGGCGGCGGTCGTGGATGTCCCGAACAGCTACTTGCGCTATCTGACAGAGGAGGAATTCAGTAAACTGCAATAGATATTGATGAACAACGAATTATCCGACAACCGCCTGTGGCATGCGGCCGTAGTCATGCCAAGGCATGAGAAGAAGGTCCGTGAGAAGCTCCAACAGTTGGGCTACGAGGCGTGTGTCCCTTCTCACAAAAAGGTCTTTATCCCGTGTATCGTCTTCATTCGTCTGAACGATGAAGAGCGCAACCTTATTGTGAATTTCCCGTTCATCAAAAAATTCCTGGTCAACAAGGCCCTTCCTAAGAACAAGGTGGGCAGGGCCGTCCACCCATTCGCCACCTTCACCGACCAGCAGATGGAAGCCATTCAAAACCGTATGGAAGCCGCCTCTATCTCTGCCGAACTCGCCACCCTCTACCCCCTCGAAACAATCGAGTCCCTAACCCACTAATTCCAATTCGTGTAATCCGTTTAATCCGTTGGCGAAAAAAATTCGAAACTTGAAAAAATATAAGTATATGAAAAAATTCGTTTTTGTATTTTTGTTGGTGAGCCTGCTGTTCACCTCTTGTAAGACTCCTACAGACATCACCTACCTGCAGGATGTCAACGTGAACGTCCCCATCCAGACCCAGGGCGACGGCTACATCCGTTTTATGCCTGGCGACAAGCTCAGCATCTATGTCCACAGCCGTGACGAGAAGCTGATGGACCTGTTCAATATTTCTGGCCGTAACGGTGGCAGTAGCATGGGTGGCGGCGGTCAGAACTACGCCCCTTACACAGTCGATAACAACGGTGAGATAGATTTCCCCGTGCTTGGTCCTATCAGGATTCAGGGCTTCACCCGCAATGAGGTCGAGAAGTTCATCAAAAACGAGCTCATGCGTAACAGTCTCTGCAAGGATCCCATCGTCACCGTCACCTTCTATAACATGAACTTTGCCGTTTTGGGAAACACAGGTACGGGTCTCAAGCAGATCAACAAAGATCGTATCACGCTCCTGGAAGCCATTGCCATGGCCAGCGACCTTAATATTGACGGTATCCGCAAGAACGTCCTTGTGATGCGCCAGGAGGGTGACCAGGAGATTCCTTACCGCGTTGACCTCACCAGTGCCGAGAGCGTCTACGGTTCCCCTGTCTATTACATCCGTCAGAACGACGTCATCTATGTTGAGCCGAATAATAAGGCCAAGCGCGGCAGTACCGTTATGGGAAGCAGCACCTATACGCCCAGCTTCTGGATTGGTATGATTTCTTCTCTGATTTCCACTGGACTTCTTATTTGGAATCTTGTAAAATAGTCTCAAGGTTTTAGTTTTAATAAAAATGGCAGAATCAAAGACAAATACCACCACTGCGGCCATCCGCCGCATTATCCCCGACGACACCATGAGCATCCTCGACATGCTGATGCTCTGCGTGCGTCACTGGCCATGGTTCGTGCTCTCGCTCCTCATTTGTATGGGAGCAGCTACCCTCTACCTTCTCAGCACCCCCAAGACCTACACCCGCACCACCTCCATCATGATTAAGAACGCAGGCGAGAAGTCCAACGACATCAAGCTGATTGAGGCATTGGGCGTAAAAGACATTTCCTCTAATATCGTTGACGAGATTGTGGCCCTCCACTCTCCCGCTGTGGTCTACGACCTTGTCAAGCGCCTGCACCTCGACTTCAGCTACTTCCGTCCCGGCTATTTTCGCGACGAGCCGCTCTATGCTGCAACCCTACCCGTTGAGGTGGAGTTGCCTGGCATTGAGGACGATGCTACTGCGAGTTTCATCCTGACGCTAAATGGTGACAGCACGGCCACCCTCTCAAACATCGTCCTTCGCGGTGAAGAAAAAAAAGGAAATGCTAAAGTCAATATCGGCAAGAAGTGTAAATCGCCACTTGGGGCTATTATCGTCCACCCTTCTCTTTATTTTAAAGAAGGTTCGCGCGATGTGGTCCTCGTCCGCCGCACAGGTTACGTCACTGCAGCTGGCAGGTACGGTAGCGAGATTACAGCCAGCCTGCAGCCCGGCACGCGCAACATCATCGACATCAGGTGTGTCGACAACTCCATCCCACGTGCGGAGAACATCCTAAAGACCATTGTCAACATCTACAACGAGAACTGGGTCAAGAACCGCAACCAAGTCAGTGTCTCCACCAACGAATTCATCAAGGAACGTCTGGCTGTCATCGAGAATGAACTCGGCGATGTCGAGGGCGACATCGCTGCCTATAAGAGCTCCCACGGCATGCTCAGCGTAGAGCAAGCTGCCAGTCAGGCCATCGGTAAAGAGGCGGCCTCAGACGCCCAGCGGCAGCAGATCAACAACCAGCTCTACATGATCCGCTACATGCGCAACTATGTGTCCGACCCCGACCATGCCAAGCAGCTGATGCCGGCCAGCACAGGTATCGGAAATCCGGCCGTAGAGGCGCAGATAGCCGAGTACAACACCCGTGTCCTGGACCGCAACAACCTCGTTTCCAACTCCAGCGAACAGAACCCCCTCGTCGGTGACATCGACAGCAACCTCGGTAACCTCCGCAGCGCCATCATGAAGTCGCTCGACAATACGCAGATGACGCTCATTGAACAACTCGCTTCCGTCAACGCCATTCACGGTGCCGCAGTGAGCCGTATTAGTGCGGCCCCCCAGCAGCAGAACCACCTGCTGTCCTACGAGCGTCAGCAGAAGGTAAAGGAGAGCCTCTACCTCTTCTTGCTCCAGAAGCGTGAGGAAAACGAGCTCTCACAGGCTTTCACCGCCTACAACACGCGCATTATTGCCGAGCCATACGGCAGCAGTGTTCCTACGGCGCCCATACGCAATAATATCCTCCTGATGGCCTTGGCTATTGCCTTGGCGCTTCCCGCAGCCTTCTTCATCCTGCGTGAGATGAGCAACTCCAAGGTGCGCGGTCGCAAGGACCTGGAGAACCTCACCATCCCGTATGTGGGCGAGCTGCCCCTGTGGAAGCCCAAGAAGGGTGAGGAGGTCACCGACGAGGACTACCGCTTCATCGTCCGCCAGCACAGCCGCGACATCACCAACGAGGCCTACCGTGTGGTGCGTACCAACCTCGAGTTCATGACCAATCCAGAGAAGAAGTGTAAGGTCATCATGCTCACCTCCTTCAACCCGGGTTCCGGTAAGACGTTCATTTGCGGTAACCTCGGCGCCGCGTTCGGTATCCGTGGCAGCCGTGTCATCTGCATCGACCTCGACCTGCGCCGCGGCTCCCTGTCGGAGTTCGTAGATTCTCCGAAGCACGGACTGACCAGCTATCTTGGCGGTCGCGTCGATGATTATAAAGACCTCATCGTACACAAGGAGCTTACAATTAAAAATGCAGAAGGCAGTTCATCAGAAGAGGGAGAGGAGAAGCCAGCGTCCGAGGTACAGGTGCTCGACTTCCTGCCGATGGGTAAGCTGCCCCCCAACCCCACGGAGCTGCTCTACTCCCCGAAGCTCAAGCCCATGCTTGACGAGCTCCGCCAGCACTACGACTATATCTTCGTCGACTGTCCGCCTGTGGAGATTGTGGCAGATGCCACGATCATCAGCCGCGAGGCAGACATCACCCTCTTCGTGGTCCGTGCCGGCCTGCTGGAGCGTTCGATGCTCCCAGAGCTGCAGAAGGACTACGACGAGAAGAAGTACAACAACATGGCGATGATCCTCAACGGCACTGATGCCGAGCACCACTACGGCTACCACCGCTACGGCTACGGCTATGGCCGCTACGGTTACGGTCGCTACGGTTATGGTGGCTATGGCTACGGCAAACGCCACGGTTACGGCTACTACGGTAACAGTAACAGCAGCAAAGATAAGGACAAGAGCAAGAAGAAGTAAGCAGTGCGGCAGCATAAAAAATCCATCGCGTGTCCCGCGATACCAAAAACCTCTTCTTAAGGACAAGAAGAGGTTGGAGATGTTGGTGAAAACTGCTTTCAAGGCTGAAGATCCTTGTACTCTGCAACAACATCGTAACACGGACAGGGTTTACCGGGGTTCAAGTCATGATGCCCCACGATAAGCGCATTAGGGAAATAGGCATGCAAACGTTCAATGAGTGCACGCAGGGCTTTGACCTGCTGAGGCGTGCGGGTGTCGGCATCTTTACCAGCAGAATCAAGCCCTCCCTCATAGCAGACACCGATAGAATATCGGTTATGCCCGACACAGTGGGCGCCCACCTCTTCAAGCCGACGACCGTGCTCGACAGTGCCGTCCCTACGGACGTACTCATGGTACCCTACCCCCTTCCAGCCCTTTGACTTATGATAATTGTCAATTTTCTCGATGGTGTTGTGCTGATGCGGCATAATCGCATCGCAGTGCACGATAATGAATTTGATACTTCTCATACAATATAAAGTTTTATGTTAAACGAATGTTTGACATTGGAAAAAGGAGCACCCTCAGAGGCGGCAACCTAGCTGAGGGCGCTCCGGTTAAGAGAGGATTACCACAGTGACAGCTGGGCATTAGCACCGAGAGCCGTCAGCAGTGCGGTAAGCGTACCGATGATTACCTTGGCTACGAGCTTGAGCACGTTCTTCGTCGAATCTTTCATTGTCGTAAATGTTTTTAATTAATAATTTAGTTGTTGTCGGGGCCGTCATCGCCGCTACCGCCTCCGTTGTCACCGCCACCGGTGTTATCACCGGAACCGCCATCGGTAGTGCCGCCAGTCTCAGAACTGCCGTTGCCGGAGCCGCCAGAGGAAGTGCCGGAGCCACCACTGGTCTCTACAGTCGTAGTGCCGTCGGCATTGATGGTGGTAGTGGTGCCGTTCTCAGCAACGATGATGATGACCGTACTGTCACCCGTCAGGGCATTCAGCGTGATGGTGTCAGGCCATTCGCCAGTGAGGTAAACCTCCTGATAGCCGCTCAGGCTTCCGATCCTGATGGAGGTAGGATGCTCCGTAGCGTAGGCGGCGATAGCAGCCTCAACGTCGGTGATAGTGACATCCGCTCCAGCGCAGTACTGGTCTGCCAGAGCATCGAGCGCAGCCGTCAGTCCCTTATTGTTGAGGGAGTAATACCGGTTCGAGGGCGTCCCGTTAACCTTTGGCGTAAAGGTCTGGCGGATGGTCCTCAGATGGTACTTGAGATGCATCTGGATAAGCTTGAACAGTGCCTGGCGCTTCTTCGCCTCAGGGGTGTTGTAAGCGCTTGCTGGCATGGTAGGAGCAGAACGGGCGTAGGTGACGCCGTTGCGGGTGACATACGTGATACCATCTATGGTACCGGTTGTCTTGCGGCCAACGCCGACTTGTTTAATTGTTGCCATAGTTGATCTTTTTAATTGTGATACATACTGTTTATTAACTCATGGAGCCCTTCGTTAATCGCTACCCGGGATGCGGTTCCCGTTGGATTCCGGTTGCAAAATTACAGTAAAAAACGTGCTGAACCTTGAAAGAAAGCAGCCAATACTTTCTTTCAGAATTCAGGCTGAAAATCAACGACTTACACAGTCCTCCCGGACACAAACAGAGATTTATGGATAAGGAAAAAGACGAAGAGAAGTTCATCATCGAGGGTGATCCCGGTCATGGCAATACGTTTGTGAAGATCGGGCACGTTGAAAACTACAACCCCAAAGCGACGACCGTCAAGACCACCATTACCACCAACAACTATTACGATAAGCGTAAGGGTGATGAGCCGTCAGCGAAACCCAGTGATAAGAAGCTGAGCAATATGACTCTACGTGATATGCTAAAGCAGGGCTATATTGACACCGGCAATATCCAAAAGCTGATCATGAACTACGTCAGCTGCATCCGTCCCTTTGTCAAGGACGAGATGGACAAGCTGTATATGCACCTGTGGGCCTGCATCCTCGAACATGAGGTCTTCAAGGTGGATCTCTACGACCCGGGTAAGCAAGAGTGCAAGTTCAACCGCAACTTAGTGGCCAACATCATGCACTATCTCGACGGTAAAGGCTTCTACAAGGAACCTTACAACCAGAGTGAGATGACCCGTGCCGTTGAACGCGATGCCGACAATCCAGTCCGCAAGGGCTTCCGCGAATACCCTGAAAAGAAATACAGCGACGTCGTCGACGCAATCATCAAGGAATTTTTCAGTCAAAGATAGCCACAGGCATACCCTTGGCATACCCTTCGCATACCCTAGGCATACCCTAAGCATACCCAAACAGGCTATTTTAGTATGCCAACAGTATGCGAAGAGCGAGGCAAGGGCGATAGAAGCCTATGGGAAATATACTTAGTCATGTCAACCGCAGAACAGTCATTATATAGTCAGGCGCTTACTGAGAGTGGCTGCCGGATCATCGGTGAATTCGGGATACCCTTGTTCGGTATCTCGGCAATTCCTGTATCGTTGGGGCTGCTGCTGGCTGCTGAGACCTATCTTGTTGGAATAAAGCAGTTATCAAATAGTGATGCCAAACACTCACGACAGCAAATGGCTGACTATCTGAAGCAGCATGCACTCTGCGTCGAAGTAGCAGATGACGGCTCGAAAAGCTATTCGGTCAGCCCTGCCTCCTCAACTGAAGACGGTACGGCTATGAGATGGGCAGGTGCAATCATTGGTGCCGGTTTAGGTGCTATCTTTGGACCATTTATTGAAGCAGCTGCGATAGGAGGAGGTATAGCGGGTGCGATGATAGCCCCAGAGGCAAGTGGTGACTCTGGAGCGATTACCGACACTCCGCTAATAGAAAATCCCGAACCTGTCAAAGCGGTTCAAGATGTTGTGGTAGAAAATAAGCAAGGTACGGTCGTATATCAGATTCAGAACCTCAACATCTACCTCACAGCCGAAGTCGTTCACCAGTTGAACATCAACCCCAAGGAAGTGATCAACCAGATCAAAGATCAGTTGAGAGAGGATATCACAAAAATCACAGAATCTCATACATAGTAAATCCTAACGAGGCGATTCTATTACCTGCTACTTGAAAAACTCAAGTTTCAAAGAGAATTAGTCAATGTGAGAAATCAGATTTCGTTCAATGCAGAACCATATGGTGAACTGAGTAGTTACCATTGCCAAGCAAAATAGTTAAAACTTAGTTAAAAACAAGGAATCTCGATATCGGGATGTCCTTTGCTTAAAGGACTTCCAAAGCAATTGAGTGTTTACGTTAAAATGATGGTTTACGGCAAATGGAAGCATTTGTAGATGGATTAAAAGTGTTGAGTAGTGGATCTTTGATTGTCGACTCTGAACAGAAGATATCATTTAAAATCGGAAGCATGACATTTGTTTTTGATTTTCAGAAAGATGATTCTAGGGTGAAGAATGTGATTCAAAACCATCAAGACAATACAATGTACACCCATCTTATTAATTTCAACAGTTCAGTCGGAACTGGGATGAGAAAGCCAAATCAAATGGCAACCCTAAGTACAGGAGAGAAATTATATTTCTCATTTGCTGTTTATTCCCTTGGCGATTCACCGAAGATATTCCATTATACATGGTTGACGGGACCTGGACAACAGGAAGGAGGCAACAATGAGTGATGTTCTAACTCAAGGCTCTATAAGTAGCTCTGAGGTATATGATGGAGGAAATTTGAGTCAAATAACTGCCGAAGAATTGAAAGGCAATTTGCTAGCCATCAGGCAACTAATTAATCACTTCAACGAGAAAGCTAAGAAATTAGAGGCTGTAGAGAAAGAACTTGCTGAAACAAAAGGAGAACTGGAATATCAGAACACTTACCCTTTTATTACCATTTTTGCTGCTATTTTTAATGTTGCAGGAACTATACTTGTAGGTGTGAGTGTTAATCAATTAACAAGCGCAGCGGAAGGTGAAAATAAGACTGCCAATATAATACTATTGTGCTTAGGAGGATTAATTGTTATTTTATCAAGCCTTTCAACCATTCTTTATAAATGGGGTAGAAAGTGGTTTAATAAATAAAGACACTTCCATTTGAAAACTTCCTGCTTTGAGTTGTCAGACTGACAACATCCCTCAAAAAACGTCACTCGAGTCAAATCATCGAATAGCTTGAGTCAAGTGACAAATCGACTCGAGTGAAGGAATTTAGCAAGTCATGAAACGTAAAGTCTTATTTCTTATTGAATCCTTATCCGGCGGAGGTGCTGAGAAGGTGTTGACAGTAATACTTAAGTATTTTGACTACGAAAAATATGAGGTTACGGTGTGCCCTGTGGTAGATACAGGTATATATTGTGAAGAAGTTAAGAGATATGTGACGTATTACCAACCTATTATTTCTTATCAAGGGAATGCGCTAAGCAGACTTTATAACAGGCTAAAATACAAACTCATCTATTCTGTCCTACCTCTTTCGATTGTTTACCGATGGCTTATTCCTAAGGGAAATGATGTGGAGGTGGCGTTTTGCGAGGGTTTTGCTACGAAATTGCTGTCAAAAGCAAGTTCGAAGTCTAAAAAAATAGCGTGGGTACACATTGACCTTAAACATTTTCCGTGGACAATAGAAAAAGGGATCTACAAAAATATAGAAGAAGAGAAGGAAACTTATGCCATCTTCGACAAAATAGTTTGTGTATCCCATACCGTAGAACAGTCTTTTCAAGATCAATATGGGCTGAAAGACCAAACATGCACCATCTATAACCCCATAGATATTGACGACATCCGCATGAAGGCAGGAAAGCGAATAGAGGTTAATGATAGTGTGTTTCGCATGATCAGCATAGGGCGCTTGGTTCCTCAGAAAGGTTATGACCGGCTACTGCACGTCACAAAACGGCTCCATGATGAAAGGCATAACATTCAACTCATGATACTTGGCGAAGGCGAGGAGCGGCCTAAGCTTGAAGATTATATTATCAAAAATAATATGCAGTCATACGTTAGTTTGCCAGGATTTGATAAAAACCCATATCACCACCTGATTAATTCAGACCTCTTTGTCTGTTCTTCACGTGCAGAAGGTTTCAGTCTTGTTCTTGCTGAGGCCATGGCTCTTGGCATACCTGTAATTTCTACCTATTGCTCCGGACCTAACGAATTATTGGAAGAAGGTAAATATGGCTTAATGGTAGAGAATTCTGAACTTGGACTTATGGACGGATTAGAAAAAGCTCTTAACAATAGAGGAAAAATGAAAGAGTTTTCCATTTGGGCCATGAAAAGTATTTCGAAATTTGCTCCAAATAATATTATAAGACAAATTGAATATACATTGTGAAGAAAAAAGAATTGAATCCGAGAAATGAAGGTTGGAGCATGGTTATCCAACCGAAGAAGCGACTTTTAGATGTTGACATCAAGGGTTTATGGCGATATCGCGACTTGTACCGTATGTATGTACGGCGTGACATCGTCACTGTTTATAAACAGACAATTCTAGGCCCATTATGGTTTGTCATTCAGCCCGTATTTACGACAATTATTTATATGTTTGTGTTCGGTGGTTTAGCAGGTATCAGTACTGACGGTGTACCGCAGCCATTATTCTACTTAGCTGGTATTACATTGTGGAATTATTTCAGTGCAGTGTTTACATCGTCCTCGAATGTCTTCACTGCAAATGCTGGAGTATTTGGTAAAGTGTATTTCCCAAGATTGGTGGTACCCCTGGCCGGACTAACCTCCAGCCTTATTAAGATGCTCATTCAGTTTGCGTTGTTTGTAGTAGTATATATCTATTATTTCGCCAAGGGCGTACCATTACACGTAGACTGGAGTATCTTGCTACTCCCATATTTAATATTCTTGCTAGCCTTCCATGCGATGTCATGGGGTTTAGTGGTGTCTTCCATGACCACCAAGTATCGTGACTTGACATTCCTAATCGGTTTTGGCCTACAACTATTTATGTATGCCACACCTATTATATACCCTATGAGTGCTGCCCCAGCGGAATATCGGGATATCCTGTCATGGAATCCACTTACTCCAATCTTTGAATCTTTCAAATACAGTTGTATGGGATGCGGCTCATTCGAATGGGGAGGCTTATTATATAGTACGTTTTTTATGATTATCACACTGTTCTGCTCTGTAGTGATTTTCAGCAGGGTAGAGCGTAGTTTTATGGATACTATTTAAAATGACAGCAATAGAATTTGACAAGGTTGGTAAGCTCTACAAACTTGGACTTGTAGGAACAGGAACACTATCCAATGACCTAAACCGCTGGTGGAAGATGAACATCTTACGCCAAGAAGACCCTTATCTGAAGATTGGCGAAACCAACGACCGGTCCACCAAAGGTACTTCAGATTATGTATGGGCACTTAAGGATATCTCCTTTAAAGTAGAGCAGGGTGACATAGTTGGTATTATCGGTAAAAACGGAGCTGGTAAAAGCACACTATTGAAACTTCTCTCTCAAGTTACATCCCCCACCACCGGGCAGATACGCGCCCGAGGCCGTATAGGTTCCTTACTCGAAGTGGGTACAGGTTTCCATCCAGAGTTGACTGGACGTGAGAACATTTATATGAATGGTTCCATCATGGGTATGACCAAACATGAAATTGACCGAAAGATTGACGAAATTGTGGATTTCTCCGGCTGTGAACGCTATATTGACACGCCAACTAAGCGTTATTCCTCTGGGATGACCGTTCGTCTTGGCTTTGCTGTTGCAGCCTTTATGGAGCCTGAAATTCTTGTGGTGGATGAAGTTCTTGCCGTTGGCGATGCAGAATTTCAAAAGAAAGCCATAGGGAAAATGAAGGATGTCAGCAAGGGAGGGGGGCGTACAGTGTTGTTTGTTAGTCATAATATGATGGCTGTGAAGACTTTATGCCAGAAAGGAATTCTTTTAGAGAACGGTGGATTGAAAGAGTTGGGACCTGTAGATGACATCGTGGCTCACTACTTGAAAGGGGATAATTCAATCTTCAATCACAAACAATGGGATGTGCCAAAAATAAAAAAGGAAGGATTTGAACTTGTTGAGATAGGTATTCGAAAATACGAAGGTTGTTGGGAACAAAACATGCGTGTTGATGATGTGTTGGAGTTGATCGTGCGTTATCGAATAACCCATCCTTTCAAATCATTGCACTTGACTTTTCATATGAAAAACGAACAAGGACAAAAAATGTTTTCTTTCTGTGGTGCAGGCCAAATAGCACGTAATCATGATGTGGGAATCTACAACCAAACATGTCGGATACCTGCAAATTTCTTTAATTGGGGGAGTTATTCTCTTGATATGTTTGTTGTAAAAGACTTTAAGATGCCCATTTTAATAGATTATGACACAATTTCGTTTTCACTTGGAATTAAACAAGGAATAATTGGAGGTGTAGTAGGTAAAGAGCCTGGAGATATTACGCCATCGTCATGGTTTATGTTTAGTGAAGAGAAGGACGGTCAATGATTAATAAAGTTCGAATAACTAAAATAGTTATATATAATAATAACCTCAATGCTGGAGGGTCTATAGCATTGTCTTTATTGTGTAAATTGTTGCAGGATAGAGGATATGATTCACGTCTTATGGTTTTTCCATGGGGAGGAAACAGCACTCGTTTCCTTCTATGGAGAAATTGGCTCATATTCCATTCAAAAAATTGGACAAAAAGGAGGCTCAATTATTTATGCAAGATAGTCAAGATAAAAAAGAGATTTAGAATATCTGATTTTTCATACATTGTTGGTAAGCAATGTAAGCAAGAATATAATCCCTTCTTTAACAGGAAGAGCACTCTTGTTGTCTATCCAGAAGTATTATATGGCAATTTACTAGGTGCTAAAAATGTAGTTAGGTGGCTTTTGTATCATTATCGATATAGTAATGATACAAAAGCGTATAATCCCAATGATATATTTATATGTTATAGGAAAGTATTTAATGATTGGATTTTGAATCCCACAGGAATAGAAACGCCATTAATATATTTAGAGGAGGGTTGTTTCCGACAATACAATTTCAAAGAAAGAAAAGGATTTTGTTATCTATTAAGGAAAGGTCATCTGAGGAATGACCTTCCTAAATCATTTGACGGATCAGTCATTGATTTTGGAACTCCTGATGATGAAATAAATCGTCTTTTTAACGAGTGTAAATATTGTTTTTTTTATGACACTCAAACTTTTTATGTTACTTATGCAATTATTTGTGGGTGCATCCCAATTATTATACCAGAGAAAGGAAAAGGACGACATGACTATTTAGGGGATAATTCCATTGGAGCAGGAATCGCTTATGGTAATACTGAAGAAGAAATACTGTTTGCGATAAACACACGAAATCAGGCTTTGAGAGGATTAGAAAATATTCGTAGTCGTAATGATAAGAGCATAGATGCTTTTCTATCAATCCTTGAAAAAAAATATGTGATTGAAAAGAATAAAATTGTAAGCGTCCAAAAGTGTTCTAAGGTTGTTTGAGAAAAAGATTGTACCTTTGCGCTGTTAAACCAAAAAGCAATAAGGTATGATAAGTAACAGTGATTTCGAAAAGCTCTGGATGTTGTATAAGACTGAGGGCGAACCAAA
>JAEEGL013659014.1_pt1 | contig 55756 bp, 43 predicted proteins | sample 9134231 | NCBI WGS metagenome assembly JAEEGL01 (sample SAMN16246548, study PRJNA631951) | gut metagenome | biome: gut microbiome; feature: rumen; material: fiber-attached | host: Bos | place: Iran: Karaj | collected 2018-10
CATAGGACATATTGGCAGAGTAGCAGTATTTCTTCTGATGCGAAGGAATATTTGCAAAAGAACTTTTATGTAGATATTTCTGAGTATGATGTAGTGATTGGATATAGAGCAGATGATTCATATTTTACATTTGCACAGGATTTTGTAGCGGGAGCCATTTCTCTAGAAAAACTAAAGAGGGCAATGCACCTGGGAGAGTTGGGAGAGCAAATAGTTCTGGTAAGTAAAAGAGCTTTTACGCATATCAGTTATGTGGGAAATGAAGAGGCAGATGCAGCTGTTTATTTTGATCTGAAAAATGACAGAGACAAGAGAGCAAAAAGTGCATATAGGCGGGATAAAGTAACCGCTGCAGGTGTAAATGAGCTATATATGCTGGATATCATGAGGGAGAATATCAGGAATGGAGATCCACGCTTACGATGATTTGTATATTGAATCGGCACAGAATATTGTAGGACATATGTTTGATTTTGCCATTAACGAAGTCGGAATGGATGCGGATGTCTACGCCAGACTATTCGCCTTTTCGCCCATTGCGAAAGGGATGGAAATAGGGAATCCTACGTATGTAGCAGGGAAGACAGGGCCTGAAATTGTGAGGCTGGTATTGGAGAAATCAGGCTATAGTGCATCGATACCACCGGACGTAATGTATATAGACAGAAGCCCGGAGTATTGGGGAGGCTGGGGGCTTGCTTATTATCAGTGGCTCAGAAACAGGAGCTATTTGTATATATTAAATGGCGTGCCGTTCACGGATATCCTAAAAATGTATCCGGTTTTTCATGAAATGGATATCATGAAATTCGTAGATGCTATTGATCAAAGACTCCACGAGTTTTATCCGGATATTGCGCTGAAGAGATTCAGAATGCTACGAGGGATGTCTCAGAATGAACTCGCGATCAGAGCGGATGTTCCGATAAGACAGATACAATTGTTTGAGCAAAGACAGCGTGATATCAATAAAGCTCAGGCAATAACGGTTTATAAACTCAGCAAAGCTCTGGGATGTGATATGAAGGACTTGGTTGAGGTATAGAATAATCCGTTAATTAGTAACGGAAATTATAAAATGATAATAAACCATCAAAATAATGGTTACGGAGTAAAAAATAGATTTTAACTAAAAGGCGCTCTCTACAAATGGAGGGCGCCTGATTTGTTTTTTAACAGCTTATCTGTCAGTCAAAGCTGTATCACTTTCCATAAGGTCCAAGTGATTATTGTACTTGTAGGAGAGACATGACGCCTTGCGGTGTTTGATTGGCCTGTGCCAGCATCGATTGTCCGGCCTGTTCAAGGATGTTCTGCATGGATAGCTTAACCATCTCTTCTGCCATGTCTGTATCTCGAAGTCGTGATTCACCGGCGGTGGTGTTTTCACGGGTGTTACCGTTTACTTTCTCGGCGTGCTCCAGACCATTTTGCTCTGCACCGATCTGCGATCTCATGTCGCTTATTTTTTGTAGAGCGTAGGATACTATGTCTATGCTATCGGTTGCCTGCTTTGATGTAAGACAACAGACATCATCAATCCTTAAGCTGAACGTTGAAACATGATAGGTGTGTATATGAGAGTAGTCGCTGGTTTTGCCGCTCATGTGAATTTTGACCTCGGCGGCATCATTGGTTACAGGAATTATCGTCTTTGTAGATGATTTCTCAGCTGCGGATTTTCCGATATCATTCGTGAGGGAGTTCAGCTCCTCTTTATATTGTGAATTCATATTGAGGACTTTACCGTTGGCAAGCTTGGAATACAAATTCATGTAATTACTGTTGGTCACAACTGAAACCCTTACTCCGGAGGCTTCAATGGCGGATAACACATCTGACTCGAGGAACTGGGATGAGCTGGCTCTTGTCTCTTTAGTGTGGTAGTCAGCATCAGTGACTACAATTATCTCCTTAGCCACGTTCGGTCTGTAGTCATAATTGTTTATGGCAGCCATTATTCCATCCAGGGTAGACTCAGGACCGTCGCCTCCACCTGTGAGGTGAGCGGCTGTGTCATTTAGGTTGGTTGAAAGCTCATCGAGACTGTCGACCATGGGATAGGTTTTGATAGTGCTGTCATTTAGGTCTCCGTAGGCTATGACACCATATCTGACATTATATTTGTCAAGATTGTTGGCAAAGGAGGAAAGATTGCTTGCCACATTCCTGATCATCCCACCCATGCTGCCGGTGTTGTCAACCGCGAAGACTATATCAGCACCCGCCTGGGTGATTTCCAACGGAGGGGCATCACTAAGCACTACTTTATCAGGTGTCCGTAGCGGATAGATCTCATTAAACTTGGTGGTGGAGGATATTCTGTTTATTGCTCTCTTAAGCTGACCGATCTCATTCTCTATAGCCAGGCTGTCTGTATCGCTCAGCGTACCATTGGCGGCTTGAATCGAAAGTTCATTCATTCGCTGAAGCATGTCGTTCACTTCATGTAGGGCACCATCCATTATCTTGCACATGGATACACCGTCGCCGATGTTATCGATTCCCCTACCCAGTCCCCGGATCTGCTTGCGCATCTTCTCACTGATGGATAATTCAGCTGCTCCATCTGCTGCGCGGTTGATCTTATATCCGGATGAGAGCTTCTCTGAAGATTTCTGCTTTGATACAGACGTATTTCCCAGCATTCTGTTGCTGTTAATGGCGGCCAGATTATGCTGTATTCTCATACGCGATCCTCATATGTTAACGGTTACATATAGTATTTCGGATGATATGGGGCAGAGTTTAGGGAAAGATAGAATTTAAGGCCTTTGAAAATGTATTCAATATAGGGATTCTGTTTGCTTTTGGCGTAGTAAAAAATGCTATATCAATTTCATTATACCCCAAAGGGTTTATTCACATGAGAAAATGGTGAAAATATACCCTAAAAGGTATAAAAATAGAAAAAACATTGATGTTATACCTTATAGGGTGTAATATTTTGTTATGAATAAAATATCTGAATTTATAAAAACTGAAAGAAAAAAGGCAGGACTTACACAGGAAGAGTTTGCACTTCGTGCAGGGCTGGGGCTTAGATTTGTGCGCGAACTTGAACAGGGCAAGGAAACTGTTCGAATGGATAAGGTAAATCAGGCTCTTTCCATGTTTGGAATGGAAGCTGTACCGGGTGAGATTTCGAGGGATACAGATGAGTAGACGTGGTAATGTTTTTGTCCAAAATATATTAGCCGGAGTAATAGCTGAGGATGAGCAAGGATATTTGTTTCAGTATGATGAAACATACCTGGGAACAGAAGGAGCAGTGGCTGTTAGCTTGACCTTACCATTGCAAAAAGAGGAATACAGATCGAATGTTTTGTTTCCATTTTTTGATGGGCTTATTCCTGAGGGATGGCTTTTAGGCGTGGTAGAACGTAATTGGAAAATTGATAATAAGGACAGATTTGGACTTTTGCTAGCTTCATGTAAGGATTGTATCGGCGATGTATATGTGGAGGTTGCTGAATGAGGTGCCTTTGTTGTAATGAAGAAATATCTAATGAAGAAACCAATGCAATAAGAATACAATGGCATAAGAAATGCATAAAAAAGTTTTTTGGGACGACTGAACTTCCGAAATTAGAAATAAATGACAAAGTTCTTGAAAGGTTGGCAAATTCAGCAGTTAGCAAGGGGCTAACTGTACCGGGGGTTCAGAAGAAATTATCGGTTCATTTGGGAAAAGACAAGGGAAATGCAAAGCTCACTATTATAGATTACCCAACGGGATATATATTAAAGCCTCAGTCTGCTGAGTATCAGAGCTTGCCAGAGGCTGAGTTTATGACTATGAAGATGGCAGAGCTTGCTGGAATCAAAGTCGTGCCTAATGCTTTGATGAAGTATTCAGATGGTTACATATATGTTACGAGGAGAATTGATCGGAGCAAGAAGAGTTTATTGGCAATGGAAGACTTTTGTCAGCTTTCGGAACGCATGACGAGTGACAAATACAGAAGCTCCTATGAAAACTGTGGCAAGGTGATAAAAAAGTACTCACAAAATGTTGGCTTGGACTTGGCGGAATTATTTTATAGGTTGTTGTTTTGCTTTATAACCGGTAACTCGGATATGCATTTGAAGAATTTTTCACTTATGGAAAATGCTCCGAGAAGCAGAGTTTATGGTATGTCACCTGCGTATGATCTTTTGCCTGTAAATCTGATATTACCTGAAGATTTAGATCAGATGGCTCTTTCGCTTAATGGGAAGAAGAGAAATATCAGAAAAAAAGACTTCCTGGCGCTTGCTGAAAATTTTGGACTATCGGATAAGGTGGCTAATAATCTGATTGTAAAGGCTGTGAATCTACATGATATGATTCTGAAACAAGTAGAGAGGTCATACTTATCTGATGATATGAAGAGCGATATGGAACAATTAGTTAATAATAGAATAAAAGTATTAAAATGACTGCATCTTTATTATTGGATTAGCCATGCCGATATATAAATATATATCGGGATATATTATTTGCTGAATTTTATATAAATTTAATGTAATTAAGTAAAATTGCGCAGTTGTTGGAAAAATATATTTATGATATCATTACATTATATACAAAATAAAGATAATTGTGCGAAAATTATTCAGAGTAATTGATCAGAATAAACACTATTGGATGAAACAATATTGACGGGGGAGTTGTGAAATTCGATAGCGAATATGCGTACTTTGAATAACTATTTTTATATAAAGAAAAGACTAGCCCCGATGTTATTTCATCGGGACTTTTTGTTTTATCGAAGGTAATAGTACCTGTAAACTAACATATGCAATGAGAACAGGTAACATCATGAAATATCCTGAAATCGGAGCTGCTATGCCGCCCGAGGTACGGATGTGGACATAAGCAAGACTTGAGGAAATTGCAGAAATAAACCATCTGCGATGTGGCGAAGCACGGCTTGAAGGGAGACAGATATGTGGTACGTGGTACAGACTAAAAGTGATAATGAACAGCTGGTCATGGATCTGTTTAGGAAAACAGCTGATCCTGAATGCTTCCACAACCTGTTCATACCTATGTTTGAGGATGTGAGAAAAAAAGACGGAAGGGCTACAATCCATCTAAGAAGATTATTTCCCGGATATTTCTTTGTTGAAACAGACACTCCCCAGGAAGTATTTGATTCATTGAAGGTAGTGCCGGAGTTTAAAAAGCTTCTCGGTTCGGTAGAGAAGGATGGAACCAAGATATTCATCCCTGTTGAAAAAGAAGATCAGCAGTTCCTCGATACTCTGATGGAAAACGGCCTTATGAGAGTGAGTCTTATTAAACGTGCTTCAAACGGCAGAATAGAGCATATAACAGGACCACTTGCAAAATACAGTAATCGGGTGATCAAGTTCGATATCTCAAGAAGGCGTGCAATCGTAAAGGCAGATATTTTCGGGAAAGAGAGGAAGCTAAAATTCGGATTATGGACAGAAAGCGATCCACCGCTTGCCTGGGTTTCTGAGTTAGAGAAAAATGGTGCAATAAATGACGATGGCACCCTCCTTAAAGGTGCCTATGACATAGGCATTTACCCCGGAGATAATGTGGTTGATGAGACAGGGGTATACGAAGATCAGGTATTCACAGTGACTCAGGTCGATGCTGCGAGAAGGATTGTCTTCACTACTATTGAAATGTTTGGAACGATGGTGAAGATTCAGTTCAGCGTGGATGATGTGAGGAAAGTATGACAGGTATATTAAGAAGGTATCTATGACGATAAAGATTGAGCATCTGATATATGGGGATGCAGAAATAAATGTTGTGACTGGAATATTGTAAGAAAAGAGCTTAAGTGCGATTAGGAATAATTGGAACTGGTAGAATTGCAAAAAGAGCGGTGAAAGAGATAGCTGTGGTACGAGATATCAGTATCGCAGCTATTTATAATCCCAATATAGAGCATGCCAAGGGATTTGCTTCTGAAAATGGAATAGAGATAGCATGTTCTGAATTAGATAAGTTTATTGAGGTAGTAGATTCGATATACATTGCTTCACCTCATGCTACGCATTATGCGTATGCGAAGAAAGCCCTTGAAAATGGGAAACATGTCATATGTGAAAAGCCTTTGACATTTAGTGAAGAACAGACAAAAGAATTATTCGATATAGCCGAAAAAAAACATCTTGTCTTGATGGAGGCTATAAAAACCGCATATTGCCCTGGGTTCGAGAAATTATGTGATGTGGTAGAGAGTGGAGTAATAGGAAAAGTAGTTGATGTTGAAGCCGCATTCACTAGACTGACGGAAGGTGAGACAAGAGAGTTTACTGATAAAAAATACGGTGGGGCATTTACTGAGTTTGGGACCTACACTATGCTTCCGATATTCAGATTCCTGGGTATGGATTATAAAAATGTGGGTTTTAAATCTATTCCTGTACACGAATTAGTAAGTAAAGAGGATCAGCCGGATGAAGCTGACAAAGCTAAAGCTGTAGACGGTTACACCAAAGCATACTTCAACTATGCTAATGGATGCGCTATAGCAAAATGTGGACTTACTGTAAAAAGTGAGGGACAGCTCCTGATATCCGGAACAAAGGGATATATTCTTGTTCCATCACCTTGGTGGCTTACAAAATACTTTGAAGTCAGATACGAAGATCCACGTAGAATAGATAAATATGAAGCGGAATTTGCCGGTGATGGACTTAGATATGAATTTGAAGAATTCACAAAAAGAGTGAATAAAACTTTAAACGAAAATATAGATGGCAATATTTCAGATAATCAAATTGAGCGTATTGAAGCTATAGCCAGAAGCAGAGTATATAACAGCTTTCTAGTAGACAGGAAATGATTTGTTATAGATTATGAGGGTGATCCAGTGAAGAAAGTAATAACCTATGGTTCATTTGACCTTTTTCATGAAGGACATTACAGAATCCTTGAGAGAGCAAAGGCTCTTGGGGATTATCTTATTGTGGGTGTAACCACAGAACATTTCGACAGACAACGTGGAAAGCTTAATCTCGTCGATCCTATTATGACCAGAATAGAGAATGTTCGGCATACCGGATTTGCTGATGAGATTATCATCGAGGATCACGTAGGACAGAAGGTTGAGGACATACAGCGGTATGACATTGATACCTTCGTCCTTGGATCAGACTGGGAAGGCAAGTTTGATTATTTAAAACAATACTGTAATGTGGTTTATCTTGAGCGTACACCGAATATTTCTTCAACTTTCCTACGTCATGACCGGATGAGATTAATAAAGCTCGGTATAGTAGGAACCGGAAGAATCGCTGAAAGATTTATTGATGAGACCATATATGTATCAGGTATCGAGGCTGTTGCAGCATATAATCCTGAAGAAAAGAGCCTTAATCATTTCGCAAAAAGACATCCTGTATTGACATATCAAGAAGACTTCGACAAATTCCTAATGGATATAGACGCTGTCTATATAGCATCCCCAAATGAAACACATGCGGATTATGTCAGGAAAGCAATCCTTGCAGATAAACATGTCTTGTGTGAAAAACCAATGACATTTACATATGATGAGGCAGTTGAATTATATCATATGGCACATGAACATCAGGTTGTTTTGATGGAAGGAATAAGAGCGGCATATCTACCCGGATTTCAACAATTACTTACGGTAGCTACTAATGGCACTATTGGTGAATTATGTGATATAGAAGCTTGCTTTACAAGACTTGGAGTGAAGAATTCAAGAGAAATGTCAGATGCTAGGTTCGGCGGAGCATTTATGGAATATGGAAGCTATACAATGCTTCCAATATTCAAACTATTTGGTACAGAATATGAGGATGTACAGATAGATTCAATCCTTGGTAAGGGTGGTATTGATAAGTTTACTAAGGTTCAGTTCAAGTATAAGGATAGACTTGCAACATCTAAAACCGGTGCAGGAGTAAAATCTGAAGGTCAGCTTGTGATATCCGGAACGGAAGGTTACATATTAGCACAATCGCCATGGTGGTTAATCCAGAGCTTTGATGTGCGTTATGAAGACCCAAATAAAGTGGATCATTATGAATCCCCTTTTGTTGGAACTAGTGGTTTTAGATATGAAATTGCCGAGTTTTTGGGAAAAATCAATAAAACTGGTGGTCACGATTATAAGCTTACATCTCAAGAGTCTATAGCTATGGCAAAGGTAGTTGAGAAATTCATGACAATAAGAAGACAGCAACAAGGATGGTAGAATAAATTAAGCGCAGCATAAGCTGCGTTTTTGCAATAAAAGAGAGTTAACTATGTACAGGATAGGCTACACGCAAGGTGTATATGACATGTTCCACATAGGACATCTTCATATTATAAATAATGCCGCTAAACAATGCGAAAGATTGATTGTTGGAGTGAATTCTGATGCACTTGTGGAAGACTATAAGAATAAGAAGACTGTCATTCCCCAAGAGGATAGGGCCGAAATAATCAGGAATTTAAAAAGTGTATCGGAATGTGTAGTTGTTGATACGCTTGATAAGGTGGAACTTTATAAAAAATATAAGTTTGATGCTGTTTTTATTGGCGATGATTGGAAGGGCGATGAAAGATGGAAGCAAACTGAAGAGGATTTAAAACCTTATGGAGTGGATGTGATATACCTGCCACACACCCCGAATATTTCATCTACGCTTTTGAGAGTAGAAATACCTAGAAGAGTTAAGGATAATTAGAACTATTGGATACTAGTGATATTAAATATATTGAATTGAGGAAAAGGAAAGCAAAGAGATTATCCTTGCTTTTTCGTATTATGTGGTTTTTTCCAATAAAGAAAAATAAAGTAGTGTTTTCTTCTTATGAGGGAGACGGAGGATTTTGCTGCAATACCAGATATATAGCTGAAGAATTACATAAGAGACATCCGGAATTACTGATGGTATGGCTTTTACATGATACATCTAAACCTTTTCCGGAATACATAGAAAAAGTAAAGGATACAACTTTCAATACAGTATTTCATCTTTCTACAGCTAAGATATGGATAGATAATTATCGGAAACCTTATGGAACACTAAAAAGGAAAAATCAATTTTATCTTCAGACCTGGCATGCAACAATAGGCTTCAAGGCAGTTGGTTTATATAGAGGAGAAGCTTTCCCGGAGATTGCAAGACTTGTGAGTGAGTGGGATTCAAATCTTGCTGATTACTTTTTGTCCAATTCAGAGTATTGTGATCAAGTATATCCAAAGAAGCTGCTATACAACGGGCCTACACTCCGTACAGGATCGCCAAGGGTTGATCCTCTTATTAACAATAAAGATGAACTACGCGTGAAGATACGTGAAGAGTTGAACCTGGAACAAAATGTAAAACTACTGCTTTTTGCACCTACATTTAGAGGGGGATCTCAGAATGGGAAAAAGGTAGTTACCTCAGAAACCCCACAGATTGATTTTGATAAATTGATTGATGAACTAAATCGGAAGTATAACGCGGACTGGAGAATACTATTGAGGTTACATCCTCAACTTTCAGCTAAACTCGATAAAATGCCGATCCTTAAAGATGATGAACGTCTGATAGATGTTAGTCAGATGCCCGATATAAGCGAAATTATGGGAGCGTGCGATATGGTCATAACAGATTATAGTAGTTGCGCTTTCGATGCTGCTTTCGCAGGTATACCAGTGTTACTATACGCAGATGATGTACAGGAATACGTAAAAAATCGTGGACAGTTTATGTGGAAGCGAGAAGAACTGCCATTTGATGTAGCTGAAAACAACGAAACGCTTTTTGAGAATTTATGCAACTTCAATATTGATTGCTATCATGAAAAAGTGGCCGCCTTTATGTTAAAACATCAGGTAATAGAAGACGGACAAGCAAGTGAAAGAGTTGCTGATATTTTAGAGAAGAATCTATAAGAGGCTTATATATGGCAAAGTTTAAGCAATGGAGGAATGAAGAAAGAACATATTTAAAGGATGTGATTCCGTTAGATACTCCATACAATTTGAAAGTAGAAGTTTCGTCTTTTTGCAATGCTAGATGTATATACTGCGCACATTCAAAGCAAAATCATGGTGTCTTTGAAGGCAATATGTCGCTAGAACTTTTGGATAGAATATTGTCTGACTCAAAGGGATTTCCAAATAAGTATAAGGTAATGGAAATGTTTTCTTTTGGAGAGTCACTTTGTAATCCCAAACTACCAGAAATGATAAGAATGGCAAAAGAAGCAGATGTGGCAGACAAGATTAATATGACAACAAACGGACTTCTTATCACACCTGAAAAGGCAGATGCGCTTATTGAATCTGGGATTGATATTATTAGAATATCTTTGCAAGGTCTAGATGCGGATAGCTATTGGAATACATGTAGAGTCAAGATAAATTTTGAGGAGTTTGTTAATAATCTAAAATATTTATATAAGAATAAAGGAAATTGTGATATCCGTATGAAAATTGCTGATATTGCAATAGCAAATATTTCTGAAGGGGAAAGGATATTTGAGGAAACATTTGGACCTATCGCGGATAGTATCTTTGTTGAAAAGATACTGCCCATGTATGCTGATTTGGATTATAACGAAATAGACAGCAGTATATACTCAAATGCAATCAATGGCCGTGAAGATATTAAACAAAATGAAGTGCATAGGGTTTGCAATAGACCCTTTTATCGATTACGAGTTGCTGCAGATGGAAAAGTAACAGCAGCTTGTTGCGATATTCCAAATGATTTTTATTACGGAAATATTTATGAAGATAAGCTAGTTAATATTTGGAATGGAGAGAAAAGGAAGGAACTCCTCAGAATGCAATTGGAAGGAAGACGTTTTCAACATCCAATATGCAGAACTTGCACTATCCCTAATGATATTACGACTGAAGCAGATATACTGGATCCATGGGCAGAGGAAATTTTAACGAGAGTAGAAATGAAGTGAGAATAGTTGGCAATGTATAACTGTTTAAGCTTATGGGGGTAAGATGTGAACAATCCATTTTTTAGTATTATTGTAACAGTATATAACAAAGAAGAATATTTAAGCAGATGTATAGAGAGTATCATTTATCAATCATACACTAATATAGAAATAATCTTAATAAATGATGGTTCGACAGATGATTCAGGAGTAATTATTGATGAATATGCTATTGAGGATAAAAGAATAATAGTTAAACACAAAAATAATGAAGGATTAACAAAAGCGAGAAAAGATGGAATAGAAATAAGTCGTGGAGAATATGTGATATTTGTAGATGCAGATGACTGGATTCAACAAAATGCATGTGAGATCTTTGAAAATGCTGTGAAAAAAAGCAATTCGGATATTGTGGTTGGCGGGATATCAAAGATATTTGGAAAACATCAACAAATAGTGAAAGAAGCAATTCATTCGGGAATCTACGGCGAGAATGAAATAGAAAATGTTATCATACCACAAATGATATTTACTGGTAATTTTTTTGAAAAAGGTTTGTCAAGTTATATTTGTGGTAAGGCAATTAGAAAATCATTGGTTGAAGAAATAGAGAACTTTATAGATGATAATGTGCGCTTTGGAGAAGGTTGCGCATGGTTGTACATAGCAATGCTTAGGTGTAGGACACTTTGTATTCTTGATGATGTTCTATATAACTATGCGATGAATGATGACTCTATGGCGATATCATTGACTTCTATAGAAGAAATTTTTGTTTTGTATAAGTGTTTAGTTAATGGTATATATCAAATCAAGGGAGAGCATAAGTCTTTATTATTACAAAATGACTATTTAGCATTCTACCATTTGATATGGAAAAAGCCAGATGTATTCAATTATGACGAAGCAGTATTTTTTCCTTTCTATGAATTAGGAAAGAACGATAGAATTGTTATTTACGGAGCGTGGAGATATGGATTGAGTCTATATAAATATCTTAAGGAACGAAATTTTGGAAATGTGATTATGCTTATAGATAAAAATGATGGCTATAACGAGTCGATTCAACGAGAAGTATACACTCCTGATAGTTTAGTAGGGCTCAATTACGATTACATTATTTTGGGGTCGGTAATATATAGTGTTATACAAAGCATGCTGAAAACTTTAAATGAAATAGGAATAAAAGAAAATGTTTTATATCTATCGACTGAAAGAGTGGATTTAGAGAAAATGCCTTTAGAATTCAAAAGATATAAATGCAAAATGAAGATGGAGAATGATTATAAATATGGGTAAAGTTTTATGCTTGCTATACCATCGAGTTATTCCATATGATGAAGATGTTTTTGGAATGAAAGTTAGACCAGAACATTTTGAAGAACAAATGGAATATATTGTAAATAATTATGAGATTATACCTTTTAATAGTGATTGGAACAAAGTAGATGACAATGCAATTGTAATTACTTTTGATGATGGATATATGGATAACTACATTAATGCATATCCAATATTAAAAAAAAATAAAATTCCGGTTACTTTTTTCATCTCAACGGGGAATATAGGAACAAGCCAAGAATATTGGTGGGATGAACTTCAGAGATTATGCTTTGAACGGGAAGTTGAAAATGAATATTTCAATTTAAATACAGAATGGCTTGAGTATAAGTTTCCATCTAACGATTGTGAACAATTGAAAGATATGATGCTATCTGTCAGACATATATTGCGTAGAGAAGACGATATTGTTGTTTGGGACAAGGTTTATGATGATTTATATAAATGGTCAGGAAAAAATCATATAGGGCGACCTTGTAATTTCGCTATGACTGAAGAACAAATATATGAGTTAAGTCAGGATGAGCTAGTAACGATTGGAGGTCACACTGTATCACATAGATCATTGGGGCCGTTAAGAGGAAAGGAACTATATTCTGAATGTTCGAATAGTATAAATACATTGGCACAGATAACAAAACGAGAAATATCGGTATTCTCATACCCTTTTGGTGGTAGAGGAGATTACAACGATGAAGTTTTTGATGTGTTAAAAGCGTGTGGAATCCAAAAAGCAGCTACAACGGTATCACATGTATATATGGGAGAAAATAGTGAATATGAGATACCAAGAGTAACAATTAAAGATAATATTCAAAATTGGAAAGAGTTTATTTTTAAGAAAATTAATGAATGAAATAATTGAGTATATCGGAACAATAGATAAAGATTTTAGCATAAAGAAATACACGAAAGTTGTCATTTGTGGTGTGGGTACGATTGGTAAAAAGACATATTCTTATATTAAGGAAAATATTGGAAAAATAAGAATTGTTCTGTGTGATTCGAATATAGAAGTACAGCAACATGATTATGATAATCTTGTTGTTTATTCATATGAAGAAGCTACTAGGGAAAACAAGGATTCATTATTTTTAGTTACGAATCTTGATGTAAAAAGGACCTGTATATATCTGAAAAATCGCGGTATAGAAAGGATACATATTATTAGATAATAATGTGGGAAAAAGAAAAAATTATTGTATTTGGAACAGGAAGATACTTCGAGACAAAAAAAGCGTATATCAGTAATAAATATAATGTAGTTGCTTACATTGATAATAAGGTGGCTATTGATAATAGGATTTTTGATAGCGAGGGTAATACAATATATAGTCCAGAAAATATAAATTGTTTACCTAATTGTAAGATTTTTCTCATGTCTGCCAAATACTACGAGATGTATGAGCAACTAACAAATTCTGGCATTGAAAATGAAAGGATTGTGTTTGGCTTTTTAATACCGCCTGCTTACGATAAGACAGAAGAGATAATTCAGAAATATTGTGCAAAAATTAATTGTGAAAAATCAAAACTGTGGCTTGATTTAGATAATAAATCATATGATGTAAGTGATGAACAGAAATTTCATAGTGTCATTAATGATTTGTACCATAAAGAATATAAAGAAATAGATTTAATAGCTTCATTAAATTCAGAACCTCTCAGTAGAAGATTTGGTAAAGAGCATGGTAAAGCCATAGATAGATTTTATATTGAAAAATTTTTAGCACAAAATAACAAGTTTATTAGCGGTGATGTTTTGGAGGTTGCGGATTCGACATATACAAAAAAATATGCGAAAGGAAATTATATTCCCCACATTCTCCACGTTAATGGCTGGGGAGAGGGAAATGTTATAAAGGGTAATTTAGAAACCGGCGAGGGCATCATAGAGGATAGTATAGACTGTTTTATTTGTACGCAGACAATTCAATTTATTTTTGATGTTGATGCAGTTATGGCTAATATATATAAGCTTTTAAAGGATGGGGGGGCGGCTTTGATTACTGCTGCAGGGATTGCGCAGATATCTAAATATGATTATTTGAATTGGGGAGAGTATTGGAGATTTACACAAAAAGCTATGGAAAGAATATGTGAGAAGCATTTTGGTGTAGGGAATGTTAAGGTTAATTCTTATGGAAATATGAAGGTTTCAATTGCTATGTTATATGGATTGAGTCAGGATGATTTAACTAAAGAAGATTTTGAATATGAAGATGATCAATATCCTATGATTGTATCTGCTGTTTGCATTAAACGTAATAAAGATAAATTCTAACAAGAATACCTTTTTAATACTAGGTGGCTAATAGTTTAAGACGTGCGGTAGCTATTTATCTATGTATAGGTTATTTATACCGATTTCTGATGAGGGGATATACTATGGTTATTTCAGGAACGAAAGAAAAATGCTTTGGCTGTAAGCTATGTAAAGACGTATGTGAGAGTGAAGCAATTGTTTTTGAGTATGATCAAGAAGGCTTTTTATATCCAAAAGTTGATAAAGATAAATGTATTTCTTGTGGAAAATGTATAACAATTTGTAAAGCCAATTATCAAAATACTGTCAGAAAATATACTAAGGTATTTGCATGCTCGGCGAAAAACGAGGATGTGCTGAATAATAGTACTTCTGGGGGTATTGCTACGGTTTTTTCTAGATCAATTATACGATCAGGCGGAGTGGTATATGGGGTTACTATGGATGACAACTTCATTGCTAAACATATACGTGTAGACTGTGAAAGTGACTTAGTACTTCTGCAAGGCGTTAAGTATGTACAAAGTGATATGGAAGAAGTATTTAAGAACATTAAAGATGATTTTGAAGAGAATAAGCATGTATTATTTTTTGGAACACCATGTCAAGTAGCAGCGTTACGGACTAGATATCCAAAGTATAAAAGACTAATTCTTGTCGAACTAGTGTGTATGGGAGTTCCTTCACCAGGGGTTTGGAAGAAGTATGTGGAAGAGAAAAAAGAGCAATTAGGTAATATTACTAAGATAAAATTCAGAGATAAGGTAACTGGTTGGAGGTCTTCTAGCATTACATATTATACAGATAATGCTAAATATAGTATTCCTGAAAAAAAAGATCCGTATATGCAGGGATTTTACCAAGGTCTTTATTTGCGCCCAATATGCTATAAATGTAATTTCAAGGGAGATAATAGTTTTGGAGATTTGAAAATAGGGGATTTTTGGGGGATAGGGAATAGAAATAATGAGATTTCTTATAAAAATGGCGTGAGTTTAGTTATAGTCGAAAGTGACTGTGGGAAAGAATTGCTAGATTTAGTTCGTAATGATATTTCGATTATAGAAGAAGATTACAGATTTGCTGTATCTAATAATCATGTTTTGGAAATTTCAGATAGGCCATCTAAACAGAGAAGATCCTTTTTTGATTCGTATGAGCATGATGAAAAACCTATTGGAGATCTTATTGTAGATAATCTTAACCCGGAATTTGATGAATATGAAAGGATGATTAGTCAGTATACTGGGGTGTTGAATTTATTAAACATTTACGAACAGGAAGAGTCAATCAGGGATTATTTTGTGGCAAATGAATATTATAGAGTGGCAGTATATGGATTGGGTGAATTAGGAAAGCGGTTGGTAAGAGTATTGAAAAAAAACAATATAGAAGTAGTTTGTATTATAGATAAGAATTATGGAAGATTTCCAAGGGAATTTGAAGGCACAGTTGTTATAGGACCACATGAGCTTACTGATGATATGTATGATTGCTTGATTATTACGTTAATGCATTTGAATAATAGTGTTTTGAAAACACTTATGGCTCAGAAATTTGATCTTAATAAAATAATTTCATTAGGAGGTTTAGTGTGAGAATCGGAATTCTTACATATAGTTATTCTCATAATTTTGGAGCAATGATGCAATCGTGGGCCATGTTACAGTTGGTCAAAGACGTGGCGGAAAAAGACGATATAGTGGAGATGATTCCATATAAGCCTGCAACATTTGTTAATAAAGATGAAATCATTGTTAATAGAAATTTCTTTAAAAAGGAAAAACATTGGGATAAATTTATCTTTGATGAATTTGGAATTAGTGAATGGAATTCAGACATTATGAGGGTTCCTAAATATGACATTTACATAGTGGGAAGTGATTGTGTGTGGGATCCAACGCTACCAGTGGTGGAGAAGACAAGTGAATATTATCTAGATTTTGTAGATGATGGAGCAAGAAGGGTCTCGTACGCAGCAAGTATAGGGCAGAATATTGATAAAAACTTTAGCACAGATTTATTTGAAGAGAATATTCCAAAGTTTGATTATTTGTCAGTTAGAGAAATGTCATATGTGAGTTTTATTGAAAGATTTACTAGTAAAAAGTGCTATGGAGTCCTTGATCCTACGTTTGTTTTAAATAAGAAATATTATGAAAAACTTATAGCGAAGCCGACTGACTTACCTCCTGATTTTGGACAATACATGGTTTGTGTTATGTACTCTTTAAATAATCGAGGGCGGGCTTATGATTTGACCAATAGATATTCGATTGTGAATGACTTAAATGTAGTACATGATCAGAAATATTTTAAACCATATTGGTTTTTGAATAGTGATTATTCTGTAAGATATAGTCAAATAGGAGAAATACTTTGGCTAATCAAAAATAGTGAACTAGTTATTACTGATTCATATCATTATATGCTTTTTTCTATTATCTTTCACAAACCGTTTTACATCATGATGCCTAATAGACCTAGTAGGTTAAAAGAAGTGCTTGTTGAATTGGGGTTGACTAATAGAATAATTGGAACAGGATTTAAGATGAATGAGATAAATCGTGAAATTGATTATCAAAAAGTTGAAAAAATATTGTCTAAAAGGATTGAAGAATCTAGAAATTATTTGAAAGAAGCTATTTCTTAAGGAATGTAGTTATGAACATACCTCGAAAATATGTTATCTGGGGAGCAGGAGTACGTGGAATAAGATTTATAAATATGGTTGGAGAAGAGCGCATAGCGGCAGTTATTGACTCTAATTGCACGAATGATTATATTATTCATAATTTTCCAGTTATAGATTTTGATGAGTATTGTAGTTTTTTTTATGAATATATAATTGTTATTACAGTATCTGACGGGGATGATATTGTCAGATTTTTACAGGGGAAAGGAAATTTTCCCTTTTTTGATTTAAGGGAATCAATATCTGAATTACAAGGTTATGGAGAGGATAATTTATGTAAAATATGCGAATCAATAGACAGCAATGATTATGATAATGTAATTGTTATTGGAGTTGATATATTCGGATTACTATTATATGAGTATTTGGAAGAAAAAGGGAAAAAAGTGTTCTATTACTTATGTGAAGATTTGAATCATAAGTGGATAGAGATGTTATGCAAAAACTATAGAATCAATTGTATAAGTAATAGAGATATTCATAATGTCACATATGAAATTGTGTATGGGGTTACACCGGAAGGGATTGAGTGTGCAAAGAGGTTATTTTCTCGGAAAGTATTACGGGAGAGCTACGATTTTTCAAACATAATTGGGGGTTATTATAATCCGTGCGTTGAAGAACTCAGGGGGAGATATAGTGGAAAGAAATGCTTTATCGTAGCAAATGGAAATAGTTTAACTTCCATAGATTTAAATGCGCTGAAGGAAAAGAAGTGTCTCTGCTTTGGTGTCAACAGGATTTTCCTACAAGAGGAGTCTAGTTGGAAGCCTGATTTCTATGTAGCTGCAGATAAAAATTTCGTAATTAATGAAAAGGAGGCAATTGAAGCATATAATACTAAATTCCGTTTTTTGGTCCAGACAGGTAAGGAAGTTAGTAAAAAGGTTGGAAATACCTATTATATTCATTGCGTGGCACATGATAAAAGGTTGCAAGGAATAAAATTTTCAGAAGACATAGGTAAATGTGTTTATCGTGGAGCAACCATAGTATATGTTTGCATGCAGATAGCTGCTTTCTTGGGGTTTAAGACTATTTATTTACTTGGAGCAGATACTCCTAAAAATGAAAAAATAACAAAACACTTTTATGACAAAGATGGTACTGGCCCATACCAAGGCACTACGCATAAGAATTATAATACAGCCGTCTATGCATATGGAATTGCCAAAGAATATGCTCGAAAGAATGGGATTAACATATATAATGCAACTAGAGGAGGAGACTTAGAAGTTTTTCCCCGGGTGTCTTTTGACGAAATAATGAATCACGATCCTATGAATTAGCAAAATATCAATCACAAGAGGTTAAAACTTATGTAATCAAGGAATAATTGGTAGATGATGAGGATAAGAAAAAGTATTTTAATAGCTGCAATTTATAACAATAAATAAACGAAACGTAATGTATTCAGTAATGAGTATATCATGGATGAGGAAATGAAAGACTATATACTTTTTGGTGCTGGACAATTTGGAATAATGGCATTAAAGGCTCTAGGGAAAGATCATGTAAAATGTTTTGTTGATAATTCTAGAATAGGAAACGTGGATGGTGTACCAATAATTAGAGCTGAAATCCTTAAGGATTATTATGAAGAAGGAATAAAAATCATAATAACGCCCAAGAATATGAAGGCAAAAATAGAAATATCTGTACAGTTAGAATTATTAGATATTAAAAACTATTGTTACCTGGATGATATTCTTATAGAGCAATATGCAAGCATAAATTCAGAAAAATTGCTAATAAATTTAGGGGCGGGTGCTTGGGAATGTCCGGGATGGACTAACCTTGATTATTCTACACAGTGGTATGAGAAAGCGCATAGTAATAAAAAGTATATCGAATATAACATTAGAGAAGATGATATTCCCTATGATGATAATACTGTGTCATGTATATATTGTTCACATGTAATTGAACATATTGAGGACGAGCATGATGAGAAGATGATGAAGGAATGCTTCAGAGTCCTGAAAAAGGGTGGAGTGCTTCGTATTGCATGTCCTGATGCTGAATTTATATGGAAAATGACAAAAACAGTAGGAAAAGAGTGGTGGAGTTGGAGAAAACGGTGGTGTCAGATGTATGGTGTTGAGTGGAATAGTATAAGACCAGTTGATTTATTGGTTAGGGAGATTGCTACACCTAGAATGAAAGGGTATGGAAAACTATATGGAACTGAAAATGCATATATGGATTATGAGAATGCATTTATGAGTATGAGTATGGAAGATTTTCTGAAATATATTACTAAAGAGCTAGAATATGATGAAGAAAAAGTAGGTGACCATATAAATTATTGGACTTTTGAAAAGCTAGAAAACACATTAAAGAAAGCAGGCTTTAGGACAGTAGTTAGATCAAGATATTTGGGAAGTGTGAGTGCGAATATGCAGATAAAGGAATTTTTTGATTTAACAGAACCAGGGATGAGTCTTTATGTCGAAGCAATAAAATAAGCTTTAGTTTCTAAGAGTCTTTTTCTAACTACATGATTTCAAACTATCAACTGTTGGTTGAAATGTTGAAAAAACGAGTATTCCGACGGTTTCCAGTTACAAAATTCATATCAAAATGCTATAGCGTGGGTTGACATAAATACTAACCACAGTGTCAACAAAGGCCATGAATGATTGCTATAAATATTTGAAGCTCGTGCTCTGAAGAGGTGTCACTAAAGCGTGGTTGGAAATACTGATCGAGAACGATAGTTAATTAAGTGATAGATTATAACTCCCTTGCGTAAAGGTGAACAGTACCACATATACAAAGTGCATGGTGCTTTATTAGTCAAGTGACTTTATTCTTAGATAAATATTCAAACAATGGAGAATAATATAGTTGGTTCAAACTTTTCAAAATGTTAAAAAAGGCCTAAAAGGAAAAAAAATTATTATTGCAGGTGCTGGGATAATTGGAAAGAGATTATTTTATCTCTTAGATGATTGCGGTGCAAATATTACTTTTTTTGGAGATAATGATTATCAGAAAACACTAGAGTTATATTGTGGATTGAAGGTGTTTCTTGTGTCAGATCTGATGGATTTAGGCGATGATTTTTTTTGGCTTATACCTGTTAATTGTGAGCGGAGCAAAAGCTATGGGTTAAATATTTTTGAACAAATTAAAGGAAAAGTTAATAATAGAAATATAATTCTTGTAGATGAGAATAGTTTGTTTAGTAATGATGATGATGAAGGAATGCAAAAAACAAAAGAATACTTAAAAAATGTATTGAATAAAAGAATAATAAAAACGCATTTGAAGTATGAGCCACAAGAAGTTATATGTGCAGTATTTCGCAATAAAGCCAAACAGATTGTTGCCAATGGCCCAGTTGGGGTGCTATGTACGCAAAAAAAAATATTTGGTAATCATCTTGGAGATTTAACATTAAGGTATGCTTGGAGAAACACAGTGGAAATTGAACCGATGATTGAATATCGGTACATTGATATCATAGAGGGGATCGAATTTGGCATTCAAATTTCCGAGTTATATCCTAATGCTGTTTTTTTAGTACATGATATTTTTACTGCTGCAGGACTTGCCGCTGAGGGGAGACATTATGCACTCGTTTATCATCAGCAAGGTGAAATAACCTATGAGAAAGCGAATTATGGAGAAAAATATGATAAAGATATATGTGAATTAATAAAAGAAATAGAAATGGCTACGCTACAGAAGGCTGATTTAGTTGCGTTTCCAAGTGTAGGGGCAATGAAGTTTTATTTTCAGACAGGTAACCTTTGTAGTGATACGTTAAATAACATATTTGATCCACTGTATAATACTCTGAACGGAGATTTATTAGTAAAAAAGAGAGAAATGGAAGGCATTATTCGTGATGATAATGTACAAACATTTTTAAGCATAGGGCAGATGACCTTGGCAAAAGGGATAGATCTGACTGCTAAATTTATTGATAGATATAGTAAAGAGAATAATAAGAGTGTACGTTGGATAATTGTTGCTGATGGACCAGAGAAAGCGAATTTCCTGAAAACTATTGAATCTATAAAAAGAGAAAATGCTAGAGTTAGCTATCTTCAGTTTGATCGTGTTGATCATGATAGCATCAACTATTTGTTCATGATATCAGATGCATACATTATGCTCCACAGAATTAGTATATTTGATATCGCTACATTAGAAGCGATGTACAATGATTTGACAATTATTCTCTCAGATATTAATGGAAACAGAGAGTTTAATTTAGAAAATAATATATTTCTAATTGACTCTAAATTTACAAGTTATTCTGAAATTAATTTAGAAATTTGCGACAAAAAAATAAATAATTATGAAATCTATAATAAATATTTCAATAATGAAGTATTTAAAGTAAGGTATGAAAGTTTTATAAAACGTTTATGTGAGAAAGCTATGTCATAGGATTATGAGCAAACCAACATTAACAATTGTTGTTCCTGTCTATAATGTTAAAAACTATATACTAAAATGTTTAGAGAGCATAGCTGCGCAAAGCAGAAATGACTTTACTGTTTTTGTGATCGATGATGGATCGACGGATGGTTCTGCAGAACTATGCAATGAATACTGTTGTCAAAACAAAAGATTCAAGTATTTTCGTCAAGAGAATAAAGGCTTAGGGGAAACAAGAAATGTTGGAATTAAGATGGCTGAGACAGAATGGATTACATTTATTGACTCAGATGATTGGTTTTCAGAGTTTTATGTTGAAAAAATGATGTCATTAGCTGAAAGGACGGATGCTGATATTGTTTATTGTGATTCAATCGACGTTTATGAGGATGGATCAACTAAGTATAATGCGCAAAGAAGCTTTGCTCAATGGATGAGGCTGAATCCAATTGAACGTGTAGAAAACCCAACCCAATGCTCTGTTTGTGGTGCGGTATATAAAACAAATTTATGGAAGAAAAATGAAATCATAATGCCATCTATAGTTTTTGAAGATTCAGCTGTGTTTTATGTACTGACCAGATGTGCTACAACAATAGAAACTGTATATGAAGGCTTATACTATTATAGGGCAAAGAGAAAAGGTTCGCTGATGGATCGCGGACGAACAGATGTTATGAATATGATTAAAGCGTTGGAGCATACCTGTAAATTATGTGATAGCAAGCCGTTATTTGTAGATATTTCACTTGAGAGATATATTTCCAGGAAACTATCTATGGAAAGGAATTATTATTTAAAGTCAAAGGGGCAGGAGGTTTCAAATCAAATCATAGATGCATATAAGAGGTTTTTTCCAAACAGCGAACTAGAATGCTTTGGAAAAATGATTTCTGTTGGTGGATATATTTCTACTCTGATAGATAATCATTTATCATTAGTAAGGGATAAATCAAAGAATTACGAATATTCATCTATTATTAGTATGATGACAAGACCACTATCCTTAGAGCACATTACTTTTCATAATGGAAATATGTATAGAGAAAGTATGATAAAAAAGGATTTGAATAAACAATGGAAATCATATTTATCTGAAAATAGCTACTTGTTTTTTGATTTATTAGAAGAAAGAAATGACATATATGAGATAGATGGAACTTATATAACTAAAAGTATAGCTTTTGATGAAGAGTGTAGAATTAATTCACAACATAGAGTAATTGAAAGAGATACGGAAGAGTGTTGGAATTTATGGGAAAACTACATTGCATCTTTTTTTAAAGTGTTGGAGCAGAATAATGTGCAACCGATTATGAATGAGATGTATTTGTGTTTGACCTATGGAAGACCGGGAGCCTTCAAGGAATATGAACAAATAGATGAAATTAGTAAGGCAAATCGATTACTTGAACGATATTATGAATATATTAAAAAGAATTATCCTGATGTAAGGGTTATTTCTCAAAGCAGAGATTATATGGTCACGGATACATTGACATCGTTTGAAACTGAGCCATGGATGTATGGAACATGCTTAGCGGGTAAAATAGCAAGTGAATTATGTAGAAGATAATAGGTTTTATTAAAGTTAAAAATAACAAAGGATGTGAGCATTCATTATTATGGATGCTCATTATCGTTTGGAAAATAACTTGCATAAATGTTGGGAAGTAAGAATAAGGCGAAAGTTCAATAATCTGAGGGAGTGCGGTATTCGAAGAACGCTACAAGAATGAAATGAAGTGGAAAAATAAAGGCAACGAAAAGAATTTTTATTCTGAAGAGTATATGGAACGGTGGGATAACGGGGCCAAACTATATGTGTTTGGTGCTGGAGCAATCGGGCATAGGTTAGCATCCATACTCATAAGATTTAATTTGTTTAGGGCGTATGTTGATAATGATTTTAATAAGCAAAATAGTTATGAAGGTGAATATCGAATAATTTCGCTTGATGAATATCTAAAAAAGTTAGATGGATGCATCATTGTGAGTGTGGGTAAGAAGTACAGAAATGAAATAATAGAGCAATTAGAAAGAAATGGATTGGCACAAAATATCGATTTTTATGAATATGATTGCTTTATGAATAATATATTGAAAGAGGTGTTATTTTATTATCGCGGAATGGTTTATGTGGAATTAGCACAAATATCCGTAACGGAACGATGTACACTTCGATGCAAAAAGTGTGCACATGGTTGCTATGCAGTCCCGGGTAACAAAGATGATATGCCAATTGAAACAGTATATGAAAGTGCAGATATGTTTTTTTCAATAGTCGATTACATAGAAGAATTTGTACTCATAGGAGGAGAAACCTTTTTATATAAAGAGATTGATAAAGCGATAGAATACATTGGAGAGCGTTACAGGGAGAAAATCGGGATTTTCAGCATTACGACTAATGGAACAATTATACCAAATGAAAATGTACTAAAGATGTGTTGTAAGTATGATATGACAATAAGAATATCAAATTATCAAGCGGAAATTCCGCATATGGCTGAAAAATATATAAAACTTCAGGCGCGGCTAGGTGAGTATAAAATTACTAACTACTTGGGAAGTATAGAACATACTTGGAAGGATTATGGATTCGACTATGTTGATCGTAAAGAAGATGAAAGAGGACTTATCAAGGTTTTTGATGAGTGTAATACGCCATGTAGAGAAGTAAGAGGGTATAAGTATTACTTTTGTGTGATGGCAAGATCAGTTTCAGAGAATTTAGGTTTTAATGTTGGAAATGAAGATTATTTGGATTTACGGGAAATAAAAGATAATAGAAAGGTTTTTGTTGAGTTTAATGAAGGATATTCAGAAAAAGGATATCTTGATATGTGTAATTATTGTTATGGTGCAGAAGCAGCTAATCATTTAATACCGGTTGCTGAGCAACTTAATAAGCATGTATAACAGGAAAAGTATAATGAGTTATGATCGGGTAACCTAAATATGAGTAATCCATTAGTTAGTGTAATAATGCCGGCATATAACGGAGAAAAGTTTATTGGAAAGGCTATTGAGTCGGTACTGTCTCAAACTTATAGCAATTTGGAGTTAATAATAATTGATGATTGTTCTATAGATAAAACCAGATCTGTGATCCAAAGTTTTACAGATCCCAGAATCAGGTTTTTTGAAAACAAAGACAATTCTGGGATAGCATATACTACAAATGAAGCTATAAAGGCTAGCGTGGGAGAATATATAGCGTTACTAGATGATGATGATATAGCCATGCCTGATCGTTTAGAGAAACAAGTACACTTTTTTGAAACTCAGCCTGATGTTGATGTATTAGGAGGAGCTAGTGATGTAATAGATGAGTATGGAATTGTATTAAAGAGAGGGGGCGTACCAAGAAGTAATCCATTATATATCAAAGCAATGCTATTGTTTCAGTGCGTTGATTTTAGAAATTCAACAATAATGATACGAAGAAGTTTCATTATAAACCATAACTTATGGTATGAAGATAATTGTTTGGGGATGCAAGATTATTGGTTTTTAATTAAAGCTTCGAAGATAGGAACTATTTCGTCTTTACCGGACTGCATTTCCCAGTGCAGGGTACATGATAATAATTTTACAGATATTGTTAAGAATGATTATAGCATGGAAAGAGAAAAGCTATTTGGGGATTTTCGAAAAAAATCTATTGAACTTAGTGGATTTCTACTAAGCGATGAAGAAATAAATCTACTAAATAAAACGATGAAAGAGGAAAGATTTTTATGTGTTTCTTTTTATGAATGGTTAGGAGTATCAAAAATAATTATTAGCTTGATAGATCAGTCTCAAAAAAAAGATTGCACTTTTAGAAATGAGTTAAAAATATACTTAATGAAGAAATTATGTGACATGTTACGTTCAGTAGATATTTGTAACGATAAAGATTTTTTAAACATATTGCCATACATTAATTGAATAGATATTGTTAAGTTTTCTTGATACTTAGGTCGTTATGTAAATAAGTATAAACGCTATACTTTTATAATATGAGGAAGATCTATTGAGAACTAAGATTATTGCAATGTATTTACCTCAATATCATCAAATCCCTGAAAATGACAGATGGTGGGGGAATGGATTTACGGAATGGACGAATGTTAAAAAGGCCAAACCATTATTTGAAGGGCATATGCAGCCAAGGGTTCCAATAAATGAAATGTATTATGATTTAAATGAACCCAATGTCATTGTTCAGCAAATGAATTTGGCGAAAAAATATGGGATAGACGGATTCTGCTTTTATCATTATTGGTTTAAAGGTGGGAAAAAATTATTAGAACTTCCTTTAGAAAATTTGATAAAACTAGAGGAGATTCCGCAATCTTTTTGTTTGTGTTGGGCTAATGAGCCATGGACGAGAAACTGGGATGGAGATCGTGGTAGTAAAACGATTTTAATGGAACAGGATTATGGAGACGAGGCGGAATGGAGAGATCATTTTGCATATCTTAAACCATTTTTCTTGAGAAAAGAATATATAAAAGTAGATGGAAGACCTGTTTTCGTAATTTATAAAGCATCAGATATCGGATGTTTTAGCGAAATGTTAAGTGTTTGGAATGAAATGGCAAATGAAGCAGGGCTAAAAGAATTGTTCATTATTTGCGTTCATAGACAAAACATTATAAATGAATATCCGTTTATCGGTGATGCAGTAATGGATTTTGAACCATTTGCTACACTGAGCAGTATGACAGTCAATGAGCATAATAGAGCAAGTACAATTTGTCATGGATATAATGGAATAGACTATAAGGTTTATGATTATGGAAAGTTATGCGACATTAGTTCTGCACAATATAAAATGAAGAAAACAAATCATTATTTGGGATGCTTTCCAGGGTGGGATAATACACCGAGAGTTGGTGAAAGGGAGGGCAATCTAAAGATTATTAACAATACAGTAGATTTGTTTTTTGGCTACTTTCAAAATCAGTATCATAAAAGTTTACAAAATGAGAATGAATTTCTGTTTATAAATGCATGGAATGAGTGGGGAGAAGGTGCATTTATAGAACCTGATGAAGAGAATAAGTACGGATATCTGGAAAGTATAAAAATGGTTATTGACCATGAGGAAATATAATGAGTAAAACATTAAATTCATGCTTATATGAGTTGATATTATTATCGTTGGATAATAATGTGAGTATAAATGAAATTTTAAATAAGCAAGAAGTATACAGTGTGGCTATATATGGATTGGGGATGCTGGGAGATGCAATATACCGATTTTTGATAGCAAATGATGTAAATATTATTTTCGGAATGGATCAAGATAAAAATAAGAAAAAGAAGGGCTTAACTTTCAAAGATTATAAAACGGAGTCACTACCACCTGTTGATATGGTGGTAGTGACTCCTATTGAGTATATAGATGAAATAAAATCAGATTTGAAATTCTATACAGATGCGAAAATCGTTTCTGTTTGCGATTTTTTGGATGAGCTATTAGTAGCAAGAGTATTGTGAATATTTTTAATGGGACACGTTAACTAATGATAATCATTTACGGATTAGGAAAGAAATACAATACCTATAAAAATGCAATATGCGAGGCATTTCATGATGATCAAATAGTATATTCGGATAAGAATTGGAAAAGTCTTACGAGTCAATTGGATGTAGAGGTTATTTCTCCGAAAGATGCAGTTGAACTTGATTATGAGTATATAGCTGTTACAGCTGCTGATTTTGAAAGCATTAAGAGTGACCTTTTGGCATTGAAAGCTGATATAGCCAAAATAGTAAGGATACAAGACTTAATTGCTATTAAGATGCAAGGGAAGTCTAAGTATTTTCCGGCGGAAATGCATAATAAAAACAAAAAGATTTTGATATTTAACGGGAATCTTGGATTTCATGGAAGCACTATGGCATGCTATTTTACTGCTTGTGCGTTAAAAAAATGTGGATACTATGTGGAGATTGGATGTGGTTCTGCGGATGATAGAGTTATCCGTATGATTAATGAAAGTGGCATTCCAGTAATCATATTATTGTCGTATCCCAGGGTCGGTGGAGAAGACATAAATATAATTAAGAAATATGATTTGATTATCTCAAATACAATCACAACTATAAATTTTGTACATTATGCATATCAATTTGTATCTGTAATATGGTGGATTCACGAAGCTAGTGATAATAGATACGCTACCTACTATAGAGATGCACTTAGTATAAGCAGAGATTATTCTGATCAAAAATGGCTTGATAATATAAAAGTACTTTCGGTTAGTAGGAGGGCTGAAAGAGTTTTTAAGGATTACTTTGGTAAAAATTCTACTGTCGTACCAATAGGAATTCCAGATGATTTCAAGGGTAACAGGAGGAACAGCGGAAAGATAACGGTTGCAAATATTGGATATTTTAGGGAAGACAAAAATCAATTACAATTTGTAGAAGCGGCTGAAAGAATTAATAAAACGGATATAAAATTCATTTTAATAGGTGCAAAGGTATGTTCGGATGAATACTATAATAAGATTTTAAAAATCATAAATTCTAATGAGAATATTGAAATAGTAGATGAGCTTAATAGAAATCAAATCCAAGATAAATATGAAGAGATAGATATTGTTGTATGTTCTTCATATATAGAATCATTGTCGATGACAATCATTGAGGGGATGATGCATTCGAAAGTAGTAATCACTACTGATGGAACTGGAATTTCTGATTATATCAAGGATGGAGTGAATGGATTTGTATGTAAAGCGGGAGATTTGAATTCATTAAAAACAAAAATGGAATATGCTATACTGCATTTTAACGAACTTGATGATATGAGAAAAGAAGCTAGAGAAACTTATATGAAGTATTTTTCATTACAAGAATTGGAAAAGAAAATAAATAGTGAGTTTTTTATAGGATAGTGTAACTATGATAGGAAATTTTTTAGTAATTAAGCTATTAATGATTATCTTGTGTGAGGAATAAAAACGGTATGAATGAGGCTTATCCATTAATCACATGTATTTTACCAGTATATAACTGTGAAGAATTTCTTGAAAGAAGTCTAATTGCATTATTACGTCAAGAACTGACACAATGGGAAGCAATATGTGTTAATGACGGTTCAAGTGATAAATCACTTGAAATATTAAATAAATATGCGGCATTAGATGAAAGATTCATTGTAATAAACAATGAAAATAATATTGGTGCAGCGGAGAGCAGAAATATAGGCTTGGATAGAGCTAACGGGAAGTATGTGATTTTTTTAGATTCAGATGATTATTATTATCCAACCATGCTTTCAGAGTTATTTGTAAAAGCTGAGAATAATCATGCTGACCTGGTTATTTATGGTATAGAGTTTTTATATTGTGCTGACATTGATGGACACAAGAAAGGGGAGATAGTTCCAGTATCTGTAAGGAATAAAATAGTTATAAATAATAATAAAGAATTATTCGACATTTTAAATGTAAAGACACTGACAACAAATAAGCTTATACGGTTGGATTTGATGAAGAGAAATGATATCAAATTTCAGAATTTACCGACAAATAATGACGTGTTTTTTTCTATAGCAGTTGCGAGTGTAGCTGAAAAGATACTATTTTATGACAAGATTCTGTATCGTTATTATTATGGTCGTGGAGGAAGTCTGACAGAAGATCGGAAACAAAAAAAATGTCATTCTGTAATAGCATGGAGTGCTGCATATCAATTCATATGTAAAAGGCTCCCAGAAATAAAATATCAATTTTTGAATGCTATAGTGTCTTCATTTTATGATGAGTTAAAAAATAATCATTCAGAAGCCGTATTAAGCGATGTACGGGAGCAAATATTAAATCAAAAGGAAATAATTGATACAGTACTCAATGAAGATAACATAGAATTTATACATTATGCAAGCAGACTATTTATAAAAAGAATTATTAATGGCGAAAGAATTTACTCATTTGAGAATAAAACTGATATTACCAGGATGGCAATAAAATTGATATTTGAAGAACATGGTAACAAAGGCATTACTTTATGGGGATGTGGAGTTAAAGGAACACGTATCATAGAAGTGGCTAATGATGAAGGACTGAGATTTTCACATGTTGTGGACATCGATAGTAAGAAGCATGGAAGCAATTATAGTAGTTATATTATTGAAGATTATATGAGAATAAAAGATAAAGTTTCATTGATAGTGTTATCTAATCCGAGTTTTTATTCGGATGTAAAGAAGATAGTTCAAGATAAGATATTAATAATGATTTAAGAATAGGATAAAAAAATGCTAATTATATATGGTGCAGGAAAAGTTGGTAGTTACGTTCTTAAAAAATTAAATGAAGTAGGACATGAGGTTGCTTTTTTTTGTGATTCGGATTGTGAAAAACAAGGCAAATTTAAAGATAATTTAAGGGTGCTGGGTATTGATCATGTAAAGTTTGAAAAAAGAGATATTCTTTTGGTTGCATTTTTAGGTGCCATTTATGAAGCGGATGCTTTTTTTGCTTTCGCGGACAATGTCGGTATAGTTAGGGATAGCTTCTTTAAGCAGAAGAAGAGCTTTTCTAGGGATTTAAATAATGAAAAACAGATATTTTGGATAAAAAAAGAGGGAGTGGTTAGGCCTGTTATTGATCATTTAGAAACGAATGTGTCGGATATTTGTAATTTAAACTGTAAAGGATGTAGCCATTTTGCACAGATATTTAAAGATAATAATCATATTTCATTAGAGAACTTTAGAAATGATTTATATCAAATATCAAATAATATAGAAATAGAAGATTTTTATCTTTTAGGAGGAGAAGCGTTATTGCAACCCAACATCGAGGGATTTATGAAATCTTCTCGTGAATTTCTCCCAAAATCAAATATTACTATAGTTTCAAATGGATTACTAATACCAAGTATGAAGGAAAGTTTTTTTTCTTCATGCGTTGAATATGATATAGACATAAGTATTTCAGGCTATCCTCCAACAATAAAAATGAAGGAAAAAATAATTAATTGTTTAGAAAATAATGGTGTTAAATATAATTTTAGAGTTGAGGTTTTAGATTTTGGGAAAAATCTTCAGTTAAATGGTTCTGCTGATGTAGGAAATGCATTTAAGAAATGTAGGCAAGCCACATGTCATTTTTTAAGAGATGGACGTATATATAAATGTCCATTTTCTGCCCTTGTACCATATTTATTCAAATATTACGGACTGAACTATGATATAACTGAAGGGTACGATATATATGATAAGAATCTTAACTGGCAGTACCTTGCTAAACTGTTGATGAATAACCCTATAGATGCTTGTAAGTATTGCGGTGATGAAGAACGGTTTAAATGGGAAATAAAGCAAAAAAGTGAATTATCGGATTGGACTATATAAAAGATAATAGTCTTTTATTGAAGAAATATACTGATGAGAACGATTGTATCATTAACATCATATCCTGCAAGAATTGAATATGTTTACAAAACTATACAATCTCTTATTGATCAAAGTGTAAAACCAGATTTGGTGATTCTTTGGCTTAGTGAAGAAGAGTTTGATATATCAAATAAAGAATTGCCCAAATCTCTTTCAAAGATTCAGAATGAGGATGTATTCGTAGTGAGATGGATAAAAGGAAACTTGAAATCTCACAAGAAGTATTTCTATGTATTACAGGAATATGGTAATGAAATTGTAATTACTGTAGATGACGACAAGATTTATTCAAAGAATATGATTCGAGATCTTTTATTATCATATCAAGAAAATCCTCGATGTGTTTCTGCAAGAGTTGTGCGTAATATCTTAGTAAATGAAAACGGTGAGTTAGACTATAATAATTGGGATGAAGAGGTCAGAGAGTATTCTGAATCTGTATATAAGCGAGAATTGTTAGCTATTGGTGCGGGAGGTGTTTTATATCCTCCTCATTGTTCTAATGAAGAATGGTTTAATACAAAGCTAATAGAATTATATGCTGGAAATCAAGATGACATTTGGCTAAAATACCAAGAAATTCGTGATGGAATAAGAGTTGCACATGCAAAAAACGATTTTTCGGATATAACAATTGATGGGACTCAGGAAAATGCATTATATCTTGCAAATTTGGTCGGGAATAAGAATAATGAAACAATAGATGCCCTAGATAGGTTATGGTTAAGTATATATCCAATTCAGTATGGGAGATGGAAAGCAGACTTATGCAACGAGAAGGATGATCTAAATAATAAATTAAAGTATTATTTAGAACTAATAAAAACAAAGGTGAGTAAGAATGAGAGTATTTATGTTTGGGGAACTGGAAAATACTCTCATTTTGTTTTCAGATTGTTCAAAGATGGTAAGTGTGAAAAAAAGATAAAAGGATTTGTTGTATCACAACATGATGGAAGTAAGCAAGAATTTTATGGAATAAAAGTCATTTGTTATCATATGTTGAAAAATGAAAAGGCTCTATTTATCCCAGGGGTTAATAAAAAAATAAGGAAGGAATTAAAAAATATTGTTGAGAATAACATTAATCATACATGGATTGAAATTGATATTGAAGACGTTGTAAATATTTATAAGACTATTGACAAATCTGAAAGAACTGAATGGTTAACATAATTGTTATAAAGAAAGAGTGATTATGAAAAAAATAATATGGGGAGCCGGTAAATGTGCACTTCATGAATATGAATTGTTATATTATTTGGGATTGGAGAAAGATGTATTATGTTTTGTGGTTTCTGAAAGGAAGGACAATCCATATACTATTGATGGAAGACCTGTTCTAGAATTTGATGAAGCTAAAGATTTAATAAAGGGTAATCAAATTATTGTGGCAGTTTATGAGAATAATTCCGCTCCTATATGGGAAAAACTCAAAAAAAATCATCTAGATGAATATGCTAGACAAGTTAAGCTAGGAGAGTATAGTAAGCGGAAACTTCAAATATTAAATGAAATTCCAATAAATAATAGGAAGATTATTGTAAGTAGTTTTGATGGGCAAAATTACGGTGGTAACTGTAAATACATTATTGATAAATTATTAGATAGAAGATCAGATTTAGATATAGTATGGACTAGAAGAGATAATACATGTTATCCCATTGATATTCTTAGAAAAGAAGAAAGAATTGTCGAGATAGATACAAAAGAATATTACTATGAAATGGCTAGTGCACATATTGTAATAACTGATAATATGCCAGACTATAGATCTAAGAAAAAAGAAGGGCAATTTTATTTAAACACTTGGCATGGTGCGGGGCCTTTTAAACTTGTAGGAACAAGCGTAAAAAGTCGAAATGATGAACAGAAAAAAGTGTATGCTTCAATTCAAGCTCTGACAGATTGTTTTATTGCGGCATCAGATGATTGTATTCAGATGTATCGAGAATCCATGAGGTTTAAGGGAGAGATTTTGAAATGCGGTTATCCTAGAAATGACATTTTTTTCAATAGTGACAATGAATTAAAGAATAGAATCAAAGAGGAGATAGGAATAAAGCCGACTGATAAGATAGTGTTGTATGCACCTACATTTAGAGACATATACAGTAAATATAGTGATAGTTTTTATATGTATAATATAGAACCACGGGAAGTTGTAAAAGCTTTGGGGGAACGATTTGATGGTGAATTTAGACTTCTATATCGCTTTCATCATGATCTGATTCACGAGGAAGTGCCTGATGCTTTTAGGCTTGAGGGAATTGATGTGACAAGGTATCAAGAAGTTCAGGAGTTACTTCTTATAGCTGATATTCTCATAACAGATTATTCTAGTATAATGTGGGATTTTACATTGACGGGAAGACCCATTTTTTTGTATCAATATGATGCAAATGTTTATTCAGTATTGAAGGGATTTTATTTAGAAATTGATAAATGGCCTTATCCAAAATCGAATAATATGGAGGGGTTAATAGATAATATCACCCAATTTGATGAAGAGGAATATAAGTCAAAGATAAATGCATTTTTAACAAAATATGGTTCTTTTGATGATGGATTTGCATCTGAAAGAGTGGCAAAAAGATTATTATACGAGATAGATTGCGGAGCTCATGCTTGAAAAATGTTGAAGGGCATCATGCATTAGTCTATTTTTTTAGAGGAATACTTCTAAATATTGTGGGTATTATATTTATATGTATGCAGTGGTAAGTATGTCAGAGGCACTGGGAAGATACATTTCATGCCAAAGACAGCATGACTTATAGATGTTGAATGCGAATGTATTTATATTAGGAAAAAGCAGAATATAGAATCTTAGGGGAGCGAATTTCTTAATACTATGGATGAAAACACCAGCGTTAAGTTTCAGAATGGCTTGAAATTTTTGGGATAAGACAATTTGCTCTATTAATAATCTCAAATCTGATTTATATGATAATGATGCAGTATTTATCTTGAACTATTGATACTATGACGCTCTTGCTGATCCGTCGAAAATTTTGGGCTATGAATTACTATTCGCTGCTTAAATTGGAAGCCAGAAACTGGCGTATTTAAAAGTGAGATTTGCAATTGGACTTGTTTGTATGTTGGAGGATGAATTATTAATGATTTCTGTCGTTATTCCTGTATTTAATACAGTAGATTACTTATCCACTTGTATTGATAGTGTCTTAAAACAAACCTACAAAGACTTTGAAATAGTTCTTGTTGACGATGGCTCTACAGATGGAAGCGAAAAAGTTTGTGATGAGTACTGTAAAAAAGATGCAAGGATTAAAACGATTCATCAAGTTAACAAAGGTCTAGTTAATGCGCGAAAAACTGGAGTTACAGAGGCAAAAGGACAATTTATTTCCTTCATAGATAGTGATGATTGGGTTGAAAGTGATTATCTTGAAATGATGTTTCTTCCATTTCAGAAAAATCTAAATTCTAAAATTGATCTAGTGGCAGGCCTTCATATTGCTGAAACAGAAGATGAAAGCATACTGATTAAACGTACGGCAGTTTGTGGATTATATGATAAGAAAAGAATATTTGAGGAAGTGCTTCCTCAATACTTTTGGAATTACAAGTTTGGGAGGCCATGCATATCTGCTTCTGTATGTACTAAGCTTTTTCGAAAGGAAGTTTTAATTCAGGCACAAGAAATAATTGATGAAAGGATCACCTGTGGCGAAGATGGTTCAATAACATTTCCTATAGTTATGCAAGCAGAAAGCATATATGTTAGTGACTATTGTGGCTATCATTATCGTAAACATGATAGTTCTATGACACATGAGCTTTCACCGGATATTTTTTCAAGAATCTTCTATTTGAGAAATTATCTGATGGAATGTCTTAAGAAAAAGGGATATGATAATTGGCTCGAAAATCAGGTAGAGTCATATTTGAACTTCTTTTTACCACAAGCTGCGGCACAATTGTTTAATCGTGATTGCTATCTTATACAAGATAGAAGATTAAGTGTTGATTATATTCCTTTAAATAGCAGCATTATTATTTATGGTGCTGGAAAAAGGGGCAGAGAACTATATAGACAAATAGGCTTGAGAGGACAAGTAAATATTGTTGCGTGGGTAGATCAAAAGAAACCTGAATGGCCACTTCAGATGGAAATTGAAAGACCTGAAAGCATTAAGAATAAGAAATATGATTATGTCATAATTGCTGTTGCAAAAGAAAAGATGGCAATTGAAATTAAAGAAAAGCTTAATTCCCTTGATGTTGATCAGGACAAAGTGTTATGGGAAAAAGACTACAAGCAAAAACATAGCAACTACATAACAGTATTACCAACGCATTGGAAGCAAATTCGTCAGCATAAGCATGTGTATATTTATGGTGCGGGAGTTTATGGAAGAGAACTCTTTGATAAGCTGATAAAAGAGGACATTATTGCTGAAGCATTTGTGGTGACAGATGAATCATTAAGTAACTGTGAATGTCGCGGAAAGCGTGTTATGGGTATCAATGAGTGGGAACCATTAGATGATAGCATAATACTGGTTGCGGTTTCGCCGAAGATTCAAAAAGATATTGTAAGAGTATTGGAAAGAAAAGGCTATACGAACTATGAACTATTCTTTCCATTATCAAAATCAGATGCTGAGGAAATTTGGAATGGATATCCTATTAAGAATAATAAAGTGTTCTTTGATTCGTTTAGAGGGCTTGGATATTTGTGTAATCCCAAATACATAGCAGATAAATTGCTTCAGAAAGATGATAACGTAGATGTTGTATGGGATATCACTGATGATGCAAATCTAGAGTTCCCAAAAGAAATTAGAACAGTCAAAAGAGATAGCCCAGAGTTTTATCGCGAATACTATTCTTCTCGTGTTGTTGTTACAAATATGAGTAGTGTCAAAGCCCTAAAGAAGAATGTTGGACAATACTATATCAATACATGGCATGGTACAGGTCCGTTTAAAAAGGTTGGAAAGTTTGTTTATGATAGAAATAATGACACAGCGGCGTATGATTTGATGAAGCAAGAATATGAATACGTTGATTTGGCTTTAGCAGCATGTGACCAATGTATAGTTAATCATAGACAAGCTTTTGAGTATATCGGAGACATAAAAAAATGGGGCTATCCAAGAAATGATATTTTCTTTGTGGATCCCAAACCTATTCAACAAAAAGTTTTTAAAAGACTGGGGATCGATCCTGCAAAGCGCTTAGTTTTATATGCTCCTACTTTTAGATACAGTATACGAAAAGGTATTAAATCAATTTCTGAGGTTTATAATGTTGACTTAATGCAAGTTGCGCAAAGCCTATCGGATAGATTTGACACTCAGTTTGAAGTGGTAGTTAGATTTCATCAGTATATATACAGAGAGAACGATGTTTCAGGGTATTTTAGAAACTTTATTGATGCTACCTTATATCCGGATATGCAAGAATTGTTAGTTGCGGCTGATGTACTAATTACAGATTGGTCATCATCTATATGGGACTATTCATTAACGAAGAAACCTATTTTCTTATATTTTAACGATTCAGAAGAAGCAGAATGGGAAAATGGTTTCTATGTTGAGCCGGACGATTTGCCTTATCCTAAGGGGCATACTACAGATGAATTGTGTTCTGCCATCGAAACATTTAATCAGGAAATCTATGATACTTCCGTACAATCATTTCTAAGTCGGTATAACTCATATGATGATGGACATGCTTCTGAAAGAGTTGCAGAAAGAATTGTAAATGTTATCAAAAATCCGGAATCCTATGTTTAAGTTAAGGGACAATAAGTATGATTAAGAATTCTATCAAGATAGTGTTTTGGGACTTAGATGAAACATTGTGGAACGGAACCCTGGCAGAGGGTGATGAAGTATCGTTGATTAGTGAAAGGATTATTATTATCCGTGAGCTGAATCAGCGTGGAATTGTGAACTCAATATGTTCTAAGAATGATTATTTGAAAGCGAAAGAGAGATTGGAAGCATTCGGTGTTTGGGATCTCTTTGTTTTTTCGTCTATTGCATATAGGCCAAAAGGTAAAATGATAGAATCAGCGCTTGACAAGATGCATTTGCGCGCAGAGAATGCACTATTTATTGATGACTTGCAGACAAATCTTAATGAGGTTGAGTACTACAATAAAGGAATCAGTACTCTCCTGGCTGACGAATGTGCTTGCGTGTTGGAAAATAAATACATGCAAGGTAAGGATGATAAGTCATTATCCAGATTAAATCAGTATCGACAGCTTGAAAAAAAAGAGCAGGCCCGTGAAAAGATGAATGGTGATAATGAGGATTTTTTGCGTTCGTGTCATATAGTTCTTTCTCTAATACCATATTCAGACGATAAGCTTGAAAGAGTATATGAATTATCAGAAAGAACTAATCAGCTAAATTATACTAAGAATAGGATGTCTAAAAATGAATTGAATGAATTGATGACAAAAACAGATGTAGAAGCTAAACTTTGTCAGGTTGTAGATGATTTTGGAAACTATGGTATTGCTGGATTTTATGCACTCCGTAATGGAGAACTGATTCATTATGTATTTTCATGTCGAATTATGAACATGGGTATAGAGAAGGCTCTGTTTAAGTACCTTAATTATCCTAAGTTAGAAGTTGTTGGGGAGGTTGCAACAGCATTAGAATATAGCGGCGATTTTGATTGGGTAAAAATAGTTAATATAGAAAAAAGAAAAAATGAATTTTCTACTATGTGCAAGATAACCGATATTTTAGCTAATGAAAGGGGAATTAAGATATATGCATTAGGGGCCTGTGATTTATATAGAACTATTTCTTTTTTAGATATGCCTAATCAGAACCTAACATACGAGTGCAATTATTTTAATGGCAAGGAGAGAGCAGTAAACGTCGGAACAGAGTATATCAGATCTTCATTCGATATGGATGATGAGGATAAACTTTTTTGTAAGGAACATTTCTATAATTATACGGGAGAAACTGTATTTAAACCTCAGATTTTTGAGGATAATGATTTTGTAATACTTTCTTTCCATGACGATATGGTTTACAGCATTTATAGGAGTAAAACAAAGAAAAGCCTAAGGGTTGTTCGATCCGGGGATTATCGGTTTGGAGAAACAAGTGTGATTAAGGATGGAGAATCTCTTACTTTAACAGAGCAAGAGAAATGGCTTGATGAGAATTTCTATGAGGGAGAATTCATCAGCCCTGAGAGATTTTGTGAAAACATCATGTGGATACGCTCCAAATTAAGCCCATCAACTGTACTTATTCTCATTACAGGTCCGGAATTAGATTTTTATAGAAAAATGTATCCTCACGTTCCTGAAGTAAGGGAACAAATAATCAAGTTAAACAAGATAATATTTGAATTGGGGGAAAAGAGTCCGGAACTTTTTTCGGTTTTGGATATTAACAAATTTGTAAGAGACAGATTTGATGTGACAGACTATGTATTTCATCTTACTCCAATCTCTTCTTATGAGATGTTTAAAGCATTAAGCGAAATAATGATTGACAGAAGTCAGAATAAGAAGATGATTCTTTCCGAAGTTATTAAGGGACGGGCTATCACAATAGTAGGAGAAGGTATTTTAGCAGAAAAAGCGGCGCTTAATCTTAAGATAGGCGGAGAGTATGTAAGTGAAATAATTGGTTGGAAAGATAACTCCAAAATCAAGACAGATAACGACTATGTTGTTATAGCAGATGAAAGGTACGAGAAAGACTGGAGAAAACTGCTTCTTGACCTAGGAAGATCGGAAAGAACAGACTTCTGTATATATAGTACCTATTCCAGATGGGATACTATCATGAGTAATAATAATTGTAAGACGGAAGGGGATCCTTTCAAGTGGGTTATAGACAATGGCTGCTATGTTTCTGACCGACAAAAATGGGCGAAACAATCTTGGGATGATTTTAATGAGAGTATTTTAAAGGATGATATCAAAATAGTCGCTTTTTGCATTGGAGCGGGGCTTAACTACCTCACAAAACGATATCCTGAAATAGCGAAAAGAATCGATTCTATAGTTGATAATGACATCCAGAAAATAGGGCATTTGGTTGGCGAATTTGTTTCTCTTCAAAATGGGTGCGAAAGCCTAATGGAGAAAAAAATCCGTTCTGTTGATGAGCTCAAAGATGAGTTATCTGATAATGTTGCTATAATTATTATGAGCTATCGATACTATGATGATATTGCTTCACAATTGGAAAACATGGGAATATGCAATTTTTATTCTTTGGTTCAGTTAGAAGCTAGAAAGTTGGGCGTGCTTGAGTAAGATGGACGAAGAAAAGAACAGTAAGATATCAGTGCAAAGTGTAATATATGGAGCCGGAAAATATGCAGAGATTTTGTATCACAGATTTGAAGCATGTGGAAGATCTGATGAAATAGAGTATTTTCTGGTGTCAGAGAAAAAAGAGTGTGAGCAGACTTTTCTAGGGAAGAATCTTTTTTCTTTTGATGAAAAGAAAAAAGATTTGGCAGAGAAAAATGTTATAGTAGCAATGTCAGCGAACTATTCTAGAGAAGTGATGAAAAATTTACAGTTATTCCTCGTAAGAAATCTATATTTTATGGATGCGGAGGAAAATAGATTTAAAGAAGAAGATATTAAAGAGCTTGGAGAAAATTTTCTTTGTGCTTTCAGTGAAGAAGATAGTTTTTATAATAGGTGTATCGTGCCACGAATATCAGTTATCGTACCGGTCTACAATTCGAAGAAGTACTTAAATCAATGTATTGATAGTATTATTGCACAGACATTATACGATATTGAGATAATATGCGTAGATGATGGTTCAAATGATGGATCATCACTAATTCTTGATAAGTATGCGGAGAAAGATGGGAGAATACGAGTAATCCATAAGCCAAATGCAGGCTATGGTAATAGTATCAACGTTGGAGTTAGAGCTGCCCGTGGCAAGTATATCGGCATTGTAGAAAGCGATGATTATATATCGCGAAATATGTTCGAGGAGTTATATGTTGCAGCAATAGAAAATGAACTCGATATGGTGAAGTCAGATTGCTATTTTACGTGGGACAGCAAGGAATATTATGCTTATAGGCATATTGAAAAGATGGATGGCTTTTATGACAGAGTTTTGACATCGAAGGATAGGTGTGTGTTCTTTGGCTTCTTCATGAATAGTTGGTGTGGAATATATAAGAGAAGCTTTCTTTTGCAAAATAACATAGTGCACCATGAAAGTCCAGGGGCGTCTTTTCAGGATAATGGATTTTGGTTGCAGATTATGTATCATGTAGATAGAGCGATGTGGATATCTAAACCTTTGTATTATTATCGTCAAGATAATGAGAATGCATCAGTTAAAGGCGATGGAAAAATATTCGAGATGTCAGATGAATTTGATTGGGCAGAAGATGTTTTGCTGCAACAAGGTATAGATGAAAACCAATTGGGGTATTGTCATTATTACCATCTTGCTAGACATAAAGGGAATTTATTGAGGATATCGGAAGAAGGTAAAAAGAAGATAATTTCAAGAATTATAGAAGACTATAAGAAATATGGAGAAAAGTCTTTTTTTCTTCCGGATGAAATAGAAAGTGATTATACAAAGAAAGGCCAAATAGAAAGAGAATGGTATGCCAAAGAAATAAATGAACGTAAGTTCATAAAGAATTGGTATAGGTGTTTCTTAAAAGATCCAAAATTGTATGTTGAACGCATGATTAATACCAAACATCAGGTACTGGAGAGGGTAAAAAAAGCAAGGTCGTTGTATATTATGGATGCTTCGGTAACAGGTCAGAGAGTGATGAGAATATTATTCGATATAGGTGCTAAAGACAAGATTAAGGGATTTATCACTAACGAAACGGTTACAAATTCAACAATAGCTAAAATAACAGTACAAAATTTTTATAACCCTATTCAAGAGTTTAAGAATTCGATGATAATAATAAATGCTAGAGAAGATTCTGAAAATTATCGCTACTACGAAGCCTATTTTTTAGAGAAAAATGCAGACAGTGTCATGTCGTCAGATGATTTGATTGATAACTTCTATTGGATATAGTAGTAGGTGTATGCAAATTATTTTGTGAGCATAGTGACTATTCTAAATAAGATCAAGGAAAAGTCCGATATAATATAAAGAGCATTTCAATGTTCCTTGACAATTTCATATCTGATTTTTGCTTTATACAAAACCCACAATACACTATCCTCGCACGGTTGATTATTATCAGTAATTCAGCACCCATCCTTGTAAAACTAATATGATTAAAGGAATAACAATTTAATAGCTAACTAAATCCCATTGTAGAGCAGAAATGAGATATGAAGCTGCTCTGCATTGGGATTTTTAATTTTGGAGACTAAACAATGGCTAACTTATTACAGACTAAGGAATTACAAAAAGGGCTTGTGGCTTGGTATGATTTCAAACCAGAATCGAAGGTATTGTATGTCGGGGCGGAAGAGGATCCGATTGCTGAGTACCTTATGAGCCAAAGTGTGAGCATTTTAGATAGAGATGGAAGGCAGATAGGAAAGAGGCTATCTGTAAGTATAATTCCTCTAGCTCATGCGATAAGTAATGGATTCTATGAAAGTAACAAGTTTGGCTATGATTATATTATCTCTATAGAAAGTCTGGAGATTGAGGAGGATATCGTTGGGGCACTTGCAGCGCTGAGATCTCTTTTGGCTCCGGGAGGAATCCTGCTCCTTGGCATGAATAACCGTATGGGAGTCCGCTATTTCTGTGGAGACAGAGATAAATACACAGATAGGAATTTCGACGGAATTGAAAACTATAGACGTGCGTATATGAAGCGGGAAGATGTCTTCAGAGGTCGTATGTATGCCAAGTTTGAGATTGAGGAAATGCTGGATAAGGCGGGGTTTGGAAAAAGCAAGTTTTATTCAGTTCTTAATAACCTTCAGGAGCCTAATCATCTTATTGCCTTTGGATATGTGCCAAACGAGGATATGGCAAACCGATTATACCCTTCATATTATTATCCGGATACTGTTTTCCTTGAAGAGGAAACTCTCTATGGGTCACTATTTGCAAATGGGATGTTCCATGAAATGGCTAACGCTTACATGGTAGAAGTACCGGCAGTCGAAGGAACAGTTCTTTCGGATTATCTGGAAATTACGATTACAATGGAGAGAAATCGCGCAGATGCGATGGCGACGATTATCCGTGAAAATAAGACCGTACTTAAAAAGAATATTTATCCAGAGGGAAGAGAACGATTTGGAGATATGCTCGAATATGCATCTGACCTTAGAAAACATGGCTTGAAGGTCGTTGATATGGAGCTTACAGAGAGTGGTTTGTTAATGCCATTTATCGAGGCGCCTTCAGGGCAACTATACTTAAAAGAGTTGATGCAAAAAAACAAAGATGAGTTTTACAAAGCTTTTGATCGTTTCATAGAATTGGTAAGGAGGTCATCAGATATTATTAGTGGAACAGATGATGCAGACCTTGGAGAGATTTATTGTTATGGATATCCTGATCTCGTGCCACTTAACAGCTTCTATGTTGGCGGAGATTTTGTCTTTTTTGACCAGGAATTCAGAAAGGAACGCTACTCAGTTTATGCCATAGAGGCTAGATGTGTGTCTACGCTTTATTTTGGAAATGCTGCATTGGATAAAATAATACCCAGAAATTCCTTATATGAGCGATATGGGCTTCTTGGTCATTTAGAAGATTGGAAGAGAATGGAGTGGAAGTTTCTTGCTCCACTTCGAAATGAGAATGAACTATACGAGCTTCACAGACAAACAAGAAGGAATGCTAATGTAGTTAATTCCAACAGACAGCGAATGAATTATCCTGAAGAGGACTACTATAAACTATTTGTGAATATTTTTGAACACTGTGACACTAGAAAACTTATACTTTTTGGCTCCGGACAATTTGCTGACAGATTTATGACTCTCTATTCAGAGGACTACCCTGTATATGCTATTTTGGATAATCAGGAAAAAAGGTGGGGGGACAAGCTCCATGATGTGGAGATACAGTCTCCTGAGCTGCTTAGAAAACTTTCCTATGGGGAGTATAAGGTCCTTATTTGTATCAAGAATTACATTTCGGTTATCAAACAGTTAGAGGATATGGGAGTTAAGGAATATAGTGTTTACGACCCTGCCAGGTCTTATCCACGTAAGCGAAAGCCTACCATAGGTGATGTGAATACTCTACCGCCTCATGATCCTAAGAAAAAATATCACGTTGGCTATATATCAGGGGTGTTTGATCTATATCATGTAGGTCATCTTAATTTATTCAAGAACGCAAAAGAGTTATGCGATTATTTGATAGTGGGGGTTGTGTCAGATAAAGGTGTAGTTAAGCATAAAGGCGTCAGCCCATTCGTACCATTTGAAGAAAGAGCGGAATTGGTAAGATCCTGCAGATATGTTGATGAAGTCGTCGAGGTACCACTTGACTTAAATGGCCCCAAGGAAGCCTTTGCTTTATATCATTTTGATGTACAATTTTCCGGAAGCGACTATATCAATTCGGACTATTGGCTCGATGCTCAGGAGTATTTGAGAAATCATGGGGCGGATTTGTACTTTTTCCCATATACGAAGAGCACTAATTCAACGAACCTTAAGGCACTTATAGAAAGTAAGCTTATATAAGAGGTGAATATGATTGATAATGTTACTAAACTTAGAGAAGTGCAATTAGAACTGATTAAAGAGTTTTCGAGGGTTTGCAAAGAACACGAACTTAAATGGTATGCCTTTTTAGGAACACTCTTAGGTGCAGTTCGCTATGAGGGTTATTTACCTTGGGATGATGATGTGGATGTTGCCATGCCGGAAGAGGATTATAGAAAACTATGTAGTCATAAGGAATGGTTTGATGAGGGATATTTCTTACAGACTCCGTTAGATAAAGGCTTTTCTAATATTGCAAAACTTCGAAGAGATGGTACTACGGCATTCAGGAGAAGGTTTGCGGATGAATTGAAGAAGGGCGGTCATCATGGAATTCCGATTGACATTATTCCTTTAGCAGAACTTCCGGGGAGTGAATGCTATTGTACTCCTACATTATTTTCTTATAAGAAAGAAGCTGTTTATCTAAAGGAATGGTTTGAACCGGCAGGGGAAATCCAATTCGAAGGCTTGACATTGAGAAGACCTGCAAAGCATAGAAAAATATTGACAGAAGTATATAAGGGATGGGATTGGCCTTTTGGAGCACAACAGTGTCAACCTTCATTTTGGTTTTTTGATACTGAAACCGGATATGAAGTTTATATGAAACGATATACAGGGATGTTAAGTGAGATTGAAGGACAGAAGATTTATTTGTTTGGAGCAGCAGATAGCCTTCGTGTCTGGCTTGAAAGATTTGGGCTGAAGGATCAGGTTTTTTATACATTCGATAATGTTAGGAATAAATTGGGAAAAAGCAGCTATGAAATAGAGATAACAAATCCTGCAGAAATCCCTGATATATTAGATGACAATAGTCGACTTATCATAGTTAGTATTTGGCATCAGGAGATTGGCAAACAGCTTGAAAAAATGGGAGTTGAGGATTATTACGTCTATATTGATTACTACTATGATGAAAAAGTGGGTAATAAAGTTATTCGCAGAGAGGATAGTCCTAAAGGAGAACAGGAAATACCAAAGTGGAATGGATGAAGTATTATGAGAGATGACATTCAGGAAAACACGATGAGTATAGCGGTTAGCCTTTTGGGTTGCTGCGCAATAAGAGATATTTTTGGCCTCCATTACAATGATGGAGGCTATTCTGTAAGGCGTTTTGTGCAGGATGTCAGCCCAATATCTATGGTGACTAAAACTCCTCTGTTGCGGGAGTTAACTGATGACGATGATTATCTGTTCGATGGGAAAAATAGGTTCTGGGGGAAGTGCCAAAAGATTGAACTGCAAAAAAATACATTTGAATACTTGGCGGATGAACCCTTTGAGTATTTAATTTTTGATGTGGCAGAATTTAGAAGAAAGCTTCTGCATTTTGGTTACAATGACAGCTACTTTTCTGAGAACTATTATCTTAATGATTTTTTGAAAAGATATATTGATTCTGGAGTAATACCAGATAAATATGACATAATCAATCCTTTGAATATGGATACGGATCTCAGAGAGAAGTTATTGATTAAATTTTGTGAGGCAATAAAGAAATTATGCCCTTCTGAGAGAATAATCCTTGTTGAGATACAGGCTGGGAAGCCGTATACATCGGTAGAAAATGATCCACTAATTGGTGCTGAAATTGAGACCGCAATAATTTTTAACGATAGAATGTCATATGCCTTCAGTTTTGTGAAGAGTAATATGCCGGGGATACATGTTATAGAGTTCCCCAATAATGTAAAAATAGACCCACATCACAAATGGGGGAGAAATCTGCTGCATTACGAGATGAGGTATTACGATTATGCGCTAGAAGCAATAGATTTAATAACCAGGGAACACATAGAGGATTTAGAGTTGGAAAAGCAGTTGCTTCGTGAATTAAGAGCAAGATACGAAGAGACTATTTAATTGGAAAGATAAAGAAGAGGGCAAATGAATCAGGATATTAAAAGAAGTCAGGCTAGATTATTGGTCATGGCTAACATAATTGCAGATATATTTGAAAGACATGATATACCACATTCAATGGTGTATGGTACTTTTTTGGGTGCGTTTCGTCATCATGGATTTATTCCCTGGGATGATGATTTTGATTTCTGTGTTTTTGAAGAAGGCTATGATGATGCTCTGCGATGCCTTGAATTGGAACTGCCCGCGGATTTGTTTTTGGAGAATGAAAAAACTGAACCGATGTATTTTCATGCGTGGTCACATGTAAAGGATTTAAACTCTGAAGCTATCAGTTTGAAGTATCCACATGATAATGTTTATGCACATCAAGGATTATCTATCGATCTATATAAGATGAAGAGAATAAAAATCTCTGATATGAATTCGCTAGTAGCAGAACAGAGAGAACTATATCTAAAAAGACGCTCGGAACTTGGAATTATAAGTGAAGAGGAATTCAATTCTAGGATGAAAACGATAGATACGATTCCGGCTGTATTTAATTGGTTGCATCCAAATGAAACAGAGGAGTCTTTAATGCGTGAAGTATACGCTAATATATATACTTCATTATGGAGCATGGAATTAGATGATTTATTTCCGCTTAAAAAATATAAGTTTGAGGACTCGGAGTTTTATGGCCCCAAAAACGGAGATAAGATTTTGAGACATTGGTATGGAGATAAATATATGGAGTTGCCGCCTGAGGATAAGAGGGTAGCTCATTTTGATTCGGTTAAATTCATTGATTAGATAAAATATGAAGTAAAAGAGATTGTTTACGTATGTATAAAGAAGAAGTCCAATACATGAATATAATAAAGCTTGAAGAAAGGCGGAAAACGATATCTTTTGTTGAAATAAGTGAGATATTGGATAAGAATCCTACCTATGCCATATATTTCACATATCAAGGTGATTTTTATGGATATATTTGTGGAAGTGATATTCTTGGCGCAAACAAAAGCCATAAGGAAATGGTTGTAATAAGGAAGGGCGGAAAAACCATAGAGCCGGGAGCTTATATGGATGCGTTAAAAGCTTTTTTCGATGAACCTAACCTTAAGGTCATTCCAATAATTGACAAATGTGGACAAATCTGTGGTGAGTATCAGAGGTGGGACGATTTTACCTATTTAAATTATGCACATGATCTTCTTAGAAGTGATAGTGTCAGGGAGTTCTTCAAAAGGCGTGGTAATTTAGCAATGCTCGTCCCAAGTAGTGGAGATGTAGTAAGAAAGAATGAGTACTTTAGAAAGTATAAATCTTTGTTGGAATCACTTGGATGCACAATTACACCAATAAAAAAAGAACAGCTTAATGAGTACTTTAGCAAGGTTGATTATGTGATTGTGGTTGATGAAAATGAGGGATGGGGAGTAGGCGCTCATTATGAAGCTGTAAATAGAATAAGATATAATTGGAATAAAGCAATGACTCTGAGGCGAATTGAAGATAGAGTTAATACGTTCGATGCGCTTTCATGTATGGAAGATGTTCTGGTAAAGCTGGCTGGAAAAGGTGTGGCGGTAGTATCTGTATTTTGCAAAGATAATGGAAACGAATATTTTAAGAGGATTAATAATGAGATAAGTGCCAGATACAAAGAGGCAGGTATTCCAAGAGCAGACGTTTTATTACCACAGTGGTATAAAGATTATTTTGATGATCTTTATGATGAAGAATATGTTCAAAAGATTTTGAATATTGGATTCCCTATTATAAAAACTAGTGGTATACATAAGCTTATTGATTGTAAAAGTGATGTATATAATGTAGTAGAGGGGGAAAGAATTACTATAGGCCAACCTGAGAACTATAGTAGAAGAATTCTTTTCTTTGGAAGGTGCTTTGCGACTGGTTTTAGAGTTGATGATGAACATACGGTAGAAAGCATTTTGCAAAGAAGGCTTAATGATGAAAAATATGAAATTCAAGTAAGAAACCTTGGTTGTTGGGACAGTATGTACGGTGTTCTAAATAAGATAGTTGCTACAGATATACATGAAGGGGACATTGTAGTAGTTCAGACTGAAGGGATAACTAATAATTCGATTTTGTCTATTAATCTGACTGATGTTTTTGAAAAAACAAATTTGCCATCTAAGTGGATGGTTGATAGCCTTGAACATGTGAATCATAATGGATATAAGCTGTTAGCGGATGGAATATTTGAAGAACTGAAAGAAGAATTGGAATCTGGAACGTCGATGAAGGAGTTATCCGTAAGTGGAATATCTGATCCTATTATTGACAGATATATAAACAGATACTTCTCTGATAATACAATGTTCAGGAATAAAAGGGTTGGATCCATAGTGATGAATTGCAATCCTTTTACATATGGTCATAGATTCCTAATAGAGGAGGCAGGAAAGCAGGTAGATTATCTTATTATTTTTGTTGTTCAAGAGGATCAGTCAGCATTTTCTTTTGATATGAGAATGGCGTGTGTCAAGGCTGGAGTGGCAGATCTTGATAATATATTTGTTGTTCCTTCTGGAGACTTTATTATTTCTCAGAAGACATTTCCGGAGTATTTTCTTAAGGTTGATGATGAGGATCTTACAAGTAATATGGAATATGATATTACTATTTTCGCTGAGAAGATTGCCCCTCGATTGAATATAAAATATAGGTTCGTTGGGGAAGAGCTAAGTGATGCTGTTACCAGACAATACAATGAGACTATGAAGAGTTTACTTCCAAAATATGATATCGAGTATGTGGAAATACCCAGAAAGACATGTAACGATGAAGTAATAAGCGCTTCGAGAGTACGTGAACTTATGCAAAATATGGATGGAATTGATGAAATTGCAAAACTTATTCCGGAGTCAACGTTAAGTATTCTCAATTATTAATTGATAGTTATTGAGAAAATCAATGCATATCTCAAAAAATTAAAAGCAATTAGCTGGGAAGCTACAGAACGAATAGTAAAAAGATTCGTCCTAAATACCTACTGGTGTTTAATGGCAAGATAATTAAGAATTAAGAGCTTTCTGCAGACACCGTAAGGAAAATGCATTTAAAGAAGAGGGCAAATGAACCGGGGTATGGTTCTTTATTAAAAATGGATAATAAGAGTATTTCTGAAAACAATTACAAATGGATATACACCTACGATTATGCCCCTGATTCAGTCTGGGATCCCTGGCGGGAGACTGATGTTGAGCCGGAATGGATTGCTAATGAAGCGGATTCTGTTGCAGAGCGTGTAAAGGGTGGAAAACTTCTTACATTCGCCCTATTATCGGATTCTCATTTTGTATATAATGGCACATGGCAGGACACTGTAGCTAGTCTTAAAGCTATGTCTGAAAGAGTACAATTTGATGGCATTATTCATCTTGGGGATATTTCAGACGGTTTATTACCGCTTGAAAAGACAGAGGAAATAGAGAAGAGATGCATAGATGATATGTCCTCTTTAGGGTATCCTGTTTATTTAGCACCGGGTAATCATGATTATAATTATTTTCGTGGGAATCCTGAGGTAAAGTATCCAGAGAATCCACGATATTTTGTTGACTTTGAAGAACATAAAATCAGATTGATATTTATTGATTCTTTTGATCCTAAAGAGTCGGTGAGATATGGATTTACGGAGGAATGTATTCACTGGCTTGATAGTGCGCTTGGCGATATGCCGGAGGATATGTGCGCGATTATTTTTTCACATGTAACACCTCTTGTAAGGCTTCAGGCATGGGCAAAGGATATTAGAAACAGGCAGCAGCTTATAGGGGTTCTTGATAAATATGCTGACAAGATACTGGCTTTTGTAAATGGTCACAATCACTGTGATCATTTGTTTAATGACCTGAATAATGGTCAGTTTCCTATTGTTTCCATAAATTGTGCAAAGTGTGAGTGCTTCCTGGATCATAAACCTGTTGGAGCGGTAGTTCCTGAGAGGGCACTGGGTGAAAAAATTCAGGAAAGCTTCGATATTTTACAGATAGATGCTGCTAAGGGAAAAATGTATTTTACAAGGTTTGGAGCCGGGAGTGACAGATATGTTGAGAATCACAAAGCATATTGGAAGGTCAAAAATATGAGAATATGGGCACACAGGGGATGCAGTCAGAACTATCCGGAGAATACACTGACTTCCTTTGAAAAGGCGATGAATATTAAGAATCTATCAGGAATTGAGCTTGATATACAGCTGACTAAGGATGGAGAGCTTGTTGTTATTCATGATGAGAAAGTTGATCGTACTACTGACGGTATTGGATTTGTTCGTGATTTTACACTCTCTGAGCTTAAAACATTGCATATAAGGACAGGAGAAGAGCGTGCAGAGCATATTCCTACAATGAGAGAAGTACTTGAACTGTTAAAGCCAAGGCTTCAGAGTGGATTAATGCTCAATATTGAACTTAAGAACGGAGTATACAGATATAAAGGACTTGAGGAGAAAATTGTTAATCTTGTTATGGAATATGGAGTGCAGGATTCGGTAATCTATTCAAGTTTTTATCCTAATTCATTGATAAATGTATATAAACTTGACCCGGGGGTTAAGCTTGGAGTATTAAATAGTTCCTTGTCTAATTGTCTCTTTATGGCTAAAGGAATTGAGGATATTCTTGGAATTGAAAAGGGAAGTATAGCACTTCATCCGTGTGGAGGTGATTTGGATATTACGCCTGATATGCTAGAGGGCAGAACAGTTAGAGCATGGTTTGGAGGACATCTATATCCATCAAAACCGACCGGTGGAAGAATGGATTTTGAACGCTTCGAAAAAACCGGGGTTACAGATGTGTTTATAAATGAACCGGAGAATTATATATCCTGAATTCTTTTTAGGAAAGAAGACGATATCGGCATAACCATTTCCGGTGGATAATTCTTCATACTTAACGTAATTGTATTGATAGGTATAGTTGAAAACCACGCCGCAATTGCGGCGTGGTTCCTTATTTTGTATAATATTTTTAACGAAAATCTGGTATTCGGAAAGGTCAATATGAAATCCTTTAACACAACAGGTATATGTGATCCTGAAAAACATTATATGGTTGATATTACGGATCGTCTAAAGAAAATCGAGACGATGGTTAATAAAGGAGAGTACTTTACTATAAATCGTTCCAGACAGTATGGTAAGACCACGACTCTTGTTGCACTTAAAAAATATCTTACGGATAAATATGAGGTTGTTAGCCTTGATTTTCAGCAGTTAAGTGCAGGTAGCTTCAAGACTGAGGAGACTTTTGTTAAAGATTTTTCCAAACTGATTATCAGAAAAAAGGATACTGGACTTGCTTTGCCGGATGAAGTAGATAAACTGCTCTCCGATTTAGCTCTTCAGAACGAACCTGAAAAAAGACTGCTGGATTTATTTGATGTTATAACTAAGTGGTGTAGAGAGTCTAAAAAGCATCCGGTGCTTATTATTGATGAAGTTGACAGTGCGACCAATAATCAAGTTTTTCTTGATTTTCTGGCACAGCTGCGCGATGGATATATTGCCAGGCAGGCGGATGGCGCACCGGCATTTCAATCGGTGATCCTGGCGGGCGTCACAGATGTTAAGCATGTTAGGAGCAAGATTAGGGATGAGGATCAGCATAAAGTTAACAGCCCTTGGAATATTGCTGTTGACTTTACTATTGATATGAGTTTTTCCGTAGAGGACATCTGCGGTATGCTGGATGAATATGAGAATGATCATCATTTGGGAATGAATGTTATAGAAATTTCCAAGTATTTACGCGATTATACAAGTGGATATCCATTCCTTGTAAGTAAACTTTGCAGTATTATAGATAATCCGGACAATGGTCTGCCTTGGACTATATATGGTGTTGATGAAGCTGTAAAAAGGCTTCTTAGGGAAGAGAATGTAACGCTGTTTGATTCACTGATGGGGAAGCTGACTAATTATCCTGAACTAAAGCAGAGATTATACAGAATCCTGATGAATGGTGAGGTGCTTGAATATCTTCCATATGATGAGGCACAAAAACAGCTCCGTATGTATGGTTTTATAAAGGAGATAAATGGTATTGTCTGTATTTCTAATAGAATTTTTGAGACACTTCTTTATAACCATTTCCTCGGAGAAAACAATGATTTCAATGATATCAAGCAGACAGCTAGTTATGAGAAGAATAAGTTTGTGAAAGATGGGCTGCTTGATGTCCCGCTAATACTTGAGCGTTTCACTGTGGCATATAAGCAGATATTTGGTGAGCTTGAGGATAAGTTTAAGGAGAAGGACGGTAGAGAAATCTTTCTTTTATTCATGAAGCCTATAATTAATGGAATCGGAAATTATTACATAGAGGCACAGACAAGAGATCAGAGAAGAACGGATGTGATAATTGATTACCTTGGTAAGCAGTATGTAATAGAACTCAAAATTTGGAGAGGCGAAAGATATAATTCTGAAGGAGAAAGGCAGATAATAGATTACCTTGATTATTTCGGGCTGGATACCGGTTATATGCTGAGCTTTAATTTCAATAGAAAAAAGGAACAGGGTGTAAAAGAAGTTACTATAGGGGAAAGGAAACTGATTGAAGCGATGGTGTAAAAGGAGGAATGGATTCTGAACGCTTTGAGAAAGCCAGAGCGACGGATGAGTTAATAAATGAACCTGAAAACTACACATCTAGAACAGTCAAAAGACGCAGCTTGGTCACTGCGTCTTTGCTATGTCCAGGATTATATCCAATACTTTTTGAAGGTCAGTTTTAATATCAGATGAGAATAGAGTTTTAAAATGCCCTATAGCTCTCTCGGACTGTTCTTTATAATAATCAGAATCATCAATATATCTAAGTACATCTGAAACCATTTCGTTATAATCTGCACAGATAAAATCATCTCCTGCAAAAGATGCTACGTCATTATCAGGAAGTGTTGTAACGGGGATTCCTCTGCGCATAGCTCTGGTTGCTCCTCCGGCACCTCCGTTTCTTTTAGGATTCATAAACAGATCGATGATCTGGAGGCAGTTTAAGAAGTCTTTTCTATAGCCAAGGCGGATGCATCGCTTTTCAAGCACTTCCGGTAGAGTTTGCGTAAAATCACCTATAAATACAAAGAATGCTCTTGAATTATGCGCTATGATCTTCATCATTACTTCTTTGAATTCATCACCGACTTCTCTGTCTATTCTGTTACCAATTATACCAATTGTGAAAGCATCTTCCGGAATGTTAAATCCTTTTTTGGAGTAGTCAACTTCCTGCTTTTCTTCTTTTGCTCCAAATCCGGACATGTGGAAGAATACTGTTTCCTGTCCGCAAGCCTTGATGTACTCTTCGGTTGCAGGAAGTATTTCTCCGGCCTGATATCTTGCAAGCAAATGAGCATCCGAAACCTCATGACCATGTGTGACAGGCATTGCTACATAGGTTGTCATTGAGCGCCATATCTGATCCATTCTGGGAAGGCCGTTTATCTGCCATATGAATTCTGGTCTTGCGCCATAAATCTCGCCGATGAACTCAAGCATCTCATCTCTGGAAGCTTTGTTGATGTCGAATTGGTAACAACGGATTATCTGATCGTGATAATTAAGTGCGTAGGTTCCCCATCTGCTCGTATAATTGGGGAGGACGAAGTCGCCGGTCCATATCTGGCTGAACTCTTCGGAATTTATGGGCTCTCCGATTATTACGAGGAGGACATCGTATCCGAAGTGATTTTGCAGATGGTGGCATATTGATAGAACTATGTTGGTCGGAGCATGCCTATCCCCTAACAGCTGATAAGTGGTGACAATGGCAAATTTATGGTTCCTTTTTTCATAAGGAATCATTTCGATATTTACATCCAATTCCTTGATATAACGTTGAGAGATATATCTGTGGAGAGTTCTTCTGATGGCATAATCATCAAGTGCGCCATTTAGAAATCTCTGGTGGTAGGTTTGGAAATGCAGAGCTGCTGTCATGTTCATATTGAAGGCACCGGTCATTATGATTTCTTCGACCTTGTACATGTACTTGATGTCAGGCGCAGCGCCGTATACGGCAGATAGGATCATTGTGTATAACTGAGGATCATTGGCAAATGCATTATCAAAAAGAGGCAGCAGTTCATCGGCTGTCCATCCGTCAGTCTTTATGACATCAGAGAGCTGCTGTGTCAGTGGCTCGAACTGTTCAGTTCTGTATGGAAAATCAGCGCCGATTACATTGGAAATCAAATCGCAGAGACTTTCAAAGTTTTTCATTCTTTTCCCCTTCAATAATGGCCCTAAGAAGTACCGCTTGCGGTGGATTCCTTGGGACAATCTGCATTTTTTACAGTATGATTGATACACATGATGAAAAGTCGTTGAGTAAATGTATTAAAACACGGAGACAAAAATCCGATATATAGATTATTATAGCGCGGCATCTCTGTAGATGCCACAATTTATATTATATGGTAAATGATATTGACAAATGATATTATATGAAATAATATGATATTGTTAAATAATGAGAATTGAATGCGTATGATATCGATTCGAAATAAAAAAGTGAGGTTTAAGGCGCGATTTTAACCAGGAGGGATGTGCATGACTATAGAAGAAATGAATGATATTAAGGATTCAAGAGGATACAGTTTTGCGCAGCTTTCTGAGTATACCGGAGTCCCGGTTGTTACTCTACAAAGGATTCTTTCCGGAACGACCAAAAAGCCCCGGCAGGCAACTCTTGATGCCATAGAGAGAGTACTTACCGGTGATGAAACGATATACACCGGTAAGGCATTTTCTTATGAGGAGAAAAGCATTGTTGCTCTTTTGGAATCTGATAGCACATCGGGGATGCTGCGCGAGGGCGAACCCGTTTTTCTGACTAAGAAAAATGGTGAGTACACTATAGAGGATTATTATGCCCTTCCTGAAGATAAATGGGTTGAACTGATAGACGGTTATTTCTATGATATGACGGCTCCGACCACGGTACACCAGATTATAAGCAGTTCGATATTCAATGCTATATATAACTTTGTAAGAAATAATAAAGGTTCGTGCATTCCGCTATATTCACCGGTTGATGTGCAGCTTGACTGCGATGATAAGACAATGGTTCAGCCGGATATTGTAATTGTATGTGATAAGGATAAGGTGAAGCAAAGGGTTATCTATGGAGCACCGGACTTTGTTCTGGAGATTCTGTCTCCGTCCACCAGGCGCAAGGATATGTTTGTAAAATCTGAGAAATATTGTAATGCCGGTGTTAAGGAGTACTGGATGATCGATCCTAAAAAGAAGCTGCTTATAGTGTATAACTTTATGGATGAAGATGTAACTCCGATAATACTTCCACTTGAGGGAAAATATCCACTTTTTCTCTATGAAGGGAAGTTAGAGGTTGACCTTGATGAGGTTGCGGATGTAATTGACAGGTTTGGGTGAGGAGGGAATACGCTTTGCAAAAGAATGTTCTAATTTTTCCTGCAGGAACAGAGATTGCTTTTGAGATACAGAATGCACTTAAGTATTCCAAGTTTGTAAAGCTTTTTGGTGGAACAAGTGCTTCTGACCATTCGGAATTTACTTATGAGAATCTCATAGATGGATTCCCATACATAGATTCGCCTCTTTTTCTGAATTATCTGAATGATGTTATAGAAGAATATGAGATTGACTGTGTTTATCCGGCACATGACAGCGTGTGTGTGTTCCTAAGTGAACATGCCGATGAGATAAAGGCGCAGGTGATCATTACTGAGCCTGAGACTACCCGCATATGCAGATCGAAGGAAAGAACATACGATTTTTTTAGAGGAGAAGATTTCTTACCTAAGAATTATGCTTCTGTAGAAGAGGTTGAAAGATACCCGGTGTTTATTAAGCCTGCGGTCGGACAGGGTTCTGTCGGTGCCAGGAAAATTGATACAAGGAAGGAGCTGGAGCTTGCACTGGGAAGCAGGAATGCAGGAACTATAGGACCTTTAGCAAGCGATAGTATTACTGATATGTCTGAGGAGGCATCAGAGAATAGCTCCGGTGAGGAGTGCAATAAGCCGGTTATTACCAGTGATAAAATGGTCATCTGCGAGTATCTTCCGGGGATGGAATACACGGTAGACTGCTTTACTGATAGCAAAGGGCAGCTCCTATCCTGCAAGCTTCGAAACCGTGAGCGAATCAAGACAGGAAGCAGTGTCAGGGCGAGGTCTCTTGAAACGGATGATAGTATCAGGCATAGAGCGCAGGTGCTTAA